>Ga0224558_1000519_pt1 | contig 44254 bp, 36 predicted proteins | sample 714S32024metaG_FD_180682 | JGI IMG/M metagenome (GOLD analysis project Ga0224558, IMG submission 180682) | Peat soil microbial communities from Stordalen Mire, Sweden - 717 S3 20-24 | ecosystem: Environmental > Terrestrial > Soil > Wetlands > Peat | place: Sweden: Norrbotten County, Stordalen... | reverse complement strand
TCCCGCACGCTCGACGGCAGCAAATACGCCTGCTCCGGACTGTAAGGCTTGAATCGCGACATACTACTTTTGTCTCTCAACTCGACTATAAAAATCAAGTGCCTTGTCGAGTTCTCACGCAGACACTTTAGCCCCTGAGGTATGTTTTTCGGAAACTCGGCTTGTTTTCAGACTTTTGCTGTAAATCGAAGATAGCGGAGGCAGCAGGGGGCTTTAGCCCCCTGAAAACAAGTGAATCGGAGCGGGCCTTCAGGCCTGGGTTTTTTCACGCTTTTTGAAAGCTTGAAGATCAAATAATCGTTGTCCAACAGAAAGCGGGACCATGCTTTTCAGTGAGGCAGTCAAACTCGCGCTGCAATCCTTGTGGGCCAACAAGATGCGTTCCATCCTCACTCTGTTGGGCGTGGTGATGGGCGTCGCGTCGGTCATCATGGTCGTCACCCTGGTCAACGGCGCCAACACCTACGTGGCCACCAAGTTAGTCAATCACGGCGCTGATGTCTTCTCGGTGGGGCGCTTCCCCTCCGGGTGCTGTTTCTCCGCTGAGGAGTATTTCAAGTATCAGAAGCGCAAGGTTCTGCAATACGAGGACTATCAGACAGTGTTGGCCGAGTGCGCCGAATGTACCACGGTGGGCTCGTCGATTAGCCGCTCCACCAAAGTCTCCTTCAATGGCCACTCCACTACAGATACCGAGCTTCGCGGCATTAACTGGACCATGGTTGACCTCACTAACCTGGACGTGGTCATAGGGCGTGGATTTACGCCCACCGACGACGACATAGGCACCCACAACGTCATTGTGGGTTACGACGTTGTGGACAACCTGCTGGGTGAAGGCGACCCCCTCGGCAAGGAGATTCGCGTCGACGGCGTCCCCTACACCATCGTCGGAGTCGGAGATCGCCAGGGCAAGACGCTGGGCCAGTCACAAGACAACTGGGTGACCGTGCCCATCACCACCTACCTCCAAACCTACGGCCACAATGACCCGATGGGCATCTATGTTCGCGCCCATGGCAGCGCCGAATCGATGGTGATAGCCGAAGACGAGGTGCGCGTGATCATGCGCGCCCGGCGCCATAACGCCCCCGGCCAGCCAGACGACTTCGAGATCCTGACCAACGACACATTCATGGACATCTATAAGCAGTTCAGCGCAATGTTCTTTGACGTGATTATCGGCATCTCCTCCATCTCTCTGGTGGTGGGCGGAATCGTCATCATGAACATCATGCTGGTCTCGGTCACCGAGCGCACCCGCGAAATCGGCGTGCGCAAGGCCTTGGGAGCGCGCCAGCGCGATGTGCTGCTGCAATTCCTCATTGAAAGCGCCACCATGGCCCTGGTGGGCGGAGCTATCGGCGTGCTGATCGGAGTGATCGTGGCCAAGGTGATTACTCTGGTCCTCGGCTTTCCCACCAGCGTGCAGTTGTGGAGCGTGTTGATGGGCTTGTTCATGGCCACGGCCACCGGCGTCTTCTTCGGCGTCTATCCGGCCAGCAAAGCCGCCAGGCTAGACCCAGTAGTAGCACTGAGAGCGGAGCTGTAATGGCACAGGGGCAGACTCGCGAATCCGTCAAAATGGCCCTCGATACCCTCAGGGCTAACAAGCTGCGCTCGGGATTGACCATCCTGGGCATCGTCATCGGCGTGATCACGGTCATCGTAATCTCGTCGTTTATTAACGGGCTCAACAAAAGTGTCGCCGAAATTGCCGACTCGCTGGGCACAAATGTCCTTTTGGTCTCCCGCCTGCCCTTCGGCATCGGTCGCCCTACTACCGAGCAGCTTACTCGCAAATACCTCACTTTAGAGGATGCGCTGGCCTTGCGCTCGCTGCCTCACGTCGTAGCTGCAGACGCTAATGTCCGGTATACCAAACAGTTCGGCGTCGGCGATGTGAGCGCAAAATACCAGGGCCACAAAGTAGCCAACGTCATCCTGCAGGGCAACACCGCACAGGTCGCGGATGTGTCGAATCTGGTCTTAGTGTCAGGCCGCGTCTTTACCGATGAGGAGGACCAGCGTCATGCCAAGGTATGTCTGCTGGGATACGACACTGCGGATAAACTCTTTGTGAATGGCGAAGACCCCATCGGCAAGGAGATCAACGTCGAGACAGGCCTCTATACCGTCATCGGCGTGCTCGACAAGCGCAAACAACTCTTCGGCAGCGGCCAGAACCCGCAAGACAACGCCATCTACTTCCCCATGGGCTCCTTCCATAATCTGCACCCGGAAGCTCTCGATATGTTCCTCACTGTAAAGTACGATGATCCCGCAAACAAGACACTGGTCGAGGAGGAGATTCGCGAGATGATGCGCATCCGCCGTAAGCTCAAAATCTCCGCCGACGATAACTTCGATATCTTCGGCACAGACTCTATCAATAAGCTCTGGGAGCAGATTACCGGCGGACTCTTTGGACTGATGGTCGCCGTCTCCAGCGTCGGCCTGATGGTGGGCGGAGTAGGCGTCATGAACATCATGCTCGTCTCGGTCACCGAGCGCACTCGTGAAATCGGCGTTCGCAAGGCCATCGGCGCTACAAAACAGACCATTCTCATCCAGTTCACTACCGAGGCTGTAACCTTGTGCGCCGTGGGCGGCTTGGTCGGCGTTCTCCTGGGCGCCGCGCTTACCGGGATCATCTACTTGTTGCCCATCGGACTATCGGCCACCTTGTCCACCGTCTGGGTGATCACCGGCTTCGGCGTCTCCTGCGCCATCGGTTTGATCTTCGGTATCTATCCCGCATGGAAAGCCGCCAACCTCGACCCCATCGAAGCGCTCAGGTACGAGTAAGGCAGCCGCTAGCTGTCAGTTGTTAGCTGTAAGCTGTTAGCTGTGATGTCGCACGCCCTGGCCCAAGCCGTCGCAATCCTCACCACGATTCTGGCCGTAGCCGGAATGGGCTATTTCCTCGCCGCCCTGATTGCCGCGCGCATCTTTTTATCCCAATCGTCCGAGCTCTTGACGCCCTTTGCCCCCGGTGTCAGCATACTCAAGTCCCTCAAGGGCCTCGACCCCGGCATGATGGAAGCCTTCCGCAGCCATTGCCGCCAATCTTATACCGGCCAGTACGAGCTGATCTTCGGAGTCGCGTCCCTCTCCGACCCGGCCGCGAACGCCGTTCGGCAGTTGATAGCGGAGTATCCCAAGCGGGCGATCCGATTGATCGAGTGCCCTCAGCAGTTGGGAACCAACGGCAAAGTCAGCTCTCTAGTTCAGCTTGTCCCGCACGCACGCTTTAAGTTTCTACTCATCAACGACTCCGACATCACCGTTAGTTCGCGCTACCTGGAACAGGTGATGGCCTGCTTCGCCCCGGCGGACTCCGGCGGCAAGGCCGCGAAGGAAGTCGGCCTTGTCACCGCGCTTTATCGCGGTCGCGCCCACCACACCCTGGCATCGCAGCTTGAGGCTCTGGGCATCGCCACCGACTTCCAGGCAGGTGTGCTGCTCTCGAAGTGGATTGAGCGCGGCCTGCATTACGGCCTCGGTTCCACACTCGCTCTCCGCCGGGAAACGCTCGACAAAATCGGCGGTCTATTGCCACTGGTCGATCATCTGGCCGACGATTATGAGCTGGGTGCGCGGGTCTCTGCGGCCGGCTACCGTGTGGTGCTGAGCGACGAAGTGGTCGAAACCAACATCGCGGCCTACGGCTGGCGAGGCTTTCTCGATCACCAGTTGCGCTGGGCACGGACGGTTCGCGACGCACGCCCCTGGGGTTACGCCGGCCTTATCTTCACGCACGGTCTGGGCTGGGCGCTGCTCAATCTTCTCGCCAGCGGAGCGAGTCCGCTGAGCCTCTGGCTGCTGGGATTGAGCTTCTGCCTGCGTATCGCGCTGGCCATGACGGTAGGCGCTGAAGTGCTCTCCGACCGGCAGGTTCTGCCCAGCCTTTGGCTCCTGCCGCTGCGTGACCTCATCGCCATGAGCGTTTGGGTAGCCGGTTTTGCCGGCAACACAATTGTCTGGCGCGGCGAACGCTTCGCGCTCAAGAACGGAAAACTGGAAAAACTGGGATTTTGAGTTCGATTGATTCAACGGAACTATACAAAGATCCTGGAAAAATTCTTTCGGCGTAGCACGAAGTGTCAGGGCACGACTTCAGTCGTGCCGCAAATGCAAGATAAAGAACGCGGGCTTTAGCCCCTGAGGGAATGCAAATTTCGCCGCTTCAATCCCCCGTAGTCGCCGCAGTCAGGTCCTGCGCGCTGATAGCAGCGCAATCAATCGACAGGCAAGTCCCCAGTTCGCTGAAGTTCTTCTCCCATCGCTGGCGATCTTCAGCAACCAACGCGGTAAGCGCATAGCCGGAGGTGCGCAGAATCTCATACCAGATGTTCTGTGCCTGCCACAGGTTCAGCTCAAAGGGCAGCTCCACCAGTATGCGCGCCAGCGTTAGCGCCCGGTCTAGCGACTCCAGCGACCCAGAGGACATCTGCAACTCCACCATTACGCGCTTCATGCGCTGATCGGCAATGTAGGAGAGCGTGGGTGTCTCCAGCGGCACCTGGTTAGCCTTGGCCAGGGCCAAAAAGAAGCGCAGTTGTGCCTGATCGACGGCGTCGCCCTCCAGTGCGCGGCGCAATCCGGCATTGATTGCAAAGCCCGCGGCAAGCGTGAGCGCCGGCGGCTTGGGCAATCCGGCCTGGGTGAGATAGTGCAGCAGGCTGGCGTGCTCCTCGTAGATGGTGGTCAGCGATTTCTCGATGTCCGCAAGCGTGGAGTTGAGAATGATCTGCACGATGCGCCGCTGTTCGTCGGTAAACAGCGAGGTCAGCGAGTAGTCCACGTGGCCGTAGTAACCGTCGATCAGGCGCATTGCCTCGGGGAAGTCGGCGCGCTGCACGTCTTCGGCGGCCTGGCTGGCAAATGCCTCGAACGCGGCCGCATCCTCCGTCTCATACGCCTTGACTGCCGCGGTAATGTTCTGGTCGCCAAAGTGCAGCGCAGCAAATGAGAAGCCCTGCTGTTTGCCTGTAATGGCACTGACAATTTTGACCCTGCCCAGGGCCAGCCGTCCCCGCCCGGAGGAGTACGCCTCGTAGGAGTCGCGCCACACGCGGAAGCAGAACAGGTCGGTCTCCTCGGCAAAGGAAGAAAAAATGGAGCTGATGGCGTAGTGAGCCGCCACCTGTTCCAGGTTTAGCTCCTTGGAGCTGACCTGCTCTTTGTAGATTTTGGCGCCGTCCCCTGCCGCGGCCACGTTGGAGCGCGCCTCAGCCATGCGAACCAGAAATGCCGGTTCCAGCTGTGCGGCCGCTTCGCCGAAGACCTCCCGCGCCAGTTGCAGCACCCGCGCCGCATAAGCAATCACCTGCACTGTTTCGATGCCCGAAATGTCGTCAAAGAACCATCCGCAACTGGTGTACATCAGTTGCGTGTGGCGCTGCATCTCCATCAATTCCAGCGCGCGCACGCGTTCCGGGGCAGTCAGCGCGTGCTGCTGGTGTTGGCGAAAGAATTGCTCCACCGACTGCGGGCTGCGGTCAAGCACGACTTCGATGTATCCGTCGCGCGCCGCCCACACATCTATGAAAAGCTTGGCGCCCTCTTGCTCGGTCAAGGGAACCAGCGCGTCGCGCAGCTCATCCAGGGCCTTGCGCAGCGGCGCGCGCCACGCTTGGTTCCAGCCTGCCTTGCCTCCGTTGCAGCCGCAATCCGAGCGCCACCGCTCCACTCCGTGCACGCAACTCCACGAGGTGTTTTCCACGATCTCGGCCTCGTACTCGGGAGGAAACTGCTCCAGATAGCTGCCATAGTTGGTCAGCTCGACCGTCTTGTCCGCTTCCAGCAGGCGCAGCGCGTAGGCCAGCGCCATCTCGCCATACTTGTGATGATGCCCGTACGATTCCCCGTCCGTCGCCACGTGGACCAGTTGCGGCTGTGCATTGTCCTTGAAGCCGCCCTTGAGCCGCGCCGCCAGGCTCTCGCCGGAGTTGAGCAGCCCCTCGAATGCAATCGCCCGCGATGCCGGCCCATCATAAAAAAACACAGCTATAGAAACACCGGAGTCAAAGCGGACCAGGTAAGGGTGGGTGGTGTCCACGCTCGCGCCGGGCGTATCCGTCCAGTTCGCGCCGCTTTTCAGCGGGCGTATCCGCTTGCACTGGTGCGGCGCCAGCACGGTGAACTTGATACCATTTGCGGCCAGCAGCTCCAGCGATTCGTTGTCCGCCGCGGTCTCGGCCAGCCACATCCCCTCCGGCGGTGCCCCGTAGTGGTGCTGGTAATCGGCGATTCCCCAGCGAATTTGCGTGATGCGATCGCGCCGGTTGGCCAGCGGCAAAATAATGTGGTTGTACACCTGCGCCATCGCCGAACTGTGGCCGCGGTAGCTCTTGCGGCTGCGTCGCTCCCCGTCCAGAATCATGCGGTAGGTGCGCGGCGCATTCTCCACCAGCCAGCTCAACAGCGTAGGGCCGTAATTGAAGCTGATGCGCGCGTAGTTATTCACGATGCGCGTAATCTGGTTCTTGTTGTTCACGATGCGCGCCGCGCCGTTGGTCGCGTAGCACTCCGCGCAGATGCGCTCGTTCCAGTCGTGATAGGGCGCGGCCGAGTCTTGCGTCTCCACCGTCTCCAGCCAAGGATTCTCCCGTGGCGGCTGATAAAAATGACCGTGAATGCAAACAAATCGTTTACTGACCGCCATGAACCTTCCCTGTCTCGCGCCGGCCTCACGCAATCCTGTCCGGCCGTGCTTGACTATTGTAGGCTGGACCGCCCCGTAGGCGCAGTGCTCTTGGCCAGATCGCAGGCTCGCCAAAGGTACCAACTGGCCACGGAACGGAACGGCGTCCAGAGTTTTCCCCTTTTGAGCATGACTTCGGGCTTGGGCAGGTCTTTCGCCTCCAGAGGACGTGTCTTCGGCACGCGCAGAAAGGTCAGCGCAAATCCCTTGCGCACTCCGTAGTCGCTCACTGGCAACACATCCGGCCTGCCCAACCGAAAAATCAGCAGCATCTCCACCGTCCAGGGGCCAATGCCGCGCACTTCTGTCAGCCTTTCCACAATCTCCGCGTCCGTCATTTTTTTGATGGTCGCGTGGCTGGGCACCGTCCCATCCAGCGTCCGCGCTGCCAGATCCTTCAGCGCCTTGATTTTGTTGTAGGAAACCCCCGCCGCCCGCAGCACCTCATCAGGCGTATCCAGCAGCATTTGCGGCGTAGGATCCCCGCCATAGTGCTCCCGCACCCGACGATGGATGGTAGCCGCCGCCTTGCCGTGCAACTGTTGATAAAGTATCGACTCCAGCAGCGACTCAAAGGGCGACGGCGAGGGATCAAGCCTGAGCGTAAACGCCCCGGCCCGGTCAATCAGCGCGCCCAGCTTAGGGTCGCTGGCTTTCAAATGTGCCAAAGCCTCGTCAACGTCGAAAGGAAGTTTCCGGCTGCGTCCGTCGTGAATCATAAGGGAATAGTGTACCGTGCTGGGACTTTGTTCTGCGGATAGTTGCGCAAACTCCTCTTCAGGCTGCACCCGCTTGCCTGGTCGCTGTAGAATCCAGGTCATACGGACTAGAGGTGCAAGACCATGAAGATGCGGCCGGGTACACAAACGGGATTTCTGCTCTGCGGTAAAGAATGGACGGAGGGCGAGGCGCTGGAGGTGCGTTCGCCGTGGGATCAGGGGCTGGTGGGCCGCGTAACCATCGCCACACGCGCCGACGCGCGCCAGGCCGTGCATCACGCCGTGGCCAGCCTGCGCCGCACCCGCGCCCTGCCGCGCTGGAAGCGCCGCGAGATTCTGGAGGACGTGGCCGCCGCGCTCATCGAACAAAAGGAGCGTTTTGCGCAGCTTATTGTCGCCGAGGCGGGCAAGCCGGTTCGTCTGGCGCGCGCCGAAGTGGATCGCGCCATCCTCACCTTCAAAACCGCCGCTGAGGTCCTCTCGCAGTTGGGCGGCGAGAGCATTCCCCTGGACCTGATGGAGGGCAACGAGGGCCGCTGGGGGCTGGTGCAGCGTTTTCCCGTCGGGCCGGTGCTGGCCATTACTCCATTCAACTTCCCCCTCAACCTGGTGGCCCACAAGGTCGCTCCCGCGCTGGCCGCCGGCTGCCCGGTAATACTCAAGCCCTCTTCGCAAACCCCCTTTACCGCACTGGCTCTGGGCGAAGTCATCCTCAAGGCCGGTTGGCCGGATGAGGCGCTGGCCGTGCTGCCGCTCAGCAATGCGGACACCGCATGGCTGGCGGAAAAGGAAGATAGCATCAAGCTCGTCAGTTTTACCGGCTCGGCCAGTGTTGGCTGGGAGCTGAAAGCTCACTCCGGACGCAAGCGCGTCCTGCTGGAGTTGGGCGGGAATGCCGCGCTGATCATCTGTGCCGATTGGCCCGATCTCGATGAAGCGGCCGTCCGTACCGCGCGTGCGGCTTTCGGCAACGCGGGCCAGTCCTGCGTCAGCGTGCAAAGAGTCTTTGTCGAGCGCGGCGTCTTTCAGACGTTTTTGTGGAAGGTGGTCGAGGCCTCTGCCAAGCTGGCGGTCGGTGACCCCTCCGTAGATGCCACTGAGGTGGGTCCGCTCATTCGGCCCAGCGATGCCGATCGCGTGGATTCCTGGATCAAAGAAGCCGTCAAGGGAGGAGCCAAGCTGGTGGCTGGCGGCGAGCGTCACGGCTCCGTGGTCACGCCTGCAATCCTCACCGGAACCACGCCGGGCATGAAGTTGCGCGACGAAGAGGCCTTCGGCCCGGTGGTGGCCATCGAGCCATTCGACGACTTTGAAGAGGCGCTGGCCTGCGCCAACCACTCCAAGTACGGCCTGCAGGCAGGCCTGCTCACCCGCGATGCCGGACACATTCTCACCGCTTATCGCGAACTTGAAGTAGGCGCCTTGATCGTCGGAGACACGCCTAGCTGGCGCCTCGATACCATGCCCTTCGGCGGCGTCAAGGACTCTGGATTGGGACGCGAGGGAGTTCGCTTCGCCATCGAAGAGATGACCGAGCCGCGTATGCTCGTGATGGCCGGGTTGAGTTAGGGAACCTCTGGCCAATACGATGTTTTGAAACGGCACGACTTCGCCGGGGTCCCCATCGACAGGTCTTCGTCGATGGGGTGGCTTTAAAGCTTGCGGAAAAATGCAAATGGTGGAGCAAGAAGCGTCAGGGCACGACTTCAGTCGTGCCGTAAGAGCAACAATACAAATGTTGGGCTTTAGCCCCTGTGGAAATGTTGGCGCGCAACAATGACGTGTTCAGAGATTCCTTACCAAACGCGGAAGAGATACTCTTCCTACTTTGCGATCATCTCCAGCATGGCTTTCACATCGGCGGCGTGCGGACCGTCCGGGGCGAGCGCCAGATACTTCTCCAACGCCTCTCGTGTCTCGGGCGAGGCTTGGACCTTGCTTTGTGCGGTTACAGGCAAATCTGCAAAGAGATCTGATCCGAGGACGAACCAGGCATTCGCTCTGGTTGGGTCCGCTTGCACACACTTGCGGCAGGCTGCGGCCGATTCATGCGTGTTGCCGATGTTATATAGTACGGCGCAAACATTGAAGTAAGCCAGCCCCTGATTGGCTGCAAACACGGCGGATTGGTTATACGCCTCGATCGCTTCCGCTGTGCGTTTGAGTTTAAGCAGCGCATTTCCCTTGCCAATGTAAATCTGTGACAAGCCGTTTTTCCATTCGGTCATTGGCTGGCCTTCGGCGGGCTTTTCCTGTTCCGCGGCGGCCAGGGCCTGGTCATAGGTCGCCAGGGCAACATCCGCCGTGCCGGTGTAAAGCTGCGCGGTTGCCAGCAATTTCAGATTCAGAGACGTTGCCTTTTGCGCTACCAGTTGCTGCGCGAGGGTGACGGCGCGAGGCCACTCCTTTGCCTGCATCGCCTGGTTATACAGAGCAGTCAGTGCTTCCGGATTTTGTTCGCCTGCGCTGTTGGATACTTGCGCTGTGACCGGCAAGACGAAGAGCAGCAGCAAAAAAACCGCCGCAAGAATTGGAATGGTCCGGCGCATCACGTACCTCCGTTCATTGGAGACGCTTGGATCGCTGACAACACATTAATCCCAAATGCAGTGGGGATCAAGTTTATATGCGCGGCCTCTCTTCGGCCATCAAAGAGATGCCCGAGCCGCTCATACTTGTGATCACAGATCTCTGGATCGGCGCTGCGTGTGGGGTTGGTCGGCCGCGCCGTGGGGGAGATTACCTATGCTCCGCTGCTTTATTTGGCCTTGGCCTTTTGTGCAGCCCAGCGTTTGCGCTGCGCGTCGGCAATCCGCTTGCGCGCCTCGGCGCTCAGCGCGCGGCGCTTCTTCCCCTTTTTGGGAGCCTTCGCGGCTTTTTTGGTTTTGCTTCCTGTCCCCTTGACGGCGACTTTTCCGGCGTTGGCCAGCAGGGAGCGAACTTCCGTGAGACTAGCAATTTCGGCGTCGATTAATGCAAGAATTGAGTCAATAGCCATTACTCAAGCATAACTCACAAATCTACCCGTGTACAACCCTTGCGCGTCAATTCTTCATCTTATGCCTGCACAAAACCGGCTATCTTATTCCGGCTTACCAACCGTCTTCTCCTTATATGCTTTCTGCAAAATGAAATACGCCAGCTTTTTCTTGCCTTGTTCGGAGATAAGTCCCTTGCGGTTGTATTCATCCTGAATGCCCGCCAGAGGCCTGTTAGGCGAACGAAAATCCATCAGAATCCAGGCGCTCATGCCTCTTAGTTGCGGAATCCGGTTCAGCATTCCGAGTTGATGGCGATAGATATCGGCTTGATACTCCTCTGTCCATCGTTCGGTCTTGCGGCCATGCAGGCCGGCCTTGGCCTCGCCGCCAAACTCGCTCATGATCACCGGTTTTTGATAATCGATCCGCCACTGAGTTATGTCGGCCGTCTCCGGCCGCTTCTCATACCAGCCTATATACTCATTGGTGCCGATTACATCCAGCGCTTTGCCCAGCGGATCATCGACTATCTTGGTGTTTCCCTCGGCGTGCACCAGTAGCGCCGCGGTAATCAGCCGCGTAGGATCAAGCTCCCGCGCATGTGCGGCCTCGGTCTCAATGAATTTCGTTCTGGCCTCGGTATTAGGCGTTTCGTTGGCCATCGACCACAGAATAATCGCCGCGTGATTGCGCGATGTACCGATCTCTTCGTCTAACTGCTGCTCGGCCTTTGCCAGCACCTTGGGATTGTCAAACTGCAACGCCCAATAGACCGGATTCTCCGACCACACCAGCAGCCCCATCCTATCCGCCGCGCGCAACATCGTTTCATCGTGGGGATAGTGCGCCAGCCGCACGAAGTTTGCCCCCATCTCTTTGGCCCACCCCAGCAGCGTCTCCGCGTCCTTGTCGGTGTTCGCGCGTCCGGTGCGATAAGGCGCCTCCGCGTGGATGCAGACGCCACGCAAAAAGATCGGCTTGCCATTCAACAAGATCTCTGTCCCGCGAACTTCCACTGTGCGAAAACCAATCAGCTCGTCAATCGAATCTTGTCCGGCACTTATCCTTACTTTGTAGATTATTGGCGTCTCCGGTGACCAGCGCTTCAATCCTTTCACTTCAACCCGAATCGCCGCCAGCCCTCCGTCCCCCACCTTAGCGCTTGTCTTTGCGCCTAACTCCGGTATCTCCACCTCAGCCTTTGCGCCGTTCACGGGGCTATTCATAATTACCCAGCCTTCAATGACCGAATCCTCTGTGCGGCTCAGGTGCAGGTCATACTGCTCAATGAAGCTCTCGGGCACCTCAATCAGCGAAACCGTGCGCGTAAGCCCGCCATAGTTCCACCAATCGGTCTGCAAGCCTGGCACGCCGTCCGCAAGGCGCGTGTTATCCACGGCCGCCACCACAAAGTTTCCCCCGGCATGAACCGCCGTTGTCACCTCGCAATTAAAACTGGTGTATCCGCCCTCGTGCTCGCAGACCTTAATGCCGTTCACCCAGAACCACGACTTATAGTTCGCCGCGCCAACATGCAAAAAGACGCGCGTATGTTCCTTCGGCTGGTAAGTGAAATCCCGCTCGTACCAGATGGGTCCCTCATAGTAATAAAGCGACCGGCGCTGTGTATTCCAGTCGCCGGGTACCTTCAGCCGGGACGCCGTGGAAAAGTTATACTCCGTCGGAAATTCATCCCCTGGCTTGGCCTTGTGATTAACAAACCACCCGTTCTTCTTTTCCTGGTGATGAGAGTTATACATGCCGGAGAAGTAAGGGTCGACGATAGCCGCCCATTCGCCATTGAGCGAGATAGCTGGCCGGCGATCTGCGCCAGTTAGGATGATCGGTGCGGGAGCAGGCGCAGCCCACGCAGCAGTAACTCCAGCCAACGTGGCAGCAATTGCGGCAAGAGCCACATTGCGGGCGTTCCGTACATTCATGTGTGCAGGCAGGCAAACAGGTAGACACTTCATTTCAAAACCTCGGCTTTTTGATCATTGCTGGGGCCATGGCCGTATTACACCGCGCGCCGCGGCAACCATGCGCAAACAACCAATTCTATCGCTTCACCCGGCATTAGATAGATTTCTGCTTGTTGCGCAGACTAAGCAAGAAAAGGGGACAGGCATTGCAGCCTATCCCCTCATTGTCGCGTAATGAACCATTGCTTTTCGGCTCGGACTAAGTTCCCAGATACTCCACGTGCACATAAGTGCCAAGGCGCACGTTGTATGCCAGGTACCAGCCTTCGTGATCCGGGTCATCATAGATAATGATCTGGTCGGAGTCCCACAGCCAGCCGTCGCAGAAGGCAACGTCAAAGGCCGCAACGTCCCAGTACCAGCCGTTGAACCAGAACCGGCCGGGGCCGCCGCCGCCCAGATGCCAAACATGCCCGCGTCCAAATCCGCCGGTATAGCGGCCATGCGCGAAGGGGTGGTCAAGGTGATAATTCGCATCGCCGCGGCCGGTGTCGTGGCCTACCCAGTTCTTGCCTTCGACGTGCGGAGCGTTGGGTTGGCCGGCCTTGTTGTTGTAGTTGCGCTGGGGCTCGGCCGTATGGGGTGTGCCGGTGAACGCCTTGGGGCCGCTCTTGGGAGCTGCCTGGTGAGTTCCACCGCTAGAGGGGTGGGATTGCCCTCCTTTATGCTGAGCGAATGCTGGAACAGAAAGAACCAGCAATGTTGCCAATGCTATCTGAATGGTCTTCATCGTTACCTCCAGAGACCCTCGTGGAGAACAACGTACCTCTACAGCTCTGCTCCCCTGCCGGGTCTTCTCCAACAACATTTAATACAACCCGGCTCATTCTCGCAAGTTGCGCTATAAGAAATAACTGGGTGCTCCACCTTCGCCGATTCGGGAATTTTGCGAATCGGTTAAGGTGGGATATCTACAACTACAGCCCTTTATAGTTTTTCTCGGATTTCCCTACGCCTGGATGGCATGTCCTCCTCGCCGCCAGGCATACAGCGGAAAGCGGTTGGCCAGCTCGGCAACTTCGCGGCGAATCTTTTCCAGTGCCACATCGTCGTTCCGCTGCTCCAGAGCCTTGGCAATCCATGCGGCAATCACCACCATCTCCGCCTCCTTCATCCCGCGAGTGGTCAGCGCCGGCGTCCCAATGCGAATTCCCGAAGCCTTCAGTGGCGGATTGGTGTCGTAGGGAATCGTGTTTTTATTCACCGTAATCCCCGCTTTGCCCAGCGCCAGCTCTGCCTCGGAACCCAGAATGCCTTTCTCGAAGACATCCACCAGCATCAAATGGTTGTCCGTCCCGCCGGAGACGAGGCGGAATCCAGCCAGTTCCAGGGTCGCCGCCAGCACCTTGGCGTTGGCCACAATCTGCATGGCATAGCTCTTGAACTCCGGTCGCAGAGCCTCGCCCAGCGCCACAGCTTTGGCGGCCACAATGTGCACCAGCGGGCCGCCCTGCTGGCCAGGAAAGACAGCCTTATCCACAGCCACTGCCAGCGCCTGCCCGCACAGAATCAGTCCCGCGCGCGGCCCTCGTAGCGTCTTGTGCGTCGTCGTCGTCGTAATCTGCGCGTGTGGCACCGGCGAGGGATGCACGCCGCCAGCCACGAGGCCTGCAATATGCGCCATGTCGAAGATGTACGTCGCGCCCACCTTGTCGGCAATCTGCCTCATCCGCGCAAAATCCCACAGCCGCGGATACGCGCTGCCCCCGCCGATGATCACCTTTGGCTTCTCGCGCAGGGCGATGGCCTCCAGCTCGTCGTAGTCGATCATCTCCGTATCTTTGCGCACTCCATAAAACGTCGGCCGGTAGAGCTTGCCGCTGAAGCTCAGCTTGTGTCCGTGTGTCAAGTGGCCGCCGTGAGAAAGGTCCAGCCCCAGGATGGTGTCCCCCGTCTGCAAAACTGCCGCATAAGCCGCGGCGTTGGCCTGCGAGCCGGAGTGCGGCTGCACATTGGCGTGCTCGGCGTCAAAGAGCTGCTTGGCACGCTCCCGCGCCAGGTTCTCCACCACGTCGGTGAATTCGCACCCGCCGTAGTAGCGCCGCCCAGGGTACCCCTCGGCATATTTGTTGGTGAAGATCGAGCCCGCTGCCTCCAGCACCGCTTCGGATACAAAGTTTTCGCTGGCAATCATCTCCAGCCCCTCGTGCTGGCGGAGGGTTTCCTTTTCAAGAGCTGCGGCAACTTCGGGGTCGGCCTGGGCGAGGGTCATTGAGATGCGGTCTGTCATATTGAAATTCTAGCCCCTTGACCGGCTGCTTTGACAACCCGCGCGATGCGCGGATTTTCCGGTTCTATAAGATACAGCATTAGAGCATTGTGCCTGTTGGTATAGAGTGTATTTCTTGCTTGGCTCAAGGCTGGGGGGGCGTTGAAAGAACAGGTAGCGCCGGCCTCCTGGCCGGGGTCCCCAACGAGTGGTCTGTGCTCGTTGGGGTGGTTGACCGGCTGTCGCGTGGACCTCCCGGTCCACGTCGCACTCTACACAAATAGGGAAAATGCTCTAGCATGGTATTTGGATTCCCCGCCGCTTGCCGGAGCGCGTCTAATGGATGAGAAGGAAGTTGTATTTCTCGAAGGCGTGAAAATCCGCTAACCTGCTAACTCCGCGAATGCCTGCCCTGAGCAACGTCGATGGGCGGAAGCTAACTTGCTGTCCTGGTCAGTTTTGCAGTACAAATAAACTCAACCGCTCATCAGGAGCCGCAATGAATTTCTGCTGGCGTCAGCTCTTGCTTACGACGATCCTCTCATCAGCGCTGGCCTCGGCGTTTGCGCAGTCCCCAGCCATCGACCCCGACCTTCTGGCCAAAGCCAACGCCGGCGACGCAGCCGCACAGGTGCAGTTGGGAGACAACAGCCGTGCGGCGGGCGACGCAGTCATTCACAATCTTCAACAGGCAGCCGAGTACTACAAGCAGGCCATCGCATGGTATCGCAAGGCCGCCGATCAAGGCTCCGTTGCCGGCCAGATGCATCTCGCCGCGCTCTATCGCGACGGCGGCAAGGGCTTTTCCCGCGACATGTCACAGGCCGCCGAATGGTATCGCAAAGCAGCCGAGCAGGGAGACGCCACTGCGCAGGCCTCTCTCGGCGTGCTCTACTCCATCGGCCAGGGAGTTCCGCACAACGACGCGGAGGCTTACTACTGGCTTGATCTGGCCGCATCCGTCAAGGGGCCAAATCAGGAGAAGTACGCCGCCAACCGCCAGTTGATTGGAACCCACATCACCGCCGATCAGCTTGAAGAAGTCCAGGACCGCGTGGCCGCGTGGATTGCCGCACACCCGCGTCCTGCTTCAACCGAATAACAGGCGTTCCGCAGTCTTAATCGAACGCGTATGCTGAAGAAGATGCGATTTTCTCCGTTTCCCGGGACAATACAGGGCCCGCTCTCTCTCCTTTGCCTGTCGGCTTTCGCGCTGGCCGCAGTTCACGCCCAATCTCCAGCCGTCACGCTGACTCCCGCGGTGGTTGTAGCCGGCTCCCCGGAGCTGATTCGTGTGGTCGCGGCCAATGCCGCCGCCATCGACGGCGAGTGGCTGGACCGCAAGTTGGAGTTTTTTCGCGGGCAGGATGACCATGGGTGGTTTGCGCTGGCTGGCGTCGATGTCGAGGCTCCCGTCGGGCCGTCTGAATTAAAGATAACGATCCACGACACAAAAGGCGGCATGCACTCCCTGAGCCGCACCATCCATATTCATCCCTCCCACTACCCCACCAGCTCGCTGACCGTGGCGCCGCAATTCGTTGAGCCCGGCCCGGAGGCGCTCAAGCAGATTGATGCGGACCAGCGGCTCGTGGAAAAGGCCTTTACCTCGAGCGCGCCCCGGCCGCTGTGGAAGGGCAACTTCCGCGTGCCCGTGGACTCTCCGCAATCCGAGCGATTCGGCACGCGCCGCATCTTCAACGGCAAGCTGGCCAGCAATCACAAGGGGCTGGATTTTCGCGCCGCGCCCGGAACGCCCGTGCGCGCCAGCAATAGCGGCGTCGTGGTGCTGGCTCACCCGCTTTACTATGCGGGCAACTGCGTGGTCATCGATCATGGGCTGGGGCTGTACACGCTTTCCATGCACCTGAGCCATATTTCCGTACGCGAGGGCCAGCATGTCGTGCGCGGCCAAAAGCTGGGCTTGAGCGGCGCCACTGGCCGTGTCACCGGCCCGCATCTCCACTGGGCCGTCCGCTGGCAGGGTGCGTACCTCGACCCCGCAAAGCTCCTGCGGCTCGACCTCAGCGCTGCGCATTAGTAACTATCTGCATCGACTTGAGCGTGGCGCATTGGAGTGTGTTTCATAAACCTGCTTTGTATCAGGGCGCGAGCTCACAGCTTGCGGAAAAATTCGTTTGGAGTTGCGAGAAGCGTCAGGGCATGACTTTAGTCGTGCCGTAAGCGTAACAAAATAAGTGTTGGGCTTTAGCCCCTGAGGGATGTTTTTAGCAATTTCGCTTGAAATTCAGACTTTTTCCGCAGCCTGTTTAGTCCGGCTATTGAGACACCACGATATGCTGGGGCTTTAGTCTTGGACAGGAATGTCAGAATCAGTTTAGGCCACAGAAGCAGGCGCCGGAATAGACGCCTTCTCTTCCGCCGCTTTCTCCTCGCGCAGCGCCTTGAACGCCCGATAGACAAACCACCCCATATACCATCCGTCGATGTATTTGTAAGGCGTCTCCCCGGTGGTGTAGTGGCCACAGGGCAGCACGCGCGGTTCGAAGTTCAGCCCAATACGCCGGAACGCCTTCAGCACCTGCAGAGAATACTCCAGCGGAAAGGTCAGGTCGTAGTTCGCGTAAACCAGCAAAACTTTTTTTCGCGCTCCATCCACTTTCGCCCGCATGATCTTGTCGTAGTAGCTGCACGGGCTCACGGCTGCCCACAGGGCCCGCACCCGTTCCTGGTTGAGCCCCGCCTCCCCCAGCGCCTGCTTCACGTGGCGCGTGCTTTGTCCCGCCCAGGTCACGTCTCCAAATGCCGTAGAAGCATGGTTGAAGGCATTCACCCTGAGCCGCTTGTCGTGCGCGCTGGCCAGGAATGCGTAGCACGATCCCAGGCTGGTTCCCAGCACGCCGAAGTGCTCGTAGCCCTGCTCCTCCAGCCAATCCAGGCAGCAGCGAATATCCACCACCGCTTGCCTGCATGCCGAAATAGTCCGCCCTATGTTCGCGCTCACCGCGTAATCCGAGCGCTCCAGCTCCGTCGGTCGCCGAATGTCGTGGTACGGCTTGGAGAGCCTCAGCGCAGAGATCCCCATCTTGTTGAAGATGGTGCACAGCGAGTTGTGGCTGAAGGCGTCGGCATTCCACTGCGGCATCACCACAATTGCCTGCTTGGGCCGCTTGGGGTCTTTATGCTCCGGCGCAGGATACCAGCGAGCATTCACCAGGTTGTTTTCCGGATAAGGTGTCCGCTCCGGCGAGGTGAAGCGCAGAAATTGCGCTCTCGGTATCTTTCCATCCGCAGCTTGCTGCTTGATCGCCGCGGCCTGCGCCAGTGTCTCTGGCCGTACGTTGGTGGGAAACAGCTCCGGGTGCCGCTCTTCCAATCGAAAATCAGTTGGCCGCTTGTAGCTGAAGAAGCTGTCGCTGTGGCGAATGAGAAACTGATTAATCAGCACCATCGCAGCCTCGGCCAGCTCCGGATCGCTCACGATCTCCGGCCCCGGCATCGCCTCCGCAAAGCCATGTTCGTGCAGAAACGGCTCAATCCATTCGAAGCCCCACTCCAGCGGGCGCACCACGCGGTTCTCGTCGCGCGTGGTCAGCCGCGTCTCCCACTCGTACATCCAGCGCGCATATTTCTTTCTGATCATGAGTTATATTCAATTTTATCAGCGCCGGACGCACCGCGAATTTCAGCACGAAGCTGGATGCCCCATCTCTGGATTTTCAGACATGGGATACCACGTATCTGACCCGTGGGTGCCCCAGGTTCGGCGGGGTTTTTTCGCGCCTAACCTGGGATATCTAGATCTTTATCTACAGTTTTTTATGCTCTTTATAAATCGAACTTCTCTTTCCGCCACTTCGTTTCTATTCGTGCCGCGACCGCATCCCGAAAATCGCCAGCCAACCCAAACTGATCGTTGCGATCAGCGCTATAATCCCCAGCGAGATTACGCAATACTCGCACCACACCATCAGAACGTCTCTCTCGATGTGCGCCAGATACAGCGCAAATCCCAGCCCGATCAGCGAGACCAGGAAGGTCAGTGTCCGTTGCCGCATCAGCGCCAGGCCCGCCAGCGCCATGTAGCCGGCAATTCCAATCGCCCCCACCGGAATTCCCGCAACCACGGAGTACGGGCTGTGGTTCACGATGCCGCAATCCCACCTCTCGTTGATGGAGCAAGGCGCGGTATCGGTCGAGTAGTGTATACGAAGTGCCAGCGTGGAAACCGCCGCGCCGGCCAGGGCCAGGATTGCAATCAAATAACGCATCTTTCATTGGACGCGCGGCCAGCGCATCCGTCGCAGATTACTATGAACACATGGACCAACAATCCAGCGGTGGCCCGCTCAAGCTACCATGAACACATGAGTTTGCTATCCAACGCCGAAGACCGCATGCCCCACCGCAGGGGTCGCGTAGCCTTCTTCGGTGGCAGTTTCGACCCGCCCCACCTCGGCCATCTCGGTATAGCGCGCGCCGCGCAGGCGGCTCTCGGCCTGGATACCGTGCTTTTTGCGCCGGTGGGCACGCAGCCGCTCAAGCCGCAAGGCCCCGCGGCCTGCTTTGAAGATCGCCTGGCCATGACCCGGCTGGCCATTGCCGACGAGTCTGCCTTTGCCCTCTCGCTGGCCGATGCCCCCAAATTATCGGGTGTACCCAACTACACGCTCGACACCCTCCTCGCCCTGCGTGCAGAGCTTCCGCCGCATAGTACTCTCTTCTGCCTCATGGGCGCCGACTCCTTCGCCGGTTTCAGCCGCTGGCATCGCGCTGCCGAGATCCCCTTTCTCGCGCCGTTGATCGTAGCCTCCCGCCCGACCGAGTCTCAGTGGCTTCAGGGCGGATTCGACTCCGCGCTGCCCGAAGGCCTGACGATTGAAGCCGTTCCCGCCACGGACAATCTATCTGCGGAAAAATTTGACCAAGACGAGCGCAGGGATACGGAGGGAGGCGGGGGTGTCACAGCTTTCGGAAATATTCATTCGGAGTCGCAAGAAGCGTCAGGGCACGACTTTAGTCGTGCCGTAAGCGCCACAAAAAGAATGCGGGCTTTAGCCCCTGAGGTACGTTTTTCTGCGGGCGAAATCGAGCTGAGCCGTTTTACGCTCCGCAATCCCGCCGGCCGGCAAGCCCCCTTCTACCTGCTTCCCGGCCTGCATATCGAAATCAGCGCCTCCCAAATTCGCGACCAGATTCGCAGCCAGGCTCCGCTCTCCGCTGAAGCCCGAATGCCGGATAGCTCTCTGCTTCCCCCTCCCGTTTTGGAGTACATTCGTGCCCACAACCTCTATCGCTGACTTGCCCCAACTCCCTTGAAAGGCTACGATGAAGCTCGGAGAGCAATCACAAAGAATGACAACAGAAACCAGGCAGCAAACCCGCATGTACGTGCAGACCGCAGCTGCGGTCTGTGAAGACAAGAAGGGCATCGACACCCGAATCCTCGAGCTTGACCCCATCGACTCGGGCCTGTCCGACTTCTTCCTGGTCACCTCGGCCTCGAACGACCGCCAGGCCATCGCCATCGCCGACGAGGTCGAAGACCGCCTCAAGAAGGATTATGGCGTCTTTCCCAACTCCGTCGAGGGCCGTCGCCAGGGCCAGTGGATTCTCCTCGACTATGTGGACTTCGTCGTCCACGTCTTCCTCGCCGACCGCCGAGCCTTTTACGACATCGAGCGCCTGCGCAAATCCGCACGCCCCCTCACCCCGGCCGAATTCGACGCCGAACTCAAGGCCGAGCTGGCCGCCAAAACTCTGGCCGCACGCAACAAAGCCGCGGCAAAAACCAAGCCCGCCATTGCCAAGACCAAGCCGTCAGCTACTAAGGCAAAGCAGCCCGCCGGCAAGGCAGTCGCAAAGCCCGCCCCCAAGAAGGCGGTCAAGAAGAGCGCGTCCGCCAAAAAGGTTCCGCCAAAGAAGGCGATTGCCAAGAGGGCGGTCAAGAAGACGCCCGTGGCCAAGACTGCGGCCGGGAAACCAGCGGCGAAGAAGACTGCGCACAAGAAGCCAGCGACAAGGAAAGCTGCCGCCAGGAAGACGGCACGGAAATAATCCTGTTTCGGTTAAGAACTAACAGTTGACTTGTTTCTGCTTACGCTTTAACTATGGAACTGACTCTTGAACCCAGGCTCTTAGCAAAGGTTGAGCAGTGGTCTGTCGAAACTGGCCGGCCTGCTGGCGAATTGGTCGAGGACGCGATTGCCGGTTACTTCAATGAGGTTGAAGAGCTGCGGACTATGCTCGATAGCCGCTACGACGAGATTGTGAGCGGTGCAGTCCAGCCATTGGATGGCGTTGAGGCCTGCCGGCTGATTCGAGAGCGAGCGAAAGCGCGCCGCAAGTCGATCGCCTGATGGCGTATCTTCTTCATCCCGAATTCTACGGCGATCTCGAAGATATCCATGAGTACATAGACAGCTTCAATCCAAGCGCGGCTGACCGGTTGCTGGACGATTTCCTGGCCGCCTTTGATTCGCTTGCGCTCTTCCCGCGTCAGGGACACCGCCGCCCCGACCTCACTTCCCGTCCTTTTCGCTTCAAGGTCGTTCGCAGTTATCTGATTGCCTATGCTCCAGACAAAATACCCCTCTAGATTGTAGCTGTAGTTGATGGCCGTCGAAGCCCGCGTGTAATCGCCGCAATGCTTCGCGGCAGAGAATCGATTTCCCGCTTCTAGGACCAGCACAAAGGGCGCCACGATGGGCGCCCTTTGTCTTGGAGCCTTTTTCAGAGGGATAGAACGCCCCCGCACGCAAAAAGGCCGCGGCATTGCGCCGCGGCCTTTTTAGCGTTGTTGGTGCACTGCTTAGAAGATGAACTTCAGTGCAAGCTGCATGGAACGAGCGTTGTTGTTGAAGACTTCGGCCGAATTGTTGAAGGTGGTCTGTCCAGGAATCAGCATATTGTGGACAGATGCGCCCGTGTAGCCAATCGAGTTGATGTTGTTGAGCGCGCCCGGTACATACTGGGACTTGTTGAGCACGTTCCAGATCTGCGCCGCGAACTCCAGCTTGGTCTGCTTGTAAATGTTGAGGCGCTTCATCGCTGTCGCGTCAAGATCCCTGATACCATACAACTTCAAGGAGTTGCGATAGTCGGTCGATCCTTCTCCTGCTCCTCCCGCTATGTAGTAAGCGTTCGGGTTGATGGCGGCGAAGCCGACCGTGTCGGCTGCTGTCGGCGGTATTGTGGGGTCGTTGCAGGTGCCGAGAGCCGAATCGCAAATCGGATGGGTGCCGGAACCGATTCCCTTGATGCCGAGCGGGTTGGTGAATGTGCGATCGCCCGCGGTGTCGCCATTGAGCCATGATTGGACGTTGCTCTGGACGGTGGCAAACTCAGGAGACTGGTAGGTGAACACCGGCGCAAACTCCCAGTTACCCAGGATGTTCTTTTCCAGCCAGTTGCTGGAAGTGCTGTAGTACGGCATGTCCCAAACCGCGGCGAACGTGAGGCGATGCGTGTGGTCCAGGGCCGAACGCGACCAATCCGACTTCAGATTGCGGAAATCCTGCGCACGGCGAGGGGTTAGGTAGGTGGAGAAGGCGGTGGCGGTTGCATCGTCCATCGTCTTGCTCCAGGTGTAGGCAAGGTTGAACAGCAGCCCATGAGAGAAGCGCCGCGTCAACTGCGTTGCCAGGCCGTGATACATCGAAGACGTCATGGGCATGAAGCCAATGAGGTTGCCTGACCCAAATCCGCCCGCGGCGTAGGCCGCCACAAAGCTGCTGCCGGTCGACTCAACTGTCGCCTGGGACTTCGCTGTGGCGGAGCTGCTACCGGCAACTGGATTTGCCGCGGTCCATCCCAGGGCAGAATTGAGGGACACGGGGGGCAGGATGTTGCTCGCCGTCACCTGGTTCTGGCGATTGATGCGGTCCTGCGTGGGCAGATGCACGCCATGAGTCCCAAGGTAGCGAGCTTCGAATGTATAGTTCTGCGCAAAGGTCCGCTCGATGCCTATGCTCCAGTTCTCTGCATAAGGCAGCTCCTGGTCTGGAACATAGCCGGATGTCAATGCGCGCTGCGTCGCCACGTTGGGAATGGATTGCGTGGCCGGCAGGCCGCCGTTCTTCAGGAAGTTGGGGGAGCCGGGTTGAGCCAGTCCTACGTCACCCACATCCTCAGTAACTTGCATCTGAGGCGGAGGTGCCAGAATGCCCAGGTTGTCGTACAGCACGTCATAGCCCATGCCGAATCCGCCGCGTACCACGGTCTTCGGATCGATCGAATACGCAAAGCCAAGCCTCGGTACGAAATTCGCCTTCTGTGCCTGCGGCACCGTGAAGTTAATCAGTCCCGCGACGCTGGCCGCGCTGTTTAAGCTCTGCGCCTGCTCGCCTAGGGGAACGCCCGTGTATTCATAGCGAACGCCCAGGTTCACAGTCAGTTTCGCGTTGACCTTCCAGTCGTCCTGGAAGTAGGCATACATCACCTTCTCGTTGCCGTAGTAGGACGGGCTGGCTCCCGGAGCTGTCGCATTCCGCTCGCCGAAGGTATCGGGCGCCAGATCCTGGAGATAAAGTCCCAAATGAGACCACTCGTAGTCGCCGCGCAGTCTCTGCACAAACACCTGTGGAGAGATCACGTCGCGGAACTCAAAGCCCGTCTTGAAGGTGTGCTTGCCCTTGGTGTACATGATCGTTTCAGATCCCTGGTAGGTGTTCTGAATCGTCGCCTGCGGCGCGTTCGGGTCAGGTCCGATATTGACGCCCATGTCGTCAAAGGTCAGGTTCGGGAACACGTTCATCCCAGGAAATTGGCCTGGTGCGGGATCCGTATTGAAATAGCGGTTATAGCCCAAACGGAACTCGCTGGTCAGGTTCGGAGTAAACGTGTGGAACTCCGAGATCGTCGCCAAATGGAACAGGCTCGGCACTACAGCCCAGAAAGACGGGAAGGTGGCTGCCGTATCGATTCCGCCTGTCTTGTTATACAGGTAGCGGGCGCGGATGCTGTCCTTCTCGCTCGGCGTGTAATCCACCGAGTTGATGGTCCGGTAGTTGTTGGTATAGGAACCCGCAACAAAGCCCACATCGCCTGTCGGGATATTCGTCGTGACTCCACCAATAACAACGGGTACCGTCTGCGGGCAGAGTTGATCGTTCGCGGGGGCCTGGGTCGATGCAACCGGGCTATACAGCTTGAAGACCGCCAGGTTATTCGCTACGATTCCTGCCAGGCCGCTCAGTGTGGTGAATCCGGCAGACGTCGGAGCGCAGAAGCTTGCTACGCCGCCCGGGAACCCTTGCGGCTCCTGCTCATAGTTGCTGAAGAAGAACAGCTTGTTCTTGAAAATCGGGCCGCCAACCTGGCCGCCGAAGCGGTTGTCGTCGTAACGCGGGTTGCTGGGTTGTGTAGCATTCGCAACGTCCGCGCGTGCCGTGCCCGCGTCGATCGCGTTGTAATGGCGGTTCTGCGAGTATTCGTAGGCCTTCCCGTGGAATTTGTTGGTGCCGCTATTGATGATCTGGTTGAACTGGCCGCCATTCGAGTGGCCATACTCAGCCGAATACTGGTTCTGCATCGAGGTGAACTGAGAAACTGCGTCGCTGGGCACATAAAGTAGTGGCCCGGGGACAGACTTGTCGTTGTTGTCAATTCCCTCAACCATGTAGTTGTTGTCCGTGGGGCGCTGCCCGCCGACTGCCGGGCCCGTGCCCTGTCCAATGCCGCCCGATGTCGCAACACCGGCGGTCATCAGCGACAGGTTCAACACGTTGTTCGTAGCCGCCGGAAGCTCGGTGAGCTGCTGGCTGCTGAAACTTGTTTCCAGCGCTGCGGTCGTGGTGTCCAGCGCCACGCCGGCTTCCGCCGAAACTTCAACCGTCTCGTTCGCGGAAATCTTCAGCGTGAAGTTCGCGTTCAAGACTTGATTCAACTCCACAGCGAAGTTCTTCAACGTCGACTTGGCAAAGCCAGAGGCCGACGCCGTAATGTCATACGTGCCCGGGGGCAGGTTCGAGATGCGATAGTCGCCAGATCCGCCAGTCGTCGCCGTGTACGTGATTCCGGTCCCGACGTTCTTGGCCACAACTGTAGCCTTGACCACAACAGCCTTGCTGGCGTCTGTCACCGTACCGGTGATATCGCCGCTGACTGCCTGGGCATGGGCCACAGGCGCTGAGAAGTTCGCTAGAACGCCGGCCATCATCAGAAAGCCCAGCGCTAGAAATGCACTTTGCAACCGGATAAACTTCATTGACTTCCTCCAAAAAGTTCTGTTGGGGCCGGAAGCCCGTCCTGGCAGCTTCTTAACCCGCTTTTTGTGCTTTTGCGTCTTGGCTGGGCATGACTAGACTAGAACCCATATAGAGCGAGGCACCACTTGCGGAAGTAAAGTAGCAGGTTGAGGGCCATTCTAGCGTGGCTGCTTGATTATTTATTATCATTGAAAATAAAAGAGTTAATGACGTATTTCGGGTACTCCTCTAAAGTCCCCTAAAGAGCTAAATATGAAAAAATGGATTGCTTCCGCAAAGAATCCCAAAAATAGACATTTTGTATAATTTTGACCTCTTTCCAGGGATCTCTGGCTGGCTCCATCTATCTGCCCTTGGCGTCAATCCTCAATCTTCTATTCAACTTGCAAGATGCACTGTTTATGGGTCATTTATACAATCTCCTCGTCCTCCATGCAACATCGATCGCCGTAGAGTATTCTGCTTCCCATGAACCTAACCCTGGCGCATATCGGCACGCGCCCCGCTTCGAAGGATGAATTCGAGGCCCTCTCCGCGCTTTATCTCGGGCGCTGCTCCACCTTTGCGCACTGCAAGGCGGAATCCTTTCGCACCGAGAATTCATTCTTGGATTGGCTGGATAAGCAGCAGGGGCGCACGCCTGTTATGGCCGTGCTGTTGGATAGCCGTGGCCGTCAGATGAGTTCTGAAGTTTTTGCGGCGTGGCTCGGTGCGCGCCGCGACGAGGGAACGCAGCACGTCGTCTTCGCCGTGGGGCCCGCCAGCGGATGGTCCGATGCAGCGCGCAATCGGGCGCAACTGCTCCTCTCGCTGGGGCCCATGACCATGGCCCACGCACTGGCGCGCCTCGTCATGGCAGAGCAACTCTACCGCGCCTTCACCATTCTCACCGGACACCCCTACCACGCCGGACACTGAAGGGCAGGGGTTAGGGGTTAGTTGTCAATAGTCCTCCCACAGATACAATGAACACTGATGGACGGCAACTTCTACTTGATGCTTGCTGCCTACATTGTTTGCTGTCGGGTGACTGCCGGCGGCTTTTCCCTAACCCCTAACCCCTGTTCCCTGTTCCCTGTTTTATGACCGATTCTCGTCGAGGACTACTTCTGATCAACACCGGCCCCGGCAAGGGCAAGACCACCGCCGCCATGGGCACGGCTTTGCGCGCCGTCGGAAACGGAATGCGCGTGCTGATGATTCAGTTCCTCAAAGGCTCCTGGCACTATGGTGAGCTGGACGCCGTTCAATCCTTCGGCGAGAACTTCGTGATCAAGCAGATGGGCCGCGGCTTTGTGAAGGTAGGCGGCGCTGAGACTGATCCGGAAGACATTCGCCTGGTCCAGGCCGCCTGGGTCGAGGCACGCGAGGCCATTTACTCCGGCCTGTGGGACATGGTCATTCTCGACGAGATCAACTACGCCATCAGCTACAACATGCTGGACCCCGCCGTAGTTGCCGAAGCCCTGCGCACGCGCCCGGAGATGGTGTACGTCATCCTCACCGGCCGCAACGCACATCCCCTGCTGGTCGAGCTGGCCGATACGGTGACCGAGATGCGCGAGGTAAAACACGCCTACCAAAAAGGCATTTTAGCCCAGCGCGGAATAGAATACTGACAGAGCTGTTGACAGCCGTCAGCTTACAGTTCACGCATTCCGAACTGTTCCCCTGTTCCTTACTGTTAGCTGTCTGCTGTTAGCTGTCCGCTGCATTTCCGAGGTCGACATGTCCTGGTTCAAGCGTGATAGTGGAGAATACGGCCCCGGCCTCCGCGGCGCTGCAGCGTCGGCTGAGTCGCGTGTACGCACCGAGGGTTTGTGGATCAAGTGCTCTGCCTGCCGAGCGGTCGTCTGGAAAGCCGATCTGCAGGCCAACCTGTACGTCTGTCCCAAGTGTCAGCACCACTTCAAAATGGGTGCGCGGCAGCGCATCGACATGCTGCTCGAGCCCGGTTATGAGCTGGTGGATGGCGGCCTGCGCTCCACTGACCCACTTAACTTCACCGACGTGAAACCCTACAAGCAGCGGCTCAAACAAGCTCAGATGCAAACTGGCCTCGACGACGCCATCCTCAACGCCACCGGCCGCCTCGGTCCACACGATGTAGTCCTTAGCGCTATGGAATACGCCTTTATTGGCGGTTCCATGGGTGCTGTTGTCGGCGAAACAATCGCTCGTGCGGTCGACCGCGCGCGCCTCGGCCGCAAGCCGCTCATCATCGTCGCCGCCTCCGGTGGAGCGCGCATGATGGAAGGCGTCGTGAGCCTAATGCAACTCGCCAAAATCTCTTCCGCCCTTGCCCAACTCGACGACGCCCGCGTCCCCTACATCTGCGTACTCACCGATCCCACCACCGGAGGCGTCACCGCCAGCTTCGCCATGCTCGGTGACCTCAACATCGCCGAGCCCGGCGCTCTAATCGGCTTCGCCGGCCCCCGCGTCATCGAGCAGACTATCCGACAAAAGCTCCCCGAAGGCTTTCAGCGCGCCGAGTTCCTGCTGGAAAAAGGCTTCCTCGACGCCGTCGTCCACCGCCGCCAACTCAAGTCCCACCTCATTCGCGCTCTAGAATTTCTGCAGGCCCCCGCTGTTGCTTAATCTACTTCTGTAACACAGTCTTTCTCGTGCGCAAACACAGCGGCCCGTCATCGCTGCCGGGCCGTCGCTAACTTGCTAACTTGCTTGCCCCGCGCATGCGGGCGCTAACTCGCTATGATCAGATCCGCATCGGCATCAGCACATACCGGTACTTGTACTCCGCATCCGGATCTTCCGGCCGCATCTGTCCCGCCGATTGCGAGTCCTTGAACTCCAGCCGCACCTCGCCTTCATTCCCCAGCGCTTTCAGAAAATCGAGAATGTAGCCCGAGTTGAACCCCACAGCAATCGGGTCGCTGGTATACGGCGTATCGATGGTGTCTTCGCTCTCGCCGCTCTCGTTGGAGTTGGCGCTGAGCTTCAGTTCGTTGCTCTCCAGCTTCAGGCGAATGGCGCCCGAGCGCTCATCGGCAAACTGCGCCACGCGCTCAATTGCCGCGGCCAACTCGCTCGACCGCACTACCGCAAATTTGGTGTTGTCCCGCGGCATCACAGCCTCGAAGTTCGGGAACTGGCCGGTCAGCTTGCGCGTACTCAGCGTGCGATGCCCTATGCGGAAGAAGAGCGTGTGCTCGTCGTCTGCAAACTCCACCTTCGCGGCGTCGGAGACTGAGAGCAATTGCTCCAGCTCATGCAGAGCCTTGCGCGGAATCAGAACGCGCTTCTCGCCGCTGATGCCTTCCAGTGTCTCGTTCGGTTTCTCCACGTAAGACAAGCGGTGTCCGTCGGTGGCAACCATCGCCAGCGACTCAGCCTTGATCACCAGCAGCGCGCCGTTCAGCGTATAGCGCGACTCTTCATTCGAGATTGCAAAGATGGTTCGATTGATCAGCGTCTTCAGCGCCACCGCGGAGATACTGGTAGCCGTAACGGAAGGGAACTCCGGAACCTGCGGAAAGTTGGCGCGAGCCATGCCCACCATCTTCGTGTTCGAGCGGCCCAGCCGGATCTGCACCCAGTGGTTTTCCAGCAGCTTGATCGAAATGTCGCCGTCCGGCAGGAGTTTCACGTAGTCGTAAAGCTTCCGCGCCGGAATCGTGCACGCTCCGGCCTTCTTCACCTTGGCCGCAGTGCTGGTGCGGATCGCCTGGTCGAGGTCGGTGGCCGTGATGTTGAGCCGGTCGCCCTCGGCCTCAATAAGAAAGTTGGACAAAATCGGAATAGTGGTCTTGCGCTCCACGACGCTTTGCGTTGCTGTGAGCTCCTTGACCAGGTCCTGACGGCTTACCGTAATCTCCATCGCTGCCCCCGACGCGGCTGGCTTTTCGACTTCAGTTTCCACTTTCGCCATGATCCCACCCTCGCTGTGCCACTAGCGACAAAACCCAATTGAAGCAGAATCCGCGCTGGCCACACTGTACAACAACTAGCTGCCTTCCGGAAACCGCTTTCTTTTCTTCCTCTTGATTGTATGCACCTTTGCGTTGCTTTGCGCGTGGAAAACAGGGCAGTTCTCTGGATTCCCGGGCTATATGCGATCAGAGGGAACCTGGATCGCGTCGGAGGAAGGCTGGGGTTTACAGCTTGCAGAAAAACCCGAAATTGAGCCAGCTTTATATCAGGGCACGGCTTCAGCCGTACCGAAAAAGCTGAAAAAGAAACGTGGGCTTTAGCCCCTGCGGTCTGCTTTTCGTGTGATTCGCATGGAAATATGCCTTTTTACGCAAGCTGTTTAACCCCCGCATGTGCCCGCAAATTAATTCGGGTTTTAGCCCCGGAAGCAACTCACCGCCAAGCTGAAGCATGCCATGGGACGGATGGAGCCGGGATCGCGACGGAGGGATGCGGGGGTTTTAACCCCCGCATGAGCTCGTAGAAGTAATCCTGGCTTTAGCCCCGGAACCAACTCATCGCCACGCTAAAACTCGACTCGCGACGGGAGGTGGATAAAGGTAGTAGATATAAATAATAAAGACAGTAGTACCCGTAGTTCAGAGCGGAAAAGTGGAAAGCTCGCTAACCCGCTCAAGGCAGAGAAGGTTGGCATAATGTAAGTTTTCTAAAAACCAGCTGTGCAATTGAGGGCATTTGGAAATCCCTCTGTAACCAGGTCTAAGCGGCCTCAGTTTCCCACGACTCCCACAGGCAACCAGAAAACGCTTGTGCAAAGTGTGTGGCTTATGTGAATAGTGCGTCTTGAGCCGTGCAATGCATGGGGTTGCAGCAGACCTGCAATCCACAGATAGTGTTGGTTGTAATAGCTTCGTTAAATCTTCTCCGCTCCCTGATGAAACGCTTTCCGATCACGGGAGCCAACTAACAAGTCTTCCCATTCCAGCACCAAGCCTGGAAGATGCATCACGTTGATACCGGGCAATAAAGAGAAAAGTCTTAAACTCAGCAGGTGAAGGTATCAGAGATGAGCATTAATATTGGCCGCTTGGAGGATCAACTACTGCAGATGTCGGCCGAAGGGACGCCGGGCCGGGAATTTTGTGAGGCCATCTCCGAGCTCGCGCAGACCGGGCGATTTTCGCAGTTGCGTGAGGTGCTTCCCGGCATCGTATACGACGAATTATGGGCCCGTTACCAGCAGGACCCGGTCGCATTTGTCGCTGGTTGGCGGCTGCTGGCTCAGGAGATGCGCCAGGGATTTATCCAGCACGCGCGTCAGCGCCTCACCTCGCTCACCAAGCTGCAATATGCCGGCTTCGATGGACCCACTCCCGCATGGCAGGAGATTCAGCGCGCCCTCGACGGCCAGCAGAACAATCTGCTCCGCACCGCCTTTGCTCTCGATTTGCTCGAGCTGGTCGAGCCTGCCGTGCAGCGCGCCACGCATCTGCGCGAGTGCGTTGTCGCTGAGCCCAGCTCAGAGGAGGCAGACCGCTATCTTGACGAGGCCACCCGCTGCTATTTCTTCGGACTCTTCACCGCTTGCGCCGTCATGTGCCGTTCTGTTCTTGAGGAAGCCATCAAGCAGAAGCTACCCGCCGCGCTCACCGGTCAGATTCGCACCCGCTACCGCAACACCGCCACCCTCGGCAACCTGCTGCACGAAGTCAACAACAATCTCCACATGACCGGCTTCGACGCGGACTTCCCCCGCGTAGCCAACCTGGTCAACGACACCGGCAAAAAAGCCGTACACCAGGGCCTTCTCTCCGAGGACGAAGCCCGCGGCTGCCTGCAAAACGCCCGCCAGGCCCTGCAACTCCTGCTCCGCTCCTGAATCTCCCCTCTTAAAATTCCCCCGCCGCTTCATGCAACTTTTGCGTATTGAGCCTCATCACATTCGAAGACGGCGTTTTAGAGCCTCAAATTATCTATTGGATTTGTCTCAATACCGTAAGGCCAAATCTACAACCGGGAGCACTCTCATGAGGAAGACCCTGCTCTGTACCGCATTCACCCTCGCCTCCGCAATGATCGCCACCGGCACGCTTCACGCCCAACATGCCGCCGCGCCACCGCCCCGGCCTGACTACACGCCTGCGCCAGAGCGCTCAGGTTCATTGCCTCTCCAGCAAGCCGTCGAACCACCGCCAAGGCCTGACGATGGCGGCCCATCCCTCGAAGTCACCTTAAAGTTCATCGTCGACAAGCTCAACAATCAGGGACAGGTGAATTACTCAATACATCACCGCGACGGCAGCGGTGACGATTCCACCGTCTCTTATCAGATTGTCCGGGCCGAAGCGAATCCTCAATCTTGCATGATCAGTTTTCGGGCGGAGCAGACTATGGACCAGGGAACCAGGTACGAAACCTCCGACTCGCATTCCTTCCGCTTTGACTTCCGTGATATTGAGAAGCTCGATGTCGCAGATACCAATACGGATTCCTATGCCTCTCGTTACGTAGACATCCCAACGACGTATCTCCTCACCCTGCACGCGGAGAAGCCGGCGGTCGATCACGAGTATCAATGTCTTCAAGGAGCGTGCAAGGGGATACCACCAGTCCAAAACAAGATCAAGGGCGCCGTCTTGACCTTCGACTCCGAAGACGTGGCCAACCGCGTCGCCAAAGCCATGCTTCATGCCGTCGAGCTTTGTGGCGGCGGAAATCACGATCCATTTTAACCAAAGCTGAGGAAACACTATGACGAAACTCTGCGTTGCAGTATCCGCCCTGATCCTCACCTCGACAGCATCGGTCGCCCAGCAAGCCATCGCCCCGCCGCCCCGACATGCCGACAGCGGTCCCTCGCTCGAAGTCACCATGAAATTCATTCATAACAAACTGATTGATCAGGGGCGATTGGACTACATAACGCGAGACGACGACGGCACCGGAAATGGTTCATACCAGGTTCTGAAAGTCGAAGTTAACTCAGACTCGTGCATGATGAACTACAAGGACGAGAAGGACGATCTTTTCGCTCATTCCTACCGGTTCTCGTTTCGTGACATCGAAAGGCTCGAAGTGACGAATCTAAATCAGACCCTGGCTAACGGAGGCTTTCACCTCGTCTATACTCCCACCCTCTTCCAACTGACGATATACGCGGAGAAGCCGGCAATCGATCATGTCGTTCAATGCCAAGGTGAGGCATGCGGTGGGTTTTCATCGAAACACGAGCAGATCAAAAATGCGGTCTTGGCCTTCGATTCCGAAGACGCAGCCAACCGTGTCGCCAAAGCCATGCTTCACGCCGTCGAGCTCTGCGGCGGCGGCAATCACGATCCCTTCTAACCAAAGCCGGAGGAAACACGATGACGAAACTCTGTGTTGCAGTATCCGTTCTGATCTTCGCTGTGGCTACCGCGGCAGCCCAGCAATCCGTCGCGCCCCCGCCCAGGACTGCCGACAGCGGTCCCTCGCTCGAAGCCACCTTGAAGTTCCTCCAGGACAAACTCAGAAATATAGGAAAGATGAATTGGGCCGTCTACTGCCATAACAATATTGAGGGAGATGACGTTTCCAGCCTGTTCAGTCGCGAGAAAATCAATGTGACAGCTGACGTTCCCAACTGCCGGATCACCTATCACCGCAAAGAATTCCGAGATGATCAATTGCAAAACGACCAGGACTTCTGGGTTAATTTTCGCAATGTTGAGGTTATCCAGGTCGGGAGCGGTGACGAGATGCAAAACAGAGTGGAAGCGAGATCAGGTCATCCTCAGATATCTTGCAGAGTTGAACCGTCAATTTGGATTGTTAGAGTCGATAATTTGCAAGATGAATTCTATTTTTATGACGAGGAGTTGGCCAACCGCATCGCCAAGGCCATGCTTCATGCCGTCGAGCTCTGCGGCGGCAGCAACCACGACCCATTCTGATATACACAGGAGAATTTAGCGTAAAGAGAAAAATGTTCTTTTGACGCCTTAATCCGCACGGCAATTAGCCTGATTCACGCTCATCAAACCGTCCCATCCTCGCAATACCCTGCAATTTCCGCACTTTGATCTTCATCATCATCCACAATGGCGTTTTCCTGTATCAAATTAACTGAAAGGACTACTTCCAGATGAGACACTCAATGATCATTGTCAAAAGCGCATCTCTTTTTCTTTTGCTCGTCCTTGCCTCGACAGGCCTCCAGGCCCGTTCACAAGAACAGGCTCCCACGAATCTTCCACCTGCCGCATGGACCGACCCGGCCACCTTGATCACCTGGACAACGGCGGACAACGGAGCGAACGTAACTTGGGATGAAGCCGATGCCTACTGCACGAATCTGAGCCTGGGCGGATATACTGACTGGCGCCTGCCCACCATTGAAGAGTTGAATAGTATCTATGATGCTAACGCTGGAGACCAACACGTGAAGGGCAACTTGAAACTCTCCTCCGGATATCAGTGGAGCAGTTCCAGGAAAGGAACTCGGGAGGCGAGGATCTTCGACTTCATGGTTGGGCGCCCAAGCTACAAACTTCTCGCCCTCCGCACCTTCAATAGAACGCTGTGTGTCCGCCACTAGTGTTTTGACTCAGAAATAGACAGCACAATAATTGCTTGTCATCCTGAGCGAACGGGGCCCCAGGCGCACTCTTCCGCCTTTCCGGGGTCCCCATCGACAGGTCTTCGTCGATGGGGTGGAGGTTGGGGGTGGTGAGCCGAAGGATCTGCGGTTATTCTTCAATATACTTCTGTCTCACCACACTATCGGTATTCTCCACTCGGCGGCGGGAAGAATGCCTTCTATCTGCATCGCGCTCGCCTTCTATACTTATCTTTCATGTCCTACTCCGCCGCCATCGATCAGCTCAACGCCATGGCGCCGGAGCTGTACTCTCATCCCGGTCAGCCGCGCCGTAAATTCTCTCTCGACGAAGTTCGCATCCTCCTCGCTGCCCTCGGCGATCCGCACCGGCACTTCCGTTCCGTGCTCATCGCCGGAACCAATGGCAAAGGCTCCACGGCAGCCACCCTGGCCTCCATCCTCATCGTCTCCGGCCTGCGCGCCGGCCTCTATACCTCGCCGCATCTCGAGCGCGTCAATGAGCGCATTCGTATCGACCACGCCGAAATTGCCGACGACATCTTCGCCCGCCTCTACTTTCGCGTTCACGATGCAGCGCAACAGCTCGTGCAGCAGGGCCGCCTCCCGCAGCACCCCAGCTTCTTTGAAATCCTCACCGCCATAGCCTTCCTCTGCTTTGCCGAAGCGAATATCGATCTCGCCGTCCTCGAAGTCGGCATGGGCGGCCGCCTCGACGCCACCAACGTCGTCGATCCGCTCCTCTCCATCATCACCGACATCTCCCTCGATCACACCGAATGGCTCGGCTCCACCATCGCCGCCATCGCGCGTGAGAAGGCCGGAATCCTCCGCCCAGGCGGAAGGATGATTCGGCTCCCGCAATGTACCGAGGCCGACGATGTGATGAACGAGATCGCGCGAGAGCTCGGCGTGCGCTGGCTCGACGCATCATCCTATATACCGCCCCAAATCGAACAGGCCAATCAAGACAAAGAGCTGGGTGCCCCATCCATTCCGCGGTTTTTCAAGGAAAAAATGCGGAATGGGTGGGAAACCACCGAAGCCGGCCCGTACCCCGTCAACGTCCTCGACTCCTCCATCGAAGTCGTTTCCCCGCTCAGCGGCGCGCACCAGCATAGAAATATCGCACTGGCTATTGCCGCTGCCGTCGAGCTTGCCCGCGATTACGGCTTTCACATCACGCCGCATCAAATCGCCGAAGGCATTCGCCTGACCCAGTGGCCTGGTCGGCTGGAACACATCGTGCGCGGTGGAATCAGTTGGATACTTGACGTGGCCCACAACCCGGCAGGCGCATCGGCGGTACGCGCCGAACTCTTCTGCGTGTACGGAGAAGGAAAAGCTCAGACGTTAGTCTTCAGTTGCCTGCGCGACAAGCCCATCGCCGAGATGGCACAAATCCTCTTTCCCCACTTTGAGCAGGTCGTCCTCACGCCCATCCACTCCGCCCGCGCCGCGTCGATGGAAGATCTGGTAGCCGCTGCGCAACTGACTGGGAAGCCGTTTTTCGTTGCGGAATCGGTCGCCGCCGCGCTACAGTTGGCCAGCAAGCACACCAGCACTGGACCAATCGTCGTATGCGGCTCGGTCTATCTAGTAGGCGAGGCGCGCTCCCTGTTGCTGGCCGAAAGGGGCATCTAGTGAAACCGCGCCTCAAAAAGCTGCGCCAGCGTTTCAAGAGGCGCCCCAGTCAGCGCCCTCAGCAACGCCCCAACCCGTTGCCCCGTTTCTATCGCTGGCGCACCAACCTCATCCAGGCGCCGCTCTTCGTGCTCATTACGATTTTCTGCGGCAGTCTCTCACTCCTCGTTTCGCTGGTGGACAAGCGGGGCAACGCGCAGCACCGCATCGCGCGCTTTTGGGCGCGTGCCAGCATATGGAACTCATATTCAAAACTCAAGGTAGTTGGCGCGGAAAATCTGCGTCGTCGCACCGCGGCCGTCTACGCCTGCAACCACACCTCGTATATGGATGTCCCGGTGATCTTCGCCGCGCTGCCCTTCCAGTTCCGCATCATGGCGTGGAAGGTCTTGTGGCGCATTCCATTTATCGGCTGGTACCTCAATAGCTCCGGGCAGTTGCCCATCGATACCCGCAACCCGCGCGCCACCATCTCCAGCATGGCGGCAGCAGCCAAGGTGCTGCGCGCCGGCATGCCGCTCTTCCTCTTTCCCGAGGGCGGCCGTACATCGGATGGCGCTCTGCGTCCATTTCTTCCCGGAGCCGCTTACCTCGCCATTCGCGCCCAGGTTCCTTTGGTGCCTATCGCGCTCAGCGGAGTCTACGACCTGATGCCCATTCACACCCACCACTACTATCCCGGCGAGCTGACGGTGAGCATCGGCCAGCCCATCGAGACCGCGGGCATGAACATGCACCAGGTCGACGAGTTGACCGCCCGCCTCCGCGCCGCCATCGACAACCTCCGCAACCCCATCGGTGCATAGCGGCGGGGAGTCCATCATTCCCGCTTCGTGAGACCAACGGCGATTTCTATCGCTACGTTGCTGCACCCTCCCGCATCCAACCAAAGATGTCGCAGGAGATTCCTCGATGATCGTCGAAATGCGCACTTACAAGCTCAAGCCGGGCAAGAGAACAGAGTTCCTCGAAATCTTCCGTTCTCGGTCGATGCCGGCGCACGCGGAGATAGGGATGAAGATTCTTGGTCCGTGGCTCTCCATTGAAGACCCCGACACGTTTTTCTTTATGCGCGGCTTTCCGGACCTCGCCTCGCGCGATCCGATGAAGGCAAAGTTTTACGAAGGGAAGCTTTGGAAGGACGAGTTGGAGCAGGTGTTGATGCCGATGATCGAGAAATACGACGTTGTGCTAGTTGAAGATTCCGAAGGCATGGTGCACTGGTAGCAGCATCAAGAGAATCCCGCGGCAGGTGGCCCACTCATCAAGGTATCTGAAGCTGTGCCCCGTTCATCGCGGCATTATCGCGATGAGCGGGCGGAGAGCCCAGGTCCGACCACAAATCTCAGCCCCACCCTTTCGTACCCTATCCCTCCCGCCGCCCCTGCGATTACACTGTTTCCTGCCATGTGCGTCCACATCGCCATTCCCGAGCCCACCAGCATCGATCCGGTTTATAACCAGCGCTCCTTGCCGGCCTATCTTTCCTCCCTCCGTTCCGCCGGAGCCACGCCCATCATCGTTCCCCTCCACGAGCATCAGGACCGCGTTGCCCGCCTGCTTGCCGGGGTCCAGGGAGTGCTTCTGCCCGGCAGCAAATTCGATGTGGACCCGCAACGCTACGGCGAGGATGCGCTCCCCGAGTGCGGCCCACCCGACCCTGCCCGCGCCGCCGTCGACGAACTTCTGTTGCAGGATGCCTTCAGCCTCCACAAGCCCATCCTGGCCATCTGCTACGGCATTCAAACCCTGAATGTCTGGCTCAATGGCTCGCTGGTGCAGGATCTGAAAACCTCCATCAATCACAGCCCGGGAGACGGCGTGTTGGAAGCCCACCCGGTCCGCATTGCGCCCGGCACGCGCCTGTCCAATCTCGTCCCCAGAAATGATTCCCCCGATCCCCAGGTCAACTCCTCGCACCACCAGGCCATCAAACTTCCCGGCGACGGCCTGCTGGTCACCGCCGTCTCGCCACTCGACAATGTGGTGGAGGCCGCCGAACTCGACTCGCGCGAGCACTTTGTTTTAGCCGTTCAATGGCATCCCGAACGAACCTACACCACAAGCGCCTTCTCCCGCGCCATCTTCTCCGCCTTCGTGCAAGCCGCCGCAGTCTGGCAGCCCCGCCAAATTGAAGATACCGGGGTCCCCAACGACAGGTCGTCGTCGTTGGGGTGGGAATCGAAGGTGTCAGCGTGAACGTCGTGCTCAATCTTCCACAAATCTCCGTGCCCCACCTTCGCCGATTTACGTTCTTTGTAAATTGGTTAAGGTGGGATATCTATAACTAAAGCTTTTTATGGTTTTACTATTTCGCTCATCAGGCTCGTGATCGATGACAGAAACCCCAAATCCCGCTGGCACCCGTCTCAACGCCCTTCTCGCCGAGGCCTCTCAACCCCCGCTCGACCCCACCCAGTCCCAACATTTCGATGCCCTACTTTCTCTCTTTCTTCGCTGGAACGCACGCGTCAACCTCTCCGCAATTCGCGACGAAGAAGGCATCCTCTCACGCCATTTTGTCGAGTCCATCGCCTGTGCCCGCGACCTGCCTGCCGGCATCTCCACCCTTCTGGACTTCGGTTCCGGCGCAGGCTTTCCCGGCCTTCCCATTGCGCTCTGCCGTCCGGAGATCTCCGTCACCCTGGCCGAATCGCAGGGCAAAAAAGCCGCCTATCTCCACGAGGCCGTCCGTGTCTTGGGAGTCTCCACTAAGGTTCAATCCGGCCGCGCCGAGTCGCTCACATCACACTTCGATTGCGTCACCCTGCGCGCCGTCGACAAAATGGACCGCGCCGTCCAGGCAGCCGCACTGCTCGTTCGTCCCGGCGGATGGCTCGCGCTCATGACCACCCGCGCCGGCTTTCCCGCCCTCAAGGTAGCCGCAGGCGCACAGTTCACTTGGGACCCCGAATTTCAACTTCCCGGCAGCAACGACCGCCTGCTCGCATTGGGATTGCGAGAGACAAAGTAAACGGTGTAGCACCAAGTGTCAGGGCACGACTTTAGTCGTGCCGAAATGGCCAAAAAAATGAGAGGGGCTTCAGCCCCTGAACATAGCCATTCTTGTAACAAACATCAGTTCGCCATCTTGATCAGCGCCATTTTTTTAATCGCCGCCAGGTCCTTCTCCGCCTTCACCATCAGCCGCAAGCCGGTTCCCTCCGCGTAGCGCGGTGCCTCGTCAATTATTTTCAGCGTGTTTTTCGAGAGATCGCTTTTCCGCGCAGCCGCAACCGCCTTCTCACCCAGAACAAACGCCGCTCGAAAGCACCCTTCGCACGGACCGAGATAGACAATGTTTCTCTTTTTCACTTTCAGCCGCAGCGCCCATCCGTATTTGGCGCCAGATGAATTCCACTCACTCTCGCCAGCTCCCTGCTCCGCCAGCCAAGCCACCAACTGCTTCCACAACGCAGCCGTCGAGCCCAGCGCCGCCGTCAAATCCTTCTCCGTAGGCGCCGCCGTCTTTCCGATAAACGCATTCACTGTTTCCATCTTTCTCCTCCGCACGCACCCTCAATCCCAATGCTTCATCCGCGGCCAAATCTCCTGCAGGTTCCACTCATATCCGCGGCAGTGATAAATCGGCTTCCACTCATCTGGCCGCGAGAGCGGATGCTTCGTATTCCCAATGATCGAGTAGCTGGCGCAATGCTCCTGCATATTCCGTTCATGTTCCTCGCCCAGCACGATAATGCTCTCGCCGGTATAATCTCTCGGCCCCCATATCCAGTAATTCTGGTGATTCCCTATGGACTTCGGTAGCCCGTATCGCGGCCCAAAAAAATCAATAGCCCCGCCGTCTCCATAATTATTTGCAAAGATCGCGGTCTTCCGCTGCTCCTCAGGAGAAAGTGTCCTGTAGTACGCCGCCACCTGCTGCGCCACTTCCTCCCAGCCGAACATGTCTGCATAAAGCTGCGGCAGAACCCCTAGCGGTTGATTCTCAAACCTCTGCTGTTCGATCCCCACCGCATGTTCGTAAGCCAAAAAGTGAGGCACGCTGAGAACCGGCAGCAGCGTCGGAACGTACATTCCGCCAATGCCGGCAATCGCCACCGCCAGAGCCGGCTTCACCCAGATCCACAGCTTGCGTCGCGTCACGCCTTCCGTCCACACAGCCCCCGCGGCAAACACCATCGGGTACACCGGCGCAACGTAATACATCTTGCCGCGCAGCGCCATCATCTCCGTAAGAAAAACCAGGTAAGCCCATCCCAGCGCGCGAAACGGCCGACCCTGTTTCGAAAAGAAAAACAGCAGCGCCGCGGGCGCCAGCAGCGCTGCGGCAAAGCCCAGCATCTGGGCCTGTGCCAGCAAATAGGGCAGCGGAGCCAGCGTAATATCCCGCCCGTTCTCGCGGATGTTGTGCATCAGTTGCAGAAACGGAAACTGATACCGCCACTGCCACAAGAAATTAGGCAACGCAATCGCCGCCGCCAGCGCGCCGCCAAGCCAGAACCAGCGATGCCGCAGGCTTTCACGCAACGGCGTCAGGCACACGCCAAGCACCAATCCCGAGAGCCAGAACACCACGCCGTACTTGTTTAGAATCGTGATTCCCGCCAAAGCGCCAACAAAAATCCACAGCGGCTCGCGGCCCGTCTTAGCAATCTGCACCACCACGCATGCCATCCCCGTCCACATCAGCGGATCAAATGCGTTCATCGTGAAAATGTGCGAGAGGGCCAGCGAGACGGGCGCCATCAGCGCCGCCAGCGAGGCCAAAAACATCGCCCACCGCCGCCCTCCCAACTGCCGCGCCAACACGCCCGCCAATACAATCGTCCCCGCCCCGGCCAACGCCGGCAACAGCCGCAACGCCCACAGCGAAGTTCCAATCGAATGCTGCAACAGCCAGGCAACCCAGGCAATCAGCGGCGGCTGGTCAACATATCCCCAAGCCGGATGCTCTCCGCAAGCCAGGTAATAGAGCTCATCGCGGAAGTATCCGTAATGCGGCCCGGCGAGGCAGTAGAGCACGATCCTCGCCAGTGCAAAATACAAAATGATCGCCGTCCCCGTCGCAAAGCGGGACACTCTATGACTTTCGCATTCGGCTGTAATCTTGGGCGCGTTTGTACTCATATGCGTCGTTACGAATAATAACGGAAACCGTTCCGCGTTCACAGCACAGAGCCGCTTAGCGCGTCCGTTTTTCGGTTGGTAGGTCAGGGCTTCGGCCCTGACGCGTTGAGTCGCTAAAACACGTTGGCATGTGGATGGGTTTCAATCCATCCACATGCCAAAAACCAGCTGTATAAATCGGCGCTGTATCAGTCGTCCACCGGCTTCGCCGACCCACGAGGCATAAAACTGTAGCGCCGGCCTCCTGGCCGGCTGTAGCGTGGGTCTCCAGCCCCACTCTTCTCACCCGCGCACTGCGCTAATTTTTTCAATGACTTGCGGATTTGTTTCTTTTTAGGGCACGACTTTCAGTCGTGCCGAACGAGGCGTAAAAAAATCGTGGGCTTTAGCCCCTGAGGGAGGTGTTGTTACGGAGGGAGGCGGGGGTTTCAACCCCCGCATACAGCCAAAAAACATCGCGGGCTTTAGCCCCCGAGGGATGCTCTTCGACACTGTATCAGGGCACGACTTTCACAGCATGTAGAAAAACCCGAAACTGCGCCAGTTTTGTATCAGGGCACAACTTTCAGTCGTGCCGAATTAGGCGTAAATAAATCGCGGGCTTTAGCTCTTGAGGGAGGTGTTGTTACGGAGGGCGGCGGGGGTTTTCAACCCCCGCATACAGCCAAGAAAAACATCGCGGGCTTTAGCCCCGGAGGGATGCTCGAAAACCAACCGTCGTAACTTTGCAGCTTGTGTACAAATGCAAACGCTGTAGCACGAAGCGTCAGGGCACGGCTTCAGCCGTGCCGAAATAGGCGCACAAGAGTTGAGGGCTTTAGCCCCTGAGGGAGAGCTTTTCAATCTACCCCGCAACCGCTGTTGTCGAACATCGCCAACTTTGTATCCGTCGTCCACCCTCTTCGCCGACCCGCAGGGAATGAAACTTCCGCTAACTTGCTAACTCGCTAACTCCGCGCAGCGGAGGCGAACTTGCCGCACTTTTTCAAAAATTTGGATGTGAAATCTTCCGACCTCCGAGGCTCGACCGAAAAACCAACATTCGCCTTATCTTCGCCCAACCCTACCGCCTGAACTGCCGCCGAATCGCCAACAAAAACAACGCAAACAACGATGAAGTCAGCAACGTCTCCAAGATCGCCACAACCCGCCCCTGTGGATAGACGGGAGTGTACTCTGGCGTTCTTTGAAACGTAGCCGTATCGATTGCCGTGATTCCACTCTTGCCGATCAGCTTTGCCTCTGTCCAAAAATTATTCGTCCAACTCTCCTGCCGATTCCATACGCGGCTATAAGTCACGCTTGCAGCGCTCGCGGCATCTCCGGAAATCGGCGGCTTCAATCCAATCCCAGGGATGGGAAACAAAAGCGCCGCCGCCGCCAGGGTTCCCAGCAACCACAACAACGGCTTCCGATAGCTGTTCCCGTAATCGCTCGCACGACGATACCAAGCCACAAAACTGAGATTGCGATGCCACCACCGTCGCAGCCAAAGAAGTGGTCCACTTGTCGGCATAGCCAGCCGCTTCATCTCCATCTCGCCAAAATGAAACTCGTTGGCCGTCCAGTAATCCAGACGCGAGTCGTAGTTCTTCTTCAACTGCTGATAGATCTGCGCCACTGCCCGGTAGTCGCGTTGCCTATCTCCACGCAATTCCCTCCCGTACTCTTGCTTGAGAGGAATCGTCTCATCGAAGACCGCAAGGCCGTGATTGTTTTCCCGTTTTGCCCACTGCACGGATGAGGTAAACCATACCTGACTAACATCGCAATTGTGGAAAAGAGCGCGGCTCAGATCGACCTCGTCGAAGACAATCTCGCCAGGCTTGGTGAACTTTGCCAGTGCAAAAACGGCGCTGGGGCGACCTTTAACTCGGAGCCTAAACTCTGTACCTCGAAATTCTGCTTGATCAAAAAATCGGCTTTCTCTCCAATTGGACGCCCCGTAAAATTTTGTATTCCTAAATATGGCCGTCTTTGTGAAGGTTACTCCGGCGAAATCTGCGTCCCGCGCAAATGTAGCTTGTACGAAGTCAGCGTCCTGCGCGAAGCTCGCATCACTGAAGTCCGCGAATTGCCTGAAGGTTGTTTCAAAGAAGTCTGCGCTTTGCGCGAAGGTTGCTTCGCTGAAGGTCGCAGTCTCCACGAAGATCGCCTCATAGAAGTCTGCGTCTTGCGTGAAGGTTGATCCACTGAAGAGTGCACCCTTCGTGAAGGTTGCTTCATCAAAACCTGCGCCTTCTTCGAAGGTCGCTTCGTAGAAACTTGGAACGTTCTCGAAGATCGCTTTGCCGAAGTCTGCGTCCTGCGTGAAGGTCGCAAAATCAAACCGGCAGCCCGCCAAGAATGTCCTTTCGCTGAAATCAAGCTCAGGAAAGACAAAGTGCTCGAAATGAGCCTCTCCCTCCCCGGCGTCTTTCAGAATCCGTTCAAACTCCGACCAGAATGCATCGAAGAGTGGTCCTGACTGCTTGTTCGGATCCTTCGAGTGCATCAGGCAGGCAGGCTTCTCGTCTATCCCGTCTGGTGCAACGTGAAGTTCACGCCCACAACTTCGCATTACTTTCAAGCTGTAGCTGTAGTCCATTTCGATCGAACATCCAGCTTCGCAATATTCGCCTTCCCATGCGAAATTTTCATCCGGCTCATTCCCTGGCTCATCCACTGGGCCTTCATTGGCCTCAATCACCAGCTCCTCCGCAGCGCTCTCATCGGACGCAATCCCGCCCTCCGCCGCCAGGCGCTCAACCGACGCAACTTCTTGCTTCTTCGCCATAATCCGCGAGTGTACCACCGCTATCAACGCCCGTTCCTTCCTTTTCTACCTCTCGTGTTCCTCGTCGCCACAAGAAGACGAAAACATGTTGCCCGCGATTCGGAGCCAGAGGGAGCAAGGAAATTGCCCGGGTTCCCCAGTGAGCGATGTGCTTTTTTTTGCGCGCCACGCAAATATTCTCCCGTAGGGAGAAAATGAAAATAGCCCAGGGCAAACGAAGCGCAGCCCAGGGTCAGCGTCCCATCACATTCCCCGCCGTCCCAGGGACGACGTGAAATCTCCCGGGAATTTTTGCGCGCCGGCGCAAAGAAGCAAGTGACCGTTTCAAGCCCCCGCTGCGAGTCAAACCGACGCGGGTGGCCATTCCAGCTAACCAGACCCGCTGTGCTCGGAAGCGACCAAGATCAGCCGCGCTTCTTCCTCCAACACAGCCCCAACGCAACTCAACACAGACCATTTTCTTGCGTCCAATAGGACATTACTTACGCAGGACATGAAAGCTCTCTAGGACTGCCCAATCGAAGGTGAGGCGAAGGCGGGCAAGAATTAATCTGCAACACCCAAATGTTCCACGTGGAACATTGTGGAATGAGACCCAGCACAGAAAGTGTTCCACGTGGAACACTTTTGGGAACCCAGCCCCAATCGGTCAGTGTTCCACGTGGAACAATTTTAAGGATCGTCCCAAATCGGCATTAAGGCAGAGCAACAACGAAGTCTGGTAGCGATGGGTTATACAGGCTGAGAAAACTCGATCCGGAGACGACGGAGGGAGGCGGGGTTTTATAGGTTGCGTAAATATTCACTCGGGTGGTAGGCCGGGGATTTATCCCCGGCATTATGCCAACAGAATTAACGGTGGCTTTAGCCACAGAGCTGTGCTTTTCATGTGATTCCCATGGAATCAGCCTTTTTCCGCAGCCTGTTTAACCCATCCATTTATCTCCAGAGGCATGCTTTACGGCATTCTTGCTTGGAACAAGCGTTCTTTCGCAAGCTGTACAGCGACTCTGATTTCGCACGAAGGTTGGCCTCGCCTGCTTGACCCGCTGGCCGGAACTCTGCTTGCCGCGTTCAATAATTTTGCGCATGGGGCAGCATGACTCAAGGCAGAGATAAAGGATATGCATGACGGTGTGCCCGTTGTCTGCACAGTAACCAGAAACCGTTGCGCTTCTACTTCCAATATTGCCCTTTTTCATAGCGCATGAAAATAGTTGTCCATGATTCTTTGGCTCACAACCAGGCATGAAAATGGGCGATAGTCTTAATCGTTGTTCAGACTCCCGGAGGGTGTGGACGAGAGTAGCCCTGGATGGAGCGTAGCGCAATCCGGGGAACGAAGGCCGTCGAAAAATTGCGCCCTGTAGATTCTCTGTTGGAAGTCAAGCGTTTTCGGTGGGGAGGCTTTGGATTTTCAAGGCATAAGGGTCTATCCCTCTGATGATTTTCGGGGACAGGCGGGCCTATGCCGCCCGTCCCC
>Ga0224558_1000518_pt1 | contig 44279 bp, 35 predicted proteins | sample 714S32024metaG_FD_180682 | JGI IMG/M metagenome (GOLD analysis project Ga0224558, IMG submission 180682) | Peat soil microbial communities from Stordalen Mire, Sweden - 717 S3 20-24 | ecosystem: Environmental > Terrestrial > Soil > Wetlands > Peat | place: Sweden: Norrbotten County, Stordalen... | reverse complement strand
CTTCCCGCCCAAGCCGATGGTGGAGATCAACTCCTGCACCCCAATATAATGGCGCACAAACCGCTCCAGATCATCCGCCCCGAAACCGCGCGGCTCGAGCACCTGCTTAAGGAATGCCTCGGCCGATTTAATGCCGGACCGCTGGAACTGGCTGATCATCGATCTGGCGGCCTGCGCGACCACCTCCGTGCTGATATGAACGCCAAGCTGTTTCTGTTTCTGGATCAGCAACAACCATTGGTAGGTATCCCGGTCTATCTCCCCGCCCTGCTTCATGGCCTCCTCATTCGGCCAGTTGCCGGTCGTGAAGAACGACCGCAAAAAAACCTCCCGCCGCGCTCTGATATACTCCTCTTCGCTGACGCGCTCGCCATTGATCGAGCCCAGGTTGACGGGGCCGCGGCGCGCGTCGCTCAGCTTGGAATAGGGCGAGAAGTAGATGACAAAACTGAAGATGATAACGGTGATGATAACCGCCCACAGCCAGGTTTGATGTTTTCGAAAGGTCCCAAACATAAATTCAATTGTCTAAAGAACGCGCACCCTACCCGTCTTTCGGCCCCCGGGTCAAACGCAAAATCCAGCTCCGAAAACCACCTTTACAACCTCCCGCAGGTTTGCGACCCTGCGCCTTTATGTTTAAGAAATCTCTGCCGCTATTGTCTCTGTCGCTGCTGCTGGCCGGTTGCGCCACCCAGCTCACCAATCTGACGCCCCAGCAGCAGGTCCGCACCACCAACAATCTCTACACCGTCGAAGTCGCCTTCGACAGCCGCCAGGAGACCATCCGCTGGGATACCATTCAGCCCAAGATCGTCGTCGGCTCGCAGTCCTACGACATGCGCCCCACCCCGTTCATGACTAATCGCTGGGAAGGGGTGATCCCGGTGCGGCCGGAAACGAGCACCGTCCATTACCGTTACAAGCTTGACTTCAATTACAACCGCATGGGTAAACCCGGAAACGACAGCGCCGTTTCAAGAGAATATACCCTGCGGATAACGGAACAATAGTCAGACGAACCACTTCCGCGCCCGTGGAACAAATAGCGGCTCCATGGCCCGCGGAACATGAGCTCGTTCGACCTCCAGGCTTCCGCGCCAGGCCGGCTCGGCAACCAGCATGAGTGCGTCGAGATGGGGCTGAATTCGGATTTCATGCCGCGCCACTTGGTCCGTACGGCGGCGGGCATGCTCGGCCTTGGCCGCAGCCAGGCGGTCCGTCGCCCTCACCTTCGCATTCTGGCTGGCGTTGCGGTTGGCGCGGGCGGTTAGTTCCTCTTCATAGTTGGCAAAGTACGCGTCAATGCGATCCAATTCCCGCCGCAGATAGCTCTCCTGTCGCGCGCGCACAGCCGCCAGTTCCGCCGCCACGTCCGTTTCCAGGGCAGCGCTCAGGAAGGTTTGCCAGCGGGCCGGTTCCGGCGTGGGCCAGGTTGCGGCAGCACCCAGTTCTGGGTCCGACCGCGCAAAACTGAACTCCCGCGCGAGTGAATCATCCGGTTCGCCGTCGAGAGAAACCGCCAGGCGGTGCAGCGACCAATGCTGGTCAATCGCCTGAATCTCGCAGCGCGCCAATGCCACCAGTGAGAAATGCAAATCGCGCTTGAACGCCGTCCGCAGGCGCCACCTTGTGGTATCTGGAAACTGCCTGCGCCAGAGCTTTTCCGCCACCGCCGGATCGGGCCCATGAGCTTCGAGATCGCCGGCCAACGCGACCCGTTCCAGGGGCAGCGGCGAGGGACGCAGCGTCTCCGCCAGGCGAAAGGTCAGCGGACAGCCAGGGAACACCTCGCGGACCGCATCTCGCGCGGCGGTCGCATCAGCCGGGGCAAAGGCGAGCTCGACTTCGTGCAGCGCCCCCTCGGGATTCCACAGCTTGGCCGCTCCGCCCTCCGCGACAATCTCCAGGCGGTCGTGCCACGTCCGCTCACACAGGGCGCCGAGCGCGGCCAGACCCGCTTCGTAGAAATTGACCAGCGCGCCGGGATCGTAGGCAAGGCGATCGAGTTTCATAGCGATTCGTAGTCCTGCTCAAAGAGCGTCTGATCCAGTTGCTTGACCTCGCCGTACGTTGCCCGGGCGGCGGCCAGCTCATTACCCAGGCCGGCCAGCGCCTCAGCCACGCGGCCCTCGCTCTCGCGCCAGCGCCGCAGCACCTCCTCGGCAAACTCGTCGCTGCTGAACCGTTCGCCCAGGACCAAGCCGGTTTCCCCGACCACCAACTCGAAGAGGTTAAGTTTCTCCTGGAGGATTTGCAGCAGATGCTCCTGCAACGTGCCAGCCTGGACGAAGTTGTAGATGTGTACCGGGTGGCGCTGGCCGAGGCGATGCAACCGCCCAATGCGCTGCTCAATCTCCATCGGGTTCCACGGCAGGTCGAAATTGGCCAGCCGATGGCAGAACTGCAGATTGCGCCCCTCGGTGCCGCTGTGCGTCAGCAACAGCGCGCCGCCGCGCGCCCGGAATTCCTCGCTAATCGGCTGCCGCTCGGGCGGGGGCGTCGCGCCGTTGATGAGAAAGGTCTCGACGCCCTCGCGGCGCAGATATTCGGCCAGCGCGGCCTGAGTTTGGAGGAACTGCGTGAAAATGACTGCGCCCCCCTGCCCGCGCGCGAGAGGCTGCAGCAACTCGCATTTGCGCTGCCAGCTCCCCTCCAGCGGGGCCAGTTCCGCCCAGGCACGGGCCGAGGTCCGGTCGGGAAACTTCTTCAGCGCCTCGCGCCACGCCGCCAGGCTGCTGCCGGCGGCCTGCAGCAGGAGCCGGCCCCAGAGACTGGCCTGGCTCGCGCTAAGCTTCCCCAGGCAGGCCCGGAATTCTGTTTCCCACTGCTGCCAGAAGGTCCGTTCGGCTTCGTCCGGCTCGAAAGAAACGGTCTCCGCCCGGCGCGGCGGCAGCGCGATGCCGGCATTGGCGCGCGTGTTCCGAATCATCACCTGCCCTAGCAACCGCCGTAGTTCCTCCGGCTCGCGCGGCTGGCGTGGCCGCTTGGGGTCAATAAAGCGGGCGCGAAACTCCTTGGGCGTGGGAAGCTGTCCGGGCTGGAGCAGCGTTACCAGGTTGTAGAGCTCTTCGAGCGAGTTCTGCACGGGCGTAGCGGTGAGCAGCAGCAGAAACTGCCGCGGCAGGGCGTTGACGGCCTGCCAGGCCTGCGACTCCCGGTTGCGCAGGTAATGCGCCTCGTCCACGATCAGCATGTCCCAATGCACCTGCCGGGCGATCTCCAGTTGCGCGGGTTGTTTGAGCGTGTGCAAGCTGGCCACGAGCTGCGGGCTTTCGCGCCAAAACTTCTCCGCGTCTCCGCGCGCCGCAGCGTGGTTGGTGGTGACGGTCGCCAGGCCGAACTTGTCGTTCAATTCCTCTTCCCACTGGTCCACCAGCGACGGCACGGTCAACACGAGGAACCGCTTCACCATGCCCCGCGTCAGTAGTTCCTTGAGTACCAGGCCGGCCTCGATGGTTTTGCCCAGCCCCACTTCGTCGGACAGGAGGGCGCGGCCGCGCAAGGGCCCCAGCACGCGCAACGCCGTGCGCAGTTGGTACTCCAACCGCTCCAGGCGGCAATAGGGCAAGCAGAGTAGATCGTCGGACTGGTTGGAGACCCACCATTGCGCGGCCCGTTCGCGCAAGAAATAACTCCGCAAGTCAGCCAGGGCAAAGGTCGTCTCCTGAAACTCGAGTGGCGGCATTTCAATATGCGTTGGCACCGGCGGAAGTGCCGGACGCTCGGCCGTGATGTTCAGATGAACTTGCGACTTCATGCTCGCCGCAGCTCTTTCCGCTTCGGCACTCTTTCGTTTCGCGACGGCCTGCAGTTCGCGCAGGCGGCGCTCCTCCGCCAATCGCGCCATGGTCTCCCGGCGCCGCGCCTCCTCCTCCGCACGCTTTTGATCCTTGCGCAGGGAACGCCGCTGATCCCGGTCCATCTCGGAGAACGTCAGCGGGTCCATCTCACTGACAACTCTGCCCAGCGGGGAAAACTGGACGCCCCGCACCTTGGCCATCTCGTGGATGCTCTCCGCCAGCCAGGAACCAGGCGATTCGCCGGGACCAAAAGGCGGCTCCTGGACGTAGAACGGCTTTGGGCTGTCGCCCCTGGTTTGCACCCGGCTCGCCGTAAACGCCTCCTGGCTGCTCGGGAAACGATGTAGCCAACGGTTAAGCTTGTCGCGAATTGTCTTCAGGTCATGGCTGGAGTTGGTAGTCTCCAGCTTCCCTGCCATCGTCAGGTTCCAGGTCAACTCATCGCTGCCCGTGCACCGGATGATCCCGGTGGCCACTTGAACTCGCCGCTCCGAGTTTCGCCAGTCGCACCGGATGAACCCCTTAATCGCATCCAGTGTCACGTGAAGGTGCAGCACCGGCCTTGCCGCCGGTCGGGGCCGTTCCAGCCTGCGCGCGGGAGGACGTGGCTGGACCCGGAAGCCAAGCCAGAAGCGTGCCAGCTTCCGCGCCGTCGTGCGGCCGCGTTCCGAAGCCTCACCCTCCCCGACCGCCGTCACCACCTCCAGGAACCCGCAGAATTGGTGGACCGCTCGGCCTAACCACTTCCACGGCGCCTCACTCGGCGGCAGTTGGAGGGTATGGCTGGCCCCGGCTTTCGCCGGCCCGATGTCGGTGTCCGATAGCACCCGCACTTGCACACAGTCATCCGGCACTGGAAAGCGTTTGCGCAGCCGGTTCACCAGTCCCCCGGGCGATGTCCCTCGGTTACCACAACTGTCCCGCTCCGTCCCACTCGCGGTTTCCAATTCCAACTCGAGGGCATGCCACCGAGTAAGAAGCCCACTGCCCGGGCCCAACCGCCCACGCGCCACTGGTTCCTCCGAGCCTGCCCGATGCCACTCAAACCGGAAGCAGCCCGCAGCGACGTCGAGCGTGACGCGCATCCGCAGCGATTCGCCAGCCACAGGTGACTGGTCGCCTGCCACAACGGCGGGAAATTCAGATTGTGCTTCTGACGAGGACATGGCTATTTCGGCGGCGACCGCCCGAGCAGCTTGCCGAGCCCCGTCCACGCCAGCAACCCAAACCCAACCGGTGTGCCGGTGATCGGCGTTGGTATCGCCGCCAGCACGGCAAGAATCGTGGCGAAGGTCAGGGCGCGGCCCTTGGAATCATTCTTCAGGTGCCTCTGAATCAAGTAGGTCGGGACAAAAACCGCCGCAAAGCAAGCCGGGATGGCCACAATCCAGACCGGCGGCACCCAATCGAATATCGCCCACATGCTGTCCACCGCCACGAGAATCAACGCTGACAAGCCGTGGATCGGCGATCCGCTTGGAGGCGCCATCCCTTGCCCCGGCTGAGTCGGCAGCGGAGGCAAAATCTCAAGCGGCACCGGCCTCGCAGGGACCTCACTGATCTTCGGCGGCTTATCCACGCAAGCAAAAGGTCATCTCATCAACGAACCAGATCAAGAGCCATAGAGCCTATATGGCATACGGCGTCGCGGAGCGCAACCCGCGCGCTCGTCCCGCCGGCGATTCACATTTTCTCAGGGTGGTAGGGCGCGTCACACCGTGCGCGCCGGTCCTGGGGTGCCTGCGAGCGACCGGCGCGCACGGAGTGACGCGCCGCACCTTACGACCCATCCCCATAATGAGAATTGCTGTGGTCCGGCGTTCTGATGCGTTGGCCGTCACTTCCCGCTCACGTCCAGGCAGATCACGTCACCGACCGCGTTGCGGCAATAGATGTGGCCGTTGGACAACACCGGCATAGTCCAGCATTTGCCGGTGAGGACCTTGGCACGCGAAATCGGCTTGAACGCGGCGGGCGTGGGCTCGGCAATGATCAGCTCGCCCTTCTCGCTCAACCCCACCAACTTCCCATCCGCCACCATCAGCGAGCCCTTGCCGAACCCGCCATCGGTCCACTTCAGGTCCCCGGTATCGAACGCCAGGCAGCGCAGCCCGTTGTCATCCGGCCCATAAAGATACCCGTCCCATAGCACGCAGGAATCGAAGTGATTTCGCATGTTCTTGTTCTCCCACACCTTCTGCGCCGCTGTCCCCGATATCTTCAGCAAAGCCCCGCCGTGATTGTAGCCCGAAGAGATGAATACCTTATCACCAGCCACGATCGGATCCGCAACGTTCACATCGTATTCCGTCTTCCATGGGTAGCTCCATACCTCCTGGCCGCTGGCGGCCTTCACCGCCACCAGCGATTGCCGGGACAGGATCGCCAGGCACAGGTCCCCGCCGATCCTCAGCGGCACCGGCGTGGCATAAGCCCCTGCGTTCGTGGCGGAAACCCAGACCACCTTGCCTGACTTCTTGTCCAGCGCCACCCCGGCGCTGCCCATGTTGAGCACCACCAACTTCCCCTCGACCAGGGCTGAGCTGGTGCACCCCCAGGTCGGTATCTCCAGCCCCAGCTCCTTGTTCAGTTGCTTGGACCAAATCACGTTCCCTCTTGCCGCATCGAGGCAGAACAGGTCCCCTTTCCGGCTAAACGTATAAACGCGGCCATCCATCACCGTAGGCGTCGCGCACGGTCCCCCCTCAAAGTTCTTTGGGTCGAGCGGACAAGGATACGAATGGTGCCAGACGACTGCGCCCGTGCGCGCGTCTAGGCAAAACGTCGAATCCGTGTCTTTGGCGTTGCCCATCGTATAGACGCGCCCGCCGCTGACTGAGAAGGATGCGAACCCCGTGCCGACGGATGCCTTCCACAGCTCTTTCGGCCCCTCGGCCGGCCACTGCGCTTGCCAACCTGTCTCCTTGGAAATCCCGTTCAGGTCCGGCCCCCGCCACCGGTACCAATCCACCCCGCCGGCACCGAGCGCAACATCTGTAATCAATGCAAGAACCGCAACCGCCGAAAGAATCTTCATGGCGCGGAGTTAAGCCGCCCCATTTCCCCCTGTCAACCTCACGCGTTACCGCAGCCCGGTCACCTTTCGGATCCTCAAGTGAAGAAAGCGGGGTTTGTGATCGCGGCTCGACAATCCCCTCCCGCAAGTCAACACTCAGAAGCTGATGGCCACCAATGCCGAATCTCCGCTCGATCTCCTCTGGAAAGAATACAGTCTGGGCTTCCGCGACCTTGACGATCTGACCCTCGCCCGCTGGCTCGCGCAAACTCTCGGCCAGATTGCCGGCCGGCCTTGGCGCCTCTCGCACCCGCTCCTGGGCGCCTACCGCCTCGCCGCTCAGTTGGGCCATGAGCGTCAGATCTGGCTCAAGCGCCTGGTGGCCACGCCTGGCGATTACTCAGAGTCGCCCTGCTGCCGTGCGCCGATGTTGCCGCTGCTCACGCGCGACGTTAACGAGATTGGCCTGATCTGCCAGCATTGCAGTGAAACGCTCGTCCCGTTCGACGAACTCCCCTCCGGCCTGAAAGAAGCCCTTGGGCAGTGGGCCGCAGAATACGCCCCCGTCCATGCCGTCGCCCACTGGGACGACCGCCAGCGCAAGGCTGCCGGCGACTACGACCACGCCTTCGAGACCGCTGCGGAAGAAGCCGAGGGGTTGTTGGCGCGCGCCGGCCACGACCTTGCGCCCAAGCTCCTCGAGTTCTATGCCGCTGCGGTCTGGGAAGACCAGGACGAGTGTCTCGAAGTCCGGCCCGAGGATGTACAATTGTAAAATCCGAAACCCGAAGCTCGAAGCGAAGCCCGAAGCCCGAACTCACCAACCCCCTCGCGGCCATCCGCACGGATTCGTCCCCGACCCTGTACCGGGCTAGCCGAAGCCCTCAGCAAACCGCTGCCCTCGAGCCAGCAATCATCTCCTTCGGGTTTCGGATTTCGGGCTTCGGGTTTCGGATTTCTCCCGCCCCGCGTTTGCCTACTGGAAGCGTTGAGGCACCACCTTCACTCGTCCGTGCGCCCGGTGAAACTGGCGAGGAGCACAACCACCGTGTCCAGGTCACCCCGCACCGGTCGCACCTCGTAGTAGCGGTTGATCATCAGGGAGAAAACCAGGTGCTCGCCCGCGGCCGTGGTGACATAGCCCGAAATCGTATTGGCCCAGTGCAGGGTCCCTGTCTTGGCGCGCACATTACCCGCTGCGGGAGTGCCCTTCATTCGGTTCTTCAAAGTGCCATCAACTCCGGCAATTGGCAGCGCGTCGAGATACACTTGCGCGCACTTGTGCCGGTTCATGTACCGCAGCAAAGTCACCGTGGCATTGGGGGCCGTGAGGTTATCCCGCGAAAGGCCGGAACCCTCCTCGAAGATCACCTCACCCCGCTGGATGCCGGCTTCCGCGAGGAACTTGTTCAGCTCGCGAATCCCGAGATCCTCCGAAGTCTCATCGGCGCGCGAGTCCGCCGCCCGAAACTTCTCGCCGACGTGCGCCAGGAGCAGATCGGTATAGAGATTCTGTGAGGGCTTCTCGATTTCCCGTGCGATATCCCGCAATGGCGGCGACTCCACTGCACCCAGCTCGACCAGACTGCCGCAATCGAGCGGCTGCGCCTGCCGGTCGTGCCAATTCACCGACCGCACTTTGCCGCTCACTTTGATTCCCCGGCGTGCCAGCGCCTCCTTGAAGAACGAGGCAAACAGCCCGGCCGGATTGTGCAGCGTGACCTCATTGGTGCTGCCCACGCCATCCATTGGCATTTGGCCGGTGACATAAACCACATTCTGGCACAGCGGATGGTAGAACTGGATCTTCCGTGCAGCGCCCTTCTCGACAGTCTCCGTGCAGTTGCTGAGCGTGAGCCACCCGGTGGCGGGCAGCAGCGCCAGTTGGCACGGCGCCCCGATACGAGCTCCGGGTTTGACCACGGCCTGCAACGTATTATCGTTGATCGTCAGAGCCGAAACCTCCGCGCCATAGTAATGCTCCAGGTCCTCCCATACCCAGCCGGAGCCGAAAGGCGGCCCGTGGAAGAAGCTCTCATCGCCCACCAGGTCGCCTGTGATCCGCTTGACGCCCGCGTTAGTCAGCGCGCGCACCAGCGGTTCGAGCGCCTGGTATATATCGCCGCCATTGAGCCTCGCGTTGATCGTCGGGTCTCCGCGGCCATAGACAATCAAATCGCCTTTGAGTTTGCCCGACCGGCTCGGCTTGGCTTTGGCGTAAAGGGAAGTCTTGATCCGGTAATCCGCGCCGAACCGATCGAGGGCCAGTGCGACGATGTAAAGCTTCGAATTCGACGCCGGGCTGAACAGCTTCTGCGAGTTATGCTCGAACACCGTCACGCCGGTGTCCAGGGACACGATTTTCGCCCCCCACATAGCGGCAGCGAACTTCGGCTGCCCGATGTGGTCGGCCAGCCGTTGCCGCAGTTCGACCAACGTGGCCGGAGGCTTTTGCTCTTGGGCCAGCGCGTTGCACGCAAGTAGGTGGGCCAACAGGAGGCAAAGGAGCCACTGGTCGCGTCTCATAAAGCCGGGAAGCAAAAGGCGCGCAATACAGTTCATCGTGGAAATAGTGTCGGCCCTGCCAATCAGGGCAAGCCCAAACGCCAGGCCTATTTACTCTTCGTGAAGCAGACCTCGCCGCAGCCCGGGTCACGCTTGACAGTCCCCGGCCGTGTGATGTAAACAATATTGTATGACACAGGTGATTTCACTCCGGGTGCCGTCAGGGAAGGTGGCGGCAATTGATAGGCGGGCATTGGATGCGGGCCTGGACCGGACGAAATACCTGCTTCGTATCGTGGACGAGGATCTGGCGCGATCCGTACCCAAGTCAAAGCGGCGCTTTGCGAGCACCCGCTTGCTGGGCAAGTTCCGCTCGGCGGGCAGTTCCAATGCGGCGGTCCGGGCAGCCCTCAAAGCACAAAGTGACAAAGATCGCTGATGCCGGCCTGATTATCGCCGCGTTGGATCGGCAGGATATGCATCACGCCTGGGCAGCCAGCCTCCTGCAGCGTGAATCGCCCCCGTGGCTGGTGTGCGAACCCGTCCTGGCCGAGATTTCCGCTAGCCTCGGAACGCCCGAACCGGTGTTGGAAATGCTCCGCATGGGCGATCTGGAGATCGGTTTCGATCTTTCCACTAACTCCGTGGAGGTGCTGACCCTGGCGAAGAAGTACCGCGACCAGAAGATAGATCTGGCCGATGCTTGCGTGGTGCGGATGAGCGAGTTATTTCGGGATTCCGTGGTCTTTACGGTGGATCGAACTGATTTCCTGATCTATCGCAGACACGGTCGGCAGGCCATTCCTTGCGTCTTTCCGGGATGACCCGGGGAGTATCGATAAAAACGTTCTATTCCCAAGCGCGTCTTGAACCCAGGCGCTTGCTTTTCGGCCGCTGATGGCTTAGTTTCACGGTCCAAACTGACGCGTTGACACCGCTACGGGATTCTGGTTTCATACCCGTCCTTTTGGCCGAATTATTATATGTACGCAGTATTAGAAACAGGTAGCAAACAGTATCGCGTCAGCGCGGGCGATACGCTGGAAATTGATCGCCTGGCCGTTGAGGCCGGGCAGCAGGTGACTTTTGACCGCGTCCTCTTGGTCAACAACGATGGCAAGATCGCTGTCGGTTCGCCCACTGTGGCCAGCGCCACCGTAGTGGCCGACGTCGTCGAGCACATTCGCGGCGAAAAGAAGATCGCCTACAAGATGAAACGCCGGAAAGGCTTCCGCAAGACCATCGGCAGTCGCGCAGAGCTGACGGTCGTCAAGATCAAGGAAATCAAGACCTAACCGCGCTTTCCCGAACTACAATCACGCATCACGTTTCACGTTTCACTATTTTATGGCACACAAGAAAGGTCAAGGCAGCGTCCGTAACGGGCGCGACAGCGTCAGCAAGCGGCTGGGCGTCAAACGATTTGGCGGTGAAGTTGTCACCGCTGGAAGCATCCTCGTCCGTCAGCGCGGCACCAAGTTCGTCGCCGGCAAGAACGTCGGCACCGGGCGCGACTGGACGTTATTCGCCCTGAAGCCCGGGAAGGTCGTGTTCGACCAGAGCAGCCACCGCATCAACGTGCTCCCGGAAGCGGCTCCCGCCGCCAGCTAGGTGGATAGAACAAATCTGCGCGGCGAGGCCCTGGCCTCGCCGTTTTCATTACTGGAGAACAAAGTAATGGGGGATTGGAGTATTGGAGTGATGAAGTGCTGGAGTAATGCGAAGAGCGCTACGCCGATCAGCTTTTCAATACTCCAATACTCCATTACTCCAACATTCCGCTACTCCGCTGATTGCCATGTTCATTGACGAGATTAAGATCTACGCCCGCGCCGGCCACGGCGGCAAAGGGTGCGTCGCCTTCCAACGCGAGAAGTATCGCCCCAAGGGCGGCCCAAGCGGCGGCAACGGGGGGCGTGGCGGCGACGTGATTCTCGAAGCCAACCATGACTTGAATAACCTCATCGCCCAGTACTATCAGCCGCGGCTCATCGCGCCAGCGGGCCAATTTGGCTTGGGCAAGGGCATGGACGGCCACGCCGGCAAGGGCCTCGTCGTCAAAGTCCCTTGCGGCACCTTGGTCTGGAAGTTGGCCCAGGAAGCAGGTCCCGAGGTAGTGAGCGACACTGAGCCCGTATCAGAGCGCCCCGACCTGCGAGTTAGCTCCAGCCGGCGTCCTTTGATTCGGACAGGGGCAAGCGGAAGCGCCGTGGAGGTTGATCTCTCCCGCGACGACGATGAGGCCACAGTTCCTGCCGCCACGAAGCCCGAGGGCGAGTTAGTTGTGGACCTCACGGAACATGGTCAGCGCTTCGTCCTGTGCAAGGGCGGACGCGGCGGCCTTGGCAACCGCAACTTTGCCACCGCCGCGCGCCAGACCCCGCGTTTCGCGCAGCCGGGCGAGCCGGGCGATGAAGGCAGCTTCCTTTTCGAACTGCGCATCATGGCGGAAGTCGGCCTGGTTGGGTATCCCAACGCGGGCAAATCCACTCTGCTGACGGCCATCTCGCGCGCCCGGCCTAAGATCGCCCCCTACCCCTTCACCACCCTCCACCCCCAAATTGGCATCGTGGAATACTCGGATTTCCACCGCCTCACCGTGTGTGATGTGCCGGGCCTCATCGAAGGCGCCCACCGTAACGTCGGCCTGGGCCACGAGTTTCTCCGGCACATTGAGCGGTGCCAAGTCCTGGTGCTGTTGCTCGACATGGCCGGCGCGGACGGCCGCGCCCCCTGGGACGATTACAAGAACCTCCTCAGCGAACTGGAGCTCTACGACCCGTCGTTGGTGGAGCGCCCGCGCCTGGTCGTCGCCAACAAGATGGACGAACCGGCAGCCGAGGAGAACCTGAAGAAGTTCAAACGCCGCATCCGCAAGACGCCCGTCCTCCAGATGGCCGCCGCCTTCGACCAAGGCACCGAGGAGTTCAAACAAGCCATCCGCGCTGCGGTAGCCAGAACCCCCGCGAAGCAAGACAGCAAACCGTTCGAGTAGCCTCTTTAGACTTCGGGCTTCCTTCGGACCTCGGACTTCGGACTTCATTCGGGTCTCGGCCTTCGGTTTTCGGATTTTCCCTTTGTGCTCCCCCTCCCTTTCTGCCTATAACTCCCTCATGCTTAAGGCAGGCATCATCGGTCTTCCGAACGTAGGGAAATCCACGCTCTTCAACGCCGTCACCCGCTCGCACAAGGCCCCGGCGGAGAATTACCCGTTCTGCACCATCGAACCCAATCTCGGCGTGGTCAGTGTGCCAGACCCGCGCCTGCCGCAAATCGGCAAGGTCGCCAAGGTCAGCGCGCTCATCCCGACGGCCTTTGAGTTCGTGGACATCGCCGGCCTGGTGAAAGGAGCCTCCCATGGCGAGGGCCTGGGCAATAAGTTCCTCAGCCACGTCCGCGAGGTGGACGCGCTCATCCATGTGGTGCGCTGCTTCGAGGACCCGGATATTGTCCATGTGACCGGAGATATTGATCCCGTGCGGGACATCGAGATCGTGACCACCGAACTGGTGCTGGCCGACCTGGAAACCATCAAGAAACGGCTGGAGAAGATCTCGCGCGACGTCAAACGCGCGGACAAGCATGCTCTGCTGGAGGCGCATTTGCTGGAAAAGTTCGGGGCGCACCTCAACACCGGCAAGCCCGCCAAGACCCTGGGCTTGCCGCTCGCCCCGGACGAGAAACTGATCGTGCGCGGCTTCTTCTTGCTCACTGATAAGCCGACGATCTTCGCCGCCAACGTGAAGGAGGCCGACCTCGCCGCCGCCGACAGCCATCCGCAGGTCGTCAAGGTCCGCGAATACGCCCGCGCGCATCATGCGTGCGAGACCGTAGTCGTCTGCGCGCAATTGGAGAGCGACCTCGCCGACCTCTCGCCGGAAGAGGCACAGGAGTATTTGAAAGAACTGGGGGTGCCGGCTTCCGACACCGCCGCGTTGATCCACAGCACCTATCACGTGCTCGGCCTGCGGACTTTCTTCACCTTCAACGACAAAGAGGTGCGCGCGTGGACGATCCCCGCCGGCGCGACCGCCGTGAAGGCGGCCGGTAAGGTCCACACCGACTTCGAGCGTGGGTTCATCAAGGCCGAAGCGGTGAACTGGGAGGAGTTGGTCAAACAGGGCTCCGTGGGCCACGCGAGAGAGACCGGTCACTACCGTATCGAGGGCCGCGACTACGTTGTCCGCGACGGCGATGTGCTGCTGTTTAGGTTTAGTGTGTGAGAGCTGGGGGCAGCGGCGGCTCGGCAGACTACCTTGAAGTCCATTTGCTCAGTCGCGAGCGGACTTCGTCCCCTGTATGTCCACGCTGCGGGGCGGCCTCCGCTTTCTGGATCGCTTCGTCCAACGCAACCAAAAGCCGCGGGTTATCCTCGCTGCACTCATTAACGGCGACAGTGCCGGTTTCCTTTTCGACGAAGGCCGTCCACGATTTCAAAGCCAGGCGGCGGAGTTCGTCCGGCGTCATATTGCCCAATTCAGCTTCGATTTCGGCCAGGCTCATTGCACGCTCAACCTATGCCGCTCAGGCACGAAAAGCAAAGCGTTTTGCGCGCAGGGGACAAGCTGGGCCAGTCAACAAGCCGCGCATCACTCTCGGCACTCGGGAGAGGGACCGAGGGTGAGGTGTCCCCGTCCTTTATGCGTTACGCTTTACGCTGCCGCCTCTGGCTTCTGCTCCTCGATCGCGATTATCGCGTCCACGCCGCCAGATGCGCGGCCTGGGCTCCTGTCAACTCTCAACCCTCAACAATCAACACCAGGCTGGACGGCCCACCCCACAAGGCACCGCCCCCCGCCTTGATTTCAGCTTTCAGCCTGTCAGCGTTTCAGCTTTTCAGTTCCCTCCCTCAACCAATCTGGTCTTGTTTCCCGTCGCCCCAGTTCTGCCCCCGCCAGCCAGCACAAGCCGCGAAACGGCCCGGCCCCGCCTCACCTCAAAGACCGACACGCGGCCCAGCGAGGGCCGCGGTTCGCTCGACCGATTTCGCCGTGCAACAAGAGGGTAGCAACTACTTCCGCAGCACCCTAAGCAACTCATCTTTGATCTCCCTGAACTTCCTCTCATAATCGGGCAGGATCCCAGGCTCTGCTTCTCGCGCATCCAATTTCCCGTCGCCGTGCTTGGTGACTAGATGATTCCCGATTATTGCACATATCTGGCTCAAGTCGCGGCCAACGAGCTTCACGTGGCTGTCGCCTTCGAGAAGGTCAACTACTATGCTCTTATCGGGTGTCAGCGACAAGAATGCACGGGCCACATCCGCTCCGCCGACGGAGATGTTGTAGAATGCTGTCATTGCTTTCATGATTTTGATGTAAGGTTCTCTGGTTCGGTTAGCGCTCCGCCCAACCATATGGGGCTGCGAAACTTCGCCAGGGCCGCTCACGGTACATATTGCAGGCGGAAAAAGCTGACGCCATTCGTAATGAAAAGGTATTGCGAACTCGTCACGTCCGTTGGGCTGAACAATCCATCATTCCAATTCTCCCACGCTCCGCTGAGGGCCGGCTTGAATTGAATCTGATAATTGTCATAGGGTGCCAGGCTGGTGGCATCCACCCGCATCACCGGCAGCACCGTCGGCGATACCGCAGCGGCGGGTGGCGCAGCGATGCGGACCGTTGGCGCGTTGGTGTAGCCAATGCCCGCCTCGGTGATGCTGATGCCTGTCACCACGCCACCGGAGATGTGGGAAACCGCCGTGGCACCCGCGCCGCCACCACCCACGATGCTGATCGCCGGACTCGTAACGTAGCCGGAACCGCCGCTGGTCACCGCTGCGCCAACGACAAACCCATTGACCACCTGTGCCGTGGCGAACGCCTGAGCCGGCACCGGATTCAGCGCCAAGCGGTAATCTCCACTGCCTGCCACACCCGCGAGCATTTGCGTATAGATGGCATCGGTGGCCGTGAAGCTGACCGGCTGGTTGGTCCAATACCACCCCACCGACCGCTGCATTTGATAGGTACCACCGACGGTTAAGTCGGAAAAGGTAAGGAACGACATGGGCGCAATGCCCAAAACCGGGTTGGGAATAAACGGCGGTCCGATGACGACCAACGGCGTGTTGGTGTAGCCGTAACCCGCATCCAGAACGTTGACCGCGATGACCACCCCGTTGCTCACCACGGCCACAGCCTGCGCCCCGCTGCCGCCACCGCCAATGATCTTCACGGTGGGCGTGTTTGTGTAGCCGCTGCCGCCGTCAGTGATACTTACGCCAACCACGAAACCGCTCACTAACCTCGCCGTGCCATTTCCGGTGCGCGGTGGTAGAATTACGGTCAAAACGGCGTTGCTGCTGGTTACGCTGCCACCCGCATTGCTGACGATGACGGTGTAAGTGCCTGTATTGTTGGTCGTTACGCTGCCAAGGTTGTAACTAGCGTTGGTTGCCCCGGAAATGTTCACGCTGTCCAACAGCCATTGGAAGCTGAGGCCCGTGCCAGTCGCAATGACACTGAAGCTGACCGGACTGCCTTGATTGACGGTTTGGCTCATGGGCTGGCTGATGATGCTGGGAGGAGTAGCAACCACACCCGGCGATCCAAGGTTGAATATCTCGACGTGAAAACCTCCAATATTGTCCCCATAAGGGTTGTCGCGAAAACTAAAGGCCAGTCCGGCACCAGTCCCATTGATGTAAAAGTCGTAAATGTGGCTGGTATTGTAAATGTCTGGGTAAGGACGCCGACCTGAGATCAAATCCCATGAAATGACCTGTGTGGTGCCTTTAACATGCACCAAATCCAAGTCCTGCCAGTTGACGAAGGTATAGCAACAATCCGGTGTGGAATTATTTTGCCCGTCCAACGGGCCATATCCCGCCCGTCCACTGATGGTGATTTTGTAAATGTTGCCATTTTGCAATGCCGGCGTGGTGTGGTCAAAAGGCCCGGTGACAATGTAATCAAACTCTTCGAGCATCGTTCCGTTCGTGGTGGCTACTGCAAATGTTGGCTGCTGGTTTGTAATCAGTTCATAATTTGCATTTGAAACCACGAGCAAAGGAGTCGGATTATTTGTGCTCCAGACAGTTAGAACGGCGTTGCTGCTGGTTATGCTGCCACCCGCATTGCTGACGATGACCGCGTAGTTCCCCGCATCGTTGGTTGCTGCGCTGGCAAGGTTGTAACTGGCGTTTGTTGCCCAGGAAATGTTCACGCTGTTCAACTGCCATTGGAAACTGAGGCCCGTGCCAGCGGCGATGACACTGAAACTGACCGGACTACCTTGATTAACGCTCTGGCTTTGCGGTTGTTGAGTGACCGTCGGTGGCACTACCTGCAGCGGAGAAACTATCAGCGTGGCCACGCTGCTCGTAATCGAGGCGCCGTAACCGTTTGAGACGACGACCGAATAGTTCCCGCTTTGATTCGTGGCCACATTCCCCAAGGCTAGCAAATTACTCGTCGAACCACTGATAGCCCCTCCATCCGCAAGGGCGCTTCCGTTGAACTGCCATTGATAGGTCAAGGGTGGTTTACCGGTCGCCGCTACCGAGAAGGTCACGTTGCCACCCTCATTTGCCGCCGCGCTGGCCGGTTGCGTCGTGATCGTTGGCAGGAGCGGGGCCTCACCGGGGTATGCGCTAGTCGGCGTGTAATCAACGCCGGCCCCACCTGACAGGGATTGCTGGGCTCCGAAACTCCAGTTAAATGATTCTCCATTGAACAGCCCCCACATCTGCATACCCGGTTTGATTGTCACCGGAAACCCGTTGTCTGCTGTGACCTGTGCGGCGGTGTCAACCCCAACACTATATGAAAACATCCCGCCGGTCCAACCAAAGGCACTCATTACAAGAGACACCGGATAGTTGGTAGTCGAAAGCCTCGTAAAGGTGAAAGCCCCTCCGAGAACGGCGTTCAGAGCATAGGAAAAGTTAGTGGAATACGTTTTGCCGCCGGTCACAAGAGTAAAACTGCCCACCACCGGGATTGTCCCCAGCACACCTCCATCAAAGGTATATTGGCCGATGCTCTGGTCCCAAGTGAGAGGCCGAAATCCTGTATCGAAGAAAAGGCCGCCTGTTGGTAATGCGAGTCGAACGGTGACGGTTCCCGTTACTTGGATGGGAGGATTTGGCAAAGGCTGAGCCACCGCCCGGGTTGTGGTGTATGAAACCTGCTGGACGTCTTGCGTACCTGACGCGTAGCCAATGACTCGCACCATTTGGTTCGGGCTATCCATATACACATTGGCGGTCAGGTTCGTCCACCTGACACTGAATCCACCGGAGGACTCATTGTCCCTGAACCTCAGACTCATGCCGTCTTGCAGCGGCTGACTCAAGGTGAACTTGGTTGTAGCCGCCTGGGCCATCGCAGTGCACTGAATGGCCACCAAGCAGAAGATTGATAGTTTTAGCATCCCGTGGTCGGTTTTCATACCTTTGTGTTCCCGATTTTTAGCCCACACGAACGACGGAAAAACAAAAGGGCGCGAACTTGTCGCACCCTTTCGAGAGGCACCGCGAAGCGCCTGTTTGGAGAATGCTCCAAGCCGCGCCGACTGGCGCGTGCTTGGGCTGGGTCTCCAAACGGAAAATTCGCGGTTTTCTCGAAAGACCGGGGCCGTGCTACGCTAAATTATGTTTTGGTGAGTGTTTGTGGTGTTGATTATGTCTTATTGGTTTCCGATGGCCTATCGCCACCATTAGCCGCAGTATTGTTCTAAACCCGTCACGGGCGCAAGGAATATTTGCGATGATTTACGACTGCGGCGCGGGGGTCAGGTCGAGAGCCGCCTATTGAAGTGGCTAAGGCGTCAGATTGGCGAACTGGCGGTGTGGGCCGGGCGGGAGCGGATTTCGGAGGGATTCCCGCTTCTGGGGGGGGAAGGGGCAGCAAGCAGTGATGAGTTTCGCAGGGCTTCCAACTCTGGTCCTGGACAATGGCCAACACGGCAAGAAGGGACTCCTTCGACGCAAGTTGCTGATTTTGTGCTACCGCGCGCCTCGCTGCATTACCCCGTCAACTGTTGTGCCAGATTTCATGCCAAGGCCCGTTCCGACCGACTCCGCCCAGCGCAAACACCTCCCACAATCGCCCAACCCTCTTTGCATTCTGCCTTTTGCTTTCCCAACCGCGCCGCCAGCGTGGCAACACGGCGGCACTCCAGTTGCACTCCCCGGTGGATCGCGCATCTGTCTGCGGTTGCATGACTTGCGAAGACGCCTTCCTGACTCCTGCCGTCATTGCCCGCCCGCTGGCCCCACGGGACTGCCCAAGGGCGGCCACTGGGCAGCAACGGCGCGCACGCCTGCGGATCACGTAACCCATTGATATTGCAGGCCTTGCGAAGTGGAATCCAAAGCGCGCCCAGCCAGCCATCCCACGCGCTCTGACTGCCCGGCGAGCCTCAATTGCCTAAGCCAAACCAATGCAGTGGGCCGGGGAGTCCTGGGAGCCTCGCCGGACCCTCGCCGGAGCCTCGCCGTAGCACCTCTGATCGGCGATCAGAGGTGCTACGGCGAGGGTCCGGCGAGGGTCCGGCGCAGTCCGCGGGAGGGTCGCGTGCGAGATGGGAGGAATAGCCTCGCAGCAGGACGAGGGGAGAACACCCGGCCTTTCAGCAGTTTGGTGGGTGCCGCCGCAGAAACGCAACTTGCCCTAAAAACCGTTCGAGCGCCCTCGCTCTTGCTGGGCCTTAACGAATTGCCATTCCGCACGACCGACGGACCGGTTAGCCAGCCGATCTGCGAGTCGGATGTTCCTCGGGCTTAACGCGGCGGTTTACCCGGTCCGAATGTTCGTCGAACGCTGCACTGACAGAATCGCAAAGCGAATCGAACTCGGAGCCTTTCTTGAGCCAGCGAAAGACCCTGGCCCTGGCGCCACGGGCACTCGTCAGCGGGCGGTCCAGCACGCTGAAAACGACCACCGGCACGTCGCGGGTCGAAGGTTGAGCGCGGAGAATCTCGCATACCGAAAGGCCGTCGAGGTCGGGCAGCAGCAGGTCGAGCACAATCACTTCCGGCGACTCACATCTGGCTTTACGCAACGCCTCTACTCCGGTGGCAGCCCTGATTACGTCGAATCCCTGCCCGGTCAGCTTGAACTCAACCAATTCCAGCACATCAGGCTCGTCATCCACAATCAACACTCGCCGGTTCATGGGTACGACTCTGGCCCACCCAAATGGCATTCAAGCGTCAGCCAGGTTACAAAACGGCTAAAGCGCGCAGGAGGCTCGCATAGCGCAAATCGGCCTAAGTGCCCAGTGACGCAAATACGGTGACGTAGCGCAGATTTCCAATCTGCTGTATCGCCGATTTGTAATCGGCAGGGCGTTGAACTCTGGCTGGCGCGCCGAATCTGACGCTGCTCTGCAGAATGGAATTCTGCGATACAGCAGATTGGAAATCTGCGCTACGTCCGGTCGGTTCGGGGTACGTCACCGAACTTACGACACCGACCGCTAAGCAGACTGGATATCTCATCCCCAGCATGAACCCCCTCCAGACTGAAGTGGTGGATTGCCACGGGCGGTGCCGGCGGATAGACTGGCTGCCATGCGTGCACTGAAGAAAGCGCTGACCGCCTGCCTATTCCTGCTGGCCCTGTCCTGCGCGTGGGCCCAAACCAACGTTGATTTTACCCGCACTGAAGATGTGATCTACGGGCGGAAGTTCGGCACGGCGTTGACGCTCGATGTCTTTCAGCCGCGCCCGGCCAACGGGGTGGGGATCATCCTTATGGTCAGCGGCGGTTGGTTTTCCTCGCACGAGGCCATCAATGCGGATTTCGTCCGTCCCTTGCTGAACCGCGGTTACACGGTGTTCGCCGTGGTGCATGGCTCGCAGCCGAAGTTTGTGATTACTGAGATCGTTCCTGATATACAGCGGGCAGTGCGGTTCATCCGCCACAATGCCGCCCGGTATGGGGTGGACCCTAACCGCCTCGGCATCACGGGCGCCAGCGCGGGCGGACATCTCTCCCTGACGATGGGCACCCAGGGCGGCCCGGGCGACCCTAAGGCCAAAGACCCCATCGACCGCGAGAGCAGCGCTGTGCAATGCGTCGCCTGTTTCTTCCCGCCCACAGATTTCCTGAACTACAGCCGGCCAGGGGAGGATGTGGTCGGCGTGGGCACTCTGAAGGACTTCAAGCCTGCGTTTGGCCCGCGCTCCGACACGGCGGAGGAACGGCAAAAGCTGGGCCGCGAGATTTCGCCCATCTACTTCATCCATTCGAACATGCCGCCCATGCTGATCATCCACGGCGACGCCGATAAGCTCGTCCCGATTTACCAGGCCCAGATGTTCGTTAAGGGCTGCGAAGCGGTTGGCTCGAGGGCCAAGCTGGCCGTTCGCCCAGGCAAGCAGCATGGCTGGCCGGAGATAGTCAAGGACATGGAGCTCTTCGCCGATTGGTTCGACGAGTATCTGCGCGGGATCAAGCCAAAGCCGTGATTGAGCCGTCCCTCCAGGCCGAATCCGAGAGACTCGCCCGGTCCTGGATGCAGCACGACGCGGGCATGCTGCGGGATTACCTGGTGACGGGCGTCGAGGACCCGCGCATCAACCTCCAGAGCATTCTCTCGCGCCATTTTCTGGTGCGCGCGCTGGAGGCGGCACGCCACGGCACGCTGATGGAAGCGGAATGCCGCTTTGCGGCGACCATGAATTGGCTCACCGGGCTGGCAGGGAGGCTGCACGATGTCGAGGAGCTTGAACTGATCCTGTATGCGTTAAGGCGAGGTGCGGACAATGCCGAGGGCATCGAGATTCCCGGCTTTATCGTGCAGACGTTCGCCGCGCTTCCAGCGGCCGCCGGTAGCCTGACAATCCCGAATTACGTGGAGAGCTTCCTGTCGGGCACGCAAATGCCGAGCGGCCACCGCAGGTTTCACGAGCCCAGCCTCAATACCTTCCGCGACCTCTGGAACCAGGCACTGACTCAAGACCCCTCCCTCCCTCACTCCTCCTCCCCCAACCGCCCACCTCTGCCTGATGCTGGTAGGGACGCGTTCCACCGCGTCCCTGTTATCTCAGAAAGCTGGGGACGCGGTGGAACGCGTCCCTACCAGGTTGATGGCGGCAAAGCGCAAATCCGTTCGGGACATGCGGTTTCCGTCGTCGAGCCCGGTTGCGGCTCGGCCAACGACTACCGCTTCCTCCACGCCTACGGCCTCGCAGGACTGGTGCGCTACACCGGCTTCGACCTCTGCGCCAAGAACATCGAGAACGCCCGCGCGCTCTTTCCAAACGTCCCCTTCGCGGTTGGCAACGTGTTTGAAATCGCGGCCCCGGACAAGGCATACGACCTCTGCATCGTCCAAGACCTCTTTGAGCATCTCTCGCTGCAGGGTATGCAAGCCGCCGTCAAAGAGGTGTGCCGGGTCACACGACAGGGCCTCTGCGTCGGCTTCTTTAACATGGACGAGATTCGCGATCACCAGGTGAGCCCGGTGGATGAGTATTACTGGAACCTGCTCAGCATGGGGCGCATGAAGGAAGTGTTTGCCAAAAGCGGTTTCGCGGCGCAAGTGGTGCAGATCGGCACGTTCCTGCGCCAGCAGGTCGGGTGCGAACAGACCCACAACCCGAACGCCTACACCTTCCTGCTGCACCCCCTCTAGTTTAAGCAATTCACTGCAACCAGCGATGGACACAGAGGTGCACAAATATAAACCGATATACCTGACGACAGAAGTAACGTGCCGTGAAGCCACGCGGCCTACACACCCTTGGATTACAGACTCTTAGCATCGTCGCGGCCTGCGCGAAGTTCCGGAAGCATTCTCAACCGCAGAGACTTGGAGCAGCGGAGCCGCAACCAAAATGCGATCGCCCCTTGAACCGCAGAGACGCGATGAGCGCGGAGAAGACAGCAGGAGAGAAAACCTTGCTCGAATTGCGCGATTCTGGCCTTTTGCACTGCGATGAACGCAGAGATTCTGCCTGGTTTGGCTTCTCTGCGCTCGTCGCGTCTCTGCGGTTTAATAGGTCTTACGTTTCCTGGCTGCCGCGCCCCGCTAAGAAATGCCCCGAGGTCAGACCTTCTGAATGGCCGCGAGGATTCGCTCCGGCGTCATGGGCAACTGGAACAGGCGCGCGCCGGTCCGGTCGTAGATGGCGTTGGCGATCACTGCGCCCATGAGGATGATGGCCGGCTCGCCGCCACCCTGGGACGGAGAATCCTTGGCGTCGATGAGCACGGTCTCGATCTTCGGCACCCACGAGAAGCGTGGCAGTTCATAAGTGTCGAAGTTCGTATCCAGGACCCTGCCGTCCTTGAAATGGACTTCCTCGGTCAGGGCATAACCCATTCCCATTGTGGCGCATCCTTCCACCTGCATTTTGGCCCCTTCCGGGTTCACCACCAGCCCCATGTCCTGGGCGCAGACCACGCGCTTGACCTGAACGGTTCCCTTCTTCGCATCGACCTCGGCCTCAATAATCATCGCCACCCACGTTCCAGCATCCATGCCACAGGCCACACCGTAGCCGCGTTTGCTGGGCGGTTTGGCTGGCGTCCAACCGAAGCGTTCAGCGGCAGCTTTGAGGACGCGGATCATCCTGAGGTCGCTCAGGTTCTTGAGGCGGAACTCGACCGGGTCCATGCCCGTCGCCACAGCCATAATGTCTATCTGTGATTCCCGGGCGAAGGTGTTGGTGTTATTGCCCGGCGCGCGCCAGGCGCCGGTGGCAAAGGGATGCGACCCCGGGGGCCCCTGCCACCCAGAGGGCCGGGCGGTGGTGCGATGATTGGGAATGGCATAGAACTGCGCGGCCCCACGCTCGCCCGCATATAGAACATCGTAATCCCAAAGAACCACCTTCCCGCCGCCGTCGATGCCGGAGCTGATCTTGACGATGGCTGCCGGCCGGAACGTGTCATAGAAGAATTCTTCAGCGCGGCTCCAGACCACTTGCACCGGCTTGCCTACCGCTTTGGACAACCGAGCAGCCTCAACCGCTTGCGTGTTGCGTGTCTTGCCGCCAAACCCTCCACCGACGAACGGGGTGATGACGCGGACGTTCTGTGCGGGCAATCCAATAGCCTGGGCTATCTCATTCTGAGCCCCAAATGGATTCTGCGTCGAAGCCCAAATGGTCGCTTTATCCCCCTCGACCTTCGCCAGCGCGCTGTGGGTCTCCATCGCGGCATGGGCGACGTAACTGTTCAAGTATGTCTGCTCGAAGGTCTTGCTGGCGAGCTTCCTGCCTTCCGCCAAGTCGCCTCCCTCGGCCACCGCTCTACCCTGAGGGTTGGTCTTGAGCAGGTGGTCGAAGATGGTCTTATCGTCCACTCCCGTTGCCGGCAAATCGAACTCTGCCTTAACCTTTGCCAGCGCCAGTTCGGCGACGTCGGGAAGTTCATGCAGTACGGCCATCAGGTCCCCGTCCTGAACGACCTGCACGCCTGCGATGGCTTTGGCGGGTGCAGTGTCCACATTCTTCAGTTTTGCGCCGTGAGCCGGCGGCCTCAGCAGCTTGGCGTAAAGCATACCGGGTTCGCGCACGTCTCCGGCGTATTGGGCTTTGCCGGTGACTTTATCCCGGCCATCCCGCCGCCCGAGCGGTTTGCCCACCACCGAGTACTTGGCCACGTCCTTCAGGCTCGGCTTGCCTTGCAGGTGCCGTTCGATCTTCTTGCCCTTAGCCAATTCACCGTAGGTACGGCGAACATCCTTGTTTCGCCCATCAAAGATTAAGCCGTCCTTGGCCACCAACCATTCTTGCGGCACTTGGAGGGCTTGGGCCGCCAGTTCCATCAGGACCGTTCTGGCCTCGGCGGCAGCCGCCAGCAGGGCGGGCCCAAACGAGCGCGTCGTCATGGATCCGAATGTCCCCATGTCCCACGGGCAGCGATCGGTATCGCCCATGACGATGTCCACCGAATCCAGCGGCACCTCCAGCTCTTCGGCCAGCATCTGCGGCAGGGAGGTGATCGGCCCCTGCCCCATTTCGATCTTGCCGGTGAAGCAGGTCACCCGGCCATCTTCGCCGATCCGCAGGAAGGCATTGAAATCGGCAGGCGTCCCCCCTCCCCTCCGCTGACGGCCCGCTTCCTGGGCCAGGGCCAAGTCCCCTAGCGAGACGAAGATGAAGATGCCGCCGCCCAGGCGCTTGAGGAACTCCCGCCGGCTCTCCGGGTGCAGGACCATGTTGTCCTTGAAATCCAATGCCAGATATTCTTCGGTATTCATGGCTAGCGGACTCCTTTCATTTCGGCGGCAGCGGTTTGGATGGCGTCAATGATGCGCGTGTGAGCGCCGCATCGGCAGAGGCTTTGTTCCATGCCGCGAATGATCTGCTCCCGCGTGGGGCTGGGATTCTCCCTCAGCAGGCCGAACGCCGTCAGGATCATGCCCGGTGTGCAGAACCCGCACTGCAAGGCATCGTTGGCGAGGAAGGCCTTTTGGATCGGGTGCAGCTTTCCATCCTTTTCCAGGCCCTCGATGGTCACGACCTCCTTGCCCGTTACATCTTTCACCTGGTGCAGACAGGAGCGGACCGCCACCCCGTCCACCAGCACCGTGCAGACGCCGCAGTGCCCCTCCCCGCAGCCGAACTTGGTCCCGGTGAGTCCCATATCGGCCCGCAGCACCCACAGCAGCGCGCGGTCGCCGTCTATATTCAGGCGTACTGGTTTATCATTGAGTTTAAAGGAAATGGGATCAGCCATGCGAAAATCCTCTATCGGGTTCGTCGGTACACTACCTGCCAAGCCAATTGTGACTTCATAGCAACCCTGTTTTAGTCCCCTGGAGGGATTTGTAAATGCAGAAATCGCGGCGAGCGGTAAGGATTCAGTCATGGCGGGTAGGGCGGGCAGTCCTCTGCGCGCCGGTCCGGAAATATGCGCGTGCGGCGGCGTGCAGAGGACTGCCCGCCCTACCTCCTGCAGGTTCCATTTGACAGAAGGGCTGTACCAAGTTAACTATCCGGTTAATTAACTTATGCGCAAACGTATGGACCGACAACCCGGCACGGGCAGGCGCGCGGCGGGTGTCCGCACACGGGCTGCCATTCTGGCCGCCGCCGAAAGGGTGTTCGCCCAGTCCGGCCTGGCTGGCGCTCGCACGGATCTCATTGCCGCCGAGGCCGGCGTCAACAAAGCGCTGCTCTATTACTACTTCAAGAGCAAGGAAAAGCTCTACCTGGCCGTGCTCGAAGACCACTTTGAACAGTTCAACCGCCAGGCCCTGCAGGTGCTCGACGGGCCGGGGTCCGCGCGCGAAGTACTGTTGCGCTACGTCGGTGTGCACTTCGATTTCATCAGCGCGCGGCATCGGCATGCACCGCTGTTTCAGCAGTTCATGAGCGCCGGCGGCCGGTGCTTCGAGGGCCTGGTTCGCAAGTACTTCGAGCCACGAGGTCAGGCGGTGGCCCGCCTGTTGGAGCGGGGGATGCGCGAGGGAGAATTCCGGCGGGCCGACCGTTTCCACACGGCCATTTCCATCGTGGCACTGATCGTCTTCTATTTCTCGGCAGCACCGGTGCTGCATATGCTCGGCCACGCGGACGCTTACGCACCTGCGAGTCTGAAGCGGCGCAAACAGGAGGTGCTGGATTTCATCCGGCACGCCTTATTCGTCCATCCTTGAGCCGGTATGAAACGCAAAGCGCTGATTCTGATTATTTTGGCCGCCGCGCTGGCCGCCGGCCTGTTCTAACTGCTGGCCGGGCGTTCGCGGGATATCGTCCTCACCGGGATGGTCACCACGGACGAAGTCATTGTGGGCCCGGAAATCCAAGGGCGCTTGCAGCAACTCCTGGTCAAGGAGGGCGATGTGGTAACCAACGGCCAACTGCTGGCGGTCATTCAGGCGCAGGAATGGAAGGCGGACGAGGCCTTTTACGCGAGCGGGGTGCAACAGTCCACCGCCCAACTTACGCAGGCCGAGTCGGACCTGAGATTCCAGCAGGCGCAGACGAGCAATCAGATCTGGCAGGCGCAATCCACGCTCGCGGCGACGGAGGCGCAGATGAGACAGGCGCAGGCGGACCTGGAGAACGCCCGCCTGACCTTCGAGCGCGAGCAAGCGTTGTTTAAGCAAGGGATAGAACCGAAGGGAACCTACGATCAGGCGCGCACGGCGCACGACTCCGCCAAGGCGCATTTGGAATCGTTGGACAAGCAGGTGCAGGCCGCTCGGGCAGCCGTCGCCCTGGCCGAAGCCAACCTGGAGCAAGTGGAGTCGCGCAAAGCCGCGCTGACGGCGACTCGTCACCAGTTGGAAGGCGCGAGTGCCCAGCAGCAAAAGGCATCGGTCCGTCTAGGTTACACCGAGATTCACTCCCCCATCGCCGGCATCGTGGACACGCGCGCAGCCTTGCAGGGCGAGGTGGTCAATGCGGGCCAAGCGGTGGTCACGCTGATCAATCAGGACAACCTGTGGGTGCGCGCCGATGTCGAGGAGACCTACATTGACCAGATTCATCTGGGCGACAAATTGAGGGTTCGGCTGCCGTCCGGGGCCACGCGCGAAGGGACAGTGATTTATCGCGGGGTGGATGCGGACTATGCGACGCAGCGCGACGTGAGCCGGAGCAAGCGGGACATCAAGACGTTTGAAATCCGCCTGCGCTGTGACAACCAGGGCCGCAGTCTCGCCGTCGGCATGACGGCTTATGTGATGCTGCCCTTGGCGAGGAAATGAGGGGTAACTGTTCATGTGGCAACGTAGTGGGGCAGGCGTTTCGCCTGTCGCCGGGGCGTCCCGCCCTCGGCCAGGATCGCACGGACGAGGCATTTCGGCCGACAGGCGAGACGCCTGCCCCACTACCTGAACAGTCACGATGAGGTTCGCATGCTCGACGTCGAGGTTGATCATCTGACTAAGCGCTTCGGCGACTTTTGCGCCGTGGACGCTTTGAGCTTCAACGTCGGCCACGGCGAGGTGTTCGGGCTGCTGGGGCCCAATGGCGCCGGCAAATCCACGCTCATTCGCATGCTGACGACGCTGGTGCCGCCCACGACCGGCACGGCGCGAATCAACGGCTTCGACATCGTGCGCCAGGCGACCGATGTCCGCAAAAGCATCGGGGTGATCCCGCAGGCCATGACGACGGACCTCGATCTGAGCGCGGTGGAAAATCTGAGCATCTTCGCCAAGCTTTACGGCATCCCGGGCGAGAAACGCCGGTGCATCATCAAGCAAATGCTTGCAGCCGTTGACCTTGAGCCGTGGGCGGACAAGCCGGTGAAAATGTTCTCCGGCGGGATGAGGCGCCGGCTGGAAATCGCCCGCGGCCTGGTGCATGAACCGAAGCTCTTCTTTCTGGATGAGCCCACCACCGGCCTCGACCCGGTCTCGCGGGTGGCCGTGTGGGACATGCTCGAACGGCTCAAGCGCGAACGCGACCTGACCATCCTCGTCACGACCCATTACATGGACGAGGCGGACAAGCTCTGCGACCGCGTCGCTATCGTGGACCATGGGAAACTGGTGGCCCTGGATTCACCGCTCAAGCTGAAGGCTTCGATTCCGGGCAAGAACATCCTCGAAGTCAGCTTCTCAGACGTGCCGCCAGGCTGGATCGGTGTGTTGCCGGCTTTGCCGGACGTGGCCGACGTCAAGGCCGACGACCACGCCTTCAGGCTTTCTTCGAACAACGGCCCGCGCACCATGCTGGCATTAGTGGAAGCAGCGCGCCAGGCGGACATTGCTCTCACCTCCCTGTCAGTGCAGAGCACCACGCTGGACGACGTGTTTGTGCATTACACCGGGCACCAATTGCGCGACGCGTTGCAGGCACCAAACGCTGCCGCCAGCCCTTTCCTGTTGCGCAGGTGACGAGCCGGACCGGCTATGCATCGCATCCTCGCCATAATCGAACGCGACCTGCGCCGCTTCCGGCGCAGCCCGACCCTCATGATTGTCTCGATGATCATGCCCCTGGTGCAGTTACTGGTGCTGGGCTATGCGTTCGGCGGCAAGGTCAAGCACTTGCAGGTGGGGGTGGTGGATCAAGACCACGGCCTGTCGGCAGTAAAGCTGAAGGAAATGTTTCAGGCCATCGCCGCCAACGCCGCGACCTTTACCACGACTCCCTATGCCGACGAGGCGCACGCGCTGCGGGACCTGCGTGACGGGAAGCTGAATGGCGTGGTTACGATTCCGCCGCATTTCTCGCGCCTGGTGCTCGCCGGCGCTAATCCGCGGTTAGCGCTCATCGAAGACAATACCGACCAGTTTTCCTCCTCGGCTCTCGAAGGCGCGGTCAACAGCATGCTCGTGCCATACAACTTCCCGGCGCCGCAGCCCCGGATGTCGGCTGCGGCGATGTTGTCCGTCGTCGAGATCTACCCTTACGTGCCCTACATCCAGTATTTGTTGCCGGGCACGATCGCGCTGGCGATCTTTGTGTCGGCGATGATTGGCGGGGGCATTATTTTCATAGACAACAAGGCGCGCGGCCTGCACGAGGGATACCTGGTCACATCCATAAGCAAGTTTGAGTTGATCATGGGCTTTACGCTGGCGGGGGCAATCAAAGCTATTATTGCCGGGCTGGTGCTGGTCACCTTTGGGTCGGTGATCGCGGGAATTCCCAACCCGCTTGAGCCGCTCCGACTGCTGCGGATGCTGGTGTTAGTGGTGGCGACGGCGCTGGCCCTGATCAGCATGATGTTCCTACTGATGGTGCGCGTGAGCGATCCACTGGTGCCGCGCGCCATCTTTGGTGTGCTCAACACGGTGTTGTTCTTTCCGAGCGGCGCCGTCTATCCCACCGCCGCGTTTCCGGCATGGATGAAGGCCATCACGGTGGTGGACCCGTTCACCTATGCCGTGCACGGCTTCAAGAATCTCGTGCTTAAGAACACCGGCCTGATGGCAATCGCACCGGACCTGCTCTTTCTGCTGATCTTCTCCGCACTGGCCATGGGCGCAGCCACTTTCTTGTTTCGGCGGACGCTGTGAGGTGGCGTCATATGAGATTGACGCCTGGCGGCGACACAAACAGAATCAGGCGGCTACTCGAAACTACTGAAACCAGGTATATTCAAGCAACGTGGGCGCACAATGGAAACAAGCCGGGCGCGAAGAACACGCGCAGAAGAAAGGCCAGATGACCGCCAAGCTGGTCCGCGAAATCATGGTCGCGGCCAAACTCGGCGGCCCGGACCCTGATCTCAACCCGCGCCTCGCCGCCGCCGTCGAAAAGGCGAAGAAGGCCTCGTGCTATCGCGACACCATCGAGCGCGCCATCAAGAAGGGGTCCGGACAAACCGAGGAGAAGGTCAGCTTCGAGCTGGTCACCTATGAGGGGTTCGCGCCACACAAAGTCCCGGTGATCGTCGAGTGCCTCACCGATAGCCGCAACCGCACGGCGCCGGAGATCCGCACTATTTTTAAGGCGGGCGCCCTCGGCCAGCCCGGCAGCGTCGCCTTCTTCTTCAACCACCTCGGCGTCGTCGAAGCCACCCACACCGACGTGAACCGCGACGCGGAAGGGGATGCCATTGAAGCCGGCGCGCAGGAAATTGAGGCGCTCGAGGCCGAGGAAATACCCGCCGGCCAGAAAGGCGCGCGCTTCCTCACCGAGCCCAAGGACCTCGACCACGTCTCCAAGGCGCTGAAAGGCGCGGGCTGGACGATCATCTCCTCCGAAATCCGCTACCTCGCCAAGAACTTCACTGAGCTCGGCGACGCCGCCCGGAAGGAAGTCGCCGACTTCCTTAACGCGCTAGACGACCACGATGACGTGCATCGCGTCTATGCCGCGATGCGGTGACGCACCTCGACGGCGCTCAGGCCTGCAGATCAGCCCGGCAGCCCATTCCCGTGGCGCAGGCTGGGGCCCTACCTCGGCTCATACAACTCATCCAACTCAGTCTTAGTTGGAAATGGGCGCCATGATGGTGCGGTTCATAGTAAGGGCCGCGCGGTTGTTATTGATGGCGGTGGTTTTGAATTCCTGGAATTTAGCGAGTTCTCCCGCACTGAGGAAAGAACCTGCGCGCGCGACGGCGTGCTGGTAGATGTCGTCGAGGAGCTTGAGGCTCTGCTCGCCGGCCTGCTCGGAGGCAATGTTGCGGAAGTTGAGCATCGGCAAGGTCTGGTAATCGGCCGGCAAGCCGGCGCCAGCCAGCGCCGTCTGGACCTCCTCCTGCATTACCTGGGAAAGCTGTTTCGCCTTTTCCTGCTTCGCCGCATCATCGCCTGTCATCATACCTTTGAATTGCTCGGCGGTGAGCGTGCTGAGAAGGTTCTTAGTATAGTCCGCGTACTGCGCCTGGCCGTCCGGGCCGAGCAGCGCCTGCACTGCTTCTTTCAACGTCGCATCCTGGGCGGCAAAAAGCTCATTCATCTGTTCCGGCGTCGGCTTGTCATGAAGCAGTGTCGTGACGTGGCCCACATTCTCCATGATGTGGTCTGCCAGCAGATCGTTGAGCTTGTCAGTCTGTTCCGGCGTAAGCTTCGCGCGCTGGGCAAATCCCTTGTAGATCATGGCCATTCCGGCTTTTTGCTGGTCGCGCAGCAATTTCCTCATTTCGGGATTGGAGGTGACCTTGCTCAGCGCATTGGTGGAACCGATCTCGGCATTCTCACGTCGCAGCCGACTAACTTCACCGCGCAGTTTCAGCACCGGGTTCGGATTCGTCTTCAGCGCGGCGTTCTCGGCGGCCAGGGCGGCCAGCGCATTGATGGCGCGGTCGCGTTCGAGCTGCAGCGCCTGCACTTGGTTGCTCGGCGCGGCTGACTGTTCCTGTTGTTGTTGGAGTAATTGCACCTGCGTGCGCAGTCGCGAAGTTTGGCGGGCCTGGTAAGCCCCGGTCGCGATGGCTCCGGCGGCAACTGCGGTGATGATTATCTTCTGGATGGTAGTCATAGCAATAGTTTTGGTGATGGTAATTGCGGCTGAAGTGGAAACAGCGGTTGAGGCGACGAGCGCGCCCGCACCCACAGTTCCCGCAAGTCCGGCGGGAGCGGACTGGATGGCGTTTGCGGATAAAAGGGTGGCCAGTCCGCTCGCGCCCACAGTCACTTTGCGTTTGCAGAAAAAGTCACGCAGACGCTCTAAGGCGCGACCGACTCGTTTCTGGGCCGCGTCTTCGCTGGCGCCAAGGGCCTCGCCGATCTCCCGCAACGATTTGTTCTCGAAGTAGCGCAGCAGAATGGCAGTGCGGTCGGTTTCGTCAAGCGAGTGCATAGCTTCATCGAGCAGCGGCTCGATGTGCGTCCAGTCGGCGGAGGTGTCATTCATGCCACTCATCTGGAAGGCGATTTGTTCGCGGGCCTGCCGCCGGGCTTCGCGGCGGACGACATCGATGGCCGCATGGCGCGTGACCTGGTACAGCCACGCAGTAAGGACGGTGTCCGGGTTCAGTTTGGCAGCGTTGCAGGCGAGATTGGTAAAGACCGATTGGCAGACTTCCTTTGCCAGTTCTGGTGAACGTACCTGCCGGAGGGCGGCCGTATAGACGAGATTCAGGTGGCGGTTCACCAGCGCCGTAAAGGCGTCCTGCGACTGTTCGCGCGTGAATTGCCTGAGCAACTCATGATCGTTCGCGGTCATGTTCACAAGCATAACGACACGGACCGCCAAAATCCGACAACCTTTTTCCGGGGATTCCACCGTCGGAGTTGGATGCGAGCAGAGCTTAACCGAGGCAGCGTCAAAGGAGGGGTCCTTCGGCGGTGGAGTAAAGCGATGAAGTCTGCAAGGGCTGCCAGCGAATGCCTCGAGAGAAGCGCGACCGCATTGAGCGGTTGGACGAAGTCTGGGACTTCCTGGACCAGAGCAACATCTCCGCGAAGAATATCCAGCGCCTAACGACGCTGGTAGCTCATCCCGATCTAGAAGTCCGGCGGCTGGCGACGCTGATCCTCGACGTGGCACGGGTTCATCCGTATAAGCGCCGGCGATGGCGGCACCTGGCTGCGCGTCACCGAGACCTATTCGATCGCGCGGTAGAGGCGCTCGGAGCCGATTTCTTCTACGAGGTGCTGAGGAATTATGGTGACACGGGCGGACCTCTGTGGGACGCGCTGGAACAGATCCAGGAAGCCCCGCCGTGGACGGCTGGCCCATGCACGTGCGGCAGCGGCGTCGCCTTCCGCGATTGCTGTATGGAGCGGGAGGACGCTTGGGCAGAAGCTTCGCGCTGGTAACCTCGCCTACTAACACCGGAAGAATTTCTTGACCACCTCGCCGGGCGTTGCGATGACCGGCGCGGAAAGATCGAGTTTGCCGTGTCACAGTCCTGGAAGCTGCAAGCCTTTCATCTCCGCCCATAGATTGCGACGACGACGATAAACAATGCGCCACTCAGCCAGCAGTTTGTCGTAAGCTCTCGGATTTACTTCGTTGAGCGCCTTCATCCAGAGGGCCTGCTCACGGTAATACGATCCTGTGCCTTCAGGAGAAGAAACCAGAGCATGGAGATGCTTCTCCCAGATACTCATTGGATCGCATTGCCCGACATCCACGCCCAAGAAGGCCAACGTTTCACGCAAGCTCTGCTCCAGCTTTGGGTCTAATCCCAAGCTCGGCACCAACACCTGTGCATGAAAAGTAGGGAAGCGCTCTTTGAATTTCGGGGCGCTGGGCAGGACGCGACTCAGCAACGCCAGCGAACGCCATTGCTTCTCAAAGAATGATGCGTGCTTTTGAAAGCATTCGAGCCACACGTCCAGATGATCGAGCAGGGTCTTCTTGTGTGTCGCGGGCGCCCTCCGCGCTTCGATGAGCCAACTGATCCACGAATCTTCCGGGCGCTGCTTTTGTTCCGCTCCATAGACGCACTCGTTTGCCGTCCGGTCACGCCACTCGGTAAAGAGCTTTTCAGCGACTTTTCGGGCACCCCCCTGCTGCTGGAATTCGTCAAAGGCCCGCAGGACCTCCAGCCAGTCGGAAGAGGAGGCAAGAATGGCACGCTGCAATCGGCAGCCTGCCGCTCGTGCCGGCGCTTTGGCTTTCATGGCGATAGTCTCCCACTGTTCCAGCAACTTCAGCGCGTCGTCGGTGGTCGCTACCCCATAATGGTGGCGCCCAGCGGGTGGAAGCAGAGAGTCCTCAGGAAGCCACACCTCGTCTTCGGGCCAGTGTAAAAAGCTGGCAAACGAACGCTCCATCCAGAGTTCGGCTTGGGGAAATGCCTTACGTTCCATGGCGTCGGCAATAAGCGCTTCCCCGTAATGCCAATCACTGGGCAAGTGAATTTCACACGACTGCAAATAAGCAGAGGGATCGAACCGCCGTTCCATGTGATGATGGATTCTGTGCCACACCGAGCGAGTGTCTTCCCTGGCGATGGTGTATTCCTCTTCGCCTAAACAAGTGTGAATCTCCTGCCAAAACTCTTCCGGCAACGCGGCAAAGAACTTGAGGCATTGTTCGCCGTCCAGGCCCACTCTCTTGCATTTTTGTTCGAGGCCGAAAATCCGCTGGAGGAATTCCCGACCTCTGGCCGCCTGACCTTCGCAAGCCCGCCAGGTCCAACGGAGCACACAGGCTGTGGCGTGGGGGCCTAAGCCGCAAAAGCCGTCGTCGCATGACATCCACTCAGGGTAGCGATTGATGTTCTCGTCGATCTCTTTGAGGGCTTGGGCGAACAAATTGGGTTCGGCGTCCAATGGGAAAGCGCGGTCCAGCCAATCGAGCATCTGCTCCGCGATCTTCTCGAGGTCATTCGCCAAGGCCGTGGAGTCGAAATAGGGCGGGTCCCATTCGGGCTCGCGGACAGCGTATTCGCCATCCTCATCCCCCACTTCGGAAACGTAGCCCTCCCATTCCCCCAAGAGCTCATTCCAGGTTTCCAGGGCTTTCTGATCGGATACCTCAGCCAGCAGGGAGGCCGCAGAAGCCGATTCCGCCGAGCCGATGAGCGCTCTTACGGTTTGCGCCAGGTCCGGATCAATCGCCTGGAGCGGCTCGTCTAACTTCTCCAAAGCTCCGGTGCTGGTGACAACGTCAAGCAGGCGCTCGATTTGTTCCTCGGTTAGCGCATTGAGCAGCTTCTTGCCCAGAGACTGCGATGCTTCAGCCACGTTCTTGACCCTCCACTTTAGTTGAAGAGTGGTGGGAGGCTCGGCTTTGAAGGCCTGCCCGGACTGGGATCAGCAAGATCTCCTCCACATCCGCCGGCACTTCCACCCGTGCCATCACCGCCGGCCAGAGCTCAATCGGCGGGGCCTGGATGAGCGCGGAGTCGAGGGTAATGGCGCTCAGATCGTCGTGGAGATAATGCCGTTGACCGCAGTTCAGCGCGTGGCAACTCTGCCGGATGCCGGGTCCGCACTCCTTCCAAAGGCAGGTTCGGCCGAGGTACTTGCCGTTCACGTCCGCCAGGAACACATCCCCAGCCCGGCTCTGTCCAGTTTGCATGGCGCGGCCATTCAACTGCCGCGCGGCTTTCGCCAACGGCGCCAGATTCATGTTGTCGGTGACGGTGACCAACAGATCAACATCCTTGGGCGAGGGTTCCAACGTGGTGAGCGACCCGATCAGGGCGATCCTATCCACACCCGGGAGACGCGAGGCGGATTGAACAAATAGAAGCGCTGCCGCGAGTAGTTGGGCGCGCACCGGTGGTTGGGGCGGCGGTGGCGGCAGCTCTTCCCACACCGGCTCGATGTCGAGAGAGGCCAGCCAGTCTGTCATGTGCGCGCGCAGGCGCTCACGCTTGAATTGGAACCAGCGTTCCCGCTCACGAGAGTCGCTTGCGAGCACATCCTTGAACCGGCGAAAGGCGCCGCGTCCGTGGAGCGCCCGCTCGAGTTCGGCTCGCAATCGCGGCTCGGGCACGGTGGTCACGAATGCCGCCATTTCACAAAAGCCGTCGCGCCCTTCTTGCTCCGGCACCTCCACCACGCGCGTGCCGAAGTCATCCTCGACCTTTTGCGCCTCGACCAGGGCCTGCTTTTGCCAGTCAGGCAGATCGGAGTCGCGTAGCAGATGCTCGAGTTTGTCGTCCGGGCCGGTCTCCTCCTTCAACCTTTCCAGCTCCCGGCGGGACTCGTCCTGCACCATCAGCACTTTCCCGGTCTCGGTGTCGAGGTAGTAATGCATCTCCGAAAAACCTGCCTCAAAAGCTTCTTCCAAATCCATCTGATTGATTTTTAGGCGTCGCATGACCGAGAGCATAAGCGAGCATCGCCATCTTGGGTAGCCCGTCTTGCAGCCGCTGTGAATACTCTGTGAATAACCTTGAACAATTCCGCTTTGACTCCGGCGGCCCCATGAGGATCATCCCCCGAATGCCAAAATCCGCTGAGCAGGAAATTGCCGTGCCGTCGCCACATAACTGGCGCACCACGGACGAAGACGAAATCAACCGCCGTCGGGCTCGCGCTCGGACGGAGGAGTTCCGCATCGCGAACGCCGAGCCTCACCACCCGATCTTCTCCAACTTCCGCGTCCAGTCCGGCAGCGGTTTGACTTACTCGGTGGAAGTTCGTGACGTGCGCCAGCGGCAGTTCGCCTGCGATTGCGTGGATTTCCGCATCAATGGGTTGGGCACATGCAAACATATCGAAGCGGTGTTGCTGCATCTGGAGGCGCGGTTTAAGCGGCTGTTCCGAGCGGCCGAGAAAGCCGGCTCGCCGCGGCTGGATGTGGTGCCTGACCCAGGGAGCGACTCGATACGGCTGCTCGGGGGCGACGGCGGCCTGCCCCGCGTCCTCAAGGGCTGGTTTGAAGCGGACGGCACACTTCGCAAGGGCATGCCTGAGGAGGCCATCGAGGCGCTCAAGCAACTGGAGGCCGACGAGGCGCCTGCCTTGCGCCTCTCGCAGGAACTCGGCCCGTGGCTGGAAAGCCGCCGCCGCGCTGAGGAGCGCATACAGCTCCGGCGCGATTATGAGCTAAAGGTGCAGAGCGGTGAGTGGCCAGCGCACGAAACCAAGGTCCCCCTCTTTCCGTATCAGCGCGAGGGGATGTTGCATCTCGCCTTTACTGAGCGGGCGTTGCTGGCCGATGAAATGGGGCTGGGCAAGACCATCCAGGCCATCGCCGCCTGCGCACTGCTGCACCGGCTCGGGCAGGCCGACCGCGTGCTGGTCGTCACGCCGGCTTCCCTCAAGACCGAATGGGAGGAGCAGATTCAGCGCTTCACTGACTTGCCGTATCAGCTCGTGTACGGGTCGCGGGCGCGGCGATTGGGGGCTTATGAGACGGCTGGAGGGAGGAAGGCAGGCGAGACGCCTGCCCCACTTCCGTTCTTCACCATCGTCAACTATGAGCAGATGCTGGCCGATTCGCTGGAGGTGAACCAGCGGCTGCGACCGGACATCGTGGTCCTGGACGAGGCGCAGCGCATCAAGAATTGGAGCACAAAGACCACGCAGGCCATCAAACGGCTGCGCAGCCGCTATGCTTTCATTCTCACCGGTACGCCGATCGAGAACCGCATTGACGAGCTGTATTCCTTGATGGGTTTCCTCAACCCGTCCCTGCTCGGCCCGCTATTCCGGTTCAACCGCGAGTATTACGCGCTGGACGACCGTGGCCGCCCCGCCGGCTACCGCAACCTCGACAAGCTCCACGAGCGCATTAAGCCGCACATGCTTCGCCGGCGCAAAGCCGACGTGGAGACCGAACTGCCCGAGCGCACCGACCGCAACCACTTTGTTGCGCTCAGCGCCGAGCAACAGGGGGAATACGACGGCCACGAGCATGTCGTCGCGCAGTTGGCCACCATCGCCAAACGCCGCCCGCTGACTCAGCAGGAGCAGGACCGGCTGCTGCGCCATCTCAACATGATGCGGATGGTTTGCGACACGGACTACATCCTCAACCCCGAACACCGCGCGTGCCCGAAGCTGGCAGAGCTGGAGAAGATCCTCGAAGAATGCCGCGACAACCCCGAAGTGAAGGTGATCGTCTTCTCGGAATGGGAGCGGATGCTCGAACTGACGCGCGGTCTATGCGACCGGCTCAAGCTCGGCTTCGCCTGGCACACCGGCACCGTCCCCCAGAAACGCCGCCGCGCCGAGATCAACGCCTTCAAGTCCGACCCGCTCTGCCGCGTCTTCCTCAGCACTGACTCGGGCGCGGCGGGTCTGAACCTTCAGACTGCGAGTGTCGTCATTAACTGCGACCTGCCTTGGAACCCAGCCAAGCTGGAGCAACGGATAGCCCGCGCCTGGCGGAAGCATCAGACCCGGGCTGTCACCGTCATCAACCTGGTGTCCGAAAAGACCATCGAGCACCGCATGTTGGGCACGCTCTCGAATAAACAGGCCCTCGCCGACGGCGTGCTCGACCGCAAGGGCAACCTGACGGAGATCAAGCTCCAGACCGGTCGGCAAGCATTCCTGGCCAAACTCCAGCAGCTCGTCACGGTGCCGGCCCAAGGTCCGAAGCCCGAGGCACGCGATATCAAACCTCCCCTGCCTGCGGACCGCCCACAGGGCTTTGCTGCCGCCGTACGCCAGCGTATCAACGGCACCCTGCTGCGCTGCGAGGAGCGTTACCCGAATGATGCTCCGCACTCGGTTCTCTATGTCGTGGTCGAGCGCGATGCCGCGCAATACCGCGAGCAATTGGGCTCCCTGCACACGGAGTACTTCGGCCCGGGCCAGTGGGACCCGCTGTCCCCGGTGCGGTTGGAAGTGATTGACCGCGCGACCGACGAGGCCCTGCAACGCCTCATTGACGCCGGCTTGCTGGCCAGGACCACTCGCGCAACCCGTCCTCTCTGGCCGGCTGAACCCGCCGAGACCGCACCGCCGCCGCTTTCCGCCGCCGAGTTGGAGAAGCTATCAGCCCATCGTCAGCGCGCCGCGCGCAAGCTCAAGATGGCCCGCGTCCTCTCCGATGCCGGGCTGGGCGAGGAAGCCCGGGCCGCCCTGCTCGAAGCCGTGCAGCCACTGAGTTGCGCTCTCGCCGTTCAATATCGCTTCCCCGAGCCGGCCTCGCCCGACCACGCGCTGCTGCCGCCGTTGTCGTCTTGTTGGAAGAGTGCGCTGCCGCTACTGCGCGAATTCACCAGCGACGCCGCCCGGCCCTGCCTGCCCGTTTTGGAGGCTCTGGTTCCCTTCGCGGAAGAGGTTCTTCCCACCGTTCCGCAGTGCTGAACCCGGTAGAGAACCCGCCCATCCGGCACTCGCATCGTCGCCGCGTCCGGATAACCGAAAGGCCCATACCAGCCTGCCTGCTGCATAGGTGTTGCTGCGGCCCTGCTCGCGCGCTGCCCCGCTGGAGAACCCCGCGGGCTCAGGGCGCAGGTTCGTCTGTGCCGCGCGAGATTCTGGTGTGCAGGACGCCGTCGGCATCGAACCAGATCGGGTCTATGGCGAGGAAGCGGTGGAAGTTCCTTTCGGCATTCCATTTCTGGTGATAGACGAGCCAGAGCTTTTCATCGGGGCCGGTCACGATGCAATGATGGCCCGGTCCGAGGATATTCCCGCCTCGGTGGGCGATGGGATTGCCCGTGTATTTCACAAACGGGCCGGTGGGTGATTTGAAGGTGGCGTAGCCGATGCCGTAGTTGGGCGAGTCGGCGCCGGTGCCGGAGTAGGTCAGGTAGTAGGTGCCTTTGTGTTTCAGCATGAATGGTCCCTCGGTCACTTCGCCGCTGCGCTTCTCCCATTCCTCGGTCGGGCGGATCACGATCTTGGGCTCGCCCTTCTTGGTGAGAGGGTCAGCCATGGGCTGCACAATGATCTTGAAGCCTCCGGCTAACTCGACGTAGAGGTAGAGGCTGCCGTCTTCGTCCTGGAACAGGTCGGCATCGATGGACCGCGAGGCGAGCACGGCTTTGTCCTCGAAGGGACCGAGGGGGCTGTCTGATACTGCCACGCCGATCTGCTTGTCCAGCAGGCCGTGCTTTTCGGGCATGTTGTCAGTGTAATAAAGGTAGAATTTGCCGTCGCCGCGCTTGTTGTGGAAAACCTCGGGCGCCCAGTCGCCGCCGCGCGGGTCTTTGAAGGCCCGGGCTTTGAGCTCCCAATGCACCAAGTCGTCGGAAGCGAACACTTCATAACCGCGGGAGTCGGAGGTTGGATAGAGGTAATACTTTCTGTCCACACGCAAGACGAACGGGTCGGCGATCTCGCGATCGGGCAGCAGCGGATTGCGGTAGGTTCTGGCCGGGGCTTTGTCCGGCGTGGCAGCCGGTTCCGCGCCAGCCGCGGGGCGGCTCGCGAATACGGCCAGAAGGAGGGTGATGGCCAATGTTCTCATCGGCATGGGACGATAGCAGAGGATGAGCGGCGAAGCGAAGGTATTCGTGGGGCAGTGCCGCCGCGGTATAGTCGGTGACTTGTGGAGTGGTTACGAGGTGATGCCTCGGTGATGGCGGGAGGAAGTGGGGCTGGCAGTCCTCTGCACGCTGCCGCACGCGCATAATCCCCGCCCGGCGTGCAGAGGGCTGCCCGCCCTACCTGTCTTGACTGATACCTTACGTTGCGAGGTGGTTTGGCATTGTCTTTTGCGGGGCAATCGGTTAAATCGGGGGCGATCTCAGGAATGAGTCCATTGAATTCGCTGCTCCGAACGCCCAATCGTCGCATTGCGCTGATCGCAGTGCTTGTGATCGCGCTGGACCAGTTAACCAAGCAGATCGTGCTGCGGTTCCTCGGCTATGCGCAGGAAAAGGTGGTAATCGAGGGTTTCTTCAAGTTCGTGCATTGGGGAAACACTGGCGCCGCCTGGAGTCTGTTTCGAGGCAACAACGAGCTATTGGCTGGTGTCGCCCTCATCGCGCTGCTGGTGTTGTTTCTGAGCCGGCATCATTTTGACTCGCGCACTTTGGTCAGCCAGGTTGCCTTTGGCCTGATCTTCGGCGGGATTGTGGGGAACCTGATTGACCGTCTGTGGGTTGGGCATGTCATTGATTTCATCTACTTTTACATCCAGTGGCGGGGGTCCTCGGAAATCGGGTTTCCCGCGTTTAACGTTGCCGACAGCGCCATCTGCACCGGCGTGGGGCTGGTCTTTCTGCTGACCTGGAGGAGCGACCACAACGCCAAGCCAGCCGCACCGTCGCTGTCCGAATGAATGGCTTCCCGCACTGAAGTCCTGACCATCGAACACTCGCTTCCGTCCGAGCGGCTGGACACGTATCTGCGCGGCAAGTTCCCGGCAGTCTCGCGCGGGGCGATTCAGAGGTTGATTGAGGAGGGCCACATCCGGGTCAACGGCCGTGTCATCAAGCCGACGCTCGCGCCTCGGGCCGGGGACCAGGTGGAAGTGCATTGGCCGGAAGCCCGGTCCGCCGAAGCGAAGCCGGAAGCGATGCCGCTGGACATCCTTTATGAGGACGAAACGCTGCTGGTGTTGAACAAGCCGCCGGGGCTGGTGGTGCATCCGGCAGCGGGCCACGAGGAACACACCCTGGTCAATGCCCTGCTCCACCATTGTGCCGGCCAGTTAAGCGGGATCGGAGGCGTCGCCCGCCCCGGTATCGTGCATCGCCTGGACAAGGATACCAGCGGCTGCCTGGTCGTGGCGAAGAATGACGAAACGCACGTGGCGCTTTCAGTCCAGTTCGCTACCCGGAAGGTGGAAAAGATCTACCACGCAATCCTCTGCGGCGATCTGCCGCACGACCGCGGCGAAATCCGCGCGGCTATCGCCCGGCATCCCTCGCATCGCAAGCGCATGGCGGTGGACGACGAGCTGGGGCGCGAGGCGCGGACGGGCTACCATGTGCTGGAGCGCTTGCGCGGTGCCACGCTGGTCCAGGCCGTGCTGCATACGGGCCGAACCCACCAGATCCGGGTGCATTTCCAGTTCCTCGGTTTCCCGGTCGTCGGGGACGCGACCTACGGGAACCGGCAAAACCAGCGCCTGGCGGACCTGACCGGCTACACGGCCCCACGGCAGATGTTGCATGCCGGGCACTTGGCGTTCGTGCACCCGCGAACGGCCAAACGCCTGAGTTTCGACGCGCCGCGGCCGGAGGATTTCCTGGATGCGCTGGGGGCCTTGCGCTGAGGTTAAGGTTAGGGTTTGACAGCCGGGGCAGGATGACGGTATTTTATGGACATGGTTATGCGGCCTGATTCGGTTAATTGTCTAACCTTGCGCCGTGCAGCCGGACTTTGATTAAGAAACTTTATGAGCAATACAGCAGTGACCGACGGAGCCGCGGGCGGGGTGCCTAAGGTCTCGAAGATATCGGAAGCGGTTATCCGCATTGCAGGCAATTCCCAGGATGGCATCCAGGCGATAGGCGGGTTCCTGGCGCGGCTGGCCGGGCGCAGCGCGCAGGAGGTCATGACCTTCATGACCATTCCTTCGACCATTTCGGGAGGGCCTTCCATTTTCCAGGTGCGCATCGGCTCGGGCGAGGTATTGAGCGCCGGGGACGACGCGGACGTGCTGCTGGCCTTCTATCAGCACTCCTACGAAGAGCACATCAGCTCGCTCAAGAAGGGGGGTATCGTGCTTTACGATTCCGATCATGTGGAACCTAAAGCCGAGTGGCAGCCGATGTATCACCACGTGGGTGTGCCGATCTCCAGTTTGACGATTGAGGCGATCGGCGGCACGGCCAAGGACAAGGGGAAGAATATCTTCGCCCTCGGACTCATAGCTCGAATCTTCGACCTGCATGTCGTGAAACTCGAGGCGCTCATCCGCGAGCGGTTTGGCGGCAAGGATGCCAGCGTGCTGAACAACGCACAGGCCGCGTTCCAAGCCGGCTACAATCACTCGCTCGGGGATGTGTTGGAGACGTTCAGGTTCGTGGAGAGCCAGGGCAAAGACGGCCACCAAGTAGTGATGAACGGCAACGAGGCGCTGGCTTATGGAATAATCGCCGCAGGGGTTCGCTTTGGCGCCGCATATCCTATTACGCCCTGGTCGGACGTGATGGAAATCTTGCGCCGCGAATTGCCCAAGTACGGCGGCACGTTCGTGCAATGTGAAGACGAAATCTCTGCCATTTCAATGGCCAACGGCGCTAGCTTCGCCGGCCGGGTTGCCGTCACCGGCTCGAGCGGGCCGGGCATTTCGCTCAAGATGGAGTCGCTCGGCTGGGCGGTGATGGCGGAAGTGCCGCTGGTGGTGATTAATGTCCAGCGCGGCGGCCCCTCTACCGGCCTGCCGACACAGGTGGAACAGTCGGACTTGAACCTCGCCTGCTTCGGCAGCCACGGGGATGCGCCGCGCGTCGTGCTCGCCCCGGCCAACGTCGAGGAGTGCTTCTACACGGCTATCGAGGCTGTCAACATCGCGCGCAAATACAATGTGCCGGTATTCGTGCTCAGCGACCAAGCCATCGCCACGCGCATCGAGGCCTTTGACGAGCCGAAGATGGAGCAGGTTTGTCAGGACATTACGCCGGATCTTGCGCCGGTGGCGGACTACAAACCCTACGACTTGTCCACGCCCGACGGGGTAACACCGCGGGTGGTGCCCGGCACGCCGATTTTGAGCGGCCGGTATCCGATTGCCGGCGGGCTCGAACATGACGAGTTCGGCCATCCGACCGGCGACCCGAAGCTGCACATGCAGATGACAGCCAAACGGCGGAGGAAGCTGCAAGCGCTGGCCGCCACACTGCCGACCCCCAAAGTGTATGGTCCGCCGGAAGGCAATTTGCTGCTGGTGGGCTGGGGTTCGAGCCAGGGCCCGATCCGGGAAGCCGTGGACCGCGCCCGGGCGGCAGGTAACAGCGTCTCCGCGCTGCACATCAAGTACCTCAATCCGCTCCCGCCGGGATTGGAGAACATCTTCTCCGGCTTCAATGCCATTCGCGTGGTGGAGCTGAACGATGAGGGGCTTTACGGCTATGGGCAGCTCGCCGGGCTGCTGCGAGCGCGCTATTGCGAGCCGAAGATTCGCGGCATCAACAAGACCGATGGCCTGACCTGGAAAGTAAAAGAGATCCTCGAACATGCCCAGGCCGACATCGCCGCCGGCCTGCGCAGACAGTGACCGATCACCAATAACGATTCACCCTTTCAATGATATGACTGCCCCCGTAACGGAACTTCCGCACCCTCAAACCAGTGTGGCTATTTCGCCACCCGCCACCGAGCGCAAGGCGCTGACGAAGAAGGAAATCGCTGCTGATCATCCGACCTGGTGTCCCGGCTGCGGTGACTTCTCCGTGCTGGCGCTTTACTTCAAGATGATCGAGAAGCGCAAGCTGTGGCAGGAAAAGTTCACCACTATCTCCGGTATTGGCTGTTCGAGCCGCTTTCCCTATTTCGTGCAGGCCTACGGCGCGCACTATATTCACGGTCGCTCCCTGCCCTTCGCCAGTGGGATTTCGCTTTCACGGCCTGATCTTCACGTATTCGTGTTCGGCGGCGACGGCGACCTCTTTTCCATCGGGGGGAACCACTTCACCCACACCGCCCGCAAGAACATCAAGCTGACCTGCGTGGCGATGGACAACTGGGTCTATGGCCTGACCAAGAAGCAGACCTCGCCGACTTCCCCGCTCGGATTCAAGAGCAAGACCGACGTTTGGGGCGCGGTGGATTACCCAATCAATCCGGTGAAGCAGGCCATCGCAGCGGGGGCTAGCTTCGTCGCGCGCACTAGCAGCACCAATCCGGCTCACCTGCTCCAGATGATGGAAGCGGCTATGGACCATGACGGATTCAGCTTCATCGAGTGCCTGAGCGAATGCGTGGAGTTCTACGAAGGGGCATTTGACGCTGCGAACCCACGCAAGGGCGGCGTCTTCAATGTGGTCCCGCCGGACCATAACGTGACCGACGAAGCGGCGGCCTACAAGCTGGCGAGTGAGCCGTTTCCGGGCTACTTCGGTCTCTTCTACAAGATGAACAAGCCGACCAAGAATGCGAAGGAAGCTGGCCTCAGCGAAAAAGCAAGCGCCAAGTTCCAGGGCCTTAAGGATTGGCAAATCCTGCAGAAGACCTTCAACGCGATGAAGTGAGCTAGCGCCGCCTCACTTGCGGGGTGCCTCGAGGGCTTGTCATTACACACATCTTCGGTAAAGATTCGGCTATCCCGCCCCCGCCGTAGATTTATTCCATTTTGTGCGGGACACACCTCGTCTGGTTGCTTACTCTGGTTGGGTGATTTCTGCCAGCGAGAACACGGCTGTCGCCTCCGCCGA
>Ga0224558_1000517_pt1 | contig 44379 bp, 42 predicted proteins | sample 714S32024metaG_FD_180682 | JGI IMG/M metagenome (GOLD analysis project Ga0224558, IMG submission 180682) | Peat soil microbial communities from Stordalen Mire, Sweden - 717 S3 20-24 | ecosystem: Environmental > Terrestrial > Soil > Wetlands > Peat | place: Sweden: Norrbotten County, Stordalen... | reverse complement strand
TCGCTCCCGGACTGGCCTTTGGCCACGTCCTCGGACGCTTCGGTTGCTTCTCGGCAGGCTGCTGTTACGGCAAACCGACCAATCACTTCTGGGGCGTCATCTTCACGAATCCTTTGGCGAATGCCGTTAGTGGAACTCCTCTCGGCGTCAGGATCGAACCGACACAGCTGATCGAGGCCGCAGCCGAGTTTTTCAATTTCCTGCTGCTGATGTGGCTGCTCAAGCGCAAGCGGTTCGATGGGCAGGTGTTTAGCAGCTACATAATTCTGTACGGAGTCGAGCGCTACTTCATCGAGTTCCTGCGCGGCGATCCCGGACGCGGCGAGGTTTTCGGCGGGGTGATGACGGGAACGCAGTTGATTTCGATTCTGCTGGTCATCGGCGGTGGCTTGATCTGGTGGCTGAAGAGCAGCCGTCAGCCCTCAGCCCTCAGCCCTCAGAAATCCGGCTCTGGGGCTTAGGCTCTAAACTCCGTACAAATTCTTCTTGCACTTGCTGGCTGAATGCTGAGCGCCGAATGCCCGACTTTCCCCTCACGCTGACCGCATCTCCCGAAGCCGCGGGACAGCGTCTGGACCAATATCTCGCGGCGCAACTTTCAGATGTCAGTCGGGCAGAAGTCAGCCGGGCCCGCGTGCAGCAACTCATTGCGAAGGGTGAGGTGCTGGTAAACGGGGCGGCGGCGAAGGCGTCGCTGCGGCTGAGGGGCAATGGCGACGAACAGATCACGGTCACCGCTCCGCCGCACGCTCCGCCGCTGCGCGCCATTGCGGAAGAGATTGCGCTCGACATCGTCTATGAGGACGACGACCTGGCGATCGTCAACAAGCCCGCAGGCATGATGGTGCATGCCGGAGCGGGAGCGACCGACGATGCGCGCAACCGCGGAACGCTGGTCAATGCGCTGCTGCATCACTTTGGAGCGCTTTCCGCGGTGGGCGGCGACCTTCGTCCGGGAATCGTGCATCGCCTGGACCGCGCGACCAGCGGGCTGATGGTGGTGGCAAAGAACGATGAATCGCACCGCAGGCTGGCCAAGCAGTTCAGCGGACGCGAGGTGCACAAGACTTATATTGCGCTGGTACACGGTTGGCCAAAGCAGGATCGCGGCACGATTCAAAGCGCGATCAGCCGCCATTCGCAGCGGCGCACGCGCATGACGACGCGGGGTTTCGGCGGCCGCGAGGCAGTGACGCATTACCTGGTGGAGCGAAAAATTGACTCGCCCTACGGCAAGTTTGCGCTCGTCGAACTCAAGATCGAGACGGGACGCACGCACCAGATCCGCGTGCACATGTCGTCGCTCGGACATCCGGTGGTGGGCGACGCGCTCTATGGCGCACCGGGCGAATTGCGGTCGCAGTCGAACAAACGGCGGTCGGCCGGAATGCCCGCGACGCTGAGGCTGGATCGAAATTTTCTGCATTCGGCGGTGCTCGAGTTCGCGCATCCGCGGACGAAGGAGCCGCTCAAGTTCTCGCGGCCGTTACCGCAGGAACTGGAGAACTTGCTCAATAGCCTGGAAAATGCCCGCCAAGAGGGCCCAAGGCCAGAGCCTGCGTCCGGCAAAGCCTCTGCGTAGAGACGCGGCTCGCCGCGTCTCCCCCCGCTGAGCGCTGCCAAGCGGAGACCTGTCAAGCCGCGTCTCGACGGAAATCGTCGCCGTTCAGCGCGGGGCCACGGGCTATAATTAAGGGAAATAGGTTCTCGGCAAATCGTCCTGATGAAATCGCGCATTTTTCCGCTTCTGATTGCATTTCTTGTGCTGGCTGGCTCGCTCATCGGCCAGACGGCGCCGTCCACGCCGAGCGCGCCGCAGAATGCGCCCGCGAAAACAATCCCTCCACCTGACGCCAAGACGCAGGCTCCGGCGCCGCCGGAAAATCCGCCCAATTCTGATTCCGATGACTCCGTCACTACCATCAGGGCGAGGGTCAACGAAGTTCGCGTGGTGTTCACCGTGACCGACCGGCATGGCCACTACATCAAGGATCTGAAGGAAAACGACTTCGCAGTGATCGACGATAAAATGCCCGCGGAGATGCGCAGCTTCCGCAGTGAGACCGATCTGCCCTTGCAGGTGGGGTTGCTGGTGGACGCGAGTAACTCGGTACGCGACCGCTTCAAGTTCGAGCAGGAAGCGGCCATCGAGTTTCTGAACGCCATCATTCGCCCGCACTATGACAAGGCCTTCGTGGTCGGCTTCGACTCCACGCCTGAAGTTACACAGGATTTTACCGATGACACGGGGAATCTTTCGGCCGGGGTGCGAATGTTGCGGCCGGGCGGCGGCACCGCATTGTACGACGCGCTCTATTTTGCGTGCCGCGACAAGCTATTGAAGCAGGAGCAGACGGGACCGGTGCGCCGTGCCATCATTCTGCTGACCGACGGCGAAGACAACCTGAGCCACGTCACGCGCGAGGAAGCCATCGAAATGGCGGAACGCGCGGAAGTGATCGTCTACACCATCAGCACCAATATCAGCGGCATGAAGGGCAAGGGCGACAAGGTGCTGGAGCGCATCGCGGAGGCGACCGGCGGCCGCGCGTTTTTTCCGTTCCAGATGCGCGACGTGTCGGATGCGTTTCTCTCCATTCAGGAGGAGCTGCGCAGCCAGTACGCGGTGGCTTACAAGCCGGCGAATTTCGTCGCGGATGGACGCTACCGCACGATCGAAATCCTGGCGCAGGATAGAAATCTGAAGGTGCGCACCCGGAAGGGATACTACGCTCCGAAGCAATGACCGAAGGAACGAGGTCGCCCTAATTCGCAGCAGATAACAAAGTGTCCGCATCTACGAATGCGGTGAACGACGCACCCTGCTTGATTTCCGCGTCCTTGCCGTGCACGAACACGCCCGCAGGAACAAGCGGTATAAACATGAGGCCGAACGCTTTGCCCACTTTATCTTGTCCCTCCTTCGCAGCGGCGCCGCGCAGTTTGATAAGAACGCTGCCGGCTTGGAGCGAGTCTACCTGAAAGAACACTTCGCCCGGCGCGCCCCCCATTCCCGTCTTGTCAACTTCGGTAACGGTTGCAACCGCAGGTGTTCCTTTCTTGACCACAACCACGTCACCGGCCTTAAGGTCCTCGGCCAGCGTCAAAGAAATCTTGTCACCCACATCCGCTGTCTTTGAACTCACGTCTGAAGCGATCACGAAAGGTACGGCCGTGTCCCGAGCCAGCAAGACTTTCGCAGGCTCGGACGCCGCTGGGGTTGGGCCGGGAACTGCGACCGCCGCTTGCGCCACCGGAGCCGTGGGGGGCATTCCATTCAGCATATAGACGGCTGTGGCGACCCGGCTGCGCCCTCCGTACGGCGAGATGGCAATAGCTTGCAGCGTGGTCGTCGAATCAATCGTAATCGGCCCCATGTATCGGGTTGACGCCGCAGTCGGCGTCCAACCGTCCGTCGTGTAGTAAATTACCGCTCCACGGGTCGAATCCTTTATTTTTAACGTCACGGTCGCGGAATAGTTGCCAGGTTTCACGGAGAACTTGGGTACGGCGGCGGCACAACGGTAGCACGACGACGTGTTCTGCGCTGCCTGCTGAGCGTTCTGCATCGCCTGCTGATTCGCCTGCTGGGCAGCCTGCATCATCTGGTCGTTCGCCTGTTGGGCAGCTTGCGCCGCCATCTGGGTTGCCTGCTGGGCCGCCTGCATACCAGGGTCCTGAGCCAACGCGAAGCCGGCCACAAGTGCCAGCGTCAATAACGTGAGATAAGTCCGCATAGCCGTTCCCCCCTACTAGGTGAGATGTGCACTCCCAAACCTGAGATGCCACAATCTTGACGAGTTGCCGAGATCCACTTAACAACTGGGAGCGGTGGCCCGCGCAAAGAATTGTATTGGGCACCGCGCAACTTGGCGCTGGGAGGCGGGTTTGCATGCAGTAGACGTGGCGCTTTCCGGGCACTGGCATGTCAGTCACTCCGCGACGTTAGTAACTTGCCGGAACGCTGCGGGCCGGGTTCTATTCATTGTTGCGACATGACGTGGAGACATAACACGGGAAGATGACTACACGAATCGGAGCCCGGCTGGCGGCAATGGCGATCGTGGGAATCATGCTATGTTCGCCGGCATACAGCCAGACACCGACGTTGCGAGCGGAACGGGAACTGTTCGCTGCGGTCAATCAGGCGCGGCGGGCGTACGGGTTGTCTCCGCTGCGGTGGGATGAGTCGCTGGCAACAGCGGCGCGGCGTCACGCGAAGGTGATGGCGGAACGCGGATCGGCGCAGCATGGCTTCGAGGGTGAGCCCAGCCTGTCGGCGCGGGTCAAACAGGCGGGTGCGCATTTCAGTTGGCTTTCGGAAAACGTAATTCAGGGGCCGTCGCCGGAATTCATCCATGTCCAGTTCATGAAATCGCCTCCACATCGCGCCAACATTCTCGACCGGGATATGGACTCGATTGGTATCGGTGTGGTGGAGCAGCGCGGCCAACTGTTCGCCGTCGAGGATCTCTCGCAAGCGCGGTGAGCCGGCGCACGGGCTAAAGCAAAAGCGCCGGGAATCTGATATCCGATCCCCGGCGTTGTCTCTTATGCTGACGTTTTATCCTGCTGGTCCCTATCTGGCGGGGCTGAACTTGCGCGTAGCCTTAGCCTTGGCAAGCATGGCCGTCCCCGCTGTAACGTTGCATTTGCTGGTGGAACCGATAAGTGTGAATGGCACCGTGAAGTAGGTGTCGTCAGTGATCATGTTGCTGCCCGTACCATTGGTGTCATCGAGAATGCCAGCACATGCACTTTCCAGGATAGTATTTCCGGTTACAGTATTGTTTTGGCCAGTGGAACCGCAGGAAGCGTCCAGGTGCACGCCGGATTCTGCGCTATTGACGATGGTGTTTCCCGTGACCGTATTCCCGTTGGTGCAAACATCGATGCCATCATAGGTCGATGCGCCAAAGACTCTGTTGCCGGTAACCGAAACGCCGTCACCGACGCCAGCGGTATCGGTGTAAAGGGCGATGGGAAGCTGGCTATTGCCGACTATGTTGCGAGAGATGCTGATATTGCTGTTCTCTGCCGCGTCGTAAAGCAATACATCGGCGGAGGCCGCCACCGTCGGATCCCCATAGATATTGTCGATCACGATGTTGTCCATGATCGTTCCCGTGGCCCCAAAACCAACCTGGATGCCGTTCTGAGCCGCACCTGGCTTCGGAACCACGCCGGCCCCCTGAATATAATTCCCGGTGAGGGTCAGGTTCGTCCCCGCATCGTTCCCTGTGATTCCGTTCTTGTTGTAGTTGTGAACTGAACTATGTGCGATGGTCACGGTGGAAGACTGGCCTGCGGCGGTCTCCACCCATATAGACTCTCCAACCTGACAACCATTCGGAATTCCGTTTGGCACCTGGTTGCGCACGGCGACGTGATTCACCTTGCCCGAGGAGTTCTGAAACAGGATGCCCCGCACGTCGGGACCGCAGGCAAGACCGTTCCCGGTTCCGTCAACGGTAAGATTGCTGATCGAGACCGGGCCGGCATTCTGCACCACGAGCTGGGCTGCGACGGGATTGCCCGAGTCCACATCAGTCACGTTCGGGACCAAGCCGCCTGCGGGAGGCAAAATCACAACCGCATCCTCAGTCGCGTATTCGATTCCTTCGAGGGTAAGGTTCTTGGCAACGATTGCCACCTGTTCCGGGTAATTGCCGGGGCAAACTTTGATTACACTTCCCGCCGGAGAAGCATTTACCGCCTCTTGAACGGTTGCGTAGTTGACGAGACTCGTACAGGAACCGACGGCAACGGTTGCAGAAAAGGCTTGTCCGCTGAGTGCGACAAGCACGGCCAAAGCCAGACATGAGAAAGTTAAACTGCGCACTGGTCCCTCCTGGGGGTTACTGGGCGGCATGGTTGAACTTCTGAACGAGATGGAACCGGATTTGACGACAACTATATCCCTGAGCCGGGTTTTCGTGCAACCCGAGCCGGTTCCGGAGGAAGCTATGGCGCGACTCTGACCTGAGGCGCTGCCCGAGCTGCGCTCGCCTCGGACGGCCGGGCGTGCTGTCTCCTAGTCTTCGTGGCGGGGAGTGGCGTAGTAGCCGCTGCGGGCTTGGATTTTGTAGTCCGATTGCTTGGGCTTGATCTCGACTTTACGGAAAGAGCCGTCGCGCACGGCATTGGTGGGCACGTAACCGGCGTTGTACTGGCTGCGGAGTTCGTGCGAAATCTGGTCGAAGGCCTCGCGAAGTTTTTCGATCTTGTTGCCGACTTCGATCACGCGCCCGCCGGTTTCCTGGGTGAGTTTCTTCATCTCTGCATCGCCGTGATAGCCGCCCATTCCGTAGAAACCGCGGTCGGCGATGAGCAGCACGTAGCAGATGGCATCGGCCTTCTGGGCGGCTTCGATGGCATCTTTAATTTTGAGGCGGCTGCCTTCGTCTTCTCCGTCGGTGAGCAGGATCATCGCCTTGCGGCCGACTTCGTGGGCGAATTCGTCGTGCGAAGCGAGATAGACGGCGTCATAGAGCGCCGTGCCGCGTTGGCCGCTCGCGGAGCATGGAATCGGGCCCTGCGGGCCAATGGGACCGCCGGAACAGCCAACTCCGCCGGTATTGATCTTGGCCTCATTGAGCGCATGTCGGAGCCGGCTGACGGAATTGGTGAAATCCTGCAGCAGGGTAATGTCGACGTCGAAGCTGATGACGAACGCCTCGTCTTTGGGGCGCAGCGTGCTCTCGAGGAACGAACCTCCAACTTCCTTTTCCATATCGAGGACGCGCGTCTGGCTGCCGCTCGAATCGATGAGCATGCCGAGGGTTAGCGGAAGATCGGATTCGGCCTTAAAATACTTGATGGTCTGGGGTTTGCCGTCCTCGAACAGGTCGAAGTTGTCCTTGTTGAGATTGGGAATCAGCGCGCCATGCTTGTCTTTGACGTTGAAGAACAACTGCACCACTTCGACGTTGACCTTCAGGGTCTCGATAGACTGGTCTTGCGACTGGGCACTAGCGGTGCCTGCCGCAGCCGGCGAATTCTGCGCGGCGGCGGGAAGCGACAGCGGCGTCACCAGAACGAATATGGCCAGAGCGAACAAGCCCGCAGCCAGGCACGGTTTGCAATGGAGTGTAGGCATCAGCGTTTTTATCCCGAGTCTTTGCTAGTCTATCCTGTAAAGGGCCTGTAAGGGCCCGTAACGGTTAGATGCACCAAAGAGGCGCGGTTGGGCATCTGAATCAGTGAAAAGCGCAGGCACCAGCGGTGCGAGCTAAACAAGCGCGGGTAAACAAGCGCAGTAAACAAGAAAGATAATAGAGGATTCCGGTGATGGCCACGAAAATTAACACGGCACTGATTCTGGGGCTCACATTGTTGCTGGCGGGCGCCCTGACGGCGCAAGAGAAGCCTGGGGACATCCCGGACGCTCCCTCGGCGACGCGTCCGATACCGCCGCCCAGCCCGCGGGAAGAAGCGAATGAGGAGTCCAAGCCCGAGGTGCCCACGGCGGATGGCTCCGGCGTGACCACCGGGTCGAAGGAACTTCCCCGCAGCGCTCCGGATTCGACGGATCAGAAACCGGCCCCGCCGCCGATGCCACCGGTTAGAACGGTGCCGGCAGGCAGCGTGCCGAAAGATCTTGAAACCGGGCAGGATATCTACACGATCTCGGTCACTACAAACCTGGTCACGGTTCCGGTTACCGTGACAGACCGCGAAGGCCGGATGATCGGCGGCTTGCTTCCCAGGGATTTTTTAGTTCTGGAAAATGGGCAAAAGCAGACGTTGAAGTTTTTCACCAGCGACCCGTTCGCGCTGTCGGCGGCGGTGATCTTCGATACCGGCATGGCAGACGTAGGTTTGAAGAAGGTACAGGAAACGCTGGCGGCGTTGCAGGGAGCGTTCAGCCAGTTCGATGAAGTTGCGATTTACACCTACAGCAGCACCGTCGGGCGGGTGTCAGACTTCACCACCGCGGGCAAGCAACTGACGGCGACTCTGAACCAGGTCAAAGGGTTCAGCGGAGCAAATAATGGACCTCCGGTGACGAGCGGGCCTCTGGGTCCCATGGGCCCCTACATCAATGGGATCCCGATGGACTCTCCCGTCAACCCCGTAAGCACCCCGCCCAAGGTCGCACGCGTACTGAATGACGCGATCCTGCTGGCGGCGCGCGATCTTGCGAAGCGCGACCGGGCGCGGCGCAAGATCATCTTCATCATCAGCGACGGATTCGAGCAGGGCTCGGTCGCCAGTTACAAAGACACGCTGAAAGTGCTGCTCACCCAGAACATCACCGTCTACGCAGTGGGAGTGGAAGGCGCGGCGATCCCGATCTACGACAGGCTGCAGCGCATCCACCTGCCGAAGACGCGGGGGGCGATCGGTTACAGCGACATTCTGCCGAAATACGTCAACGCAACTGGAGGAGGCACGGTATACGGCGAGTTGACGCAAACCGAGATCGAGAAGGCGTACGGTCGCGCGATCGGAGACGCCCGCAACCAGTACACTCTGGCTTATTCGCCCAGGTCGAGCGTCGGAGGCTACCGAGAGATCGAGGTGCAGGTGAAGCGTCAGGACGTGAAGGTCTACGCCAAGCGCGGATACTATCCTCTGCCAACCGCGCAATAATCAGTTGCCAGTAGCCAGCAACTGCCTTGGTAACATGGGTAACCTGCGCCACAGCCTCCCATTGTGGTATAAAAACCAGCAGGAACCGATATTGTAGTCAGGTGGATTTGTAGCGAGAGGCTCGCGCGTTGAGGGAGTGGTTTGCGAGAGTCTGTTTCGCAGGATTTTCTGAGGTAACCTTTTGAGTTTCATCAACTTCGCAGCACGCGAGATCAACTGCAAGATCGTCTACTACGGCGCCGGGTTGGGCGGCAAGACGACGAATCTACAGTTCATCTTCCAGAAAACAGCCGAACAGCAAAAGGGCAAGATGATCTCGCTGGCCACGGAGACCGATCGCACCCTGTTCTTCGACTTCCTGCCCCTGGATCTCGGCACGGTGCGCGGCTTCAAGACGCGCATTCACCTCTACACCGTCCCCGGCCAGGTCTTTTACGACGCCAGCCGCAAGCTGATTCTGCGCGGCGTCGACGGCATCGTGTTCGTGGCCGATTCTCAGCAGGAGCGCATGGACGCCAACGTCGAGGCGCTCGACAACCTGATGACGAACCTGAAAGAACACGGCTACGACTTCAACAAGATTCCCTACGTCCTGCAACTGAATAAGCGCGACCTGCCGAATATTCTGCCCGTGGACGCTCTCTCCAAAGAACTGCGCAAGAAAAACGAGGCGGTGCTGGAGGCCGTAGCTTTCCAGGGCGTGGGCGTGTTCGAAACGCTAAAAGAAATCGCAAGGCAAGTGCTCACGGAGTTGAAGCAGGGCGGGTAGGGAGTTCTCAGCTTTCAGTTGTCAGTTCTCAGTAAAAGCCCCAAGACAATCTTCCTGTAAAGACGCGGCTCGCCGCGTCTGCCTTTGCTCGTGTGGTGACGGGCCTCTGGCCCGTCCAAGCCGAGCGCAGCTCGGCAGCGGCCTGTGGTCGTGGTAATTGTGCATTCGCTATAGAATCTTCCGGGGAGCCGGAGCTACTCTTATAGCGAACTTCGATGCCCGAGGTCTCCCAATGGCGATTACAACCTCAGAGTTCGAGCAGAGTTTAAACGACTTTCTTACGAGGATGGAGAACTGGAAGCGCTGCGAATGGTGCGGAGACGACGAGAGGCATATGGGCCCGCGGAGCAAACTCTGCGATAGCTGCAAAGAGTGGAGGCGCAAGGAGCAGCGCGCCATTGAGTGGAAGCAGAAATTTCCAAGCCGCGTCAACCATGAAGAGGGCCTCCGCTGTGAGTACTGGATCCAGTATGCAGTCCTTTGCCGCGCAGCGGGAACGTTGCGTTCGTGGGAAGGTCCGATTTCCCCGCTTGACCTGGAGTGGGAACTTAAAGCCCTCACAGAGCGTTTCCTCGGGGAAAGCGTATTCGGTAGTAGCGCCACTTTCCTTTTCGGGCAATTCAGTCCGGCTCAGCGTCGGCTGCTGAAGTATATGTTTCAGAGGATGACAAACGTCTGGCTTCGGCATCATAGGCGCTCTTTCGCAATCGATGAAGTGATGAATAAGGCTTTTCCGGCCACTAAACTTTCTCGCGATGAATAGCCTAGAATCCAAGTTGCAGGCCCCTATGCACTACCCGGACATCATCGGGCAAGATGATGCGGTTGCTCGCCTCAAAGCGTTTTCAGAGTTCTACCGGAACAACGGGAGTACAGCGGAGCACGTTCTCCTTGTTGCCGAAGAGGGAACGGGCAAACGAACAATTGCCAATGTGCTGGCGAACGAACTTGGGGCGGCGTTTCAGGAGGTTAGCGCGTCGCAGCTACAAGTCAAAGGTGATCTGACTGCAATTCTTACCAACCTACGAACGCGCCAAGTGCTGGTTGTCGAGGACGTCCACCGGTTGGGGCGCGCGCTTCGGGACATCCTCTTGGAAGCGTTACAAACACATAAATTGCCAATCCAAATCGGTCAGGGATCGAGGACGCGGCATCACGTAATGGATGTCCAGCCCTTTACGTTGGTGGGCACCGCTCCGAAGAAATCCGAATGCCCCGAGGAGCTACTGAGGTCCTTCGCGTTGGTGTTGCCCTTGCAGGCATACACTAATTCGGCGCTTGAGAAAATTGGAGAAAGGATCGCGGCGGGCGAGAATATCGAAATCGAGGCGGGCGCGATAAAGTTGCTGGCGGCCAATTCTCGGTCTCGGCCCGATAAACTGAAATTGTTGATGCAGCGAGTTGCCCGAGCCGTAAATAAACCGAATATCACGGAGGGGGACGCGCGGCAGGTACTCGGCGTGTTCGGCGTAATGGCGCAGACGGACCCGCACACCGGCGATTCCGCATATCTTGAGCGAATGTCGGGAGTTGAGTTCGAGAGATTTGTGACAACGCTTCTCGCCCGCATGGAATTTCGCCCTGAAATGACGAGGGCCACCGGAGACGGCGGAATTGATATCGTAGCCGTTCTCGACAAACCGATTCTTGGAGGAAAGTATCTTTTTCAGTGCAAACGATACGCGCCCGAGAATCTGGTTGGAGCATCAACAGTAAGAGATTTCTACGGGGCAGTCACCGCAGACAAGGCCGTGAAAGGGGTACTCATTACGACATCCGATTTCACTGCTCAGGCGAGGGAATTCGCAGAGCGCGTGGGGCTCGAACTAATAAACCTGGCGCAGCTGCAAAGCTTGCTTGCCCAACACGGTATGGCAAGTGACTCACCCGCGACTTGATGTTATACAAGAAGGTCCACGTCGTTATCTGTGGGCGCAACCTAGCCCGCACTCTCAAGCGCCCCCGACAGCTCCTCCCATTCTTTCATCAGGCTCCGCAAATCGGTCTTCCGGCGAGCGAGTTCCTGGGTCTGACGCTGCGTTTCTTCTGCGCTTACGAAGCTCTGGAGTTCGGTTTCGCACAGCTCAATCGCGGCTTCGGCGCGGGCAATCTCTTCTTCTATTTCGTGCAGACGGTCTTCCATCTGCTGGCGCTTAATCGGATTTAATCGCTTGGCTTTGGGTTCGGATGTGTCGGCGGCGGGCGCGCGGTCTCCGTTTACCGGTACGGCGGAAGGCACGGATGAAGACGCCGCTGAAATCGCGGACGACTTTACTGTTTCCGTAGGGAGTTCGGCCCTTCCCTGCTTCCGCCAGAGATAGTCTTCGTAATTTCCCGGATAGATTTCCACTCTGCCATCGCCAATCTCGAAAACTCGCGTGGCCAGCTTGTCGATGAAATAGCGGTCGTGGGAAACGAAGACAACCGTGCCGGTGTACTTCATCAGGGCTTCGAGCAGCACGTCTTTGGCGCGCAGGTCGAGGTGGTTGGTGGGCTCATCGAGCAGCAGGAAGTTGGCGGGGTGCAGCAGCATTTTGAGCAGCGCGTAGCGATTGCGCTCTCCGCCGGAGAGAACGCCGATGTGCTTAAAGACATCGTCGCCCGAAAAAAGAAAACAGCCGAGCAGGCTGCGCAGCTGGGTTTGCGTGGAGGCGGGCGAGAGTTCGCCGAGGTCGTCGAGAATGCGAGCTTGCGGATCGAGTTCCTTGTATTGGTCCTGCGCGAAATAGTCGGGTTCGACGTGGTGGCCGAGCTTGTATTCGCCGGCCGTGAGCGGCTCATCACCGGCCAGCAGTTTAATGAGAGTGGACTTCCCTGCTCCGTTGACTCCGACCAGCGCGACGCGCTCCCCGCGTTCGATCATGAAATTCACTTTCTCAAAAACCTTGTGCCCACCAATCCCGTGCCCGCCGTAACTCTTGGCCACGTCCGCAAACTCGGCGACGATGCGCCCGCTCGGCTTGGGCTGCGGGAAGGAGAAATGGACGGTCTTCTCTTCCTCCGGAATTTCGATCCGCTCCATTTTTTCGAGCTCTTTAATGCGGCTCTGCACCTGCTTGGCCTTGGTGGCCGTATAGCGGAATCGATTGATAAAGACTTCGAGCTGCTCGATGCGGTCGTGCTGGGTTTTGTAGGCGGATTCGAGCTGCTCCTTGCGCGCTGTTTTGCCGGCCAGATATTGGTCGTAGTTGCCGGCGTAGAAGTGCATCTGCTTGTTCCAGATTTCCACGATCCGTTTGACGGTGATGTCGAGGAAGTAGCGGTCGTGCGAAATGAGGACGAAAGCGTAGGGATAGGTGGTCAGGTAGTCCTCAAGCCAGTTGCGGGCTTCGAGATCGAGGTGGTTGGTCGGCTCGTCGAGCAGCAGCAGGTTGGGCTTCTGCAGCAGAAGTTTTGCGAGCGCAATGCGCATCTGCCACCCCCCCGAGAATTCCTCGGTCCGACGGGTCCAGTCGTCGCGGTGAAAGCCCAGACCGGTGAGGACTTGTCCGACCTGGGCTTCGAGCGTGTAGCCATCGCGGGCGACGAATTCGTGTTCGAGCCTCTGGTAACGGTCGGCGACATTGGAGTATTCGGGACCCGCGTGATCAAGTTCCGACATGCTGCGGGTAAGCGACTCCATTTCCTTTTCGATGGCATCGAGTTCGGCAAACACAGACATGCACTCAGCGAAAATCGTGCGCCCGGTCAAGATAAGGCCGTCCTGCGGAAGGTATCCGGTGGAAATGCCCTTGGCGCGCGAGATGGCGCCGTAGTCGAGCGACTCGCTCCCGGCAAGAATTTTCATGATGGTCGATTTGCCGGTGCCATTCGCTCCGACCAGACCGATGCGTGATTCTGGCGTAATCATCCAGTCGGCGTTCTCGAACAAGAGCTTGTGCCCGTAGCGCTTGCCGGCGCCGGAGAGTTGGATCATGGGGTGTCTCTATTTAAATATAGCGGACGGGAGCGATTAGCTCTCAGCTGTCGGTTGTCAGTTGTCAGCGATGGTTCTTAGCTCATGCAGAATAAGTGGCTGCCAAAGAGCCTCCTCCGCGCTGGCTCAGGCCTTTGATAATGTGCCACAATTCGTAACATGCCTAGCGTAAACATTCGCCAATTCCGGGACGTCGAGCGCCTGAAAGCGTGGCTGCGTGCCGGCAAAACTGTGGAACTCCGGGAGCGCGACGAGGTAATCGCCCGCATTGTTCCAGAAGGATCGCCTCGGCCGACCGGCGACTGGCCTGATTTCGCGGCCATGCGCAGGGAAATCTTTGGTGAGCGCGTTCTGCCCGGAGAGGATATTGCGATTGAGAAGCGTAGTCGCTATTGAGCGCTTGGACGGGCCGGACACCCGTCCCCACACGAGCCCTAGCGGGCGGCGGCGGCCATGCGCGCTATGCCCAGGTGCTCCAGCGCGCGGTCGATCACGGTCTGGAGTTCGTGGGCGTATTTGACTTCGCGGCCCTTGGCCAGGATAACGCGCGCTTTTTCTGCATCGAACCAGGTGGGATTGCGGAAGTCTTCCTCGGGACGGCGAGTTTGGCGGACGTCCATCAAAAAAGCTTTGACCACGTATTCCTGCACGCCGCCCGCCTGCCAGAAAACACCCTTCGAGTGAATGTAGATATGGAAATGGCGGGGCTCGATGATGCCGCTCGCGCCCGCTTCTTCTTTGGCTTCGCGTTCCGCAGCCTGGCTATGCGAGAGGCGAGGTTCGGGGGCTCCCTTGGGAAACGTCCACTTGCCGCCGCCGTTGGTATTCACCAACAGAAACTCGGCATGCGAATTCACCCGCCGGTAACAGACGGCAGCGACCTGCAAGGGCAGCGCAAAGCGAGAGACGCGAGGTGAGCTCATCTTTTCGTAGTTTACTGTAAAGATATTTCAGGAATGTTAAATACAACGGAAATGGTGCATACCTTTGGTAACGAGGCCTTTGGTGCAGCGGGCGGCTCAAAGGTTAATTGTGAGTGGCGGGAGCATTAGTGTTGGGCTGCTTCTTAGACTGGGCGATCATGACGTCGGTCTCCTTCAGCAGCGTTTGTTTGACCGTGTCCGTGTACTTGGTCATGATCGGCATCATGTCTTGCATCGACTCTGCCATGATGGAGGGCAGCTCGCGCAACAGCTTTTCGCCGGTAGGCGATGAATAAAACGCCACGAGATTGTCGATGTCACCCTTGGTGAAGTGCTTTTGATATGCCGGAACCATGGCCTGTGTCATTTCATCCCAGGGCATATTGTCGAACATCTCGTCCATTCTAGCGGTCATCTTGGATTCGTAGTCGGCGGGCAGTTCGTCTTTGTGTTTCAGATATTGCTGGTGCGTGATCTGGTGAAAACTTTGCGACATTGACGCCATCAGTTTTTTCATCATGTCGTGAGATTTGACAATTTGAAAATATCGTTCGACATCCGCTTTCGTGGCAGGAGAATCGTCGGCGTTTGTCTGAGCAATACAAGTCCAGCTGAACACGATGACCAGACCAACAACAAAAAGTAAGCGCTTCATAACGACCCTCCACAAATTCCGCTAAGTATAACGTTTCGGTGCCCGGCAATCCAGCAATTGACCAAGAGCCGAGAGCTGACAGCTAAGCGCTGCTTCCAAAGCTCAGGCCGCTCAGGGCAGCCACTTTCTTCGGATCCATCCCCCGGCAGGCAATCATCACTCGAAAATTCTCTCCCATGCCTTCGGGCGTGACCAGATGTTTTAGCTGGAGAGCCACTTTCGCTCTTTCTTGCGGGACGCGGCAATCTTCAAAGGCGTCGGCAACCTGATTCTTCTCCCCAATGCCCATCAGGAATTGCGATTGCGTGAGCAGCTTTTCCGAGCGCATACCGCCTTGCTCGCACGCCGCGGCGAGCGCAGTGAAATTCACGTGGGCAGTGAGGTCTTGCTGGCCGGGAGCCTGGTAAGGGTCGGGGCTGGCAGAGTGATGGCGATAAGCCATGAGCGTGCCCCGGAAGCGACCCGAAAGCTGTTCGTTGCGCGTGTAGCCGTAGTCAATGACAACGATGAGCAGCCGGCCGCGTGCGATGAAGTTCGCGATTTGCCGCATCCAACCCTGCGCGAGGAGGGGCACTTCGATGCGCTCGCCGCCTTCAGGATGGACGCCGTAGCGGTCGAGGAATTCCAGTTCTCCGCCAAGCGGCGGGAGCCAGGTTTCGCACAGGCGATTGTTTTCGAGCGCGATGTAAAGCTTGCCGTGCGCGCCGAGAATCTCGACCGGTAGAGCGTCAAAGAATTCGTTGGCGAAGACGATCAGCGGCGCCTCGGATGGCAGGCTGCGATGAATGTCCGCCGCTGCTGATTCCGCGGAGATCGCCGCTTTGCCGCCCGCAAGGTGGTTCTCGAGTGTAGTTTGCAGTTTGGTCCGCAGCGCGGGCGACGATTCCTGCAACGTGTAAGTGAGGGCGGCAAAGAAGTCGGAGAACTTCTTGTTGCACCAGTCGAGCACATCGCGGGCAAACAGGCCGCGGCCGGGGCCCAGTTCGAGAATTTCGATTTCAGGAGGGCGGTCAAGCGCTTGCCATATCTCGTCAAACTGCCGCGCCAGCAGGCGTCCGAAAACAGCGTGAACGTCGCTCGAGGTATAGAAGTCTCCGGCTTTGCCGAATTGTTCGGCGTTGGCGGAATAGTAACCATGGCAAGGATCGTAGAGGCAAATCTGCATGTAGCGCGAAAACGGGATAGGGCCGCGCTGACGAATCTCCTGCTCGATTTGTTCGCGGAGGGACAATACGTTAGCTTCCCTGGCTTCCCTCTCCGCCAGGCATCCGGCTGCGGGGGACAGCGCGATCCTGCGGGGTGCGGATAAACATTTCGATGAAATAGTCGTGCAGGCCGTCATAGAGCTGGTGCTGCAAGTGCCAGGCGAACTGGGGATGATCGAGGTCGCGGGGATGAATCGGAAGCACGTAGGTGTGAACCGGGACGGTCGAGTTCTTCAGATCGATTAGCACTTCGATCACGCCGTTGTTCTCGCGCGCGGAAAAGGCAAGCAGCGGATGATCGTAGAGCTGCAAGTGATCGAGAACTTTCCGCAAAGAGTTGGAGTCTGGCACGGATTCATTGTACTCATCCGGAACAGGCGAGACGCAGCCGCTATTCGTAGCGCTGGAGACAACCTCGGGGTCGGCAAAGCGCGAAAGGGGCTCGATTTAAATTCCGTACCCCTGCTCACCGCCGGGATCGGGATACGTCTAAGAATCGACCAGGGGTGGGCCACGATCCGGGGCCCGTTTTTATCAAACGTTGCGATAGACGCACATCGTAAGGAGGCATTCCCCATGTTTCGAGCAGCTTTGCGAGGATTCCTGTTCTGCCTGCTGATGGCAGCCCTGTCGGGCGCTATGTCGGAACTTAGCCCGGCGCAATCGTTCGTACTCGATCTGCCCCGCCAGAGCCAGCGCGCGCAGATCTCACAACGCATCGGAATTACCGATATCACGATCGGCTATCACCGCCCGTTGGTGAATGGACGCAAGGTTTGGGATGACCTGGTTCCCTACGGCAAGGTCTGGCGTGCGGGAGCCAATGAAAATACGACAATCACATTCAGCGACCCCGTCCTCATCGAAGGCAAGCCGCTCGACAGCGGGACTTACGGGCTCCACATGATCCCGAACGCCGATGAATGGACAATTATTTTTTCCAAGAACTCGACTTCCTGGGGCGCTTTCACCTATGCCGAGGCGGAAGATGCACTCCGCGTGACGGTGAAGCCCAAGGCTGCAGATATGCATAACGCACTGACCTACGACTTCGACCAACTGCAGCCGGATTCAGCGGTGGTTGAGCTGGAGTGGGAGAAGATCGCGGTCCCGTTCAAGGTCGCGGTGGATGTGCACGATGTGGTGCAGGCCAGCCTCAAGAAACAACTTCGCAATCTCTCGCAGTACACGTGGATGAGTTGGGACGATGCGGCGAGTTATCTGCTCACCGAGAAGATCGCGTTAGATGATGCGCTCAACTATTCCAACAAGTCCATAGAAAATGAAGATCGTTACGATAACGAGCTGACCAAGTCGAAAGTCCTGACCGCGCTCAATCGCAAGGACGAAGCCGCGATCGCGCAGAAAAAGGCGCTCGACATGGCCAGCCCGCTGCAAATTCATTTGTACGCCCGTCAACTGCAGGCCGAAAAGCGCAGTGACGAGGCCTTCGTGATCTTCCGCGAGAACGCGAAGAAGCATCCCGACCAGTGGTTCGTCCATTCGGGCCTGGCTCGGATGTACTGCGCACAGGGCAACTTTGACGACGCCGCAAGGGAAATGAAGCTGGCGCTGGCGGGAGCTCCGGACAACCAGAAGAGCTACGTGGACGGGCTAGTAAAGCGTCTGGAGGCGAAGCAGGACATCAATAAGTAAACATAGCTACAGCTGGGTGCCCCACACATTCGCGTTCTTTGCGAATGTGTGGGTGCCCGCAGCACCCGCTTCCTCAGAGTCCTCTGCCCAAGCTTTTGCGTGAACAGGGGGCTTTCACTTCCGGCTCTTTGATTTTTCATCACAAATCATCTGTGGGCCCCATCACAGACACACCACCGCTGCAATGCGACAATAGCCATCTGATTGGGGGCAGTATACGAGCGTGCCATGAAGTCGGCCCTCGCACCTGCCCCAAAGCCATTTCAGCGCTCTTCGGCAAAAGTGGGATAAAGCAATAGTGGGCATCGGCTCCACGCAGTGAGCGCAGCGCAAAATCGAGCTAAGTCCTTATTCCGGAATATTTTGAAAATAAGTCCTTTAGACTCTGGATTTTGGCGGCTCGACACCTCCTAACCCTATGATTCCAGTAGAAGGGGGGAGGGGGTAGTGGTAAACACGGGTTAATACCTTTGGAGTTAACAGCAAGAAAAGTGGGACAAACTATCGGTTTTTAGGTCTCGGGAGGACTCGCCCCGTGATTCCCGATCCTCAAACTTTGATGCGGCTGGCACTAACTAACGCCACCCGCCTCTTTGATCACGACAACGTCCTTGCCCATGCGCTTGCCGACCTCGACAACGGCGGCCAGCGTCGCGTCATCGGTTTCAAGCGCGCGCACTATTTCGAGCACCTTCATCGTGTGCACGGGATTGAAAAAGCGCATGCCGACACACTGCTTGGCGCGATAGGTAGCGCTTGCGATCTCCGTAACGCTGAGCGAGCAGGTATTCGCCGCGAGAATGGTGGCGGGGCGGCAGAACTTATCGAGCATGATGAAGATTTCGAGCTTCGATTCCATTTCGTCGGGAACCGCTTCGATGACCAGATCGGCCTCGCGCGCGGCTTCATCGACCGAACCGGCGTACTCGATCCGCGAAAGAGCGGCGGCGGCATCGCTGGCATTGACCTGGCCAAGTTTAACGGCTTGGTCGAGACTGGCACGGATTTCCGTCTCCGCCTTGCGCAGTGCGTTCGGAAAAAGGTCTTCGAGAATCGTGCGATAGCCGCCAAGAATAGCAGCGTGCGCGATGCCCCGGCCCATGACGCCGGCGCCGATCACGGCAATCGTGCGAACTTCAGCCACTACTTGCCCGCCTGCTCGAGGTGCTGAAGCACGCTCTCATAGCTGGGTTCGGACTTGCGGATATATTCGCCCAGGCGGGCGCACTCCTCCTTGGTCATCGCCGGGATGCTGGCGCTGATGCGGCGCAGGGTGGTGGCGATGTCGTCGATGTAATTCATCAGGCGGATAAGTTCTCCAGTTGCAGGCATGGGGGCTCCTTGCGTTTTCCCTGGCGCGCCAGCGGAATCTGCCGCTGCGGCCAGGTCAACTATTCATTGTTCAACACGCGGGCGGATTTAGCAAAGGCGGACTTAACAAAGGAAGATAATAGGTCTATGCTGCGTGATCCAATCCTGATCCCCCTTTCCCATCAACATCAGCACGCGCTGGCGCTCTGTGTGCGGCTCGATCGGGCGCTGCGGCAAGCGAGCACGGTCGATCTGGATCCGTGGCAACTGGAAGTGCATCAGCTTTATGCGGACGAAGTTCAATTCCATTTCGCAGCGGAAGAAAAGGTTCTGTTTCCCGCCGCTCGCCGTTTTTCGGAGCTCGTCGCGCTGGTGAAAGAACTCAGCGGCGAACACGAACGCTTGCGGGAATACTTTGTCCACGCCGGACAGGGCACGATGGACCAAGCCGAACTGGGAACGTTTGTGAAGTTGTTCTCCGGGCACATCCGCAAGGAAGAACGGCAACTGTTCGAGGCAATTCAAAAGCGGATGCGGCCGGAAGAACTAAAGTCGCTCGGAAACGATTTAGCGCGTGCCTTGGAGGATGCGGTACAGGTATGCCGGCTTGGCGCCAGGCCTCCACTGACGGAAGGCGGTGGGTCATAACGGTATCAGCCTCAGGTCTCAGTTTCTGGGTTGACTGAGAACTGAGAACTGAGATCTGGAAACTGAGAACTGAACCAGAGTTAGCCTTCAAGTTTGAAGCGCGTCTCGGCAAGGCGATAAAGCCGCCGCCAGAGCAGGCGGTTGGTAGTAACCACCACGGCGGCCAAGGCAATCGTGCTGGCGAGCAGCAGATTGAAATTCTTGGCGTCGGTGGCCGCGGAAATCATGGCGCCGATGCCCACTGTCGAATAGACCTGGCCTTTGAGATGGGCGTATTCGGCGACGATGCTGACGTTCCAAGCGCCGCCCGAGGCCGTGATCATCCCGGTAACGAGAAAAGGAAAGATTCCGGGCAGAATCAGTTTGCGCCAACGCTCCCAGCCGCGGATGCCAAAAACGCCGGCCACTTCTTTCAAGTCGGTGGGAATGGCCATGGCACCGGCGATCACGTTGAACAGGATGTACCACTGTGTGCCGAGCAGCAGCAGAACGATCGAGCCGAATCCCAGGCCTCCGCCCAGGCGAATCAGAACCAGCAGCACAACCGGAAACACCGCCGTGGCCGGAACCGAAGCGGCAATCTGCGCGAGCGGTTGAGCGATGCGCGCCAGGCGCGGGTTGAATCCGATGGCGACCCCGGCCGGGATGGTCCAGAGGGCGCCCAGCACAAGCGTGACATTCACGCGCAGCCAGGTGGCAAAAAGGCCGATGCCAATCTGGCGGAAATCGGAGCCGTGCAGGCCGGTCAAGATCATGACGACGCGCACCACGGCGTAGCCGATCGCACCGAGAGCCGAGGTTCCCACGACTCGCCAGAGCCACAAAACCGCTTGGTTCTCGCCTGCGGATTCGGTGCGAACTTCGTGGCGGGCAAAGTAGTGAATCATCAGTCCGCGGAGCGGACGAATTGCCCGCTTGCGGAAGACCGCGACGCCACGGGAACGCTTCAGAAAATCGAGCACCCAGGAAGTGGGAGCGCTCGTGCTCTCAACTTGCTCCATTTTGAATTTTTCAGCCCAGGCGATCACGGGACGCCATACGAACTGGTCGATCAGCACAATCACGGCGACCATGGTGAGAATGCCGAGCAGAATCGAGCCGGTGTCGCCGCCGTCGGCAGCGGCTTGGAGATACGAGCCGAGGCCGGGCAGGCGGAAGTCGCCAAATTGCTCGCAGGCCATCAGAAAGAACCACGCCCCGGCGACTGACATCATGGAATTCCACACCAGTCCGATGGTAGCGAAGGGCAACTCGATCTGGAGGAAGCGCTGCCACCAGTTGAAGCGGTAGATCGTGGCCGCTTCACGCATCTCGCGCGGAATGCTTTTCAGAGATGCATAAAAGCTGAAGGCCATGTTCCACACCTGTCCGGTAAAAATGAGCAGGACCGCGCCCATCTCGACGCCCAGTTGACGTCCCGGAAAAAGCGCAGCCATGGCCAGCATCACGCCGGGAAGAAAGCTCAACACCGGAATGGATTGCAGAACGTCGAGCAGCGGAATCATGAAACGTTCGGCGCGCGAACGGTAAGCGGCAACGTATCCGTAGGTGACGGCGAAGAGCATGCTGAGAACATAGGCCAGCGCGATGCGCAGCAGTGAGTATCCGGCATAGACCGGAAGTGCGCCGGGGCTGCGGCTGATCTCAAGCTGAGGATGGAAGGGGCCGAGCCAGTTGCGCCCGACTTGGATGACGCCGTAGAAAAGCGCCAGCCCGCCGGAAAACATGATGAGATCGGGCAGGCCCGCCACGCTCACACGCGGCAACACCGACCAGATGCGAACCAGCGGCCGGAAAACGATTTGTTGCGGACGCTTCACAACTGCACCGGAGTGGTGGTTGGCGGATGCGGCTCGCCGACGGGCTCGGCGAGGACCAACCGGTGCGATTCGCGATCAAAGTCGAAAATCTCAGCGTAGCGGCCCCAGTTCATGGCGGTATCGAATTGCCGCTCCACTTCATCCTGACTGAAATGCTCGTCGAGGATGTCGTAGAAAAATTCCTCGGGAATGGAGTGATCCGCCTTGGCGTGCAGCATGCTGTCGATCTGCTGGAGGATCACGACGTGGTTAAGCGCGGCCTGGCGGAAAAGAATCTTGCGGGTGAGTATGTCGGCTTCGGCGAAACGAGCGCCCTCGGCGGTGATTTGGATATCGCCTTCTTTCAATGTGGCGAAGCCGAGCAGAACCGAAGCCTCGATGATCGGGAGAAGATCTTCGGCATCCATGATGAGGACTTCGGCGAGACGATGAAGATATTCCTTTCCGCCGCGGTCCTGCAGCAGTTCGAGCAGGCCGGCGATGCCGCCGACGCGGGCATGCGGAATCATCTGATATTTCTGGCGAGCGGGCTTTTGCACGGCTGCGGCAGCGTCGGGCACGGCCACCGCGAGTTGGGGCTGCGTCATGATCTTATAGATGTAGTCCACCAGTTCGACAAAGCGCGGCGATTTGCGATCGCGGGGGTGAGCGAGTTCAATGGGAAAATCGGCGCGTACCCAGGCCGGGTTTCTTGCCAGCACGATGACGCGATCCGCCAGCAGCACCGCTTCTTCGATGTTGTGCGTAACGATGAAAATCGCGCTCGTTGGCATCTTCTTGCTAAGCCACAGCTCGAGCAATTCGTTGCGCAGGTTTTCCGCCGTGAGCACGTCGAGTGCGGAAAAGGGTTCATCCATGAACAGGACTTCGGGTTCCACCACCAACGCGCGCGCGAAACCGACGCGCTGCTTCATGCCGCCCGAAAGCTCCTTCGGGTAGGCGCTCTCGAAGCCATCGAGGCCGACGGTATCGAGAATGCGCAGGGCACGTTTGTGGCGCTCCATAGCCGGAACTCCGCGAGCTTCGAGCGGCGCTTCGACGTTGTCGAGCACGGTCAGCCAGGGAAACAAAGCAAAGCTCTGGAAGACGATGGCCACGCCCGCGTTCTCCGGCGAAATCGGTTGTCCATGCCACAGAACCTTGCCCGACGAAGGCTGGCTGAGTCCGGTCAAAATCCGCAGCAGCGTGGACTTTCCGCAGCCGGAGGGACCGAGCAGGGTAATAATTTTGCCCGGCTCTACGTCAAGATCGACGGGCGCAATCACTTCAATGCGATTCCCATCCGGCTGCTCGTAGAACTTTTCGACAGCGTGGGCGCGAATGATGGGATCGACGGGCTCGGTCACGGCGTTGTACTCCAGAGAGAAAAGGTCTCAGGTCCAAGGTCTCAGGAAAACCTGAGACCAGGCGCCTGTTGCTTCGCAAGCGAGAATACACTACTCAGGCCGCCCATCCTTCGCTGGCGGCCGCCGCTAACGGCTGCGGAAGCCGGTCGGAGAGTTCGGCGAGTGTGGCAAGTTTTTCCGCCAGCTCTGGGCGCAACGAATCAGCGTGAAAACGCCAGCGCCAGTTCCCCAGTTCGCGGCTCGGCACATTCATGCGGGCATCGCTTCCCAACCCCAGCGCATCCTGCATTGGCACCACGCAGAGGCTGGCGACAGAATTGGAGGCGGCGCGAATCATCGCCCAGTTGATGCCGTCTTCGCATCGGCCGAGGTACGCTTCCACCTGCTGGCGTTCGTATGCCGTTGCGCCCGATTCCCACCAGCCGAGCAAGGTGTCGTTGTCGTGGGTGCCGGTATAGACCACCTTCTCTGCCGTGAAAGTATGCGGCAGATGAGCGTGCGCGCCGACGTCGCCAAAACCAAACTGCAGCACGGCCATACCGGGAATCTTGAGCCGTTCGCGGAGAGCATGAACGTCGGGCGTGATGTATCCCAGATCCTCGGCGAAAAATGGCAGGCCGCCCAGAGCCTCGCGCAGCTTCACGAATAAATCGTCTTTCGGACCATCGACCCAGCGGCCATGAATCGCGGTGGGCTCGCCCGCCGGAATTTCCCAGAACTGCGAAAACCCGCGGAAATGATCGAGGCGGATGTAGTCAAAATTGTGCGTGAGCCAGCGCATCCGGTCGATCCACCACGAATATCCCTGCTTCTGCATCACATCCCAGCGATAAAGAGGATTGCCCCAGCGTTGGCCGTCTTTGCTAAAAAAATCCGGGGGCACGCCGGCGACAACCTCGGGATCGAGTTCGGAGTTCAGGCGAAACAGGTCGGGATGGGTCCAGACATCGGCGCTGTCGAAATTCACAAAGATCGCAATATCGCCCACGACGCGAATCGAACGTTGCGCGCAGTAGGCTCGCAGCGCCTGCCACTGTTCAAAGAAGAAGAACTGCACGGCGCGGCGGAGATCGAGATCTTCCAGCATTTCCGCATGAGCCTTCTCGATCGCCAGCGGATCGCGATGAGTCAGATCACGGGGCCAGCGGTTCCAGCTTTCCAGCTTGAACCGCGCGCGCAAACCATCGAAGAGAACGAAGTCATCGAGCCACCACTGGTTTTGCCGGCAGAAGCTCTCGTAACGTGAGCGCGCGTTTGGTGCAGCCGAGCGCACGAAATTGTGCGCCGCTTCAAACAGCAGGGGCAGCTTCTGGTGGAAAACCGCCGGGTAATCCACGGGCTCGACGCCGACGGCTAGAGCGTCGACCCGAGCGCGATCAATCCAGCCGCGATCGGCGAGCCGCTCCAGGCTGATCAGCAGCGGATTCCCGGCAAAAGCCGAAGTGGAAGAATAGGGCGAGTTTCCGTAACCGAGCGGGCCGAGAGGCAACACCTGCCACAGACCATGCCGCGCGGAGGCGAGAAAATCCGCGAACGCGTACGCCGCCGGCCCAAAGTCGCCGATCCCGCCGCGCGAAGGCAGCGAGGTAGGATGCAGCAGAATACCGCTGGCGCGCGGGAATGACATTCAAATTCAGTTCTCAGTTGTCAGTTGTCAGTTCTCAGTTCTCAGTGGGAGGTTGCCAGATCTCAGCATCGACTGAGAACTGAGAACTGGGAACTGCGAACTTTTTCGCTACGAACCTTCTTGTCCACTTTGGCGGGTCAGGTTTTTCATCTCTTCCTGGTTGACCTTAAGCCGTTTGGACTTTTCCATGTCCTTGCGCAGGTTCGAAACGAACAGGCCGAACAGATCGTTCTGCTTGCCTTCGAGGAGCGACTGGCGGATCCCGTCCTTCTTCTCGGCGAATTCCTGATCCGTGGGCGCCTGTTTTTCCAGAAGTTGAGCGACCACGCCGTTGCCGCCGGCAGTGATCGGCCCGCTAATCTGGCCCGGCTTCAGAGAAAAGATCGCACTAGCGCCCGCCATTGAGCCGATGTCGGGCACCTGTCCATCGGGCGCAACCAGATCGCTCGTCTTCACCGTCGCACCCAGATCTTTGGCAGCTTTTTTCAAATCGTGCTCAGCCTTGGCGCGGTCGGAGAGTTCCTGCGTCTTCTGTTGCAGCAGAAAGCCGGCACGCTCGCTCTTGAACTCGCTCTCGACCCGCGAACGAATCTCTTCGAACGTGGGCGTAGCCGGAGGCCTTACGGCGAGCAGTTGGAAAACCACGTAGCCTTGCGGGACTTGCACAACATCGGGCGGGGCTTTGTCCGCTTCGTTGAAAACGGCATCCATAAACTGCGGATTCGCAGCCAGTCCGGGCAAGCTATCGGTTCGGCTGAAGAATTCGGTGGTGATTGCAGCCTGACCCTTGGCGGCGATGGCGTCGAATCCGGCCGTACGCGCCTGGCTGAGCAAAGCATTCGCTGCCGCTTCGGTCGCGCGCGCCGTCTTCTGCTGCTTCACTTTCTCTTCGATCTCGCTCTTCGCCTCGGCGAGGGTTTTGAGATGAGCCTGCTGCTTGTCTTCGACATGGACGATATGGAAGCCGTAACTGCTCTTCACCAGATCGCTGGTCTGACCTTTGCCGAGTGAAAAGGCAGCTTTCTCGAATTCAGGGACGGTGCGGCCGCGGCCGATCCAGCCCAGTTCGCCGCCGCTCTTGGCGCTGCCGGGATCGTCCGAGTATTTTTCCGCGAGTTTGGCAAAGTCTCCGCCCGCCTTCAGCTGTTTCAATATGTCTTCAGCTTTCGCGCGCGCATCGGTGACGGCTTTCTCATCCTCCTTGGCGCCGGGCGCTGGGAGAGGAGTCTTGATCAAAATGTGGCTGACCTTCACCTGTTCGGGCACGCGGTACTCGTCGCGGTGTTGATCGTAGTAAGCCTGGAGGTCCTGGTCGGTGACCGTCGTTGCCGCCGCAATCTTCGCGCTATCGACGACCACGTACTTAATCTGCCGCTTCTCCGGGATCGAGTTGTTGTATTTCGCCTTGTTGCGCTCGTAAAAAGCCTTCAGTTCCTCGTCGGTGGGGTGCAGTCCCTTCAGGATGTCGGCCTGGGTGATCACGGCATAGTCGAACTTCACCTTTGTGTTGCGCTGATCGAATTCGTCGCGGACTTCGGTGTCTCCCACAAAAGCGCTGCTCGAAACCAGGGCGCGCAACTTGCGGACAAGAATATCTTCCTTTATCCGCGCTTCCAACTGCGGGACCGTCATGTCGAAGCGCTGGGCGAAATTCTCGTACTCTTCCTGCCCAACGAACTTGCCGTCGGGAAAGAGCATGGTGCCAAGCTGCCCGTGCTGGAGCTCATCGCGCAGTTCGTCATCGCTGGCGCGCAAGCCCATGCGGTGCGCCTCGGCAATCAAGGCCTTCTCATTGATAAGTTGCTCGGCGGCCTGACCGGCGAAAAAGGGCAGCAACGAGCTGGCCTGCGCTCCGCCGCGAGGAAACTGCTGCCGGATCATGGCCCTGGCTTCACGCTGCACCTCGTTCACGGTCACTTGCTGGTCGCCAATGGTGGCCAGAACGCCCGCCGGAGGCGCGCCAATGCCGAAACTGGAGCCGATGCCGCCGGGAATGAGCGTGATCGCCATCGAGGCACAGATAATGACGAGCAATGCGCCCAGAATGATCTTCAGGGTTGGCCCCGCATTTTGAAGCTGTCGAATCATATTTGGATGACTCCGTCAGATTACTCCACGCTGGGAGCGAGAATTTATGATTATAAACTAGCTATCGAGATAGCAGCCCGTGGCGAAAGTGAGATTCCGCTCTTCAACTCTCAATTCGCCAGACTTTTGTCGTCCCGAGGTCATCCCAACCCTGAGCGAAGCCGTTTGATCTCTTCCAGGCGTTCGCGAATCCGCTTCTCGACTCCCTCATTGGTTGGGCGATAGTACACGCGATTGCGCAGGCTGTCGGGCAGACACTGCATGTCGGCGACCTTGTCTTTAGTGTCGTGGGCGTATTGATATCCCTTCCCGTAGCCGAGGCCTTTCATCAAGGCGGTAGGGGCGTTGCGCAGGTGCAGCGGGACGGGCTCGGCGGTAGTTTGCTCCACGTCTTGCTGAACCGCGCCGTACGCGGTGTAAAGCGCGTTCGATTTTGGCGCCACCGAAAGATAGACGACTGCTTGCGCAAGCGCGAGGTTGCCTTCGGGCATGCCGATGAAATCGACGGCGTCGCGAGCGGCCATACACAACGCGAGCGCGTTCGGTTCGGCGAGGCCGATGTCCTCGACCGCCATGCGGACGACGCGGCGAGCGATGTAAAGCGGATCTTCTCCCGCTTCGAGCATACGAGCCAGCCAGTAGAGGGCGGCGTCGGGATCGCTGTTGCGAACCGATTTGTGCAGCGCGGAGATGATGTTGTAATGCTCTTCGCCGCTTTTGTCGTAGAGCAGAACCCGCTTCTGGAGGGCTTCCTGGATGGTCGCTTCGGTGATCGCGGTGGCTGCGGGCGGAGACGCGGCTAGCCGCGCGTCTTTAGAAGGCGAACTGGATAGGGCGGCGGCTACTTCCAGGACGTTGTAGGCGCTGCGGGCGTCTCCGCTTGAGTAGGCGGCGATTTTGCGCAGACTTTCTTCTGATGCTTCGAGATGCATCGGGCCGAGGCCGCGCTCGGCATCGCTGAGTGCGCGGCGCAGAAGAAGAACAATCTCATCTTCGGTCAGCGGCTTCAGCAAATAAACGCGGCAGCGCGAGAGCAGCGCGGAGTTGATTTCGAAGGAAGGATTTTCGGTGGTGGCACCGATCAGGCGGATGCTGCCTTTTTCCACGTGCGGGAGGAAGGCATCCTGCTGCGCTTTGTTGAAGCGGTGAATTTCGTCGACGAAGACGATGGTGCGCGTGCCGTACTGGCGGGCGCGGTCGGCATCGCTCATGACCTGCTTGATTTCCTTGATGCCGGCGAGCACGGCGGAAAACTCGATGAAGTCGGCCTTGGTGATGCGGGCAATGATCTTGGCCAGGGTGGTCTTGCCGGTCCCCGGAGGGCCCCAGAAGATCATCGAAGTGGGGTCGTCGCGCTCGATCTGCACGCGCAGCGGCTTGCCCGGCCCGACCAGGTGCTCCTGCCCGACGAATTCATCGAGCGTGCGCGGGCGCATGCGATCGGCGAGCGGGCGAGTGCCCTGAGCGGCGGGATCGTCTTTCGGGATGGGCGCGAACAGGTTCATGAGTTCACAAGATCATTTCACCACAGAGAGGAATTGGTAATTGGGTAATTTGTAAATTTGTAATTTGAAACCGCCCCCCCATACCCCTTGACATGGAGTTTTCAAATTACCAAATTACCCGATTGCAAAATTACAAATTCATGTGCGGTTTCTTGCTGCTTCATACAGCACAATGCTGGCGGCAACTCCGGCGTTGAGCGATTCGACTTGCGCAGCTTGCGGGATCGCCAGGGTTTCGTCCATTTGGCGTGTGAGTTCACGGGACAGCCCGGCGCCTTCGTTGCCGATGAAGATCGCGAGCGGCAGAGTCCATGAGATCTGTGGCAATGGAGTTCCCTGGTGCGAAGAAGTTGCGAGCAGACGAACGCCGCGCACGCGCAGCAGTGGAAGTAGTTCCAGAGAAGAGATCTGCACGAAAGGGAAGCGAAAGACCGAACCCGCCGAACCGCGCAAAACTTTCGCGTTGTAAGGACTGACGGTTCCTTCGGTCAGAAAAATTCCGGCGGCGCCAAAGGCTTCGGCCGAGCGCAGGATCGTGCCCAGGTTGCCCGGGTTCTGCAAGCCGGCGGCCACGACGATCGGGCCGTCGCCGGAGCGGTCGAGCAGTTGCGCGGCAGAGAAAGTTCGCAACTTGAGCAGCGCCGCCACGCCCTGGGGCGCGTCGCTCGGCACGATCGAGTTGAAGAGTGCATTCGGCAAGACGAGCGCTTCGGTGCGAGCGTTGATCTGGGTCAGGAGTTTTTCGGCAAGAGGGCGGGCCGAGTCGCTGAAGAATACGGTTTCAAGAGGCTGGCCGCTGCGTAATGCTTCTTCGATCAGCTTGACGCCTTCGATGGCACACTCCCCCCGAGAAGTCAGCTCGGCGCGGCGGAATGCGAGCCGCAGTTCTTTCAGTCGCTGGTTGTAGCGGCCGGCGACAGGGCGCAAACGGTCCGCTTGACGGCGAGTTCGCGCGGCCTTCGCGTCTTGCTTCATAGGTCGGTACCAAGATCAGGATAAGATCAGGATAATACGAGTGTCCGGTCGGGCTTCGGCCGAGGCTCGTGGTATGGTACATTTCATTGTTTACGCCGACAATGTGTAGGCCGACATTTGTTTACGCCGCATTGTTTATGGCGACAACGAGGAAGGGACCAGAGTGCGCGCGGAAATCCTGAAAATTGATGCCGTAACGCCCGAAGCTTCGCTGATTAAGTATGCTGCCGAACAAATTCACGCCGGGCAGGTGCTGGGCATGCCGACCGACACGTTCTATGGCCTGGCGGCGGACCCGTTCAACCTGCGCGCGGTGGAGCGCGTCTATGAGATCAAGTCGCGCTTACGGCACAAACCGCTCTCGCTGCTGATCGAGAACGTGGACCAGGCGGAAGAATTCGCGCGTCCCTTGCCGGATGACTTCCAACTTCTGGCGCGGCGTTTCTGGCCGGGGCCGTTGACCATGATCGTGCCGGCGGCGTCGCACCTGCCGCTGAAAGTCACCGCGAACACGGGGAACGTGGCGCTGCGCGTGCCGGCGGCGGAAATCCCGCTGGCGGTGGTGCGGGCGGCGAAAATTCCGATCACGGCTACATCCGCCAACCTGAGTGGCGCTGTGGAATGCACGACCGCAGAGCAGGTGGAGGAGCAACTGCGGGGTCGCATCGCGCTGATTGTGGACGGTGGAAAGTCTCCGCGGACAATTTCATCGACCATCGTGCACTTCAAGGAAGACGGCACCTGGCAGATTCTGCGCGAGGGCGCAATTCCCACCAAGGATATTGTCGAAGCATTGTCTTAAATCAGGTTTCAATGTTTCAGAGTTTCAAGGTTGCAGAGACGATCACTCGGAGGGCCAATCAGAGTGTCACTTAAAGATTGCAACCTCGACACGTTGAAACCTTGAAACTTTGAAACCTGATTTATGGCCGAAGATCACAATCCACCTGACCAGGAAAAATCTTTGTGGATTCGTCCCTGGTCGCTGTTGTTGCTGGCGGTGGTGGGAGCGCTGTTGTTATTTTTTGGCGTTACCGGCTCGCGCATCGTGCGCGCCGCCGCCGAAGCGCCCGCAAAGAAAGCGGATGTGATCGCCATTTTCGGAGCTGCCGAGTACGCAGGACGTCCTTCGCCGGTTTACCGGGCGCGGCTGGATCACGGTTATGAACTGTTTCAGAAAGGAATGGCGCCGGTGGTGATCACGACCGGCGGATCGGCGCAGGATCCGGATTTCAGCGAGGGCAGCGTTGGCAGAGACTATCTGCTGCGGCGCGGCGTCCCGGAGCAGGCTTTGATCGCGGAGACGCAAGGTTCCGATACGGCGCAGTCGGCCGCGCGGGTGGCCAACATCATGCGCGCGAATGGCATGCGCACCTGCATTACGGTGAGCGATGCGTATCACGTATTTCGCATTCGCGCCCTGCTTGAGCACGAAGGCGTGCAAGTCGAGTTGGCGCCAAGGCCAGAGTCGCGCCCGCACCCTTTGTGGGAGCGGTTCGCGGCGGTGATGCGCGAGGCAGCGAGTTACCTGGCGTGGAAGGCCGGTTTGCCGTAGGAAGGTCGCGGCTCGCTATCCACTATTTTCTGACCACCTTCCTACCAGCCCATTTTCTCGCGCAAGCTCGTGACATGCGCCACGTGATGGCGTCCGTGCCAGGCGTAGAGTGCGACATTCTTTTCGAGCGACATCGGGCCCAGTTCAGGATGCCGGAAGGTACGTTTCCATTCCGCGTCGGTGAGCTCGCGGAGCATCAGCATCCAGCGCTGGTGCAGGGAGTCGAGCAAGGCCAGCGACACTTCGATGGGGGCGTGCTTGGCCTCGGGCAACTCGGCCCAGAGATCTTCCATATATGGCTTGATGGTCGGCGCGTCTTCGGTGAGCGCCAGCTTGCACCGAATGTAGGAGTTCATGTGGCTGTCCGGGACGTGGTGGGCCAACTGGCGGAGCGTCCAGCCGCCATCGCGGTAGGGGGTATTCAGTTGCTGGTCGGAAAGTCCGCCGAGGGCGGCACGCAAACGGGCGGGGGTCTGCTCGATATCGGTCAAGCATTGCTGTTTCTGTTCAGCCGTAAGTGGGCCAGTGTTGGAAAACTTTCCGATTGGATAGCGGGGGTCAGACATGAAATTCCCTCCGGAGAGGTAGATGATTCCCAACGAAACTGTGGTGCAGAAAAAAGTGCGTGAAAAAAAACGACCCGCGAACGACCAACGATAAGGACCGACGACTAACGCACCATGGCGAGGATGCGGACGGGGGCTTCGCCAGGTTCTTTGTTTTTTGCCGGGGCAACGATGATGAGCGAGCCGGTCGCAGGCAGCGAGGTAAAGCGCGCGGTCCCTTCCACCACGTAGTCTCCGTGGAGGGCGAACTGCCGCGCCAGCGTGCGGTCGGAAGTCAAGTTCACGGGTGTCTCGACAGCGAAGGCAATAGTGTAGCGAGCTTCGATGAGGAACATCGCCGCGTCGCGGGCTATGGGAAGCGGAGTGCTTGACAGATCAGCGGTCGAAAGATCATTGCGCGCGCCGGCGCGGCGGATGGCCACTACGGCTCCCTGCGGAATCATGCCGTGATGCGCTTCCCACGCGGCGATATCGTCGAGAGAAATCTGCGGGCTGCCATCGAGCGCGGAGTTCAAATCCATAACTACGAGCGGAGCCACGAGGCGCTCAGGCGGAATCTGCCCGGCAGCCCAAGTCCCGGGAATGAGCGCACCGGGAGCGATAATACGGGTTCTGGATTCCGGAGCGTTGGCGTGCAGCGCCGTTGCCTTTCGCCCATCGGTAAGGTCCACCACGTGCGAAAAGCGATCCTGCTGCGTGGAAGCTGGGCGCCGGTCGGCAAACAGCAGAATGGCCAGCACGAGCGCGTAAGCGATGATGAAACTGCGAATCCGCATTTAATTCCTTGGCTGGAAGTAAGCTTAGACCTAACCTATGCCTGTATTGTTGCCCGAGGAAGTGCCAAGTTCAATCCACGGTTGGACATGACCCCTCGATTGGCTCCAAACGCCTGCTGGTGGAGAGCCGAGCGCCCCCGCCCGGCTGGACGGGCCAGACGCCCGTCCCTCCACTAGAGCTACCAGTATTCGAACAGAAAACTTTCGTTTCCGCTTCAATATTTCGGGCAGGATGGGCCAGGGGGTAGAATACAGTTAACTATTCCAGTAACTTTCCAGGCCCATCGCTCGCCGATTTCGATCAGGCGGGGCGTCTGTGCCGCTGGCAAGAACTGAGAACTGCCGGAACTGAGGAACTGATGTTCGGCCGCGAAGAAAAAGTTTCCGCCCTCCGGCTCACCGCCGTGCAGTACATCGTATTGTTCATTTTTCTGCTGCTGGCGTACGGGCTGTGGCGGTTGCAGGTGATGCAAAGCGGCAAGTACGCGCAACTGGCGGAGCAGAACCGCGTCCGCAATGTGCCGATTCTGGCGCCGCGGGGCAAAATCCTGGATCGCGAAGGCCGGATCATTGTCGATAACTACCCGTCGTTTTCCGCGCTCCTGCTGCGCGATTCTCCGCGAGATTTGAACGCGGACGCGGACGCCATCGCCAAAGGGCTGCACTTGAATCCCGACGAAGTACGGCAGCGCATCCGGCGCTTCTCGTCAATGCCACAATACCAGCCGATTTTCCTGAAGGAAGACATTACGCCCGACGAGCTGGCGTTCATCGAGGCGCACAAGAATGAGCTTCCCGAACTTGAAACGATCATGGCGCACCGGCGCTTGTATCCGCGCAACGGCTTCATGGCGCACCTGATCGGCTACGTCGGCGAAGTGACCGAAGACATGCTCAACCAGCCGCAGTTTGAACTCTACACGCCCGGCGACGTGGTCGGCGTGAGTGGAGTGGAGAAGCAATACAACAGCATCCTGATGGGCAAGAACGGATCGCGGCGCGCGATCGTGAACAGCCGCGGGCGGGAAGTCGGGCGGCTGGATGAAACGCCCGCAGAGCCGGGCAAGCAGCTGAAACTGACGGTGGATCTGGATCTGCAAATTGCGGCCGAGGAGGCACTCGAGGGGAGGAACGGCGCGGTGGTGGCGATGAATCCGCGGACGGGCGAGATTCTGGCGATGGTGAGCCGGCCGACGTTCGATCCCAATGATTTCGCAGTGAAGATTTCACGGGGCGAGTGGAACAAGCTGATCGACGATCCCGACCATCCGCTGCTGAACAAGGCGATTCAGGCGCAGCTCGCGCCCGGATCGGTGTTCAAGATCATCATGGCGACCGCCGGGTTACAGGAAGGCATCGCCCAGACCATGCATGTGAACTGCAACGGCGGCGCCAATTTTTATGGCCGCTATTTCAAGTGCTGGGTAGTTGCCGAGCACCGCACGCACGGCGTGGTCGAGATCAGCAAGGCCATTTACCAGTCGTGCGACGTTTTCTTTTACACGTTGGCCGAGAAGCTGGGCATTGATCGCATCGCGAAATACGCCACTGAACTTGGACTGGGTCAAAAGACCGGCATTGACCTGCCGCAGGAAGTCAGCGGTGTGATGCCGTCGGAAGAATGGAAGATCCGCAACTTCAAGCAGAAGTGGTACGCGGGAGAAACCATTTCGGTGGGCATTGGCCAGGGCGCCGTGGCGACCACGCCCATTCAGTTGGCGCGTGCCCTGGGCGCGATTGCCAGCGGTGGACTGCTGCGGCGTCCGCACGTCATCAATCCGACGGATTTGCCTCCGAATGTAGTACCGGCGGCGGCGACGCCCGATGAAGTGCGGGTGCCTTTGGATCCGGCAAACTGGGAGCTCATCACGGATGCCATGGCGAACGTGGTCGCGCCGATCGGAACGGCGCCCAGTGCGCATCTGCAGGGCATTGACCTTGCGGGCAAAACGGGCAGCGCGCAGACCATCAGCAATGCGTTGAAGGCGAAGCTGGGCGCGGGCGGAAAAAAATTCAAGGACAACGGTTGGTTTGTGGGCGTGGAGCCGAGAAGAGATCCGGAAATTGTCGTGTGCACGTTGCTCGAAGAAGGCGAGCACGGTTATCTCGCCGCCAGGACCACGGCGCAAGTCATCAAGGCCTACGTGGAGAAACAGCGCCGGCAGCCCACCAAGATGGCGGGCTCGGGCAATCACAACGATAAGGTTGAAATCGGTGCGGTGTGGACTGATTCCGGCGGCAGCAACGAAGACGGCCCGAACAAGAAGGAAGACCATTTGCGGGCCGGCCGCTTCTTTCTGGACGTTTCGCGCAAACGGCCGCCGCTGGCGGTGGCCGCCCCGGGGCTGCACTGATCGACCGTCCGCAACAAATTCAAATCCTCATCTGATCGTGATACGGTTGATTCCAGGATGAAGTTGATTCCAGGATGAAGACCGCTGCCCAGTTGGCTCTCGACGCCGCATCCGTCCGAGGAGTAACTTATGCCGACGCGCGGGTGGTTTCGATTCGCAACCGCTCGCTGACCACCAAGAACGGACGAATGGGTCATGCCTCGGAGTCCGAATCCCTCGGCATCGGCGTGCGCGTGATCGCGGAAGGCGCGTGGGGGTTTGCCGCGTCCGCGGACTTGAGCCGCGCCGCGGTAGAAGTGGCGGCCGCGCGGGCGGTTGAAATTGCGAGAGCCTCGGCGCGTGTGAAACGGGAAAATGTTCGACTGGCTGCCGAACCCGCAGCGGTGGCGGAGTGGACGACACCTCACAAGGTCGATCCGTTCACCACGTCGGTGGAACAGAATCTCGATTTGTTGTTGAAGGTCGACGCGGAGATGCGCGCCGTTCCGGGCGTCACGCTCGCCGAAACGGGAATGAACTTTCAGCGCGAAGAGTCGTGGTTTCTTTCGTCCGAGGGCTCCAGCATCCATCAGACAAAATATTCGACCGGCGCCGGCTATACGGCGTATGCGTTTGCCGGATCCGAGATTCAGAAGCGATCCTATCCGAACTCGTTCGGCGGGCACTGGCAGAACCGCGGCTACGAACTGATCGAGGAAATGAAATTGCTGGAGAATGCCCATCGCGTGGCGGAAGAAGCCGTCGCCTTGCACCACGCCGAGCAGTGCCCGGAAGGCGAGGCCACAATTATTCTGGATGGATCGCAACTGGGATTGCAGATTCACGAATCCATCGGGCATCCGATTGAACTGGATCGTGTGCTGGGCATGGAAGCAAATTTTGCGGGCACCTCATTTCTTACTCTCGAGAAACTGGGAAAGCTGCGTTACGGCAGCGAACTGGTCAACGTCGTGGCCGATGCGCGGCAGGAACACGGACCGGGCCTCGGGACGTTCGCCTACGACGACGAAGGTGTAGCGGCGCAGTCGACACCAATTATTACGCATGGACGCTTTACGGGATATTTGAGTTCGCGCGAAACCGCCCACACCATCGGCGCCACGCGATCCGGCGGAACGCTGCGTGCCGAAGGGTGGAACCGGCTGCCCATGATCCGCATGACCAACGTCAGCATTCTGCCCGGAGAAAAGCCGCTGAGTCTAGAACAGCTCATTGCCGCGACCGACCAGGGCATCTACATGGAAACCAACAAGTCCTGGTCGATTGACGACAAGCGTTATAACTTTCAGTTCGGATGTGAGATCGCGTGGGAGATCAAGCACGGTAAGCGGGCGCGGATGCTGAAAAATCCTTCTTATTCCGGAATCACGACGGAGTTTTGGAATTCGATGGACGCGATCTGCTCGCGCGACCAGTGGACGCTGTGGGGAACTCCAAACTGCGGCAAAGGCCAGCCGCAGCAGGTCGTGGGCACAGGACATGGGGCGAGCCCGGCCCGGTTCCGGAATATTCGCGTCGGATCGGCGTACCAGGGAAGGTGACGGGCAAGTTTGTAATTTCGTAATCGGGTAATTTGGCAATTTTAGAAACCCAAAATCAAGGGGCAACGGGCCGGTTTCAAATTACCAAATTACAAATTACCCAATTACCAATTTTCATCAATGCTGACCAAAGAACAAGCCGCCGACATCTTCGACCGGATTCGCCGCTTCTCGTCCGCCGACGAGGTCGAAGCTATCTTCACCGGCTCCCACTTCGCGCTGACCCGGTTCGCCAACAACACCGTCCATCAGAATGTGGAGGAAGAGAACTCCATCGTTTCGATCCGCACGAATTTTGCCGGCCGGACGGCGCGCGCTACCGTCAATCAATTTGACGACGAGAGTTTGCAGCGGGCCGTGACCGCCTCGGAGAATCTCGCGAAAGTACAGGAACCGGACCCGGACTTGCTGCCGATGCCGACGGCGGACGAGGCGAATGCAGCGGGCGAGGGCGCCCGCTCCACGCGCTTCTTTGAAGAGACCGCAAGCATTACTCCCGCCGATCGCGCCGAGGTGGTCAAACGCGTAGTCTCAGTGGCCGGCAAGCACAAGCTGACGACTGCGGGCATCTACTCGAATTCCGAATCCGGGGAAGGAATCTTCAACTCGCGCGGCTTGGCGAATTGGCATCAGCAGACGCTGGCGGAGATTTCCATCACTATGTTGGCCGAGGATTCTTCCGGCTGGCAGAAGTTGAATTCACCCGATGTGCGTAACCTCGATCCCGCGCGGCTGGCGGAGACGGCGGCGCAAAAGGCGGTCGAGTCCGCCCATCCGCGAGAGATTCTACCGGGGAAGTACACGGTAATTCTTGAACCGGCCGCGGTCCTCGATATTGTAGGCTTCATGTTCTGGGACTACAGCGGCGTGGCGATTCTCGATCAGCGATCGTTTCTCAACGATCGGATCGGCACCAAACTCTTCGGGGAAAACATCAACATCTGGGATGACGCCGCGCATCGGTTGCAGGCCGGTTCGCCATTCGATGGCGAGGGAGTGCGGCGCCAGCGCGTGCAATTGGTCGAGAACGGCGTGGTGAAGCGCGTGGTGTATGCGCGCGGCACGGCGCAGAAGATGAAGAATTCGGCGTATGCGGGCAAGGTCGGCCCCATCGCACCCACCGGGCACGGATTTCCCTTGCCGAACGAAATGGGCGAGATGCCGCTCAACATCGTTTTTGAAGTGCCAGATAAGGTTTTCGGGGGGCCAGAAAAACCCAAGAGCGTACAGGAAATGATCGCCTCCACCGAACGCGGCGTGCTGGTCACGCGCCTGTGGTACATCCGTGAAGTGGATCCATACGAGAAGATCGTGACCGGTATGACCCGCGACGGGACCTTCCTGGTGGAGAACGGCAAGGTGCAGTGCGGACTGCGCAATTTTCGCTTTAACGAAAGCCTGATCTCGATGCTGTCCAACGTGGAAGCGATGAGCGTTCCGGTTCGCGCCAGCGGAGAGGAATCGTTTGACATGGTGGTGCCGGCGATGAAGGTGAAGGAGTTTAACTTCACGGAAGCGACAAAGTTCTGAGCACTCAGCCCGTTCCCACCCGGGCATGCCGCGGAAGTCTTCCCTAGCGGCGCTCCACGCTAACTGGTGAAAGCAAAATGCTTCGACCCGAGGGCTGAGTGTCGGGCCGACACCTCCACTGAGATACACCCCTAAGTCCCTGTACCACCGACACTTCGCCGCCTTTGTTCCATGACTTCCGTAACTTTGCATTGCCCATGTTGGGGTGTAATCTCGCCCCTGAAGTGTGCACTTGCTCAAGCAGAGTGGGTGCACGGCAGGAACCGGAAGAAAGGTCGTCGCAAACGTGTCTGAAGCCGCCAAAGGAACCGTTGCTGATGTCAGCAAGAATCGAAGGGTTTATACGGACGTGCAAAGCGCGCCGCGCTTTCCCATCAAATTGCCGGTAGCGTTGAAGTCGGCAGTCAACCCGCCTGGAATCACGGAAAAGGCGATCGAGACCGAGAACATTTCCGCCAACGGCGTCCTGTTCCGCATGGATGCCGATGTGCCCGTTGGTTCGGCTGTCGATTTTACGATTTCTCTTCCCGCCGACGTAGTGGGCGCAGAAGCCGACGTGCAGGTCGATTGTCGCGGACGAGTGGTGCGCAGTTTTGCGGATGGCGGCCGGCGTGGAGTCGGGGTGGTGATTGACGAGTACCGTTTTGAGCGCAGGTAGTTGGCGCAGTTCGACCGGGCAAGTTTGGCCGCGCAGGTAGGGCGCGACGGGTAGGGCGGGAAAAGAGGACGGATGGGCAGCACTTCGGTCAGCACTTCGGTCAACACTTCGGTCAGCGCTTCGGTCAATGCCGAGCCAGGTGAAGTCGTTCAGCCTGAGAACGGCAAAGGCACGATCCGCGTGATTGTGGCGGATACCCAGGCCATTTTCCGGGCCGGGCTGCGCAAGATCTTTGCGCTCGAGGACGACATACGGGTTGTCGGCCAGGCCGAGAGCCTCGATCAGACCGTTGCCGCCATTCAGAAGTTTTCCGCTGATATTGTGATCTTCGAGGCGGCGCTGGCTCCGAATCCCGCGGACACGGTTTCCGATCTTCTCCGGCAAAGTACGACGTGCCGTTTGGTCGTCGTGCTGCAGGAGCCCGACCAGGAGATGACGCTCGACTTGTTCCGGCGCGGCGCCCATGGCATCGTTTGGCGCGAAGTTGAGCCCGAAATGCTGGTGGATTGCCTGCGCAAGGTCGCCCAGGGTGAACCTTGGCTTGAAAGCCGCGCGGTCGCATGGGTGATGCAGGCCTATCGCACGCAAGCTTTGCGTCCGGCAGGGTCACGTCCCAAAGTTTCGCTCACCCCCAAAGAGTCGCTCATCGTCTCCTGCGTCACGCAGGGGATGAAGAACAAAGAGATTGCCCTCCGGGTGGGCACCACCGAGCAGGTGGTCAAGAATTATCTCCGCAAAGTCTACGACAAGCTGGGAGTGGCCGACCGTCTGGAACTCGCGCTCTACTGCCTGAATCACCGCGTGGTTGAGGGCACGGCTCAGGTCAAGCCCGCCCAGCCACCCAACGGCCACGCTCCGGCAGCGCCAGAAACGCCCAATGCCTCGGCCGCTGCTTCGGGATCCCGCTCCTGATTCTCTTCTTCTTCTAGTACAATTCTCTGTCGCAGACTGTAAATCCAGTTCTCAGTTCCCGGTTCTAAGTTCTCAGTCAGAACCGTTGAGTTTTTTCACTGAGAACTGAGAACCGAGAACTGAGAACTATCCCCAAGAGAGGCAAACTATGAAAGGCGACGCAAAAATCATTGCCATTCTGAACGAAGTGCTCAAAGCCGAGCTCACCGCCATCAGCCAGTATTTCCTTCACGCCGAGATGTGCGAGAACTGGGGCTATGAACGGATGGCCAAGCAAACCCGCAAGGAATCCATCGAAGAAATGCACCATGCCGAAATTCTGATGGAGCGTATCCTGCTGCTCGATGGCACTCCCAGCATGACCGAAACTTTCAAAATCAATGTCGGGCAAACCCTGAAGCAGCAACTGGAGAGCGATCTGCAGCTCGAATACACGGCCGTGAAACGCCTGAACGAGGGGGTCAAGGCCAGCGTGGCCGCCGGCGACAATGGTTCGCGAGAGTTGCTGGAGAAGATCCTGCTCGATGAAGAACATCACATCGACTGGCTGGAAGGGCAACTGCACGCGATTAAAGAGATGACCTACGAGAACTACCTGGCCCAGCAGTTGCACAAGCCCGAGGAAAGCTGACAACAACAGCCAGTTCTCGGTTATGCTCGCCGCCCTGAGCGAAACCAAAGGGGAGGGATCCGCAGTTCGCCGGCAGTGCGTAGCACTGTTAGAATCAAGGCAATCGCTGCGTACGGCGCCGGAGAGATGGCCGAGTGGCTGAAGGCGCACGCTTGGAAAGCGTGTTTACTCGAAAGGGTAACGTGGGTTCGAATCCCACTCTCTCCGCCATATTTTCAATCAGTTACAGACCACGAAATCTCTCCGAAATCAGCGACGATTCCGGTCTTATCACGAGGTTTCTTAGTTCAGCATCAACGTTCAGGTGGTGCACCTTAGGCTTCGGACAGAGAATTTCAAACGATGGCAAATCCATGCATCGGAGACCACCTGCGAATCGACGAATTCCTGCCTCATCACGATTTCAGTGCGGCCTACGAAACTCGCATCAACGCCCCAGCTTCGGTCGTGTACCAGTATCTTCTCCGCTCGGACTTCAGCGAACTGTGGCTGGTGCGCGTCCTGATGACAATCAGAAGCGGAAAACGCCTTCCGCGTAATCGTGTGCCTGGTGACCTGCGTCAGCGGCTCCAAGGTACGGGCTTCGTGATCTTGTCGGAAGTTCCCAACGAAGAGATCGTTACCGGCGTCGCGGGGCGCTTCTGGCGTCCCGATGGTGGTCGGTGCATGGAACTCACCGCGAAGGATTTTGCCGCATTTTCTCCCTCCGGCTTCGCGAAAGCAGTGTGGAACTTCAAGCTGCGAGCAGATTCGACCGGGAGTACAGTTCTTTCAACCGAGACGAGGGTCAAATGCTTCGGATCGGCGGCATTCTGGAAGTTTCGCCTCTATTGGACCTTGGTCGGCCCGTTCTCTGGCCTCATGCGAAAGGCGATTCTCAAACAAGCGAAGACCGACGCGGAATCAAAGGCTACTCGAAGTGAACAGTGACTCCGCTTTCCATCCTCAGGCGCACTCGATAGCGATCAGCTTATGACTTCTACTTATCCAGCTTCGGCTCGTCCAAGATGATGTGTTCGTCGGAGACAAGCTAGGCGGTGGCTCTGTATCAACTTGCGGAGTCGAGGAATCCGCGCCCCGATAGGGCCGTGAACATTTTCCCAGTAACGAAAAAACTCCTCGTCCGTCAGGGCCGCCTTCTTGGTGATGCAATAAACAAGTTTGACCATAATCCTCGAAGCCGTGCGCTCCCAACCCGGCCCGTCACGACAAGCCTTGCACGCGCGCGCCTGCTGCTTTCAGCCGCTGATTGACCTCGCGTGCAATGGCTACGCTGCCCGGCGTGTCGGAGTGAATGCAGATGGTGTTCGCTTCAACCGTTAGTTCGGAGCCGTCGCTAGCGATAACCCTGTGCCTAACCGCGATGTCAATGGCTTGCTGCGCGGCGAGCGCAGGATCGTTAAGCAGCGCCCCGGAAAGAGTACGTTTACGCAGAGTGCCGTCCGGCTCGTAAGCGCGATCAGCGAAGGCTTCGGCAGCGAATCGCAATCCCATCGAATGCCAGACTTCCAGAACAGACGAGCCGGCCTGGCCGACCATGACAAGCTGCTGATTGATCGCCTTCACGGCGCGGCCGATTGCCAGCGCAACCTCGCGGTTCGTGTTGGCCGCGTGATATAGCGCGCCGTGCGGCTTCACGTGCACTAGCCGCAAGTCCAGGGACTCCGCAATCTTCGCCAGCGCCGCGATCTGCTGGCCCACAAAACCCTCGATTTCCAGCGGAGAATGCAGCGATTCGACGCGTCCAAAATTGGCCGGATCAGGATAGCCCGGGTGCGCCCCGACTGCGACCTTCAACTGGCGAGCGCCGGACAGCGTCTGCCGCATGGATTGTTCATTGCCGGCATGTCCGCCGCACGCGACGTTGGCGGAGGTAATGTAGCTCATCAGCTCGAAGTCAGTTCCATTGGCCAGCGACTCTTCGAACTCGCCCAAGTCGGCGTTGATATCGATAGAAATATCCGTCATCTTGAATCGCCTCTTTTATGCCAGAGCACTCAACCTTAACAACCCTTATCGTCCGATCACGAAACAAAGATTCCTTTCAGCCAGCGCTCCTGCTCGCCTATCGCTTGGACTGCTTCTGCAATGGAAACTTCGACGAGTCGCACCTCGTCGCGAGGCCGCAGCTGGCCGACGCGATGGATATCAGCCGCAATCACATTCGCGATCTTTGGATATCCACCGGTGGTCTGCTGATCGACAAACAGAATGATCGGCTGGCCATCCTGCGGCACCTGAATAGCCCCGAGCGGAATGCCGTCCGTAAGCAGCTCGGATGGTTCGCGCGGGCGCATGGCCTCTCCCTTCAGCCGCAGGCCCGAGCGGTCCGACTGCTCGCTGACGATGTACGCGCTGGAGAACAATTTCTCGAATGCCTCCGGCCCGAACCAGTCCTGCTGCGAGCCTTTGGTCACACGGAACGGTCGCGGAGCGCGCAACGAGTCAAGGGCACCCGGACGCAGCGAACGGACGCGGAACGAGCCGTGCTGCCGAACATGCAACACGTCGCCGCTCTGCAATCTGCGCCCCTTGAACCCTCCAAAGTGGCCGGCGACAAACGTTGACGCACTGCCCATGACCAGCGGAGTGTCGAATCCACCTTGGACAGAGAGGTAGCATCGCGCACCGGTCGTCATGCTCCCGCATTTCAGGGTTGCTCCTGCGGGAAGATCGAACGCTGCGTTGAATGGCACCTGCGCGGCACCGGCTTTGCATTCGCAACTGGCGCCTGTGAGCGCGACGATGGCCCTCTCCTCGAATTCCAGGGTTGCCCCGAGCAGCGTCATCTCCAGCGCGGGGACGTTCTCATCGTTGCCCACCAGAAGATTGGCAATGCGGAACGACAACGGATCGGCGGCCCCGGCGGGAGAGATGCCGAGGTGAGCATAGCCGAAGCGTCCAAGGTCCTGGACGGTCGTGAAGAACCCCGGCTTTGCAACCCGAATCGTCATGCAAGCCGGGCCTCAGCAGGTCGCGGTATGTCTTCGAAGGTCGCGCGGTCAATCGGAGAGAATTTCATCCTGTCACCCGGTTGCAGGCGAGTTGGCGGTGTTGCTTCGGGATCAAACATGCGCAGAGGCGTTCGTCCGATCAGCCTCCATCCTCCGGGGGAGTCCACTGGATAGATTCCTGTCTGACTGCCGGCAATTCCGACACTTCCGCCGGCAATGGATGGCCTGGGAGTCGCGAGCCTGGGCATGTGCAAAACCTCCGGCAACCCACCGAGGTAAACGAAACCCGGAGAGAATCCGAGGAAATATACGAGATACGTCGGGGAGGAATGTAGTCGGACAACTTCCTCCAGTGAAAGCCCAGTATGCTGCGATACATCCAGTAGATCGGGACCGAACTCGATGTCGTAACAGACCGGAATGGTGACTACGTTAGCGCGCCTCTCGACCGCGGAGTCACGACCAAGGGTGAGTTGTTGAACAACCGATGTCAGCGCGTCGTGCGTCAACCGCAGCGGATCGAAATCAATGAGCAGTGACGCGTATCCCGGGTGCAGGTTGCGGATCCGCGGATCATGCCAGGCCTGGAATGAATGAAACAACGCAATCACCCGCTCGTGGAGTGCGGGCGAGATCGCATTCCCGAAGACAACCAACAACGACGAGTCGCTCGCCGGAATGATCTTCATAGTTCCTGCACCTTCCTAGCAAGGATAGACGATCTCCGCCGGCGCCACATCTGCTTTGGAGATGCGCCGCAAGGGTAGCGTTCCGTCGTTTGAAACCGACATTGTCAGAGATGGTGCAAAGGCGATTTTAGGTTAGCAACGAGCGGGGCGCCTTTTTCACTTCGATCCGCAGAGCGCAGAATTCAAGTCCAAAACAAAAACCCGAGCGATTGCATACGATACCAGCAACACGGATCGTCCTGCCCGTAGTTCGGAACTCGACTTCCATCAGCTCGCCGGGCTGCAGGTTGACCCCGGCGTAGAGCTCCATACCCGTGCGGCTTAACATCGAAACCAATCCGGGCACAACTGTGTTTGTGGCGCCGGGGACCGCGATGAAGACAGGTGTGTGCATGCGATATCGGGGGTATCGGCGAGTGTTGGTCGAGTCCATTTCGAGGTAGTGACGTCAAACACAATCTACTTGAGCAAGCCGAAGTGCAGCAGGTATGCCGCAGTGGCCAAACCGATCATGAATAGGCCAACCGCTCCTGCGACCTTGAACCTCCAACGCCGCCGCTCGCTGTGCTGCGCCGACGCAGCGCGCAGTTTCTCAATCCAATCCAGCTCGGATTTGTTCTGACTTGTCCCCTGCCCGACGAGCGCTCCGAGGCGGCGGTGATCGTCGGCCGCGAGCGAAACGAAGCGGAAGGGCTGCAACCCATTGGTGACGGGGCGCAGCATCTCTGCGCCTCCGAGCACTGCGCCGGCTCCAGTCAGGAATATCAATTTGACCTGCGACCCTTGGACGACGGGCTGAGGGAGCGAAAGCAGACCACCGGTGACAGAAATCACTTGGAGGTTGGCCCCGGTGGTCTGGCCATTTGCAAACCGCAGCACGGCCGGATTTCGCCCCTCGAGATGAGCGCGCGGTACACGCCACGGCGGGCGGGATTGGGGAGAGCTGCTCATATCAGACGCCAGTATGTGGCGAGAGTGGTTACTAACAGAAGATTACGAAAGTGCCAGTCCGGGTGGTGACCAGTTTTTGCGCCGTGGCTCTTGGCGGTCATTTCACATCACTGCTGTCCGGTTAAGTGACAAGGTGCTGGCTGCAAGTAATAGCTGCGCAATAAGTTGAAGTCATTTCTGGCTTGCCGCGATTTGAATGCGAGGAGAGCAGACAATGGCTCAT
>Ga0224558_1000516_pt1 | contig 44424 bp, 43 predicted proteins | sample 714S32024metaG_FD_180682 | JGI IMG/M metagenome (GOLD analysis project Ga0224558, IMG submission 180682) | Peat soil microbial communities from Stordalen Mire, Sweden - 717 S3 20-24 | ecosystem: Environmental > Terrestrial > Soil > Wetlands > Peat | place: Sweden: Norrbotten County, Stordalen... | reverse complement strand
CGACGGTCCGATCGCCCGGAACATGCCCGACGTGCCGGTGCTGCGCTGGTTCCGTGGCGCCGGCCCTCACAACGTGGTGGGGCAGGGCCACGACCTTCTCACGGGCGGGTTGATCCTGACCGTCATGATCCTGCCGATCATCGCGGCGACCACCCGCGACCTGCTCCGTCAGGTGCCCAGGGCCACGGTGGAGGGAGCCACCGCCCTCGGTCTGACTGACGCGGAAGCGGTGAACACGGTCACGTTGCGCTGGGTCCGCTCGGGCATCATCGGAGCGTCGATGCTGGGCCTGGGACGCGCGCTCGGAGAGACGATCATGGTGGCAATGGTGGGGGGCGCCCTGCTTGGGTCCAGCCCACACTCGATCTTCAGCGCTTTCAACACCATCGCGGCCGCCATCGTCACCCAGCTCGAGGCCGCCTTGAGTGACCCGACAGGGCTTCAAGTGGGCACGCTCGCCGAGATCGCCCTCGTGCTCCTCGTCATCTCGCTCGCCGCCAACGTGATCGCCCGCTGGCTCGTGCAGCGTGGCGTGGGCACCGCCCTGCCCGTCGGAAGGGGGATCTGAGATGGCGGCGACGACGGGTGCCGCGCCACTTCCCACCGAGGCCACCACCTTCACCGAGCGTTCGCGCAGTGCCGGACTCGGCCGGCGCAAGATGAAGAACGCCCTTCTGTGGGGGAGCTGTACGATCGCCCTGGCGCTTGTGGTGTCCCCGCTTCTTTGGATCGTGATCGGGGTGATCGCCAAGGGCGTGTCGCACTGGCAGTGGAGCGCCCTCACTCACGACCACGCTTCGGCCTCGAGCCCGGGCCTTTTGAACGCGGTGATCGGAACCTTCACCCTCATGGCCGGCATCGTGGTCATCGGCGGTGTGATCGGCATCGCGGGTGGGATCTACCTCGCGGAGTACTGCCCCGAAGGCAAGGGAAAGTTGCTGCGCGGCGCTTCTGAGGTGCTCTCGGGGGTGCCCTCGATCGTCCTCGGCTATGTGGGGTTCATCGCGCTGGTCGTGGGTTTCAAGGGCACGGGCATCCACTGGAGTTTCGGCCTTCTGCCCGCGTGGATCGTGGTGGCGGTGCTCGTGGTCCCCTATATCACCAAGTCGACCGAGGTGGCGATCCGCAACGTTCCCACCGCCTACAGAGAGGGGGCCGAGAGTCTCGGGCTCTCGAGCGGGTTCACGCTGCGAAAGCTCATCCTGAGACCGGCGCTCCCGGGAATCGTCACGGGTCTGATCTTCGCCGCCGCTATCTCGGTGGGTGAGACCGCGCCTCTCATCTACACGGCGCACTGGTCCGACCACACCAACTTCTCGCTGATCCACAGCGCGTTCGGCGGGGTCGGGTACCTCACCTACGGCGTGTTCGAGTTCCTGAACGAGCCGAGCGCCCACGACCACGTCTTGGCCAACGACGCCGCAATGATGCTTGTCGTCATCGTGCTTCTGCTCATCGTGGTATCGAGGGTTCTCGTCTCCCTCACTCAGCGGTACTCCCCAGATCGACCCCAACGCCTCGGCCGATCCGGGAAGTGAGTGGCAAGGCGGCGCCGTCGTGGGTGACGCCGAGGCGCCGCTTCGGATTCTGGTCGTTGAGGACGAGAAGTCCTATCGCGAGGCGCTGAGCGCCGGGCTGGCCAAGGAGGGGTACGCGGTCGAGCTGGCCGCGGACGGATCCGAGGGTCTGCGCCTCTTCGCCGAGAACCCACCGGATCTGGTGCTGCTAGATGTTCTGCTGCCCGGCATGCTGGGCACCGAGGTGTGCCGCCGCATGGGGGCGATCGCACCGGTCCCGGTGATCATGGTGAGTGCTCTTGACTCCGAGGTGGATGTCGTGCTCGGGCTCGAGATCGGCGCAGCCGACTACATCACCAAGCCTTACCACCTGCGCGAGCTCACAGCGCGAATCCAAGCCGTGCTGCGCAGGGTTGCGCCCCGGCCTGTCGGTCTGCCGGTCATCTCCGGGAGAGGCGCGCAGTGGGCGCCGGAGGTGGTGGTGGCTGGACCAGTTCGCATCGACTTCGCCCGACGTGAGGTGACCACTTCACGGCGAGTCGTGCACCTGAGTCGCCGGGAGTTCGACCTGCTCGCATTGTTGCTCTCTCCTCCCGGTCAGGTGCACACACGTGAGGAGCTGATCGACAGGCTGTGGTCCGGGCGTGACCTTTCCGACACCCGCACCCTCGACACCCACATCCGGCGACTTCGAGTGAAGCTTGAGCGCGATCCCGCCGATCCGCAGTACCTGGTGACCGTGCGAGGTGTGGGGTTCCGCTTCGATGCCGAAGGGCGCGGGGAGCTCGAGCGCTGTTAGGCCTCGTGGCGCTCGACGCTGCGCCACACGGGCCGGCGAGGGCGGTCGAACAGCACGTCGAGGTGTTCGCCGCGCAGAGCCGCGAAGACATGATGCCCCCAGCGCTCTGCTCCGGCCAGTGGCTGGGGGAGGTGCTCGGGGGAGAACCACCCCACGTGCGAGGTCTCGAGTGGATGGGGTCGCAGCTCGCCGCCCGTGGCCCGGCAGTGGAAGACGAGCGAGTACAGGGCGACTCTGGTGAACCCGAGGCGCAGTCCGTCGAGAACGGCGATGAGGCGGACCACTTCCGCCTCCACCCCGGTCTCCTCGAGCACCTCCTTCACCACCACCTCGGCTGCCGAGTAACCGACGTCGGCCCACCCGGTGGGATAGAGCCACACGCCGGAGTCGGCGCGCTGCACTAGGAGCAGCTCGCCTTTCTCGTTGCCCACGGCGGCCCCCACCGCGATCTTCGGGGTCACGTATCCGGGCACTCCCTTTCCCACGGCCCCGAGCCACTCCTCGACCAGCTCCCCGGCGTCCTCCACGCCGTTCGCCCCCAGGGTGGCGGCCACCGAGATGTCGGCCGCGACGCGCAGCACTTCCTCGAAGCGCTCGCGCTCGTAGAGGTTCTCGGTGAAGCCGAGGCCGGTGCGGGCGATGGCCGCCAGGCACTCGCTCCAGCGAAGCAGTTGACGGGTGGATACGGGACGATCCACGGTCATGACGCTAATGCCGGAAGGCGCCGCCCGCAGCGTCGCACGGGGCTCGGCCCGACGGACCTCTGGCTGGGTGGTGCCGCCCGAGGTCCGGGGTGGGACAGAATGGACCTCATGGCCGTGAACGCCGACTGTCGCCACTACGTCATGCAGACGACCGACCGTGGAGAGAAGCTCGAGCGTTGCCGGGTGGATGCCAACGAGCACCTTCCCTTCGCGTGTCCCGAGGGTTGTGTCTTCTACGAGCCCCGCAAGGTGTCCAAGGCCGGGTGGCATGTCGGCGAGCGCCGCAGGGACGATCCGCCTCGCCGCTGAGCGTCCTCGGTCTCATCCATCACGGGGCCGCGTACCCGCCAGGGCCATCCGGCGGTTGGCGTGTGCCGCAGTGAACCGGTCGCCCACGCCCCCGGTCTGCCAGAAGTCGAGCACGGTCTCGGCGCTCACTTTGCCCGCTTCGATCAGGGCCTCGGTGTTCGAGAAGTCGTCGTAGCGCGACACGGGCTCGGAGTCGACTGTGAACACCACCACTTCGATGCCCTCAGGAAGGTGGGCGAGCTCGCGGACGAACCGGCTGTGCACCGCGATGAAGAAGGCTGTCAGCACCGCCTCCACTGGCCTGCGATAACGCTGAGGGGTGTAGTGCATGGGCCCGCACAGGAGCACGAAGATGCGCTCGGCGCCTTGGGACAGGGCGCGGCCAATAGGAACGTTGTCCACGACCCCGCCGTCGATGAACGGCTCTCCGTCGATTTCGACCGGGGGAAGAAGGGCCGGCAGTGCCGCCGAGGCGAGGATGCGTTCGACGGCAGGCCCGGAGGTGAACCAGCGGGTGCGGCCGTCGTGCAGCGAAGTGGCCACCACCTCCAGGTGCACAGCGGCATGCTCGAGGTGGTCGAAGTTGATGCCCTCTTCGATCACTTTGCGCAGTCCCATGTTGGCGTGCACCGACTCGCGCTGTTGGAAGTAACGCACAGCGTTCGGCATCCGTCCCTGGGGAAAGACGTCGTCGGCGGTGAGCCGTTTCCAGATCGACGCCATGCGCTGCACGCCCAGGGCGGTGGGTTCGCTGCAGAACCCCGCTGCGTTCACGGCGCCCACCGAGGTGCCGAAGACAGCGTCGGCGGTTATGTCCCGTGCGACGAGGGCCTGGACCATCCCGATCTGCGCGGCACCTCGGGAGCTGCCCCCGGCGAAGACAAAGGCGGTACGGGCCCGGCGCCGCGAGGTATCGCCGCGGCGGTGGCGCGCCAGCCACCGCCGCGGCGTCCCCGACGCGAGGAAGACCCCGCCGGGTAACTGCGCGGCGTCGATGACCGGCGCGCCGACGGTGGGCGGGTCCGAGAGCGGTTCCACAGCGGCTTCAGGCACCATGAGCATCTTCACCCATCTGGCCTGGGCGACGTTCGGTTGCCCGCGGGCGGAGGGCTGGTGTGGCGGGTCTCGCGCACCGCCCGGTCTCGCCTCATTCCCCATCGCACCGAGACCACCACGAGGCCCACGATGAGCACCACGAAGACCCCGAAGACGGCGTCGAAGGCGGCACTCACGGCAGGGCGGCGGGTGCGAAGCCGCTGACGGCACAATCAGGGCTCAGGCTCATCGTCCGCGACGCTACCTCCGGACTCCTTCGGAGTCCGGAGGTAGCGGGTCCAAACCGTTCGCGCGACACACCCGTCGTGCATGCTTGGAACGTGGTCATACGCGAGCGACCGGGTGCGCTGTCGACCGAGCCGTTGCTTGCCCGCCTGCGAGGCGACGGTGATGTGCGTCCCGCGGTGGACCCAGGCCTGGCAGGGGGACTTCGTGACTGGTTCGAGGATGCCCTAGGCGCCGCGGGCGGCTTCCCAGCGCAGGCACCTGTGGTGCGGGTCAGCAAGGAAGCGGTAAACCAGGTCCTCGTCTGTGAGGCCCATGCCCTTTCTCGAGCTGTCATGTCACGTGCCGTCACCGTCGAGCTTGCTCGAGGGGTCCTGGTGGACGCGCTGTTCCGCCAGTGGGTGACCTTGGGAGACATCGGCGAGCCATGGGTGGACGCCGTGGCGGCGGTCGAGTGCGCGGGCGACGAGGCGGTCGTCCGCTTCATATCCGACCTGGACACCCAGGGCCGGGATCGTCTCGCCGACGAGGTACGTGAACATGCCGCGCGAATCGCGTCCGTGTGGCCTGTGTCGAGCCCGGCTTGGCTCGCCCGCACTCAGGAGCGACTGGAGGTTCCGCTCGGAGGTGGACGCCTCGTTCTGAGCGGCGTTGTCGACCTGGCCTTCGGAGCGCCTTGTGCGGGGCGCGCCTCTGTCTGCCTGGTCGAGCTGAAGTCCGGCGTTCGGCGTCTCGAGCACCGCGGGGACCTTCACTACTACGCCCTCTTGGAGACGCTTCGAAGCGGCGCGCCTCCCTTCCGGATCGCCACGTACTACTCCTCCACCGGTGAGCTCGATGCCGAGCAGGTCGGTGAAGATGTGCTGCTGGGGGCTATGCAACGGACCCTTGCTGGATCCGAGCGCCTGTGCCGGCTGGCCGCAGGGGCAGAGCCGGCGCGCACAGCGAACCCCCTCTGCGCCTGGTGTGCGGAGCTTCCCGGCTGTGGGCCCGGCCAAGGGCGCGCCCGGAGCAGAGTTCCGAAGATGACGGGAGGCCCCACGGCCGATGAGCGTGTTTGGGCTCGCGACCCATGCTGGGCGGAGGAGGAGTTCCGGTGAGAAAGATCGCGGAGAAGAACCGATGAGAGCAGCCCGGAAGGCTGTTAGTGAAGCCACCGAGGTTGTCCGACCCGTAGGGATCGGGCTCGCCTTGCCGCGCGCCGCGCCCCTCACCGACGCGCTGTTGGCACCGGCCGCTTGCGATGTGCGGACCTCGGAGTTCCAAGAACTGCGTGCCTCGCTGTTCTATGAGCTGCCTCGGCTGGTGGAGGAGCTGCCCCCGAGCGAGCGTTTGCAGATCGGCGCCCACGAGTTGGTCGTCGCTCGCGACCATCCGGAGCGCTGCGCGCTGAGGCGTGACGGGTTCGTCCCTTCTCCTCGACGTTGCAGGCGAGCGATCGGTGTCGCAGCCGTCGAGCGTTGCGTGCGCGGTCGCGCGTCGACGCCCCAGACGGCAGTGGCCGAGGTGCTGGAGTCCGGCGTGGAGGACCTGGCCGCCGCGGCGAGAGCACAGGGTGGTCAGTCCCCGCCATGGTGGGCCGAGTGGTATGCGGGCCTGGCTCTTGGAGGCCGGGCCACGGTGCAGGCGGAGGCCCTGACGTGGGCCACGCAGCTGTGGACCGCGCTCGACTGGTGTCGCTTCGAGAGACCCCCCGTCATCGGAGGACGCGATGACTGGTGGGACTGTCCGGGCCGCCGGCAATTGGCCGTGCGCGGCCGCGCTGAAGTTCGGGCCTGGGCCGGCAGCCGACCGGCGATGCTTGTCGTCGCTGCTGGCTCCCCTGGTACCGGGTGGCGCGCCGAGCTCGCTCAGCGCGCCCTTGTCGTCGCGCTGGCGCGTGGCGAGGGTCCGATCCCGGCACGGGTCGTGGGCCTGTGGCCGACGAGTGGGCTCGTCCGGATATGCGAGGTCGACATCACCGCTCTGCACGAGGCGGCCGCCGCGCTGGTGTCAGCCGTCGGCACATGGGTGAACGCTCTCGTCGGCTCACGCCATGGCGATCCGGTGGAGTGCTAACTGGCTACGGTGGGCGAATGAGCTCTGATCCCGATCGTTGCTCGGTGCGACAACGCGGCGGTTCCTCCTGTGCCCGGTCAGCCCTCTTGGTGGTGTTGCTGGCGGTGCTCTTGAGCGCGTGCAGCACCGGCTCATCGTCCTCCGTCTCGGGGTCGAGCTCACCGACCTCGGCGTCGGAGCCTTCGGGTACCACCGGCGCGCCGAACGCGGCCCAGACGGCTGCGGAGGTGAACGGAGCCACCACGGCGGACACCGACAGCGCCGGGATCGAATGGCTGTGCCGGCCGGGGCAGGTGCAAGACCCCTGCCGGTTCGACCTGACCGCGACTGTCGTGCCGAGCTCGGGATCGACCCAACTCCAGCACGCCTCGGCGCCGGCCGATGCTCCCATCGACTGCTTCTACGTCTATCCGACCGTGAGCGAGCAGCACGGTGTGCTGGCCAACCTGCGCATCGACCCTGCGGAGATCTCTGTGGCGGAATCGCAGGCCTCGCGCTTCTCACAGGTGTGTCGCGTCTACGCCCCCATCTATCCGCAGCTGACCCTCAACGCCATCTTGAATTCCTCGCAAGTCACCGCTGGTGACGTGGCCAAGGCCTTCGCCGGAGTGGTCGCTGCCTGGAAGGACTACCTGGACAACTACAACCACGGGCGGGGTGTGGTCGTCATCGGGCATTCTCAGGGTGCGTCCATGCTCATCGGGCTGTTGCGATCGGAGGTGGACTCCCGACCCGCCGTCCGGCACCGCCTCGTCTCGGCTCTTCTCATGGGAGGCAATGTCACGGTGCCGATCGGCAAGTCCGTGGGTGGGAGCTTCCAGCACATCCCCGCCTGTAAGTCGACCACCGAGACCGGTTGCGTCGTCGCTTACTCCTCGTTCGATCAGCCACCCCCGTCGAACAGCCTGTTCGGACGCGTCGGCCAAGGGGTGAGCAGCTTGCTGCCGGGCCCGCCGCAGTCGGGCGCCGGGTTGCAGGTGCTGTGTGTCAACCCCGCTTCTCTTTCGGGGGGAAGCGCACCGCTTTCGCCTTACTTTCCCTCGGCGAGCGTGGCCAGCGGTCTTGGTTCGAACGGGTCGGCGGCACCTGCGGCGCCCACTCCCTGGGTCGCCGAGCCGGGGCTCTACACGGGCCGCTGCGAGTACTCCGACGGTGCCAGCTGGCTACAGGTGAGCGCTCCTATCCATGCAAGTGACCCGCGCCAAGTGGTCAGCCAGGTGCTCGGGCCCACATGGGGTCTGCATCTCGTCGACGTCAACATCGCTCTCGGGAATCTGGTCAAGCTCGTCGGTGACGAAGCACGGTCCTTCACGCGTTGAGCGTGGTGGTTCTGAGGTCACGTTCCAAGCCGGCACACAGCCAATCGCCAGCTGGTTCAAAGGAGAGGGCCTCATGCTCCACATATGCAAAGGGCCAAACCGGTCGGTCTGTCCGCGCCCGTCACGCTCAGCGCAAAGCACCTTCTGCGGATGCCCGTTCCCTTCGCCATCCCCGTGCGAGCATCCCTGGTCGTCGCTTCTCGTGATGAGGACCCTCCTGACCACGACCGCGCCTGTGGCGTGCTCGTCGAGAATGTCGTCCCGGTCGCCGACCCGACGCAGCAGCCACTCGTCGACGTGGTCGTCCCCGTGCACAACGAGGAACGGGTCCTCGAGTCCAGTGTGCGACGCCTGCGGTCGTATCTCGATTGCGAGTTCGGATTCCCGGCCGTGGTCACCGTGGTGGACAACGGGAGCACGGACGCCACTGCACTCATAGCCGCTCGTCTCGAGGCCGAGCTCGGGGGGGTGCGTACCATCCATATCGAAGACAACGGCCGGGGAAGGGCCCTGCGGGTCGCCTGGGCCGGGACCGCAGCACAAGTCGTCGCGTACATGGACGTGGACCTCTCGACATCGCTCGACGCCCTGTTGCCGCTGGTAGCACCGCTCGTCTCGGGCCACAGCGAGCTGGCCATCGGGACTCGCCTCGCTCGCGGGTCACGTGTAGTGCGCGGTCTGAGGAGGGAGCTGATCTCGCGCGCTTACAACCTGCTCCTGAAGGTGCTCTTGCACAGCGGGTTTTCAGACGCTCAATGTGGGTTCAAGGCGGCGCGCGCTGACGTGGTTCGCCGGTTGCTGCCCGAGGTCGTCGACGAGGGTTGGTTCTTCGATACGGAGCTACTGGTACGAGCTGAGCGCCACAAGCTGCGAATCCACGAGGTGCCGGTCGACTGGGTGGAAGACACGGACAGCCGGGTCGACTTGGTGCGAACCTCACAGGAGGACTTGAGGGGCGTGCTCCGCTTGTTGCGCGACAAGAAGCAGCGGCGCCTTTCTACGAACATGAGACCGCCCGCGAACACGGACACTATCGACGACAAAGCTCCGTCGCGCGAGGACAAGACAGTGACGTCATGACCGCGCTAGCCGAGCGCCCCGAAGGGGATCTGGCTGATCTTGGTGATCTTGCCGATCTCCGTGATGGGCGGGTCCGTTCCAGGGGGCTGTTGCGCAGCGCCTTGAGCGGCCGGACGGAGGACCCGGCATGGGTGCGTCCAGCACTGCTGGCGCTCCTAGCTGCCACGGCCGTCGCCTACATGTGGGCGCTCGGGGACTCCGGGTGGGCCAACTCCTTTTACTCGGCGGCGGTGCAGGCGGGAACCAAGAGCTGGAAGGCGTTCTTCTTCGGATCATCCGACGCGTCAAACTTCATCACTGTCGACAAGCCTCCGGCCTCTCTGTGGGTGATGGAGCTTTCCGCGAGGTTGTTCGGTCTGAGCTCTTGGAGCATCCTCGTTCCTCAAGCCGTGGAGGGTGTGGCAACCGTAGGCGTGCTCTATGCCACCGTCCGCCGTTGGTTCTCTCCCGGTGCGGCTCTGCTTGCCGGTGCCGTGATGGCCAGTACCCCTGTGGCGGTGCTCATGTTCCGTTTCAACAACCCCGATGCATTGCTCGTGCTGCTGCTCACCCTCGGCGCCTACGCCACCGTCCGAGCTCTGGAGCGAGCCAGCACCTGGTGGCTCGTCGCGGCAGCCGCTGCGATAGGGACTGGGTTCGTCACGAAGATGTTGCAGGCCTTCCTGATCGTTCCCACCATCGGGCTCGTGTACCTCATCGCCGCTCCGACTCCGCTCGCGCGCAGGGTCAAGCAGCTGTTGCTCGCCGCAGTCGCACTCGTTGTGTCCTCGGGCTGGTGGGTCGCGGCCGTCGAGCTGGTTCCGTCCGCGAACCGCCCTTACATCGGAGGCTCCCAGGACAACAGCTTGCTGAACCTGATCTTCGGCTACAACGGGTTCGGCCGACTCTCGGGCAACGAGTCAGGCAGCGTCGGGGGGTTCGGAACCGCTGGATCTCGGTGGGGTCCCACCGGGCTTCTTCGTCTGTTCCGCACCGACATGGGGGGCCAGATCTCGTGGCTGATCCCGGCTGCCCTGGTCCTTCTCGTGGCCTGCCTGTGGTGGGGTCGCAAGGCCCACCGCACCGACCGTACAAGAGCAGCGATGATGCTCTGGGGTGGCTGGCTCGTGGTGACCGCGCTCGTCTTCTCCTACGCCCAGGGCATCGTCCATCCCTATTACAACGTCGCTCTGGCGCCAGCCATCGGGGCGTTAGTCGGCATGGGTGCGGTGACACTGTGGCGACGGCGTAGTCGATTGTCGTCCCGCATCACTCTCGCAGGTGTTCTCGGCGTGAGTGCCATCTGGTCGTACGTGTTGCTGTCGCGTTCTTCGAACTGGCTACCGTGGCTCAGGACCACAGTGTTGATAGTCGGTCTTGTCACGGCCGTACTTCTTGTGTTGAGCACACGTCTCGGCCGCAAGGCGGTGATCGTGCTAGGGGGCGCGGGCGTGGCGGTGGCGATGGCGGGCCCGGTGGCGTACGCGCTGGACACCGTTTCCACGCCGCACTCCGGAGCCATTCCCTCGGCCGGACCCGCGGTGGTAGGGACGTTCGGCGGACTCGGCGGACTCGGCGGACTCGGCGGACTCGGCGGACTCGGCGGACTCGGCGGAGCGCAGGAAGCAGGGTTCCCACCGTTCTTGGGCACGGGCCGGCTTCCTCGCGCCGACGGCCAGTTTCCTCGTGGCGCCGGTCGTAGATCGACGGGTACGGCGAACGGCTTTTCACGGTTCCCAGGAGCAGCGGGTGCCACCAGCGGCGAGTCCGGTGCGTTCGTTGGCGGGCCTCCTTCGTTCGGCCGGTTCTCGGGCGGAGCCGACGCGGTGGGTGCTGGCCTGGGCGGGCGCGGTGGGGGTCTCAGTGGCCTGGGAGTCGCTGCAGGTGGTGGAGGCGGGGTGGGATTTCTAGGTAGCACCACCCCCGGTAGAGCCGTGGTGAAACTGCTCGAGAAGGACGCTCACCGCTACACGTGGGTGGCGGCCACTGTGAATTCCAACTCCGCCGCGGGTTACCAGCTGGCAACCAGTGACCCGGTGATGGCCGTCGGAGGGTTCAACGGCAGCGATCCCGCTCCCACGCTCGCCCAGTTCGAGCGCTACGTGCACCAGGGGAAGATCCACTACTTCATCGCGGGGGGAGGTGGCCTCGGAAGCGGAGGTACCGCGACGGCGGCGGGAGAGGTCACCCAATGGGTGGAGAGCCATTACTCGAGCAAGACGGTCGACGGTGTGACCCTCTACGAGGTGAGCCCATCGGTGTCGGTAGGAACGTTGTAGTTCGCTTCGAGCTGGGCCACCGGTAGACGAGGTCGGGACGCCTTCTGGCCCGTGTCGCGCAACACCCACCCAATCGCCTTGCGAATGAAGAATTCCCTTTCGTCGAGCATTGCGTCCGCGTCGCCATAGAAGCGTTCAAAGCCGCCGTCCCCTCGCCGCAGTGGCAGGAGCAGCACGAGAAGCGCCGACCGGCGGATCTAGAAGTCGTCGTCACGAGCCCAGCGGTCCAGCACGGAGCCCAGCTCGTGGTGGTTGTCAACGAGGTGCCCCATCACGGATGTTGCGAGCCCATCGAGAAGCGCCCACGTTCGGGAGTCGCGCAGCAGACGTTCGAGCATCACCGCGTCGGCCGGTACCAGATGGTCACCGTAGAGGTCGAGCAACTCGACAGTGACCATGTGTCGCTCGTGGAAGGGCTTCTCCCACAGGGCATCCATGAGCGCGACGAGTTAGTCGTGGCCCAGCGATTCCAGCCATGGAGCAGGCATCGCCTCGCTTACGCGGCCAATGGCGCAGGGGCAAGCTGGCGGGCACCCCAGCCAGCGCGATCATCCTGTCCAAGCGTCGCCTATCACCCGACTGGGCATAGGACCCGGTGCAGAGACCCTACGATCACTCCATGCCACCTACAGGGGACGGAGGCAACCGCTGTGAGCCAGAATGACGATTGGTCACCCGATGAACCATTGGGCACAGAAGCGTTCGAGCAGGGAGACGAAGCGCTCGATGAGGGCTCCAGGATCGATTCGGATTTGATCGAAGAGGTCGAGCAGGACTCCTCACGCGATCCCACACTTCAGGTAGACGAATGTGAACTCGAGGAGGCCGACGCGGAGCTCGACGACCCTGAAGTTCTGGTCACCCTCGACGGAGGTATCGACGACCCCGATGGCCTAGGAGGGCCCTCAAGTCGCACTCGCTCTCGACATGAAGACAAAGAGGGCTGGGATCTCGACGCATCGATGGCAAGCGGCAACGAACCTGATGCGGATTCGACCGACTGACGGATTCCTGAGCCGGGCGCACGCGCTTACTACTGCGAGGTGGTCACGGCGAACCCGGTTTGTGCTCGGGCGCTTTGACGGTCCTGCTCACCAGGACGGGGGAGAGGGGGTCACCAGAACAAAGTACCTGTTCAGAGGGCGGAGGGGGAGGGATTCGAACCCCCGGGCCTTTTGGGCCAAGGTTTTTCAAGAGAGAACTGATGTTTCTAACGGCTCGCCGCTGTTAGGCGATGTGCCCTTCGAGCTGCACTTTTGTTCCTACCGCTTGTCAGGGGTCGCGGAGATTTGCCGGGATTTGTAGTCCAAAAAGTAGTCCGAGCAAACGGCTACGAACTAACGCTCTTGGAGCCTTCGACCCATTCTCACGCTCTGGGGCTTCGGCGGTTCGAGTCCGCTTCTCGCCCCTCCGGCTTCCTTTGTGTCCCTATACGGTGCGATTCGCACGAGCTCGCGATGGTCCTCTAGCGACCGTGCGCCCGCCCGACGCGGAGGTTAGCTGGCTCGCTTGTATTGAGTGCGACTGCCGCGCCGTCCCGGCCCGGATCTTCGGGGCTGTCCGGGATCCCGCGCTGTCTTCGCATTCGAGCCGGAACGCACTGACTGGCCCCGACCACCTTTGCGTGCGCCCTGCTGCTCAGAGCGACGGATCGCCCCGGTGCCGTGGTCGACACTCAGGGAGGTGGTGACGGTCGCTGTCGAGGGGCCATCGGGCGCGTCGAGGCCTTGAGTTAGACCGAGGGCCCGCTGCATACCGCGCACAGTTGAGTGATGTTCGTCGGTGACCAGCGAGACGACCGTGCCGGTCTTGCCGGCGCGGCCCGTGCGACCTGAACGGTGGAGGTAGTCGGTTGCGTCGGTCGGCGGGTCGAAGTGCACGACGCAGGGCAAGTCCTCGACGTGAATGCCACGGGCGGCGACGTCGGTGGCCACCAGGGCGCGCGCGCGCCCGCGAGTGAAAGCTGCAAGGGCCCGCTCACGCTGGGCCTGTGTGCGGTCGCCGTGGATCGCCACCGCGGAGATCCCCGCCTGGCTGAGTTGCCGGGCGACCCGATCGGTCCCGCGTCGTGTGCGGCAGAAGACAACCGCCCGACCATGCTGGCTGACCAGACGGGCCGTCAATTGGATCCGCTCTGAGCGCTCGGCCCGCCAGAAGAGGTGGGCCACCGCGCCCACACTTGACTCGTCGGCCACCACGTCGCGACGCACTGGGTCGTGTTGGTACCTGCTGATGATGGTTTCCACTTCGCGCCCGATAGTGGCCGAAAAGAGCAGCACCTGACGCTCCGGGGAGGTCTGGTCGAGCAGGCGGCGGACGGCCGGGAGGAATCCCATGTCGGCCATCCGGTCGGCTTCGTCGAGGACTACCGTCCGTGCGTCGCTCAGATTGAGGGCTCCCTGCTTCAGCAAGTCCTCAAGCCGGCCCGGGCAGGCGACGACGATGTCGACACCGCGATCGAGGGCTCGGCGACTTGCGCCATAGGCGGTGCCGCCGTAGATCGCGATGGTGCGATCGCCGTGCTCGCCGGCAAGCAGGGCGATCTCGCCCTGCACCTGCGAGGCCAGCTCGCGGGTGGGAACGAGCACTAGCGCCCGAGGTCGGCGGGGCACCGATCCGGTGGCCGCGGCGACCACGGCAATCCCGAATGCGATGGTTTTGCCCGATCCAGTCGGGGCCCGGCCGCAGACGTCCCGGCCGGCCAGGGCATCGGGGATGGTGGCCGCCTGGATCGGAAATGGGCTGACGATGCCTTGCTGGGCGAGACGAGCCACCAGGCGGGCGGGGACGCCCAGATCAGAAAATGAGGTATTCACAGGACTCCTGTCGAGTGAGAAACAGGCCAACTCGAACAGGAACTCGAATCAGGCCCTTCGGCGAAGGTGCCGACGGTCGGTCGAAGAAACGACCGGTTACATATGCAACTTAGCAGGACTTCGGTGCTCCTATTTCACCTGCAGGTCCCGGTCCATCCAATTGAGTCGGTTGACGATCCGACGTCCCCTGACGCGCAAGGGGTCAGAGGTTCGAGTCCTCCACGGCTCACCATCGCGGGACGCGAACGCAGAATCTTATCCAGGACTGTCAGCCGAAATCCCTGGTAGTGGACCAGGGCCTGGATCTCTTCCGTGGTGCTTTGGTTCGAGAGTTGTCCGCTCACCTCACGGTGACCAGACTCGAATCGGCATCGCGTTTACATCTGGGCCACGCATCAAGAGTCCATGCAAGTCGGTTTTGCGGTTCGTCAGCGCTTGCCGATATCTGCCGTGACTTGCATGTTGTTCTCACCGTTCACTGGCCTTCGCGGGGTGTGAATGGAAGACGACGACGCAGTCTGCGGGCACGCTCCCCTCTCCCTCTCGCGACGCTTGGCAAGGTACTCCAAGAGACTGCTAGGCGGTCTCAGCGTTCGCCGACATTGATCAACATATCCTTTGACCCTGCAGTTACGTGTCAACGGCTGATCATGCTTCGCGTCGCTTTGCCGGGAATTTTTGCCCAGATTTTTGCCCAAGCTTCGGTTCGTTCACCTGGGCTCGCGCGACACTTCTGAAGCGTCGAAAGCGCCGGAACAGATGGCAGCGCGGGTATCCCCCAGCGGTCGCAACGCGACAACGGACGCATAGCGGGGCGCGTCAAGATCGACGCTGGTACTTACTCTCTACGTACTCATCGACCCACACGCGGGTACTGCGCCACTGGCCGTCGGGGCCTTTCTGCCCCCTGAGCCGCCCCCGCTCGATCGCCGCCCGTAGCGTGAACACGCTCTGCTTCTTCGTAGCCAATGCAGCCAGGGGAACCAACCGATGTAGTCCTGTTACCGCCGGCACCACAAAGCGGTAGAGGTTGTCGGTGACGGCGCGGGCGATCAGTTCGCCGAGGGGGCCGGGATCCCCACTGTCGGCCTTTCTCAGCGCACCGAGGTACCTGTTGCGATCGCGGGTGTAGATCACGGCGGGCGGGTAGCCAAGACGCACCAGGAGCAGGTTCATGAGGAGGCGTCCCGTGCGGCCATTGCCGTCGAGGAACGGATGGATCCTCTCGAAGGCTCCGTGCGCTGTGGCGACCGATTCGACAGGGTTGGCGCCGGCGCCGGCGCCGAGCGACCTGACCCAGTCAATCATGGCGGCGTCCACCTCGACCCACGATGGCGGGATCATCCCGCCGGGGAAGGGTTGGATGTCGTGGCGCCGGAAGTTTCCGGGCCCCTCCAGGGGCCCGGCATTGGGATGGGGGGCGACGCCCCACATCGGGCCGAGCGCCAGCTGGTGAACGTGACGGACCTCGGTCAGCGTGAGAGGCGCCTCTGAGGCCCAGTCGCCCGGCTCGAGGGCCTGTCCGTATACCCACTTGGCAGCCTCGGCGTAGCCGGTCACCTCCATATATTCCTTGAGCTCCTTGTTCCCGACGGCCCGGCCCTCAGCCAGCAGGGCCTCAACTTGCTGGATGACCAGGGTGTTGCCCTCCAACGCCGTGGAGTGGTGGGCCTCCTGGTGCCAGATCGAGGTCCAGATGCCCTCTGCCTCGGTTGGCGACGGCAGGCCGCCCATGCGTTCACGAAGCTCGGTGATGGCCTCCTCCAGCCGTTGGTAGACCAGTTGTCGGGTTGGGCGGCCCCGCTGAGATTTGTTGTGCTCCACGGAAATTAATGTTATTACAACAAACGCCGGACTTGTCGTGTTCTATTTAATTCGGCTGGGACTCAACAAAGTCCGCCCGGGGCGGACAGAAGCCTGCTGCCTTGACAAACTGACTGCCAGTCAGCCGTCGGTTTCGCCAAGGCTCGTCAACGCTCGCGGAGATGATGGAGGCGAGCCGAAGCGGCACGACAACCGGGTTGACAGGTACTCCCTGTTCGCCCAGACGGGCGGGTCTCAGCATTCGCCAGCCTTAATCGATATGGATCCGCATTCCGAGCGAGCCGTGCTGCCGAGTCCGGTTGTAGACCCGTTATCTCACTTCCCTTTAGGAGGAGATGATGGATCGAACACGATGAACTCATGGGCAGCGGCTTCGAGCTGTTCCGGGAACAGATCGAAGCCGCCATCTATCCGACTACACAGACCGCTTCTCTCAAGATTGTCCAGCGCTTGAGCGACTGCATTGCGGTTAGCTCCACCGACGAGTCCAGCCAACTCGTTGATCTTGATGAGCCAGCGCGTATTCTGAGTTACTTTCCAATGATGGAGAAGGGCCGTAAGGACGCGGCGTTCCACCGTGCGACTTGGTAGACGGTACTGGGTAGCAGCTAGACGACGAGCGAGTTCTCTAAACATGTTTACAGCTGTCGTGGGTGAAGCCCGCGCGATTTCTTGGACGATGGCTCGACCAGATTCAGGGCTGCCATCGCTCAGAAGGGCGCGCAACTTCACATAGCGCCTGCTAGCGATCGTCACTGGGATTCACAGGCGCCTTTGCGAGTCCTCCCAGCTTCGTCCCAGGTTCTTGAAGCATGCTGGATTCGCTCGTGCTCGCCTTTGTCGTGGGAGATATCCCTGGGGATTCGGATCGGTCACGGGTCGCCTACGCATGAACGCGAAATACGTGACGCGCGCCGCCGCCGGCACCGTCGATTTTGGTTGGCGCCTCCACGGCCGACCCACGACGATGCCGCCCGACCATTCCTTCGAACTGGCAGCAGCCAAGCCTGACAGCTCCTTCCTCGCACCCTACTGTCGGGATCTCGCAGGCCTTCGGTCCTGCTTGCAGTGCGGAGTCTGTACCGCTACGTGTGATCTGGCCGGCGACGACGGCCGGTTCCCTCGGCGGCAGATCACTTTTGTTCGCCTCGGGCTGGAGGACAGGCTCGTCAGCGACCCGGACATCTGGCATTGCTACGGCTGCACCGAGTGCTCCGCCCGGTGCCCTTCAGGTGTGAATCCGGCCGGTGTCATGGGAGCGCTCAGGCAGTTCGCCACCGAACGCTACGCGTACCCGCGGTCGGTCGCGCGTGTCGTTAACGGGGCGCGATCGTTCTGGCTCGTCTACGTCGGTGCCGCCGCGCTCTTGTCCGTCCTGGTCGCAGCGACCGGAGCGTTCAACCCCGGCCCCGGGCCACCGCGGTACGCGGGCATGCTGCCCAATCGGGCTCTCGTACCGTTCTTCTCGGTCTTCACGATCTTGCCGATAGTCGCGGTGGCCATAGGCGCCACGAGAGCCTGGAGCGCTTGGTACGGGTCGCCGCTGCGGGCCGCCGCGAGGCCTCGGATCTTTTGGCGGGCCCTGCGGCTCGGCATTGCCGAGATCTTGGCGCACCGCAGGTTCTCCTCGTGCAAGGAGCGTCGACTCAGGCCCTGGGCCCACGGGGCGGTCCTCTATGGCTTTTTCGGCCTTCTGGTCGTCTCTTGCGCGCTGGGGTTGCTCGTGCTCACCGGCCGGCCTTACCCGGTCCCGATGTCCGATCCGTTCAAGGTGTTGGGCAATGTCTCGGGTGCTCTGCTGGTAGTGGGCGCCTCCTATTTCTTGCTCCTGCGGGTCGTCGACTCGTTGAAAGGCCACGCCGGCGCGGTCTTTGACTGGAGCTTCCTCTGCAACGTGCTGCTGGTGACGCTCACAGGCGTCGGAGCGGAGGCGTTTCGTGTCACGAACGCCAGGACCCTTGCGTATCCCGTCTACTTCGTTCACTTGGTGCTCGTATTGGTCCTGATTGTCACGCTGCCCTACACCAAGCTCGCTCATGGTGTGTACCGGGTGATGGCGGTGGTGGGTCAGCGGTACGAAGAGCTCGTGGGAGAGGAACGATCCCTCGGGCCCCGTGCAGCAGCACACGATCAGTCGCTACGGACAAAGACAGCCGAGCCGCCCGTTGCGCCAGAGCACCTCGTGGAGTTGGGTCACCGCGAACTGGCCGCCTACTCGGACACCGAGCTCAGCGCGGCCTACTACATGCTGCGTGACGCGACCGAGCCCAGCGCAAGCGGGCAGCACTACCCGAACATCAAGCGGATCTTCGGCACGCCGTTCGAGCGCGAAAAGGACAGACGGGAGGTGAAGGCCCTCCTGAGCGGACCAAGCACACCTGAGTGGCAGGACTGGTACGAGAAGGCCGCCGAACGGCCCTGCACCTGGTGGATCGAGAACCACCTTGTAGCCCGCCATGCCCTTTCTCCGTGCACCTCCTGTGGCATGTGCACGTCTGTGTGCCCGGCGGCCGAGTACTACGAGGAGTACGACCCGCGGTGCATAGTCGACGTGGCGCTCTCGGGGAACGAGGAACGGCTTGTCGAACTTCTCCAGTCCGACTTCCTCTGGTACTGCGTGCAGTGTGGCTCGTGCAATTCGCGCTGCCCGATGGAGATAGACATCATGAGCCTCATAACCTCGCTTCGCTGTCTCGCGCAGATTAAGGGCTACCACCTGAAGAGCGTGCGCGGCAGACAGCAGTACGCCGGCCGGCACTTGTGGGGCGCCAACCTCTGGAACCGGGCATGTAGTTTGTACTTCCGCAACGGCGATCCGATCGATCATCCTGACTTTGGCCCTCGGTACGCACGCTGGCAGGCGGAGCTGGAGGATCAATTCGTCCGCTTGGGCGCCCAGCCCGACACGGACGGGACCTTCGCTGGCCGCAAGGTGGCCCCGGCGACACTTGACGAATTGCGCAGCTGCATCCGCGGTGGGGGGACCTTGTTTCTCTGGAACAAGGTCGAGGAGCACGCGGCCGCAGATGCCAAGAGGCTCGGTCTCGACCTCGATGAGTACTACGACAAGGTGAGAACAGAAGGATGACTCGATGAACCTCCCGCCGATCACGACACGCCGCTACGTGAAACCGATACCCGACGACGGCTATTACCTCACGCCGAGTTGCGTCCTCGGCGTGTTTAGTCCCGCCACCGAGCCGCTCGTCGCTCGTCTCTACGATCTTCTGGGGCGCCGCTGGGCCATGGGCGGCATCGGACCGGAGTCGCAAAACACGTGCTGTTCCGGCATCGCTACGCATGGAAACGTCTTCACGATCGAGAGCTCGCTGCTCGTCGTGGCGCGCCTGTGGTCACTGTGCGCCGAAGCCGGATTCACGAACATAACCACCGCCTGCGTCACGTCGTTCGCTGTCCATAACGAGTGCATCGAGTTGCTCCACAAGGAGCCCGGGCTGGCGAAGAAGGTGGACCGCGTCCTCGTCGAGAGCTGCGGCCGGGGGCTCGTCGTGCCCGAAAACATCGTGCACTGCTGTGACGTCATCTACCGCTACCGCTCCGAGCTCGCCAGCTCGATGAAGTACCGCCTGGTCGACGCCGCGACCGGCCGTCCCCTGAAGGTGGTCGACCACGTAGGTTGCCATTACAACAAGCTGTTCCCTCGGAAGTCGGTTGGCGGAACCGAGTATTGCGACGTGCTGACGGCGATGATCCGTGAATGGGGTGGCGAGGAGGTGGACTATCCCGAGCGTCGCCACTGCTGCGGCATGGGCTTCCGTCAGTGCATGATCCGCCCGAACCGCGGCTTCACAGTGGCTTGCGTTCGCAAGAAGCTTGAGAGCATGGCCCCCTATGAACCAGATCTGATGCTCACGAATTGCCCGGGTTGCCTCCATGTCCTCGACCATGAGCAATGGGCTGTGAACGAGCTCACAGGCGCCGATCACCGGGTGCCGGTTCTCAACTATGCAGAGCTCGCCGGTCTTCTGCTCGGTTGGGACCCCTATGAAGTCGTCGGCATCCAGACCCACACCGTCCCGGTCGAGCCGTTCCTGGAACGAATCGGCATCCCCGACCCGGCGAGCCCTGCCTACCTGGAGGACCGGTCGTTTGCCGTCCTGGGGGGCGCGATCGGATGAACGGCCCGACATTGGTGCTCGGCGGAGGAGTCACCGGCATGCACGTTGCGATCGCGCTCGCCGAGCTCGGACTCGGCTCGGTCCTCGTGGAGAAGAGCTCTCAGCTGGGCGGTCTGGTCCCTCGACTGTCACGTACGTTTCCGTTCTTCGACGACGACGGCTTCAACGACGGCGCAGAATTCGCCGGCCAGATCGAGGCCGAGATGGGTGCGAGGTCCGAGATAGACGTGCGTCTGGGCACCGTCCTGACGGGCGTTGAAGGGGAATTCCCTGAATTCCGAGCGACCTTCAGCGACAAGTCCCAGGAGATCGTCAGCACGATCGTCGTTGCCACCGGCTTCGAGCCGTTCAACCCCTACGAACTCGAGGAGTACGGCTACGGTCGCTACCCCAACGTGGTCACGGGTCCGGAGTTGGAATGGCTGCTCAACCCGCGTGGCCCGACCCGGGGCGAACTGAGGCGACCTTCGGACGACAAGCACGTGGACCGCCTGGCGCTCATATTCTGCGTCGGTTCGCGCAACCGGCGGATCGGGGCGCCCTTCTGCTCGCGCATCTGTTGTTCGTACAGCACCAAGCAGGCCCTAACCGTGCTCGGTCGGCACCCCACGGCAGAGATCACCTGTTTCTACATGGACATCCGAACCTACGACCGTGGGTTCGAGGAGATGTACTCGATGGCCCAGGAACGGGGGATCCGCTACATCCGTGGACGGGTGTCGGGATGCAAGGAGCTGCCCGGTGGCGACATCGTCGTGCGTGCCGAGAACACCCTTGTCCAGAAGATCTTCTCGAGCTCGTTCGACATGGTCTCGCTCTCCACCGGGATGCGACCGTGCAAGGACGTCGAGCAGCTGGCTCGCGTGCTGCGCATCGGGCGAGTCCCGGACGGGTTCTTCGCAAACCCGGCTTGGTTCCACCACCCGCACGACTCGACTCGCGAGGGCGTCTTCGTCGCCGGATGCGCGATGGGGGCGAAGCCGATCCGCAATTGCATCGTGGACGGTAGTGCGGTGGCCGCACGCATAGCGGGGCTGCTGAGGCGCGAGGGTGCGACATCGGGCCCGGTGAGGGATGCCAACCAGTCATCTCGACCGGTTGCCACAAGGTGATGCCAAAGTCGATCGTCACGAGACCTCCGGCTTGACGGTCGCCAGCCGACAACATGGAGAAGGATCCGACCAGGTGGTGCTCCATTCCCATGCTGGTCATGGCTTCTTCATCGTTCATGACGAGACAGCCTGGGCCACTCGCGTGAACGCGTTCCTGGGTTAAGACCACCCCTTCCCGAACAGCCGTATCCTCATGCCGTGGCGCGACTGGATGCCAGAGACCCGCGAGAAATCCCAGGTGAACGGCCTGTGCGACATCCTTCGGCACTCACACTCTCGCTCCAGGACAACGGGGCTGCCTCTTTTCTTCTCGCCGACAAATTGACGAGGGACCCGTTCTTACCACGTCGAGTATTCAGGACAAGACCACTAAACGTGGTCGTCGAAATGACCGATACCTCATCTATCGAGAGCCCCACCCACAGCGAAAGGCCGCCAAGCAGGCCAGGAGAACGGCAACCGGACAGGTCGACGTGGTGGCGATGACGCTGCACGCCCGGATTCCACACCCGCTGACGGAACTCGGGGGGATAGGAACGGGGCATGAGATTGAGCCTTTCATTTCAGGCCCGATCTCAACAGGAGAAGTGGAAACGATCGGTGGGGCAGGTCAAACCGTCCAGAGGTAATGGTGAGGTTCTGGCCGTCAAAAGCGCCAATCGCACAGTTTCTCGAAGCTCGTGGATTGAACGTCAATCATTGGATCGCGAGTGGTGCGCGTGTTGCACGGACGCCGCGGAGAGGACGTCCTCAGGTACAGCAGTTCCAACGATCTGACGCAGGCAGTCGTCGCGATATTGGGCGCATTTTCGGGGAGACCGAAGGTGGGCATGACTCTACGATTCCCGAGTTGACTCAAACCTTCGCCGCTGCATGAGATCTCAGGTTAACGGCAGTGCGAGAGACAGCGCGACAACCGCGAGGAACGTATGCGGGCGGCTCTAACCCGGTGGATGAGGGCGCCCTCGGCCCGAGAAAGTCTCGAGCTACGATGTGCCGAGTGGACATGCGGCCCTCGGTAGCGACGCTACGAGCCGCCTTCCGGCGCCCTCACCGAGCCCACTCATTCTCGTGAGTACGCGGGCCGACCCCATTACGCCCGACACAGAAGGAGCTGAGGAGCCGCTGCCGTTCGTCCCTCGGGTGTTCGGCGGCTGGCGCCCCATCTTCGTCTTTATCGTCTGCGTCGGGGGCGTCGGCGTGTCGATCTACTTGACGATCGTCCACTTCGAGCCGCAGGCGCTGGTCTGCACCACCAACAGCTTTATCTCCTGCGCGCCGGTGCTGCACAGCCCGCAGTCCGTCCTCTTTGGCATCCCGGTGCCCTTCTATGGCCTCTTCTGGTTCGTGTCGATGGGTTCGTGCTCAACCTGTCGTCCATGTGGCGCACGACGAAGTGGTGGCTGCCGTGGGCCCGCGTGGTGTGGTCGGTGGTCGGAATGTGTTTCGTCTTCGACATGATCTACGACGAACTCTTGTCATCAACAAACTGTGTGAATGGTGCACCACCGTCCACGTCTTCACCTTAGGAACGCGGGTCGTAGCGCCCTGGTGTTGATGCGCGACATGTGGCTCGAGGCAAGAGCGGAACGTCTATGTACAGTATGTATAGTGAGTATTTGTCTACACAGTGAGAAGTTGATCTATGTCCAGGCGGCATGACGGCTCTGTCGACGTCGAAGGTGCTCGGAGGTCTCCGATGGTGGTGTGCGTACCTGTGATCCATGGGAACTCGATCGACCCACGGTGGGGTCGAGCTGAGCGGCTGGCGATCGCGGAGGTCGAGGCCGGGACGATCACCCGCTGGCAGGAGCTTGATGTCGCGTGGGGTACCGTGCGCAACACCGGCAGCGAACGCGCCCACCATGCACGGGTGGCACGGTTCATCAAAGAGCATAATGTGGAGACCGTGCTTGCCCATCACATGGGCGACGACATGCAGCGCATACTCGGGAGGATGGGTGTGACCGTTCATCTCGGTGCCTCCGGAGACGCGCGGCAGGCTGTGATGGCGATCGCCCAGAAGGGCGATGGGCAGGAACCCTCCCAGGGCGTAAGCGATAGCTGAACCAAACGGCTTCACGCCGGATCACTACAGGGGCCTCTTGGCAAGATCTGGGAGGCGTGTCGTCAGGCTGTCGACGACGCACTGCCCGATCCGATCGACGGCTCGACGTTCCGCACGCGCCGACGTTCCACTTGCCGTTGCGGCCTCCCATCGTCGTTGATGACGATGGGAACGCGTCTGTTTAGGGAGCGAGGGATTGAGCGACTGCCGCTTCGACATGCAAGCGGGTGGTCGGGAAAACGGGGACCGGGCTGTCCGCGGCGGAAACCAACAGCTCGATTTCAGTACATCCGAGTATCACACCCTCGGCTCCAGCCTGAACGAGACGGTGAATGACCTCCCGATAGACGTGGCGGGACTCCTCGCGAACCACCCCGAGACAAAGTTCGTCGTAGATAATCCGGTGCACATGGACACGGTCATCCGCGGGCGGAACCAGCACTCGTAGACCGTGATCGGCGAGCCGGGATCGATAGAAGTCCTGCTCCATGGTTAACGCCGTGCCGAGCAGCCCGACCGTCCCTAGCCCCGCCCGAGTGACCACCTCGGCAGTCACGTCGGCGAGGTGCAGCAGCGGGATTCCGACGGCACGCTGCACGTGGTCGGCGACTTTGTGCATCGTATTCGTGCACAGCAGCAGCAGGTCCGCGCCAGCCGCCTCGAGTCCCTTCGCCGCCTCAGCAAGCAGCTGGCCAGCTTCGTCCCACTGCCCTGTGACCTGCAGGCGCTCGACATCGGCGAAGTCGACCGACACCAGGGCCACACGAGCCGAGTGCAGTCCACCAAGGCGCTCTCGCACGAGCTCGTTGGCCAACCTGTAGTACTCGGCGCTGCTCTCCCAACTCATGCCACCAAGCACCCCGATCACACGCTGACCGTTCATCGTCACGACAACATCCTGCCAGCTACACATAGTCCAGACACGACGAACCCGATCAACTTGATGAGCGCACCAGGAGTTAAGGGGCTCGTGCCGCTGCCGTTGGCTTCGCCGAGGACCCCCAGTGTGACGAAGCCGTTGCCGGCGGAGCCGGTGGACTCTTATCCACTGAACATAGAACGACAACGGTTCCCAATACACATCTAGTTGTCCATCTATATGCTCATGGTGTTGCTGAGGACCTTCACACCCTCGTGGCCGCCCGTATGCGACGCGTCAACCAGCGCTACACCTCCGGACGCCGCATGCTGATCGAAGCCCTGGCACAGTCAATTCGGCCGCAGACGACCGCCGAGCTGGCTGCGCCAGAATCGCGGTTACCGCAGAGCACCACCTACCGCAATCTCGCCATCCTCGAGCAAGCCGGGATCGTGCACAGGGTGATCGGAAGCGACGAGTACTCCCGATTCGAGCTCGCCGAAGAGTTAACCGGCCGTCACCACCACCACCACCACCACCACCACCTCATCTGCGTCAACTGCGGCACGGTCGAGGACTTCGAGGTGCCTCGACAGTTCGAGAAGGTCTTCGCCGACGCCATTGGCCAGTTCACTACCGGCACGGGATTCCGAGTCGAGACACACCGGCTCGACCTACTCGGCACGTGCGCCAAGTGCGCTAGCCGTGTGACACACAAATCCCTGCACAAATAGAAAGTTTGCCGTCCTCCGACACGTTCTCATCATCAACGACGATGAGAGGTCGCAATGGTTAAACGAGGACGACCGCTCGAGAACCTGGTCCTGACCGGCGACGAGCGCGAGATACTCGAACTCTGGGCGCGTCAGCCGCAGAACGTGCAGGCGCTGGCGTTGCGCTGCAGGGATCTCCTCGAGTACGCGAAGGGCGGAACGAACATCGAGATGGCAGAGCGCCTCTTCGTGACGCGCGCGAAGGTCGGAAAGTGGCGCCGACGGTAGAACATGCCGGACATTGGTGACCGACCCGCCGATATACCAGCCAGGTTCTCAGCCGAGGCTGAGGGCACGCGTGATCTGCGTCACAGCCGAGGTGGAACAGACAGACGAGGGCTGATCCTGCGTTACCGAACAGATACCGGCGGTCAGGTAGTTGGCGCTGCCGACTATGGCCTGGGTGACGGGGTCGTCGGGGTTCGTGAGCTTGCTTGCGATCTCGCTCTGGTTGAGGCCGGCCAGGAGCTGCGGGCTGTAGCTGGGGCCGATGACGAACACCTTGTTGCCGATGTCGAGGAAGGGAAATCCCTCGGTCGATCCGAAATGGGTCTCGTACTTGTCCCACAGGCTCTTCTCTTGAGCGTTGGGTTGCTCGAGAAGATGCCTGCCGGCTCCGTTCGGTCCGGTGTCGTTTGACTCGATCTCAATTGTGTGAAGTGCGACATAGTTGCTCGAATAGCTCGATCCGTAAAAGGAGAACGTCGCGGTGTCAGGGTAAGAGACCCAGGTCGAAGACGTCGTCTCCTTCAACCGAGCGAACGCTCCGAACCGGCTGAAGGCCATGATCACAGCCCAACGTTCGGCCGCGCACGGGGCACCATACTCCGACGTGATGAGGAAGGCCCCAGGTTTACCGGTCACGGTGAGCACCGGTTGTCCCATGTCCACCGACGGGGCCTGGACGGCGGAAGAAGATGGAACTCCGACGGCGTTCATCACCGAGGGGCCGACGCCGGTCAACTGTTTGAGTACGGTCGGTGAAGCTGGAGTCGTTACGGGCGCCAGCGAACTGGTTCGCTTCGGAGACCCGCTGGTGAGCGTCACGGCCATGATGACGGCCACGACCACAATGACCGCTGAGAACACCAGTATTACCGACGAGCGCCGAAACGATGAGACCTTCGTCGAGGTGCTCCGGCTGCCCTTTGGCCTCGCGGACCCCCGCCGCGGGCCAGAAGCACGCTGTCGGACGCCTCGCTCATGGGCGACGGCCCCCTTCGAACCAGGTGTCGTTCGTCGATCCTGAGTCCTCTGTGCTGATCGACGGCCCGAACGTGCTGCAGGACGCGTCTGTCCGCCTGCGGATTGCCGTCGTCGCCTCCGTCCCTCGTCGGATCTGTGTTCGCCTCGATGACCTTCGGCGCCACTCATAGGACGCTCTCCTTGGCGATCGTCTCTTCGCAAGACGACATGACTTCGAAGCTAACACGTTAGGAAGCGCCGACTGAGCGATCATTAATGCCCTGCTGCCCGGAGGCGCCCAGAACTGAACCTGCACCGAAGCGCCTTCAAGCACCATCGCGTTCGTGGACGAATCGGCAGAGGTGACTGTGGCCGTCAAGCGCGACGATCAAGCCACCAGGTTGCAGACCCGCCTGACGGGCCGGTCTGCTGGAGACGATCAACTTGACGAGCGCACCAGGGGTTGAAGGGCTTGTGCCGGCGCCGTTGGTTCCACCGAGGTTCCCAGTGCGACGAAACCAATTCCGGCGGAGCTGGTGAACTGAACTGCACCCCCACGAATACCGTCGGGCCGACATAAACGGTGGAGGTGTGTGATGCCCGAGAATGCTATGTCGCGATTGTGCCGCCAGCGGCATGGTTCGACAGTTGCCAGGGCATCTCCCAACATTTGACTCGAATCGATCCAACTCTGCCCAGGCGATTGAGACCTCGCGCTCACCGCTCAATGTTCGCCAACGTCGGATACCTATGCCGAGCCCGAATCCACTTCCCTCGATCTTGGCTATTGCAAGGGCGTCTGTCCCGTCAGGCTCCATCTGGCCTCTCGACCAGCCCAAAGGGGAACGATTCCCTCATAGTCATTCGGAATTCTGACGGACCGCCTCACTAGCTCTATTCGGTCGCGATTTCTTGGAAGTCGGTAGAAGTCGGCGCCAAATGCAGCAACGAAGTCACCCAATCTACCAAGCGCGCCTGCATCCTCGAAGACTTGCGCCAGTACCTGAAGTGCGACCGGCGCATTGAATATGCCTGCAGCACCACTCTCCTCCTTGGCCGTTCGCCAATGCGGCGCGCTGTCGGTACCAAGGAAGAACTTTGGCTTTCCGCTCGTCACGGCCCTGATGAGTGCACGCTGGTCATCAAGTGTCTTAGGGACAGGTTTGCAAAATGAATGTGGATGCAACTCCGATCCGATCAAATCGTCGAGCGTCAGCACGAGGTGATGGGGAGTGACGGTCGCGGCGACATTAGCCGGCCAACCCTCGACTGCTTCGACAGCCCCCCGTGTTGACAGATGCTCCAATACGATGCGAAGACGTGGGAACACTCGCACGTATTCATCCAGTTCTGGCAGGAAGGCGATCTCGCGGTCCAGACAGAATACCCCGACGGCTTCCGCATGCACACAGAGAACCAGGTCGCTCTCCTGCATTGCGTCAAGCACTCCCGGTTGAAGATCATGAAGGTTCACTGGCCCGTCCGACGCATTTGTTGTCATGCCTTGGGGATAGAACTTCGCCGCGAGTACCCCCACGGCGGCCGCGTTCTCAACCGAAACGTTTGTCGTTAATTTTGTGAGCTTGATGGTCGTAAGTGGCTGGAAATTCATCCCTTGCGGCGACGCGGAGCGGAGCTCGGCCGCGTAATTCACTGCGTCCCGAGCTGTCAGAATTGGCGGTTCGGTGTTGGGCATAACAAGCGCACGAGAGAAATGCGCGGCAGTGAAGGGTGTGACCAATTTCAAAAGACTGCCTTGACGGAGATGGACGTGGAAATCGTCAGGTTTCGGAATGTTGAGCGATTCGATCACCCGGCTCCTTCCCCTTCAGTATGTCCACGCAAGTTGCGCCACATCACATTGGCACGAGGCGACTGGAGATGCGAAGAGGTGCTTCGCATCCGGCAGGAGTCAACAGCCCAACTTGGGATCTGTCAGTCTCAGACAGCAACACAAGCACTCGATCCGGTCGGGTTTCGCCCGATCACGAGCCGCCTCGTGTTCTGCCCCTCATATCGCGAAGACGCTGAGACGTCCGGTTATTCGCTCGATTAAGTTCAGCGGCTGTTTACGAAGTTGGCACAGCGACCGACTCTGCCTGAGCCTGAGCCCGCATCGATGCTGACCACGTCTGGTACCCGCCGTCGAGATTGCGTGCCTTGATCCCGAGTTCGCGCAACAGTGCAGTCGCGGTGTGCGCTCGTTGTCCAACCTCGCAGTAGACAACGACTGGTCCGTTGCCGAGCGCATCGAGGTGGTCTCGGAGCGAGTCGATCGGAACATTCCTCGACCCTGGGATCGCGCCTTCGGCGTACTCTTCTGCAGTACGCACGTCGAGAAGGGTCCATCCCTCTGTGACAAGCCCGTCGAGCTCGCGAGGGTCGACGACATCGCAGTCGCCGCTCAGCACGTTTTCGGCCATGTAGCCAATGAGGTTGACAGGGTCCTTGGCCGAGGAGAACGGTGGGGCGTACGCGAGTTCGAGGTCAGCAAGGCGATCGGCAGTGACGCCGCTCGCCATCGCAGTCGCGATCACATCGATCCGTTTGTCGACTCCATTGCGGCCGACGATCTGTGCACCGAGAATTCTTGCATCATTCGGATCAAAGATCAGCTTCATCGCCATCGGTGTCGCACCGGGGTAATAGGTCGCGTGGTCGAAGGGGTGTGAGTGGATGGCCCGGAAGGGTCGGCCTGCCGTTCGCAGGCGCCGTTCGTTCCAGCCGACCGTTGCAGCAACGAGATCGAACACCCTCACTATTGCAGTCCCGAGGGATGCGACTGCGTGCGAGGGTCGCCCGGCAATGTGGTCGGCCACCCGTCGACCCTGGCGATTGGCGATGTTCGCAAGTGCAATGAGCGAGGTCGCATGCGAGACGGCGTCAGCCTTCTCAACGACATCACCAACGGCGTAAATGTCAGGATCGTTCGTCTGGTTCGCCTCGTTCACAGCGATACCACCGCTCGGTCCCAGCTCTAGACCCGCGAGTTCAGCGAACTGGACATCGGGTCGTACTCCGATGGAACCAATGACGAGGTCAGCAGGGAGGATCCGACCGTCGGCAAGGGTGACCGTTCGCTCCTGGACCGATGCAACCGTCGCTCGCGTCTCGACATGGACGCCGTGAGCAACAAGCTCGTCACTGACAAGGATGGCAAGCTCAGGATCGAGTGGCGGCAGCACCTGTGGGGTGGCCTCGACGATCGTGACGTCGATCCACTGGCCGACGAGGTTCTCGGCCATCTCAAGTCCGATGAACCCGGCACCGATCACGACAGCCGTTGACGGTGCGATATCGACGTCCGAGGCGAGGCGAGCTGCATCTTCGACGGTCCGCAGCGTGCGGACCCTGTCGTACCCGGGGATAGGCGGGCGCACTGGGGCAGCGCCCATGCTGAGTACGAGCTTGTCGTAGGCGATGACAGTCTCTACACCGGTGACGGTCGAACGTGTCGTGACGGTGTGACCCACCCGGTCAATAGCGACGACCTCGTCATTGATCCTGACGTCGAGTCGGAACCGGTCGAACAGCTGCTCCGGGGTCTGGAGCGTGAGGTCTTCTTCCTCTTCGATCAGGCCGCCGACGAAGTACGGCAAGCCGCAGTTGGCGAAGGAGACGTGACCAGACCGTTCAAAAACGGTGATGCTGACGTCAGCATCGAGGCGGCGAAGGCGAGCGGCCGTGGACATTCCGCCCGCGACCCCACCTACGATCACTACACGCTTGGTCAACTCAGGTGCTTCAGGAGTAGCAGCCATCGCCGTCACCGTACGTCGTTGCGGGCGACGGCCTGGACAACAGCACCAAGACCGTGCGCCGAGCCTTCGCTGACGTTGAGTTCGAGTTCAAGAAACTGCTTCGCCTCACTCTCCTGGAGACAAGTGTCAGCGTTGAAGGTCGGCTCCCACATGGCCTGAGCTGAAGATGAACGGCTCAACGAGAGAACCAGGACTTGCGCTTGGGGGGTTTCTTCTCGGAACTGCATTGGCACCGTTCAGCAGGTGGCAGATCGCCGAGCACTTGCTCCACGTGGGCACCGCACCCCTTCCAGGTTGGTCGACCGCACTTACGACAGGTAACTGCTCTGCACATACCCCCCAGGGTATCAGGCCCGGCACTCCTTTGCAACGTAGCCCCGGGCTCCCGAACCTCGAGAGGGTCTCCACGAGGCCCTTTCGAGGCGGGTAGTCCATCTGCAACGAATCTTTGTCGGGTTCGGGGTTCACGCTCCGTTCGGAGGGGCGTGTTTGCCACGTGCTCAGAAGCTCACGACCTTGTCGGCCCAGATCGTCCATTCGGTCACCTCTTCAAGGGTCGAACGCCGGGCGCCGTCGACGAGCGCGTCGTCGGTGAAGGCCCGGGCGTCCATGCACGTGCCGCAGCAGCCGATCTCGCCACCGTGGCGGATCACGGCGGTCACCATCCGGTCAAGGTGCTAGTAACCGTCGGGCACCTTCTGGTTTGCGAGCCCGCAGCCGACCGCGTCGCCGAACAGGAACACCCGCACCTCGACACCGTCACGCCTGGCGAGTGACCCGGCCAGGCGGAGCCCGTTGTAGGAGCGCTCGGTCCCGTAGGGAGGGTCGTTCAAGAGCACGAGGATCTTCATCGGGGTCTCCTTGTCGTAGAGGTGCTCCCTGCCGGCTGAAGCGCTCGACCGGCTCGTGGACGCTCCGGTTGGTCAGTGCCGGAAGTTGACTCCCCCGGTGATGGCGGGTGGCCCGACCTGGCGCCGTTCGGGATGCCGTCTTCGAGGCGGCGCGCCCATCCACTGCGCTCGCGAAGGATGGCGACCGGCTGGGGCGAGCAAGCAGAGCGGGACCCGTCAACAGGCGACCACATGGACGGCTGCGTCAGGAGACGGATTCGCGCGCCTCGTCGAGGCGCTTATCCTCAGAACCGGCCACTGACGAACTGACCGCTTCGACCAGGTATTCCGAGATGTCGCGGAAGCGCACCGTCCCGTTCGCTGCCTTGCGCAGGTTGACGAGACAGATAGGGCACATCGTCACGCAATCGGGCGCTACTTCGCGTAGCTGCTCGACTCGTTTCGCGGCGACAGTCTCCGCCTTGGCGGGGTAGAGAGACTCGGCGGGGCCGCCACAGCACCAGGTCAGTGTGCGCGCGTTAGCCGGCTCACGTACCGTGAGACCCGCCGCAGCCAGCAGCTGCCGGGGCTCCTCGATGACGTTCTCGTACCTCGCGTAGACACACGAGTCGTGCACCACGACCTCGCCGGCCAGGGCGCCAAGCCGCAAATCACGTTCGGCGAGGACCTCGAGATAGCTCCGCACCCGCACGTCAAAGCCACCGAGCAGCTCCGGGTAGACGCTCCGCAGCATCGTCGTCGTATGGGGATCGATCGTTATCACCTCGCGAACGCCGTGCTCACGGAAGATGCCGGCGACCCGGCGGGCATGCGCGGCAACCACCTCGTCAGCGCCGAGGTCGTAGGTGAGCGCGCCGGCGTAGAGATCGTCCTCGTAGAGGTAGCCGAAGGAGACTCCGGCTTGTTGGAGCAATCGCGCCACATTCGCCGGGACTCGGTCGTACTCCGCGCGCTCGTCGGCCGGTGGTCGCGCGACCAGGGCGATGCCGTTGACCAGCCGGTTTGCCCGGCGTGCGAGCCCGCTGAAGCGCGCTAGCGGCGAATCGCCCAAGCGCTGCTCGAGGCTGACTAGCCGCTCGATGTAGGGGATCAGCTGGTACATCATCCCGGTGTAGAGCACGGTCTCGCCACCGCGTGGCAAGTTGAGCTCGCGCGCCCAGTGCGTTGCCCTCCGGGCAGAGATCGGCAACACCGAACCCCGCTTGCGCAAGTTGTCGGCGAGGATGCCTACCACGTCTCGGGTCGCCAGGGCCATCAGAGTCCCTCCTCTAGCAGCCATCGGCGCAGCAGCCGCACGTTCTCGGTGATATGCACGCCTGCAGGGCAGCTCTGCTCGCACGCCCGGCAGAGCAGACAGGAGAAAATCGCCTCGCTCTCCTCGCGCACACGTTGGGCGAGCCCGAACACCACATAGCGGAACAGCCGGCGCGGCAGCAGGTCGATCCCAAGCGGGCAGGTCGCGCTGCAGACCCCGCAGTTCAGGCAGGCCTCAGCGTCGAACTCGCCGAGCTGGTGCAGCTCGCGCGCAAGCGCTGGGGACAGCACCGTGCTCACGAGCGCCTCACCGCCGCGTAGCGGTAGTAGCCGTCGCCCGTGGTGCCCTTCTCCTCGGCGACATACCCGTACTTGCGCATGCCCATCATCCAGACCATGACCTCGCCCTCGGGAAGACCTGAGGACGCGGCGAGCTCCGGCACGGTCAGCGGGCCACCGGCGAGCAGCTCGAGCAGGCGGCCGCGCACGAGCGGCTCGTCCCTGATGACCTCGCGGATGTCACGGCTCACGTCTCTGCCCCCACGAGCAGTCCGTCGATCATCGCCCGCACCTGCGAGTCGGTGTAACCCTTGAGGTCGATCGCGTCCTCGGGGCAGACGGGCACGCATCCGCCACAGCCCTTGCAGGCGGCCGCGTCGATCACGGCGACTCCGGGGCCGTCGCTGCCGTTGGTCGTGGTCAGGGAGATCGCCCCGAACGGACAGGCTGCCACACACTCGCCGCAGCTGGTACAGGCGCTGACGTTCACGACGGCGACCTGCGGGTCGAGCTCTGCGACGCCGCGCTTGAGCACGGCCGCGCCCTGGGCGACCGCGGCGAGACCGGAGGCAACGCTCTCCGCCGAGGTCTTCGGCCCCTGGCAGGCACCGGCGATCATCACCCCGTCGACGACGGTCTCGACCGGTCGCAGCTTCGGGTGGATCTCGTTGAAGAACCCGTCCTGGCCGACCGGCAGCTTCAGCGTGCGCACCAGCTCCTCGTTCTGCCGCGGCACCATCCCTGTCACCAGCACGACGAGGTCCGCGGCGATCGTGACCTCCTCACCGGCGGTCAGCAGGTCGCGCACCGTCACGCTCAAACCATCGTCGTTTCGCGCCACCTTCGGCAGGTCGTCGTCGGCGAACTTGAGATAGAGCGATCCGCGCTTGCGCGACTCGTTGAACATGAGCTCGTTCTTCCCGTAGGTACGCAGGTCCCGGTAGAGGTGGTACTGGCGAATGTCGGCGTCGCGGTCGACTGCGAGAAGCGAGGCGTGCACGGCGGCGCTGCAGCAAAAGCGCGAGCAGTACGGGTGCTCGGCGTCGCGACTGCCTACGCAGTAGACGTAAGCGATGTTCCTGACCGGCTTGCCCTCGTGGAGGAGCGGCCCTTCGCTCTCGTCGAGGAGCCGCTTGAACTCAGGCAGCGTGAGGACGCCGTCGATGCCATAGCCGTACTGGCCTGCTTCGGGCTCGTAGCTGTCGAAGCCCGTGGTCACGACGATCTGCCCGACCTCGAGCTCGATCGACTCGCCGTTGGCGCGGACGACGGCGCGGTAGTTGCCGTAGGTGCCGGACTTAGCGGTGAGCTCCGCATTCGTGAACACGGTGATCGCCGGTCGGCGCTTGATCTCATCCTTCAGCTCGGCGATCAGCGCACGCCCCTTCTTCGCATGTGGGAACATCTCGCCGAAGCCGCCGACCCAGCCACCGAGCTCCAGCTTTCGCTCGACCAGGAAGACCGAGAGCCCTATGTCGGCCAACCCGATCGCCGCGCGCATGCCGGCGATGCCGCCACCGATCACGAGCACCCTCGGCATCGTCTCGACCTCGAGAGGCTCGAGAGGCTCGCTCAGGCGCGTACGCGCGATGCCCGCGCGGACCAGCTTGACGGCCTTGCGTGTCGCGCCATCCCGGTCGTCGGTGTGCGTCCACGAGCACTGCTCGCGGATGTTCACCTGCGTGTACTCGTAGGGGTTGAGGCCTGCTCGCCGCGCCACGTCGCGGAATGTGAACGTGTGCAACTTCGGCGAGCAGGAGGCCACGACGAGGCCGTCGAGCTGCTGCTCGGCGATGTCCGTGGCGATCTCCTGCTGCGTCGCGTCCGAGCAGGTGAACATGGCGTCGCGTACGACGACGACGTCGTCGTTATCCTTGACCGCCTGGACGACCCGCTCGACGTCGACGTAGTCGGAGATATTTCCGCCACAGTGGCAGACGTAGACACCGATCCTCCGCCCGCTCATGCCGGCACCTTCATCCGCTCGAGGTGAGCGGCCGCCTGCGAGACTGCAGCGCCGGCGTGCAGGATCGACTCGGGGATGTCCCTCGGGCCGGAGGCCGCGCCGGCTACGAAGACGCCGGGGATGCTCGTCGCTGCTGGGTTGAGATCTTCGGCGACCTCGTCGACATAGGCGTACTCGTCGAGCGCCAGCTCGCCCGGGGCGAACAGGTGGGAGGCATCGGCGTTGGGCTGCACACCTACCGCGAGCACGACCAGGTCGTACTCGGCCTCGGCGAGGACACCGCCGTTGTCGATGTCCTCGAAGCGCAGGACCAGGTCGCCGTTCTCCTTCTCCGTGATCCCGGCGACGCGGCCCTTGACGAAATTCGTCCCCATCGCCTTCGCCTGCTCGAAGAACTCGTCGTAGCCCTTGCCGACGGCCCGGATGTCGATGTAGTGGACGGTCACATCCGCGAGTGGCAGCACCCCCATGATCAGCTGGTTCTGCTTGATCGAGTACATGCAGCAGAACTTCGAGCACAGCGGGTTGCCGACGGTCTGGTCGCGCGAGCCGGTGCACATGACGTACGCGACCCGCTCGGGCACCTTGCCGTCGCTGGGTCGTAGAACAGTGTTGTAGGGACGCGTGGGAGCGAGCAGCCGCTCCATCTGCGTTCCGGTGATCACGTTCTGGAAACGCCCGTAGCCGTACTGCGGCTTCAGATCGGCCGGGAACAGTTTGTAACCCGTCGAGACTATGACGGCGCCGATGTCGATCTCGACGTCCTTGGCGCGCATGTCGAGGTTGATCGCGTCTGCCGGGCATGCAGCGATGCACTCGTGGCACTCCGAGCAGACACCGCAGTCCAGGCAGCGCCCGGCCGCAGCACGCGCCTCGGCTTCGGTGAGCGGATCCTCGAGCTCGGCGAAGCTCGCCAGGGCTCCGGCGACGTGGACCTCCGTGACAAGGGGCTCCCGGCGGCTGTGACTGCGCTGTCGCGCGAGCACCTCGGCCCTGTCGACCACCGGCAGCGGCTCGTCGAACCCTGCCAGCTCCGACCCCGACAGCCAGCCGTCGATCATGAACGCGGCCTTGCGGCCGTGGCCGACCGCCTCGGCGATCGTCGTTGGCCCCGTCACCGCGTCGCCGGCGGAGAAGACCCACGGCACCGCCGTCTGCAGCGTCGCCGGGTCCGCCTGGATCGACCTTGCCCCCTCGGGAACCAGCTCGGGGAAGGCTGCGGTGTCCGCGCCCATCCCGACGGCGACGATCGCCAAGTCGCAGGAGAGCTCGTCGCGCACGGAGTCGTCGTAGCTCGGGCTGAACCTGCCGTTCTCGTCAAAGACGGAGGTGCAGAGCCTCAGCTCCACCGACTCGACCCTGGGATCACCGCGGAATCCGGCAATGCCCCATCCGTCGTGAAGCTCGACACCCTCATCGAGCGCCTCGTCGACCTCCCATTGATAGGCCGGCATCTCGGCACGTGACTCGAGGCAGACCATGTGCACTGCCGCAACACCCAGCCGGCGGGCGCTGCGAGCGGTGTCGATCGCGACGTTGCCGCCGCCGATCACCGCTACGACCTTGCCGCTGAGATCCGGTGCCTCGCCGAGCTTGATGTCGCGCAGGAAGCCGAGAGCACTGCGCACGCCGTCGAGCTCTTCCTCGCCGGGGACGCGCAGCCTGGCGGCGTTGGGCGTGCCGGTGGCGACGAGGACGGCGTCGAAACCGTCACGTCTCAACTGTTCGAGATCCTCCACACGCGTGTCGGTCGCGATCTCGACACCGAGATCGGTCACGTTGGCGATGTCGCGCTCGACGACCTCGGCGGGCAGACGGTAGGAGGGGATTGCGAGGCGGAGCGCGCCACCCGGCTCAGGCGCTGCCTCGAAGATTTTCACCCCGTAACCCTTGCGCGCCAGCTGCCAGGCGGCGGTAAGGCCCGCTGGGCCGGAGCCGACGACGGCCACCCGCTTGCCGTTCGACGCCAAGCGGTCAACCGCGGGCGGCTCGGGCAGTGCATAGTGCGTGTCGGCCACGAACCGCTTCAGCCGGCGGATGGCCAGCGGGCCTTCGAGGCTGCCCCGGGTGCACTCGGTCTCGCACGGCGCGTAACAGGCACGCCCGAGACTGCCGGCGAGCGGCGTGGTCTCTGCCACGAGCGCGAACGCCTTCTCGTACTCGCCGGTGCGAACGAGCGAGACGTATCCGTGCGCCTTGATGCCGGCCGGACAGTTGAACGAGCAGGGAGAGGTGCCCACACGCTCGATGAGTGCCTTCTGGGGCAACGCCTGGGGGAAGGGGATGTAGGCCGCGCGCCGGGAGACCATGTCGCCGTTGAACTGGTCCGGGACGGCGACCGTGCACGCCACCTCGCATTGGCGGCAGCCGGTGCACAGCGACTCGTCGACGAAGCGGGGCTTGCGGTGCACCGTCGCGTGGAAACCATCTCTCTCGTCACGCCCTATACGGGCGACTTCCGAACCGGTGAGGACCGTCACGTTCGGGTGGTGTGCGGTTGCCGCCATCTTCGGGGTCGAGATGCAGCTCGCGCAGTCGAGGGTGGGAAAGACCTTGCTGAGCAGGATCATCTTGCCGCCGATGCTCGGCTCCTTCTCGACGACGAGCACCTTGTAACCCATGTCGCCGAGCTTGAGAGCCGACTCCATCCCGCCGATCCCGCTGCCCACGACAAGGACGTCGTAGTCCATCTAGGCCTCCAGCTCCGCGAGCGCCTTGGTGAACTCGCGGATGTGCTTTGCAAACGGCTCGGCGCACACCGAGCAGATCGCGGCCATCTTCAGGCGCCCCCCGTCGATCCCGTGCTGCGCCAGCAACGTCTGGGCTTCTTGGACGATGCGCGACGAGCGCTGGCTGCAGTCCGACAGATACCCGCACTCGTCTCCATCCGAGGCAATAAAGACTCCGTCGAAGTTCCGCTCGAGTGCGTACAAGATCCAGCTCGGCTTGATCCCGCTCGTACAGGGGAGGCTGATCACGACGACCTCGGGCGAGTAGTGCATGTGGGAGCTGCCCGCCAGGTCGATGCCGGGGTCGGAGATCGTGTTCGTGGAGAAGACGAGGACCCGCGGCTCGTACCCTCGTGCCGCCTCCGTCCCGGCCTGAAGCGTCTGGGTCATGGTGAAGCCTCCAGCCCGGTCTGAGGCCTCTGGCTCACTTCGCCCGGCGGATGAAGACGCGCTCGTAGCCCTGTGCGGGTGCGGAGCCGAGGAAACCGTGGCCGACCTTGCCGGCCCACGCGGCGACGTCGTTCTTCGTCTGCGAGTCGCTCGACCAGAGTTCGAGTACTTCGCCGACCGGCACGCTGCCCATCGCCTTCTTGGCCTCGAGCAACGGTCCAGGACAGGCCGCCCCGCGCGCGTCGACGACCTTCGCGGCGCTCAAGGCGGAGGCTTCCGTCTCGTTCAGCATTGTGGTCATTTGCGTCCTCCTTCAACTTCTGTCATCTGCGGTGACCTCAATAGACGAGGCTGTTCGTTGCCGACGTGGTCTCCGCTACCAGTCGGGCCGCGGCAACGATCTCAACGCCCTCGACCAGGTCCTCCTCGGTCAGGCCACGGCCCTTCAGGGATGGCCAGCACACGAGCAGCTTCCCGCCGAGCTCCTGGATCGTCGGCAAGAGGGCGCCGATCGGCGTGAGCTCGGGGACCGTGACTGTCTCGGCGACGCCCTTCTTCACCAGCTCGCAGCCGGCGCCTTGAAAGCCCATGACCACGTCCACATCCGAAGCGACGGCCGCGCCCGCCATCACGAACGGAAGCGTCGCGAGCTCCGGGCTGCCAGGACCGTGGGTGACCAGGATCACGAGCTTCTCCTGGGTCGTCATCGCGCTATGACCCGTCGCCCTTACGCACGAAGAAGATGAAGTCCTGGCCCTCCTCGTGCCACTCGAGCAGCTCGTTGCCGGTGCTCTCCGCCCAGGCGGGGACGTCGGCGACAGACCCCCGGTCTGTCGCCACCAGCTTGAGCACCTGCCCCGGTTCGAGCTCCTTGATTGCCTTCGCGGTCTTCACGATCGGCATAGGGCACAGCAGCCCCCGAGCGTCGAGAACCGCGTCCTCCTTGATCTGGATCTCAGCCATTTTGGCTCCTGAGAACTATTTGTATTGGGCGACACTTACTTGTGGTACGTATCTAGACGAAGAGCGTCACATGCGCACGGCGGGCCTCGGCGAGGAACGCGGCCGCACCGGCGAATTCCACGCCGTCAAGGAAGTCCTCGGGCTCGTAGCCGAAGACGTCCATCGTCATCTGGCAGGCGATCAGGCGGACGCCGAGCTCCCGGGCCGACCCGAGCAGGTCGGTGATCGTGGCCACGTTCTTGCGGTGGAACTTTGCCTTCATCATCTTCGTAGCCACCGGCCCCATCCCCGGCAGCCCGAGAACGAAGTTCGGCATCGGCACCGGCATGGGCATCGCCGGGTTCCCGAGCGGCGAGACCTTGAGCAACCGCTCGAAGTCCTTGTGGATGATATTCAGGCCGTAGAACGTGAAGAAGATGGACGTCTCCATCCCGGACGCGGCCGCTGTCGTGGCGAGGATGAGCGGCGGGTAGGCCCAGTCGAGCGTCCCCTTCGAAGCGATGAAGGTGGCTGTCTTCGTCCCCGCGTCACGCGTGGCGGCGTGCTCTAGCTCGGATCGGAGGATCCGGCGGACGTCCTCTTCGGTGAGTGCCGCCGGCACGTCTTCCCGCTCGTCGACTTGGTTAGAAACTCGCTGCATTTCAACCATCTCGGGTACCCCCTTCAGTCGCGATGGCTTACGACGGTGACCCAGCTCGAACTTCTGCGCCGACTACGGGGCGTCGCCGAAGCGAGAGGAGCAGCGGCAGGCCGCCGAGCAGCACGAGCAGGATGCCGGGTATCACGAAGAACCACATGAAGAGGTTGAAGTTCGGAAGGCTGTCGATTTGCCTGTAGTTGCTCACGTTGGCCTGCATCGTGTCCACGAGCGGCTTGTAGTGATCGAGCCCCGGCGGCACGTTCTGGAAGACCGGCACCAGCTGCGGGAAGCTCGAGATCAGACCGCCCAACGCTGGGAATCCGGTACCCATGAACTGCTGAACCTGGGCCGGCGTCATGTGCAGCTGTGTGGCAAGCGCCGCGATCATCTCCGGCGCCTCGGCAGCGGCCTGCACGCCGCCTACGGCCACCGGGCGCAGCTTCGTGAACGTGTCGTAGTAGTAGTTAGCCGTCGCGCGCACGCTGGCTGGCTGCATGATCGGGTGGAAGTCGTTCAACATGGTCTGTCCTGCGCTCGCCTTGCTCGGCAGGGAGATCGCGAACGGTGCGACGATCAGAACGACGCCGATGATCAGTACGGGCCAGTGAAAGATTCGGGTGGTCGATTTCATAACCTCACTCCTGGTTTGACTTGCTTGAAAACGTGCTCACATCAGACGGCAGGCTCGCGATGAGACGGGAGACTCTCGCGGCGATCAGTGGGAGGGAGGCCAGCACCCGAGCCCGGCTCTCCGCGCTCAGTCGATAAAGAGCGCGCGGATCGTCGTCGGTGGCAGCGATCCCGCCGACGAGCAGCATGCCGATCAGCTGCGGACCGAGCCGGATGAAGGCTCTTGCGCAGTCGAAATTCAGCGGCCCGGTGCGGAACCGCATGTCGAAGTCCGGATCGTCTGCGAGCTGTTTCCAGTCGGACAGGCACCTCGCGAGGAGCTCGGGGTCACCCGATTGCTCGCTGAACCAGGGGCACGGGTTCACCACCTCGGTCACCGGCTCGCCGTCCATGTCGGTGACGACCACCATCACACCGAGGATCTCCGCCGAGAGCTCGATGAGCGGCAGGGCGTCCCGGACGGACGACAGCAGGGCCCGTCGGCCAGGCTCCGCTTGCGTCGCAAGATCGCCACGGTGGGCCTCGAGCAGCCGCTCGATCTCCTCAGCGGGGAACCGCCACTGTCGACCGATCTTCAGCGCAGGTAGCCGCCCGTTCTCTGCCATCCGGTAGACCGTCGAACGATCGATCCCGAGCATCTTTCCGACATGCTCGGCCCGTAGGAGTCTCTGCAACCGATGCACGCCCTGCACGGTCGACTGCATGTCCTGCATATCTTGCACGTTACGCATGGCCAGGTGTTCCTAGTAGGGTCTAAGTGCCCTACTTCACATGAGCAAAGGGCAAGCCCTGATCCACAGTCCATAGGCAATCGGAGGCGCGGCTGCTCAGTAGCGCCGGGGCTGGACATCGGAGAAGATCCTCGAGTACCCCGAGCCCCCCGGCTACGCAGACGCTGACCGGCGAGTCCTCGGGACTTTCTGTACGTGAGGTCACCCGGTGGCTTGGCACCTCCCCCACCCGGCTCTACCGGCTGCTCGATCCCGATGGACTACGCGAAGGCGCTCAAGCAGCTCGCTTCCTTGCCGTACGTGTTGGGCACCGAGGTCGAGGTCGAGGTAAGAAACCGCTCCGGACGAGCGAGTTGACTCTCGGCCCTCCCTGGCGACCGCGCTTCACAGAGGACGCACGGCCCGGATCAGGGCGTCGATGGCATCGACGTCGCCGGCGTCTGTTGCAACGGTCCGCTTGACCCGTTCGGCCCGTTCGATCCGGAGGTCCTGAAGATCGGCCACCACCTCTTCGGGCGTGAACAGCACCGCCGCTTCCTGAGGACCTCCCCAACCTTCGTTCAGGTTGGTCGTGTCATGGCCGATGACGAGAAGCACACCGCCCGGAGCCAACGCGCTCGAGGCGTGGGCCATCACCTGGCGGCGCTGCTCGGCCGGAAGATGGAGATAGAGCACCAGGACCAAGTCGAACGCGCCCTGTGGTGGCATCCACGTCACCACGTCGTCCTCGATCCAGGTGACATCGACACTCCGATCCGCCGCGAGCTGGCGCGCCTTGGCCAGCCCCACCGAGGAGTAATCGACACCGACGACACGCCAGCCCTGTGAGGCCAGCCAGACGGAGTTGCGACCTTCGCCGCAGGCCAGGTCCAACGCACGACCGGGCCCTATCCTCTCGACTTCCTCTACCAGGAACCGGTTCGGGTCGGCCCGCCAGATCAACTCCTGGGTCCCGTATCGCTCGTTCCAATAGCCTCGGTCCACCGCGCCTCCTCACCTGGTGCGCCCAGCGGCGATCACCACTTATGGAATATACCCCCTAGGGTACCTGTTGAAACTGATAGATCGGTCGTAGGTGCCAGCTTACGAATCCGTATCCGAGGTGGAACATGGCCAATGACCTCGGCGGTTCGCAGGAAGACGAGCTCCCCAGAGCAACCTCCGTGCTGGCGGTGTGTGCACACCCAGACGACGAGAGCTTCGGCCTTGGTGCGGTGCTCGCGGCCTTCGCTGATGCGGGTTCGTCCACGGCGGTGCTCTGTTTCACCCACGGCGAGACGTCAGCGCTTGGCTCCAACACCTCTGAGCTCGGCCGGATCCGAGCCGCAGAGCTGGCGGACGCAGCGACCGAGCTTGGCATTCACCGTGTCGAGCTATTCGACTACCCCGATGGTGGACTGTCCCAGCAACCGCTCGACCAACTGACCGAGCACGTCCGTCAAGTGTCCGAACAGGTCCGAGCCGATCTGCTCCTGGTCTTCGACGAAGGTGGCGTCACCGGGCACCTCGACCATGGTCGGGCTACCGAGGCCGCGTTCGTCTTCGCCCAGGAGGCAGGATTGCCCGTACTGGCATGGGCGATGTCCGAGCCCGTTGCTGACTCCTTGAACACAGAGTTAGGCACGAGGTTCATCGGTCGGGCAGCGGATCAGCTCGACCTGGTGGTGCATGTCGACCGGCGAAAGCAGCACAAGGCCATTTCCCGGCACACGAGCCAGGCGACGGGTAACCGCGTCCTCTGGCGCCGGCTCGAGCTCCAAGGTGACGATGAAGCCTTCCGTTGGCTTCGCCCGCCGAGTGGACGGTCTTCCATCGGTACAACAAATCGGACTATCGCATCTTCACAACCGTGACGACCGACGGGAAAAGTTGATGGTATGGGACACGCGCACGATGTGATCGACGAACTCCGAGGGCCGACTAGGTCGCTGCGCCAGGCAGCACTCGAGACCTGGGCCGGTTTCGCCAAGCTGCACGACGCGGCGCTGGCTGACGGCATGCTCCCAGCCCGCGTGAAAGAGCTGGTGGCATTCGCCATCGCGGTGGTGAAGCAGTGCGACGGCAGCATCGCCTATCACGCGAAGGCTGCCGCTCACTGCGGGGCGACCCCCGACGAGGTGACCGAGACCCTGTCGGTGGCCCTGCTCATGGACGGGGCGACCGCAACCGTCTATGGCCCTAGGGCCTGGGCCGCCCACGAGGAGTTCGCCAGCTCCGTCGCTCCTGCAGGCAGGTGATCCGCGCGTTACGACGCCGACGCGCCTTCTTCGGCGCTTTATGGTTTGGTCGACGTCCGAGGGCGCCCGGTCACCCATCCCTGGCTTGCGGTTAGCCCTCGGGATTGACTGCCAAAGACGACGATGGCTAGCCCCCCTGAATCGCCGGGAATAACACCCCATTATCGGCTTGAACTCAAGGTGGAAGCGCCCTGGCGAGTCTGGCCGTAGTCCGGCTAACTGGGCTTCACCGCGATCCCAGCGCTGAACCAGCTCCAGGGTTTCGGACCCTTCGCGTACCGCTGCTCGACATGTTCCATCGTGAAACCGGCTTCGTTCACCAGGGTCACCGGTTCACGAGTGAGGTGGCAGCCATCAGCCAAGCGCAGCTGCAACGGTTCGAGACGTTGCTGCCAATCGGCCACACCCGGGTCAGGTGCGAGGCCGTGCTCGAGGAAGTGGAACCGGGCACCCGGGTGCATCACCCGGCGCAGCTCGGCCAGCGCCACTCGCGCGTCGGGGATGGTGCACAACGTGAAGGTTGAGAGAGCGTTGTCGCAGCTGTCGTCGTCGAGGGGAATCGCCTGCCCATCGAGGCCGATGTGGTGAATGGGCACCGTTGACCGAGTAACCCTCTTGTTGGACAGCCGGCGGGCGACAGCGGCGGGCTCGATGGCCAGAACCACTTGGACACTTGGTGGGTACAGATCGACGTTCAGGCCTGATCCGAAGCCGATCTCAACGACCCGGCCGGTCAGTCCCACCGTCACGTCGGCTCGCCACCGACGCAAGCTGCGGGTGCCGCACGCCCGATCAACCAGACGAGGCAAGACCTGCTCACGGTAGAAACCCACGTGAGCAAGCTATTCGCCTACGGATTCGAGTGCAGTAGGGGATGCCGAGCGAGGCTCCCCGCTCATGCCGCTACGGCCCGGGTGCTCAGTTAAGACCGAAGAGTCCCACGAGGTCCCGCAGTGGCTCGCCGCCGGCTTCTTTGACGGCGGCTCGCGGCACACCCTGTAGCGCAATCACAATTCAGCGTTCCCCATCGGATCAGGCGGCGACCAAAGTGGGTCACATCTGGTCGACGGCAAGCTGGATGAATCGCCGTGCCGCAGGTGTCAGGGGTCCATCTCGGTGGATCAGCGCTACAGCGCGCGAGACCCGTCGATCCCGAGCGGTCATGCTCGGAAGAACACCTCAGCCATATGGTGATGTACCGGCATCACATCCCGGTCGGGTTGTCGGGCCGCTCGACTCTACTTGCGACGGACTGAAGCCTGGTTCAACGCCACAGCTTCTCGGATAAGAGCCTTGAATGCCGGTTCGTCGATCTTTTCGCCCACATGAACATCGATGGCGCGGCGGGCGTTACCTTCGAGGCTGGAGTTGAACAGGTGCGTAGGATCTTTCAGGGAAGCGCCCCTGGCGAAGGTGATCTTCACGTGAGTCTTGTAGGTCTCGCCCGTACAGATCATGCCGTCGTGTGACCAGACGGGAACACCTTCTGGATTTGTAGGCTTTCTCCACTTCCGCTCCTCAACCACTTCGGGATCGGCCTGCTTGATCAATTTGCGAATCTGGGACAGCGCCTCGTCCCGCCAATCGTCAGGTTCCCTCGCTGCTTTGTCGCTTTTCGGCATGCTTCGCAAGAGTACTGTCGGGATGGCTGACCATCTATGACACCGGGACCAGGGTGGAGTTGTCGGGACCGCCTGGGCCGGGGGGCCGACCATCCTGGTATAGCGGCGCGGAGCGATCCCGGGTGGGTGACCCCCGGGCCAGCCGCCCGCACACGACCCAGGCATCTCTGACAGAGCGCTTCTAGTCAAGGGGGTGTCCCCGTAGGGGACTCCCTATTTGTGTCCTTAGCGCGGCGAACCGACTGGTTGGTTCTTGTTTGCGGGCGCGCC
>Ga0224558_1000515_pt1 | contig 44426 bp, 32 predicted proteins | sample 714S32024metaG_FD_180682 | JGI IMG/M metagenome (GOLD analysis project Ga0224558, IMG submission 180682) | Peat soil microbial communities from Stordalen Mire, Sweden - 717 S3 20-24 | ecosystem: Environmental > Terrestrial > Soil > Wetlands > Peat | place: Sweden: Norrbotten County, Stordalen... | reverse complement strand
GTGCAAACAGAGGGGCGGTGGCCGATCTACGGGACAGGCTCAACTCGCGTTGGCCTAAGGGGCGCACGGCCTTACCGCCGAAACGTGAACTAATCCTCACGCCTCTGAATGCAACATACAAGGGGCGCAGCAAAGCTTCTCCGTAACCCATAGTGATTCACGCACGGGGGAATTTTAAATGAGGACATTACTTATGCAGAAATCAATAGCCCCGGAGGTCTGTAGCCTGTTCAACCCCAGCATCGACCAACTCACCCAACCGTTTTTAGAAATCAACGCACACGGCGAAGCCGCGAATGAAGGTACGGGCTTGATCGTCCCCAGCATAAATATCGTCCTATACTGTTCTTGTTCTGCGGAGGTGGTCTATCCGGCCGCAAGGCACTCCCGAACAGTTGCAACGCAAGCGCGAGCGCGCCGCCGACCTGCTCGACCAGGGACTTACTCAGGCCGAAATCGCGCACAGCTTGAATGTCGACCCGCGCAGCGTACGCCGCTGGAAGCACGCTGTACGCTTCGGTGGCAGGGCCGCCCTGAAAGCGACCCCGGCGAGCGGAAGGCCGCTGAAACTCTCCCCGGGCCAGCGCCAGCAATTAGAAGAACAGTTGCTCAAAGGCGCGCGAGCCGCCGGATTCCCCACCGATGAGTGGACCTGTCCGCTCGTGGCCGAACACATCCAGCGCACCTTTGGCGTTCGTTATCATGCCGATCATGTCGGCCGTCTGCTGCATGACCTAAACTGGAGTTCGCAATAGCCCACTCGCACCCGCAATCGAGCGCGATGCGCAAGTAATCCGCCAGCGGGTCAAGCGGACGCAGCAGCCCGTTCCAGCGAATCAGAGACGCTGTACTCGGAAGCGACCAAGATAAGCCGCGCACCTTCCTCCAATACATCCCCCAACACAACCCAACACAACTATCTTTCATTGCGTACTTGATAGGACATTACTTATGCAGGGACCCAAAAGCCCCGAAGAGACACTCAATCGAAGGGAATGCGAAGACAGGCCGGAATTAATCTGCATCATCAAATGTTCCACGTGGAACATTTTGGGAATGAGACCCAGCGCGGGAAGTGTTCCACGTGGAACATTATGAGCCTGGACCAAAATGGGAGAGATTGCAGAATAGGCTCTGCCGAAAAATTGTCGATTACCGGCCGGTAAATCTGTCCAAAATCACAGAAGTTTTCCACCGATCGGCGATTTTGCCTCCGGCACCAAAGCTGTCACACACTTCGCATCGAAACCCTTCTATAGCAGGTATTTGCTGGACTTTCGCCTCTTCTTCAAGGGAGACCTTTCCACAGGTTTGCGTGGTTCTCCACAGAGCAGGCGGCTATCCTCGAACGGCGCTGCGCTTTACTCTGGATTGCCATGGGTAAGATTCTCGGCCTCGTTAACCAAAAGGGCGGAGTTGGCAAGACGACCACGGCCATCAACCTGGCCGCCTGCCTTGCACTCGAAGGCCTCAAAGTTCTCCTGGTGGACTGCGATCCGCAGGCAAACTGCTCCTCGGGGCTTGGATTCCAGCGCGATGACAACCGCCGTTCCATCTATGACGTGCTGATGGGCGACGCCCCGGCGGAGCAAGTGATACTGCCTACGGAGATCGATACGCTGTCGCTGTTGCCGGGCTCGAAGAACCTGACTGGCGCCAATATCGAGCTGGCCACGGCCGATGATCGCGCGCTCCGTTTGCGCCGCGCGCTGATGCCGATTCAGGCAGAGTACAACCTGGTGATCCTGGACTGCCCGCCGGCGCTGGACCTGCTTACGGTCAACGTCCTGGCTGCGGCCGACACGCTGATTGTTCCCATGCAGGCCGAATATTTTGCGCTGGAAGGAATCTCCGAACTGATCTCCACACTCGAACGAGTGCGCGCCGCGTACAATCCCTCGCTGACCATCGAAGGTGTCTTATTGACGATGTACGACGACCGCACCAACCTGGCGCAGCAGGTTACAGATACGCTGCGCGAGTACTTCAAGGATCGCCTCTACCACACCGTGATTCCGCGTAACATAAGGCTGGCCGAGGCGCCCAGCCATGGCAAGCCGGTGGCTCTTTACGATCCGCGATCGCGCGGCACAGAAGCCTACTTCGAGATGGCTGGAGAGTTTATGGCGCGCAACAGGATCGAGACTCAGCAGAAGAAAGACAGTGTCGCCGCTGAACCAGTGGCCGAGGTGAATGTCTTGCCTACTTCCTGATGACTGATTCCAGTCAGACCGCCGCGGACTTCCCCAGCCTAGACAGATTCAACCCCCGGCCACTCTTCCGGAAAGAGGAAATTGAACCATGACCGTTACTGCTACCGACCTTAAACGCCGCGCCCTGGGCAAGGGCCTGGACTCCCTGTTGCCGCGCGTTCCTGCCGCCTCCGCACCCGCCGAGAATGAAGGGGGCAAGCCGCTGGAGATTCCCCTCGAGCAGATTGATCGCAACCCGTTCCAGACGCGCTCGCACATGAATGACGAGCAGCTTGCCGAGCTGGCCGCGTCGATCACTGCCAATGGCGTGGTGCAGCCAGTGCTGGTGCGCCCGCTGGCCAACGGCCGCTTCCAATTGATCGCGGGCGAGCGGCGCTGGAAAGCTTCAGATCTGGCCGGCAAGAAGACTATTCCGGCGATTCTGCGGCGGGTCTCCGATGAGCAGGCGATGGAGATTACCATCGTCGAAAATTTGCAACGAATGGACCTGAATCCGATGGAGCAGGCGCGGGCTTTTGAGCGGCTTTCGCGCGAGTTTCACATGACGCAAGAGCAGATGGCGGTGCGTACCGGCAAGGACCGGGCAACCGTATCTAACTTCCTTCGTTTGTTGAGGTTACCAATGTCTGTGCAGGCACGGGTGGAGTCCGGTGATTTGAGCTATGGACATGCGCGGACGCTGCTGGCTTTTGAGCATGCCGAGGATATGGAATTGGCGGCACAGCGGATGGTTAAACATTCGCTTTCTGTTCGCCAAGCCGAGGTCTATGTTCAAGGGCTGCTGCACCCCGAGCGCGCCGGTAAGAAAGACGCGAAAGCGGAGACTCCCATTGATCCCAATGTTCGTGCGGTGCAGGAGCGGTTGCAGCGCGCGCTGGGGTTAAAGGTTCATATCGAAGACCACGACGGCCACGGCAGAGTCATCATCGAATACGCGCATCTGGAAGATTTCGATGGGCTGCTGGAGACGTTGGCGGGAGAGTGAAAAAGCAGGGAACAGGGAATAGGGAACAGGGAATAGGGAACAGGGAATAGAGAACAGGGAACAGCCACCGTCTTTGCATATTGCAGGAGACTCAACAGTGGGAATAGACTAGCTTGCTAGATTCAGGCCCATGTTCAAAACTGCACGTTTCAAGGTCCACAATCCGTCACGGCACAAGAGCACGATGCTCTGGCACGCGATGACCCGCTATCACGAGACCTTGAAGGATGTGCTCGAAAAGACGCTCGCAATCCCCGACCTACTAGTACAAGTATCCGAGTTAGATAAAAAAGGGAAACTGAGGCCCAACAAATATGCTCTTGCTAAACTTGTTCGCACATTAGTCCCCAAGAACACGGGACTCGCATCGACCGTGCGTGACTATCTCATCGGCGACGCAACCGCGATGCTGATGAGCCACCTAAGCAAAGTCTACAAGGGCGCAAACGAATCAAACCCGCCGACGGTCCCCAGCCTCGCTGCAATGTCAGACGAGGAGTTTCGGAAAGCATACAGCAACTTCACGGACCCAGAGACCAAGCTCATCATCAAACCGCAGCATCAGGAAAAGATTGATAAGGCAAAGGAACAAGGCGAGACCCGCGTTGCCAATCGGTTGAGCAAAATCTACACGAACTGGGCCGTCTCCCGCGCTGCCGGACAAGTGCTGAGAAAGTTAGAAGGCACTCTGCCCCACCCTATTGAATTCACCCATACCGAGTTCAAACGCGGTTGTTTATTCACATTCTGCGATGGGAAATACTATGCACTGGTACGGCTCTTTGCCGATAAGCACCGTTACCAGGAAAAGAATGTTCTCATGCCTGGCTTTATCGACTGCAAGACGAAAGAGCCCCTTAGCGGGAAGAAATATCCGGGACTGATTCTGCCGCTTGAACTGGGCCGCGAGTTTCATGAGCAAGAATATCTGACGCACGGTTCGATTCAGAGCGCAAAGCTGATAGTAAAAAGGCGGGAAAAGCTTACCTCAGGGGCTAAAGCCCACGTTCGTAAAGCAACATTGGCGGCACGACTGAAGTCGTGCCCTGATACAAAGCAAACAGCCTCCTTTAACGCGGATGACTATGATTTTTATGTTCATGCTGCCTTCGAGTTTCAACCGACGCAGGTCGAGACGGAAACCTACCTCGGCATCGATCGCGGCGCTGCCAAGATAGGAGCTGCGACCCTAATCGACCATCAAGGCAAGCCAATTGAAATCAATATTGATCTGGAAGGCTCTGCATTTGCCGTAGAGATGCGGCGCTATGAAAAACAAATCAAGCGGATACAGAAGGCAGGCAAGCAACGATCACGCAGGTTTTCACTGCGCGGCAAACGCGCTGACATCGTTCTGGGCGAATATGCGAATCGAATCGTGGCCATCGCCAGATTATACCGCTCCCAGATTGTCATCGAGGCCATTCGAGGCGTGACGATGGGCCGGTTCCTAAAGCAAAGCCAGTTCACCAAGCTCAAACAGATGCTTACCTACAAAGCGGAACGTGAGGGACTTCCCGCTCCAGTCGAGGTTCCAGCGGCTTATACCTCGCAGACTTGCGCACGATGCGGCCACAAAGACGCAGCCAATCGGCCAAAGAAAGATGCGTCTGGAAAAGCGATTCAGGACGTGTTCTTGTGTGTAGCTTGCGGTCACAAAGCCAATGCGGATTCCAATGCGAGCATGATCATTGCACTGCGTGGGCTGCATCAGATTGAAAATGGTGGTAAATTCAAGAAGTTCGATCTCTTTCAACAGTGGTTGAAGGAGCTTATCATGAATGCGAAAGACGGTCGGGACGGTTCCCCTGTCTTAGGGCAAGGAAACCAGTAGTTTCGCGGCCGGGTACTGGGCGGATAGGCGAATGACGATAACCTCACGGTTGCCGCGTAACCGACCATCCCCTGGTCCGAACAGCCGAGGTGCGTTACCGGAGGGTCTGTGCCCGCCGGTTGGGCTTCGCCCGAGCACCGAAATTTGACAATTAAATGGACGAAACAGTTGTTTCAGTTGGCTGTGTGCTCTCTTTTTTCGAGGTTCTCTTGCTTCGATCCCAATTCCTGTCAGCAATTTAGGCCGGACCTGCTGTAGAGGGGCGTCCATTCACGGCTGACTGAAACCTTCCCGGTACATCTACGGCGATGGGGTTCCGCTGTAGAGGGGCGTCCATTCACGGCTGACTGAAACCCATCAGATACTCACTCACGTTGAGCAGGGGCTGTAGAGGGGCGTCCATTCACGGCTGACTGAAACCGCCGCATTTGCGCGCAGAGCAGCCGCACGCTGTAGAGGGGCGTCCATTCACGGCTGACTGAAACGCAGGGCCGCCCATTGTCTGAGCCGGGCGAGCTGTAGAGGGGCGTCCATTCACGGCTGACTGAAACCTTGATTCTGTCGTAGCCTTTGCGGGTCAGGCTGTAGAGGGGCGTCCATTCACGGCTGACTGAAACACGCGCATCGAGCACGAACTCGAAAAAGCGGCTGTAGAGGGGCGTCCATTCACGGCTGACTGAAACATGGCTTCTGACCGACCGTCCAATCGGCTCGCTGTAGAGGGGCGTCCATTCACGGCTGACTGAAACACAGATCGGCAGGCGCGTATGCTCGGCAAGCTGTAGAGGGGCGTCCATTCACGGCTGACTGAAACTATCGAAGGGCCGCTCTGCTCGTAGCAAGCCGGCTGTAGAGGGGCGTCCATTCACGGCTGACTGAAACCTCGGGCACGGCGGAGACCGCCTTAGAGTTGCTGTAGAGGGGCGTCCATTCACGGCTGACTGAAACCATTATCGGTACTGCCCTGCTTTTCGCTTTGCTGTAGAGGGGCGTCCATTCACGGCTGACTGAAACTTAAGGAATACAGGACTCCTGCGAGTATTGGCTGTAGAGGGGCGTCCATTCACGGCTGACTGAAACGCAAAAGGATAAGGGGCGCGGAAAGCTGCGCGCTGTAGAGGGGCGTCCATTCACGGCTGACTGAAACTCGCTGGAACAGAAGGCCGCGCCGGAGACGGCTGTAGAGGGGCGTCCATTCACGGCTGACAGAAACAGGAAAGTGAAAGGGCGAGGATTTAATCGCGACTTCGTCGCGTGGGTTGATTTCTAAAAACGTGTGGATGGATTGATGCCGGGGATAAATCCCCGGCCTACCAGCCCGTACCCTTCAGAGCTTGGGATGAATCGCGACTTCGTCGCGTGGGTTGATTTCTAAAAACAAAAGAACAAATTTGTGCCGGGGTTGAAACCCCGGCCTATCAGCCCGTGCCCTTCAAAGCCTGGGCTTAATCGCGACTTCGTCGCGTGGATTGATTTCTAAAAACAAAAGAACAATTTTGTGCCGGGGATGAAACCCCGGCCTATCAGCCCGTGCCCTTCAAAGCCTGGGTTTAATCGCGACTTCGTCGCGTGGGTTGGTTTCTAAAAACGAAAGAACGATTATCGCCGGGGATGAAACCCCGGCCTACCTACGGAACGATGCTTCCCTCAGGGGTTGAACAGGCTGCGGAAAAACTCGGAATTACGGGCATAATTGGCGAAGAACGTTCTTCCGGAGCTAAAGCCCTCGTTCATTTGATTGGCATTATGCGGGGGTTGAACCCCCCGCCTCCCTCCGGGGTTAAACCCCCGCGCTTTTTAGGGCCTTGATCGGCACGACTGAAGTCGTGCCCTGATACAAAACAAATGCAAATGCAGATCCTTCAACTACGTTATGCTGCGCTCAGGCTGCGGTGAGGATTTAATCGCGACTTCGTCGCGTGGATTGATTTCTAAAAGCAAAAGAACAATTTTATGCCGGGGTTGAAACCCCGGCCTGCCTCCGGAAACACGAAATGCAGCAATCGATTCACTCCGCCCCGCTGGGGCGGGTATTCTTGGATGGGATGCGTTCCCAGGGTTTCACTCTCTTACCCCATGGACGAAGACCTGTCCATGGGGACCCCAAACCTGGGCTATTCTCACAACGCCCCTCTGGGGCGAAATCCGTACCCTTCATTCGCGGCTTTGTCGTGTGGATTGATTTCTAAAAATATAAGAACGATTTTATGCCGGGGGTTGAAATTCCACCCCAGCGACGAAGACCTGTCCCTTCACCCCAACGAGTAAAAATCACTCGATGAGGACCCCGAGTCGCCGGGGACCCCGATAAACCCCGGCATTCCTCCGGAATGAGGTCTCCCTCAGGGGTTAAAACTCCACGCATTTTATGGTGTTAATCGGCAGTCAGGGTTAAAACCCTGACCTACCAGTCGTGCCCTGATACAAAACACAAAAGCAAAAGCAGGTTCTTCGGCTGCGCTCAGATGGGATGAAATGCATTCACGGATAGATGCGGTGGAGGGTGCGGGCGAAGGGGATGGTTTCGCGGACGTGATCGAGGCCGCAGATCCAGGTGACGACGCGCTCGATTCCCATGCCGAAGCCGCTGTGGGGGACTGAGCCGTAGCGGCGCAGGTCGAGGTACCACTGGAAGGCTTCCTTGGGCAGCTTGTGTTGATCGATGCGGGAGTTGAGCAGCTCGAAGCTGGAGACGCGCTGCGAGCCACCGATGATTTCGCCGTAGCCTTCGGGGGCGAGGACATCGACGCATAGGGCGTAGCGCGGGTCGGCGGGGTCGGGCTCCATGTAGAAGGCTTTTACGTCGGCGGGATAGCGGTGGACCATGACGGGCTTGTCGAATTGAGAGCTAAGCCATGTTTCGTCGGGTGAGCCGAAGTCGTTCCCATATTCAAAAGCCGCTTCGAGGTGGCCGTCCTTGTGGGCCTGGTTGAGCATCTCGCAGGCTTTGTCGTAGCGCAGGCGCGGGAAGGGCGGACAGATGGACGCGAGCTTGGCGGGATCGCGGCCGATGACGGCCAGTTCAGGCGCGCGGTTCTTGAGAACGGATTGGACGATGTGGGAGAGAAAGTTCTCGGCTAGATCGAGCAGGCCGTCCAGGTCCATGAAGGCGACCTCCGGCTCGATCATCCAGAACTCGGTGAGATGGCGGCGGGTTTTGGATTTTTCCGCGCGGAAGGTGGGTCCGAAGCTGTAGACCTTGCCGAGAGCGAGGGCGGTGGCCTCGACGTAAAGCTGGCCGGATTGGGTGAGGTAGGCGGTGTCGCCGAAGTATTCGACGGGGAAGAGGGTGGAGGTGCCCTCGCAGGCGGCGGGCGTGAGGATGGGCGGGTCGGTGCGGATGAAGCCGTTGGTGTCAAAATATTCAGCCGCCGCGCGCATGATTTCAGCTCTGATGCGGAGGATGGAAGCCTGACGCGGGCTGCGGACCCAGAGATGGCGATGCTCCATGAGGAAGTCGACGCCATGCTCCTTGGGGGTGATGGGATAAGGGTCGGACTCGGGGACGCGCTGGACAACCTGGAGGCCTTCCACGTCGAGCTCATATCCTCCCGGCGCGCGCTTGTCGGCGCGGACTTTGCCGGTGACGATGACCGAGGACTCCTGGGTGAGGCCTTTGAGGGCCTCGAAGACTTCCGGAGAGACGCTTTTTACGTGGGCCACGCCCTGAATGGTGCCGGTGCCGTCGCGAAAGATGGGGAAAAGGAGCTTGCCGCTCTCGCGGAGGTTGTAGAGCCAGCCGCGCAGGGTGACGGATTGGCCTTCATGCTGGCCGATGGTGGCGATGGTGGCGACTGGCGGTGGTGCTGGGATTGTTGGGTCTTCGGGCATAGGGCTTCCTCGGCGGCCGGTTCGGCCGGACACTCTAGGATAGCGCGTGTGGAGTGGGATGAGGGTTGAGCAAGTCAACAAGTTAGCGAGTCAGCGAATCCCACCCTAGCCGCAAAAACAAAAACGCGGCGAGGGTGGGGCATCCGGCGCACGCGCGATATTGTAGGATTCCTCGGTAGACTAACGCCCCTTGTGTTTGTGCTTTAGTTCTTTCCGCTCTAGCCCCAAGTGATACATATGGTAGTCGTCATCATCACGTTCATCATCCAAACGATCAAAGGTAAAAGCGCGCCCCCTCCTGAACGGGCCAAAGAGTCTTGCAAATTCGCCCTGGAAGCATTGAGACGTATTCCAGTCGTTATCTACGCCGTTAGCCCGCCTCTTGAAGTCTTGGTCCCAAGGACGACGCCCGTATTCATCAAAAGCAGTCGCTGTGCCGTCTCCATATCCGATTATATTTTCGCCACTATAGGCGACGGATCGCGGATCTGGCATTAGCAGGTAGCCGTATCCGTAACGATACCAATCCGATTTGTTCACATACCGCTCTGGATATAACCATTCCTTGCGAGCCGCCCCGATATAACGCCATGCCCGGCTCTTGATAATGAAGTTAATCTCCCTTACCTCTTGTTCGCTTAGGTGGCGCAATGTCTGAATGTCGTTGACGTTGAATATCGTGCTTCGGAACGGATGCGGGTTTGGTCTCACACCTACTTCCGATTGATAAGGATTCCTTACCCAAGAAAGATTCGTGAGGATTAGTACTTTTTCCATCGAAAGTGGGAATATCGTGTGGGTTCCATGAAATTGAATATCCGGATCGCTGGATCCTTGGCACCATTGTGAACGCGGACTACATCGACGGTTATACACTGTGACAGGATGGTCCGATACGATGAATTTTGTATCTGACTGCGTTGCGTCGGCCAAAAGCCAGACGCATTCTGTCCAAATCGCGCAATAGAAATCGCGTAAGCGTTGCATTCTATCAAGAAGCAGGTTCTGGTCCTTGGTACCAGTCACTTCGCGCAACCATGCCAGACCCTTGGGCGTGCGGAGTTTCTGAGTACTCATGTGCTGCATCAACTCAATAAGTTTATTGCCGCCGTCCCAAGGATAGGCGAAGTTCGTGTAGTACTCGATCGCTTTGTGACCTTCCCGGTCAATGGCACCAAAGAATTGCTTTTCAATCTCTGTCGAATCCACACCGTTGAATTGCGTTGTATAGAGATCCCGCAATGCGAAACAAGGTTTAAATCCCCAATGGTGTAGCCCATTCTCTGTATACACATGCCCTTTTCCATCGTTTTTTGTTTCTGGCTGGAGATCAAGATAATATAGTTCGCGATCGACTTGGGACGGCGGGATAAACCGATTCTGGTACCACGCGGGAACGTAATGGTTGTGCCGAAATTCTTGGGGCATTTACCTCACGATACTCCACAATCATCGCCAGTGAAACTGCTCCATTACTAAGGAGAATCGCCCCGGCATGCCGAGCGGGCACACACTTTCCGGACAGACTCAGCAACACACTAATTGGACATCACCCGGGTCTGCGCGATGTAGAGGGTTAATGACAGGAGGGTACGGGAGTTCTTGCTGGCGAAAAGAATTTAAATTGCGGGAGTAGCGAGACTTTAGTAGGATGAGAATAGTTTTTGATGCGCGCAACTTTTTACCAGCCGTGCGCGCCGTCCCGTCTATAGAAGGAGAACTATTTCCAGGGATTGATGACGCGGACTCCGGTGGGTTCAAAATGTCTCACATTGCGCGTGGCTACCGCATAGCCTCGCGCGGCGGCGCAGGCCGCGATATAGGCATCGGGAGCGACGGCCGGTTTGCCGGCCTGTTCACAGCGCGCCGCGATTTCAGCTAATTTGTCCGAGGCCGCAATATCGAAATCGAGCGTACGCTCCTTGAACAGATCGAGCACACGTTCGATTTGCGCGGCAAGGGCGCTCTTGCGTTTTCCGTCCGGCAGTTTCAGCACTCCAAATCGGAGTTCGGCGCGGCTGATGGCGGTAATGAAGAGAGTTTCATCGGCCTGTTCGTCCAGCCATGCCATGACTTTAGGTTCTGGCATGGATTTGAGCGGCTCGGAGATGACATTGGTATCGAGGACAATCACGTCAAATCCGCTCCCCGAATTTCACTCCGCTGTCGAGAGACTTCCAATTCATCCATGCCCCCGATCTCGCAGGCGATGCGGTGAATCTCAGACCCGATCTTGAGGCGGCCGGCAGGCCTGACAGCTTCTTCAAGAATGAAGCGGACTTCGGCTTCGGTGGAGTGGCCATGCCGGACGGCGCGCATACGCAAGGCCCGGTGGGTTTCTTCAGAGAGTTTGCGGACGGTTAAACCTGGCATGATCTCACCTCTGCAATATCGTATGCAATGATTGCATAAATACGATACTGATGTCAATTCTTCCCTTGAATCACCTTGTCGGGAGTCCGCTATAGTCTCATAGCAGCGGACGGTTGGTCCCCAACTCCAAAACTGCGCCACTTCATAGAGAAACGGAATCCCAGTTGGCGGGAAGGCCCAGGCATTGCGCCGCCATTGCCCCTTTAGTAGGATGGGAATAGTTTTTGATGCGCGCAACATTTTCAGGGGTCGAATGTGTGCGGGCTGGAGGGCTGATGGTGGAGAAGGCGGTGGTTCGCAGCGAGGAGACGCACAAGTCGCAGGTGGATACGGAGACCACGGCGCGGGTGATTGCGGAGAAGCGGATCGGCGAGCGGATCAAGCGGCTGCGGCTGAAAAAATCCATGGGTCTGGTGGAGTTGGGCAAGCACACGGGGCTTTCGGCGAGCTTTCTATCGCAACTGGAGACGGGGCGGGTGGTGCCTACGCTGCGCAACCTGGCGCGGATAGCGATGGTGTTTTCTAAAGACCTGTCGTATTTTTTCGAAAACGATGCGGCGACAGTCTTCCGGATTCACAAGCGCAAAGACCGGGTGCGGATGCCTCAGACCGGGGTGGAGGATCCGACTTACTTTTTTGAGAGCCTGGGCTACATGGTTCCCGACCGGCAGATGGACCCTTACTTTGCCGAGTTTGTCCCTCTGACGAAGGAGATGGAAGCCAAGGCGCACATGCACCCGGGGAGCGAGTTTCTGTATGTGCTGGAAGGGGAGCTGGAAGTTCGCCACGGGGAACAGGGGTACATGCTGAAGGCGGGTGACGCGGTGTACTTTGACTCAAGCACGCCGCACGCCTACGTGTGCGCAGGCAAGAAACCTGCCGAGGCGATCATCGTGACTCTGCATCAGAGTCCGGCGGTGGGGCCCGTAGCGCGGCCGCCGGAAAGACCGTCAACTCAACCGCGGTTGGCGTAACCCATGCCAGCCAGAACGCCCCGCATATAGGCAAAGCTGCTGATGACGCCGGGCATGGGATCGTCGGCGTGAATCTCATATTCGAGATCGACGAAGCCCTTGTAGTTGATGGCAATCAGCTCGGCAAACATCTCGCGGACCGGCATGATGCCGTCACCCACGGCGACCTGGCTTTCCTTGGCATGGAAATCCGTCAGATCCTTCATATGCACGTTGAAGAGGCGCGGCCCTACCTCGTGAATGGACTGGACAAGATCGGCGTCGGCGCGCACGGTGTGGCCGACATCGATGCAGCAGCCGATGCGCGGATCGGTATCCTTGAGCGACTTGAGAACATCAAGTGGCGAGGGCCACAGCTTGTCTTCCGGCCCGTGATTATGGATGGCGATGCGGATGTCGTATTCCTTGACGAACTTCTCCAAGCGGGGCAGGGTTTCCGGCGTCGGGTCGCCGGCGACGATGACGGAGATGCCGGCGCGCTTGCAGTACTCGAATTTAGCGCGGATATCGGCGTCCTCGTTGTTGCGAAAGTAAATAGCCCCGGCGGCGTGGAGCTTGATGCCGGCCGCGGCATAGTCAGCGAGCGCCTTGGACTCTTCCGCCGGGTCCATGGGGAGATGATCCTTGACGTCTTTGACGTTGAGGTCGGCGATATTGAGCTGCTTGAGGAAGCCGATCATCTGGGCGCGGGTGAAGTTGCGGAAGGTGTAGGTTGCGAGGCCGAGATGAATGGGTGACGGCTTTCCGGATGCCGACCGGGGCTCGGCGAGGGCGGGAACGGCACCCGGCGCGGCGCAGGCCATGGCGAGAAAAGCGCTGGATTGGACGAAGTTGCGGCGTGAAAAAGCTTGTTTCATGGTCAGGGAACTCCTTGTGTAGTTCAGATTTTTACGAGCCTCATAGATGCGGCTCCCAGCCCTTTTCATATTCGCGGCCCCAGAATTTCATTGCCGCGGCGTCGTTCAGGATTTTTCCGTTGGCTGTGTCGAGCTTGAGCTCACGGCTTACTTCCCAGGCGACGTTTGAAAGTTGCAGCATGGTGACGGCTACGTTGCCAACGGCGATAGGCGAGTTGAGCTTGTCTCCCTTGCGGATGGCCGCGATGAAGTTGGCAAAGTGCGCATTGGTCATTGAATCTTCGCCAGTGAGGTCGGAGGATGCGTTTGCGGAACCTCTTTTGACTTCGCTGGTCTTCTTTCCCTTGAGGTCGTAAACCTCATAACCGCCGGCATCGATGAGCATGGAGCCGGTGGTACCCATGATCGTCGATCCACGATCGCGGCCGTAGTACTGCATTCCGTTGCAGCATTTCCCTTCCCACGAAATCAATTTGTCGCCGTAGTCGAAGCTGGTGACCAGGGTGTCATAAAACTGCCAGTCATCCTTGAAGTGATATCTTCCGCCGGAGGAGGTAATGCTCTGCGGATAATCCACACCCATTGCCCAGCGGCAGACGTCAATTTCGTGGGTGCCGTTGTTGAGGGTCTCGCCGGTTCCGTAGAGCTTGAACCAGTGCCAGTTATACGGGTGAATGTTGTCAGTGTATGGCCTGCGCGGCGCGGGTCCCTGCCAGAGATCCCAATCGAGCTGCGGCGGGACGGGGATAACCTTTCCTATGCCAATCGACTTTCTGGTGTTGGCGTACCAGCCTTTGCCGAAGTAAGGCCTGCCGATAAGACCATCATGAACTTTTTGAACGGCCTCGATGACAAGTGCATTTGACCGCCGCTGATTTCCCATCTGGACGAGTTTGCCGTACTTCTTTTGAGCCTCAACCAGCAGCGCGCCCTCGGCGGGATTGTGGCTGCATGGCTTTTCAACGTAGACATTCTTGCCTGCCTGCAGGCCTGCAATGGCCATGGGAGCGTGCCATTGTTCAGGCGTGGCGATGGTGATGGCGTCCACTTCCTTTAGCTGGAGAATGTGACGGAAGTCCTTTTCGGTGGCAGGGGCATATCCCAACTTGCTTTCTGCGTCGCCGGCAAATTTTTTCAAAATGTCGCCGTCGACGTCGCAAATATGCGAGACGCGGGCGGTGTCCTGATTTGCCTTGAGCGCGGCAAGATGAGCATAGCCTCGCCCATGGAGGCCGATAACTGCAAAGTTAAGGCGATCATTGGAGCCAAGAATCTGGCCATAGCTCTTGGCGGTCGATCCAATCGCCAAACCTGCAGCACCTACCGCGAGCGTGTCAAGGAATTCACGTCTAGTTACCATCTTGTTTCTCCTGTTTGCCCAATATAGGCAGAGTTGTTTATGCGTGAACCAGCATATCTTACGTCTAGAGCGTTGCAGAATCCTTCAGGGCCTGCTTCATGCCCGCCCAACTGATGCGAGTTGACTCTTCCGGGCTGCCGCCTCCATGCCAGTGCGTCTCCAGACTGACTGCGTCGCGAAAGCCAGAGTTTTTGAGAGCGCGGAACTGAGCTGTCCAGTCGATGATACCTTTATCGACCGGCGCCCACTCGATTTTTCCGTCCGCGCCCTTGACGGCATTCTTGCAGTGGCAGTGATGGATGCGATGCTTTGGAATAGCCTCCCACCCGCCAGGAAAGGCGTCGAGTTCGCCGCGCATAACGGCATTGGCGGGGTCCCAGTTGAGTGCAAGATGCGGCGTGCGAATCGCATTCATGGTTCTGGCGGCCTCGCGGCCGGTGGCGGTGTTACAGGCAAACTCATTTTCCAGCACGAGGAGAATGCCCTGCTTGCCGCAAATCTCGGCAGCTGAACGGAGTTTTTCATCGATTGCCGCACGGAAGGGGGCAACATCGTCGAGCCGCCAGAAGTCGAAACAGCGGACCTTATTCGTCTGGAACTGTTTGGCCAGAGCGATGGAGCGCGCGAGAATCTCATCCTGCTCTTTGAAGGTGACCTCAGCCGCTCCGTGCATGTCGGCCGTGGAGCCATAGGGAGATTTAGGCGCGCCGGGCCAGTCGGTCTTGAAGAGCGGACTGGCAATATCGGTGACCCGCAGATTGTATTTGGCGAGGATATTCTGCGCTTCGCCGATCTGCGTTGCGCTCAGTTCGGTGACGTTTTTGCCCCACATGGAACGAAGCTCGATCCAGCTCAGGCCGAAATCCTGCGCGACAACGTAACAGTCGTGGTCGAAATCCTGCGAGATCTCATCATTGATGACGGAAATTTTGAAGGGCGACTTTGATGCGGCAGCCAGGCCTATAAGCGGACGGGCAGTGCAGGCCGCAGCAGCCATACCTGCCGTAGCTAGAAAGCTGCGTCTTGAAATGATATTCATAATGCTCCTTTTGCTTGTGGGCGTCGCAGGCCGAGTGAATACTTTGTCAGATGTTAAGGCCGGTCACCCCAGGTAAGCGGTGACCGGCCAGTTAAGTGAAGTTAACAGGAACGGTCTTAGAACAAGATCCTGACCGATCCCTGCAATGTGCGTCCGCCTCCAACGCCGTTCACGCTGCCCTGGCCGCTGCCGAGGGTACTGGTGATGGTGCCGAAGGCTGATGAGGTGGGATTGCTGCTGCTGGGCAGGCCAAACTGCGGCGAGTTGCTCAGCTGGAAGGCGTCGAAACGGACTTCCGCTGCAGCTTCACGATAGATGTCGAACTTCTTGAAGAGCGAGAAGTTGTCTTGATGGTAGCCAGGGCCGGTGAATTGGTTTCTTCCCGTATTGCCCAGAGTTGGGGCAGTGCAGGTTGACGGCGTGTAAGTGCCACCAGCGCCGGGGGTACCGGTGAAAGTGCCAGCGGTGGCGCCGGTGCAGCCGTTGGGAACAGCGAAGACTGTCGGATCAAACCAGGGCGAAGCGGAGCCGATGCCCTTTAGCTTCTTGAAGCTGCCGGTCAGAGTTGCTGTTTCTGTGGTTCCGGGAGTGTTGAGATTGGAGCCGTTGGTAGAGGCAGTGAAAGGCAGACCGGAAACGATAGAGAGAACTCCGGTGAGCTTCCATCCACCGAGAACCTCGTCGGCAATCCGGTTAGTGTTCATCCACTTTTGGCCTTTGCCGAAGGGCAGCGCGTAATTGACGGTCTGCTCATAGTTGTATTTGCGGTCAAAGTCCGCCCGGGCGTAGTTTTGGCGCAGGTTGGTGAAGAACAAGAGACTGCCGTCATCGTCGCCGCCGGTGGAGTAGGTAAGCGCCTTGCCCCAGGTGAAGGCGGAGGTGAAGGACAGCCCGCTAGAAATGCGCTTGGTGAGTTGGGCCTGCATCGAATTGTAATTCGACGAGAAGTCCATGAAGTACTGGTTGGTGGCCGCGGTGCGGCTGAAGGATGCATACTCAGGATCCGAGTTTGAGCCGCCGTCATATGTCTTGGGCAGGTTGACGTTCTGCGAGACCGACATGCGCGTTCCGTGATTGGCCACATAGGCAACCTGGAGCGACATATTGTAGGGCAGAGCCTGCTGAACGGCCAGATTCCAGGATGACGCGTAGGGGTTCCTCCAGTTCAAAGGAATGATGGTGTAGACCTGACCGATGAGCTGCTTGGCCTGGATCAGCGGCACTCCGGTAAGCCCGCTCGATGTTACCGGTAATTGAATGATTCCGTTGGTAGGAATGGTTACCGCCACCGGCGCCGGGAAGCCCACCTGCAAGGTCGAAACAGTTACGCCGTCGCCCAAAACGGCGGGGGCGTACGCGGAAGAACTCACAGGCTGGAAGCTGTTGTTGGAGCGGATGGGGTAGTTGTAGGCGTAGGTGTTATCCATGAACGGCGTGTAGCTGATGCCGAAGCCGGCACGGAGAACGGTATTGGGCCTAAGCCTGTAGGACAGCCCGGTGCGCGGAGCAAAGTATTTGTAATCCGACGCCATGCCCAGGTTGGATGCATTGCTGCCTACACCGGCGATGACCAGGGAGTCATTGGCCACATTGTAGTTGGAGAAACCGCCTGGAACTGCCGGGGTAGCGGGAGGATAGTTTTCCCAGCGAACTCCGATATCAACGGTCATCTTGGGCGAAACCTGCCACTTATCGCTGGCGAACATGAAAATCCACCACTGGCGGTAGCGGGGGAAGATGGTGTTGACATCGCGGCCGGTCTGGCTGGGTTGCTGCAAGAGGAAGCTGGCGATGTCGTTGGCGATGTCGGTGCCCGGCGAAGCCGCGTCCGAGGTCTGCACGTCGGAGAAGGTGTATGCGCCGCGTGCGCTGAAGGTCTGATCCTGGAGGAGATTGTCGTGGATGCGGCGAATATCGCCACCCCACTTGATGGTGTGGTTGCGAATAATCTTGGTCCAGTTGTTGACGATGTCGATATTCGACTCACCCCTGATCCATGGCAAGGATGCGGAGTAGCCGATCATGGGGTTGTTGAAACCGCCGTTGACGGTGACAGCAACCTGCCCGGTGGTGAAGGGCTGACCAGAAAGGTTCACGCCGGGGACGCCCAGGGTGGTTGCATCGTTGGCGCCGTAGTCAATGGGGGTCGCGGTACTCTCGTAATGGGCCAGGCCGAGGCGCAGCTCGGTAAAGAAGGACGGCGAAAAGACGTGATCGGCATTGAGACCGGTTGAGTAAGACGAGTAATTGCCGTTGCCTTCAAATCCGCCGTTTGACGTAGGCGCAGGGCCTCCCAGGAAGGCTCCCCAAGCCGAAGCCTGGAAAGTATTCACCTTCTCATTGCTGTAACGGTAGCTGATATGGTCTTTCTCACGCGGCGTGTAGTCGATTTTGATGTCGTAGCTGTCAGTGACTTTTCTGAACGGCACGTTGGTGGTGTAGTTATTTGCCGGGTTGCTCAACGGTTTGTAAGTTGTGCCGGCGGTGACACCATAAACAATTCCGTTAGCCGCCGCTGCCGTGTTCAATTGTTGCAGGATTTTGAGCGAAACCGGGTAATTGGTGTTCACCAGGGCGTAGGGAATCTGATTGTTCGGGAAGGCAATGCGATGATCTGCCGCGGTTCCCGCGTGAATGGTGCCGTCAGAGAATGTTGTGGGGTCGTAGACCTGACCCTTGCCCCCACTGATGGCGGCGCTCAGGTCGATGCAACCGTGAATATCGGAGCAACCGGTCTGTCCCGTCGTAAAGGTATAGAAGCGGGGGTCCGGGATGGTCATGGTGTTGGAGATTGCTTCGTGATCGGTGGTGTGCAAGTAATCACCGAAGAAGAAGAGTTTGTCCTTGATGACAGGTCCGCCAACCGATCCGCCGAAGTAGTTGTACGACAGGTGGCCCAGAGGACCGGCGAAGTAGGAGCGAGCGTTGACGTAGTTGTTCTGGATGAACTCGAAGGCGGAACCATGGAATTTGTTGGTTCCGGACTTGAGGGTAACATTGATGACTGCGCCGATGGCGCGGCCCAGCTCAGCCTCGAAGTTGTTGGTGGAGATGTCGACAGTGCCAATGGCTTCTGCCGGCGGAATCATGATCTGCAGCAGGCCGGTGCGCTCGTCGTCGTCAATACCTTCAATCTGATAGAGGTTGCTGACGCGCGGCATGCCGTTGGCTTCGGTCTGCAGGGTGCTGGCAGCGTTGAAGAACTGCGAGTGCTGGAAGACCGCCGGCGCGGTGCCGGGAACCACGTTGAGCAGCGATTGGTAGTTGCGATTGGTGCCCAGCGGCATATTGACCACGGCCTCCGACTCGAGCTTGGTGCTGATGTCGGCGCGATCCGTCTGGAGCTGTGGGGGCTCGGTGGTTACAGTAACGCTTTCCGTGACGTTGCCGAGCGAGAGAGCGAGATCAACACGGACGGTTGTGTTGCTCAGCAGGTTGATGTTCTGCTGGGTAATCTTCTTGAAACCCTTGGCTTCGACGGTTACCGAGTAGATGCCGGGTTGCAGGTCGGGAAAGGTGTAGTTGCCGCTTTCATTGGTAGCCGACGGGTGAATTGCGCCGGTGGCCACGTCAGTTGCAGTAACTTTGGCATTAGGAACGGCAGCGCCTGAAGCGTCTGTCACTGTTCCCAGCAGCGTGCCATTCACAGCCTGACCAAGCAGGACGTGTGAGAAAGCAAGCATAAAGACAACGAATATGGACCCGAGCAGAGGTCTCAATATTCCACGTAGCGTCATTTGGTGCCTCCTAGTGACGATGAGTCTGAGGTATTCAACATTTTCTCGTTGAATACCGACAAAAGCGTTAAACATGGTTGCACAACAAGTCGAGGACAATAGCACCTTCGACCTGTAGCGTCTTCCCGCGAGAAGGTTGCAAAATCCTAAACGCATACCCAGAGTTTCATCCCGCCTGTTCATGAATTAGCACAAAAGGCGGAATCCAGCATGCGGCAAGGTGGTCAGGTAATCTTCCCTTAGCTCTTGCTCAAGGCTTGCATCCCTACTCTCTGTCATAGGCACAATTCGCAGACCGCCTGAAATGGAAGAATCCAGAACCACACGCAATTCTTCTCTTGGACATGGGTTCACGCAAGGCTGCTACAGTATGTTACATTTGATTGAAAGACCGATGGAACTTGCATCCTTTTGAATATAAACAACTTGGATATATTTCTTTTGTTAAGCAGTTGCAGCCACCTCTGCCCTACGGAGGTTTAAAATCGCCCGTGACAAGCCTCGCCATTGGGGTGTATGCTACCCCCCGATGAAATGATTGAGGGCTAAAGATGACTGGAAGTACGCACCCCCCGGGACAATGGGTTCCTGACTCCGAGGCAGAGCGCACGTTGGTCCTGAACGAGCTGGAATCAATGCTCTCCAGTTACCACTTTCAGAGCAGCAAGCGCTACCCGGCGATGCTGAAATACATTGTTGACGCCACCCTTGACGGCCGTTGCGGCGACTTGAAAGAACGCACCCTGGGAGTTGAGGTATTTGGGCGCGATCCCAATTACGACACCAGCGCAGATCCTGTGGTTCGCCTCAGCGCCAGCGAGGTACGCAAGCGAATTGCGCAGTACTATCACGAGAATGGCAGCGGCTCGCGCGTGCAGATCGAACTGCCGCTCGGCTCATACAAGCCCGAGTTTCTGATGCTGAGGCCGGAAACGCCCGAAGCGCAGCCAGAACCCGCGCCTGAGCGGCTCATCTCCACTGGAAACCAAGCACGCGCAGGCCGGAATCGTTTCGTTATTGGAACCCTGAGTGCGACGGCGCTGCTTGCGGTGGCGGCTGTGTTTGGAACCTATGCTTACACCAGGGCCTCTGCCGCCAGAGACACCGTCATCGACAAGTTTTGGGGGCCGCTCCTGCATTCGCCTGATTCCGTTCTCATCGTCGTCGGCACCAGCGATTTTGTACCGCCGAATATTAAGCCCGTCGATGCCGACAAGACAGACCACTTGAGAGGACCGTACCATCACGTCTCGATGTCCAGCGCGCTCGCGCTCGCCCGCGTGGCCGGTTTTCTGCAGGCGGCCGGCAAAACCTATCAGATCAAGGATGACCGTGAGGTCAGTCTGACGGACTTTCGTTCGCGTCCGGTCATTCTGATTGGCGCCCTTAGTAATTCCTGGACGCTGCGCCTGACCGATCCACTACGCTTCCGTTTTGATTTCGGCTCATTGGCAAGAATACAGGACAGAAAGAATCCCAAGAGCAATGAGTGGAGCGATCCTAATAATATCCTCAGCGATCCTCATTATTATGAACACTCCAACTCCAGCAATTGCGATTACGCATTGATTGCGCGTTACCACGACACGACCACCAACGGTCCCGTCATGGTGATTGCAGGTATCGGCGCATATGGCACGGAGGCGGCAAGCGAGTTTGCGGTTTCACCGCAATATATCAATCAGCTTCTTAGCAAGGCACCCGCCGACTGGGAAGATATGAATCTGGAGATCGTGATAAGAGCCGACAAAATCAACGGCGAGGCCGGTCCACCCTACCTTGTGTCTTATACATACTGGTAACAGCTAGTAATAACGCAAACTGCACGGGCAAGGTTGGCGGGCAAAAGTGCGCCGTGCCATCATCCCGCCAGGCCTGGAACTCAAGCCTGAACGGCAGTGAAGTATTGGGCTACTTCTTCCCAGTTATTGACGCGCAAAAAGCCGGTGGCGGAGAGGTTGTGAGGAGCGGAGTAGAGCAAGCCCTGGCCTTCAAAGCGAAGGATGTTTTTGGGTTGGTCGTCGATGAGATAGTCGGCGCGAAGGATGGACTTGTCTCCGCAGAAGACATAGTGTGAAGGCGGAATGAAGGGAAAGTGACGCTGCAGCCAGCGGTACTTGGAGCCGAGGGAGTTGGGGACGGCCATGGCCTGAGTGGCGATGAAGATTTCAAAGCGGCTGGAGAGCTGGCGGAGCACGTCTTGAGAGCCGGGCATAAGGTCCAGATCCTCGAAGAAGTCCTCGGCGTCGAGGAAAGAGCGCAACTGCTGTTGGCGGTCGAGAGGAGCGATCTCCCACAGGCCCTTGCCGGCCAGGTCCTGGGGCGTAACTTCTTCATCGAAGGTCTGGTTGTAGCGGCGGAGGTATTCGGCGAGGGTATCCGCCATAACCTCATCCATGTCGACACAGATGCGCAGCACGGCTTGCTCCTTCAATGGGAGAGCTCAGGCCGGGAAAGCCCAGGCTGGGAAAACCCAAGATAAGGTTAGCAGGCGGAGGTACTAGCTCCAGGCGTCGAGGGTGACGAACTGGTGGGTGGGCTGGTAGCGGGCGATGAGTTGGGCGGCGGCGGCTATGGAGGGGGCGCGATCGGCGGAGGGCGAGGAGTGGCTGCCGTCGTGGAGGACAATGTTGGCGGCCTGGCCGCGGCTGTAGAGGCGGTCGATTTTGTGTTGCAGCCGGATAGAGATGGCGTCGGCGGAGGGATTTTTCCAGTCGGAGGTCATGGCGTTCCAGAGAACGGGGATGAGGCCGAGGCGGCGGGCGATGCGCAGCGTCTGGGGACGGCGGGCTCCGAAGGGCGGACGAAAGTAGCAAATGGGCGCGCCGGATATCTGAGCGAGAATTTGATTGGTGCTGGAGAGTTCTTCCTCAATGCGGCTGGAGGGGGCCAGGGCCAGGTTGAGATGGGACCAGGAGTGGTTGCCGATGAGGTGACCGGAGGCGACGATCTGGCGGACGAGGGCCGGTTCGGCCTGGGCGCGGCTGCCGACGAGAAAGAAGGAGGCGCGCACGCCGCGGCGGGCGAGGAGATCGAGCAGCCGCGGCGTCCAGACGGGGTTGGGGCCGTCGTCGAAGGTGAGGGCGAGCTCGCCGGGGCGCGGCGGAGCGATGAGCGAGGAACCGAAGAGTTGCGAGGAGGGCCAGAGAGAGGCATAAGCAAATGCACCTGCCGCCAGACCCAATCCTGCCGATACGCCAAGTCCGGCGGAGAGTCCTATTACCGTAGGTGAAATCATTGCGCCTACCAGTGTGCAGTATCGGGGTGCAAAAGGGCAAGCGGAAAGGTGGGACGGGGCGAGATATTGAGCTTCAGTTACAGATCAATTTTGACGAATAAGAACTAAAAGCTATAAAAAGCCTTAGTTATAGATATCCCACCTTAACCAATTCGCAAAGTTCGCGAACCACCCCACGGACGAAGACCTGTCCGTGGGGACCCCGGCGAATTGGCGAAGGTGGGGCACCCTTTTCATGTACACCACCCAATTCATTCACACCACTCATTTCATTCACATACTGAGAAAATGCGGAAGCTGGCTCTCGATTCTGCTTGACAGGGATTTCCAGGAGACCAGACGATGAATTGTACGAACTTGATTGCAACGGAGGATTCTGGATGCATCATCTACACTTCAATCACGTAGCCATTCTGGTTGCCGCCGTGTATCAGTGGATACTGGGCGCGCTGTGGTACTCGCTGTTTTTCGCCAAGCCGTGGAAGGCGCTGACCGGACGTAAGATGGGGTCGCGGCCCAAGGACGCGGTTCTGGGCATGATCACATCGTTTTTTGGCGGGCTGTTGCTGGCGTTTGTGCTGGCGCACGTGGTGGCGTGGTCGGAGGCAACGACCTTCGATTGGGGAGCAATCATCGGCTTTATCTGCTGGCTGGGCTTCATCGCCATGCCGCTTTTGGCGGAGACGATCTATGAGCAGCGCTCGTTCAAGCTGCTGGCTATCAATACCGGGTACTGGCTGGCGGCAGTGGTGGGGAGCGGCATTCTGCTGGCGGTGTGGCGGTAGAGAAGCGGCGGCGCTGCGGCTACAATTGATGCATGAACAAACACGTTATCGCAACCGATAAAGCTCCCGCGGCGATTGGGCCTTACTCACAGGCAGTGCGCGCGGGGAATCTACTTTTCACAGCCGGACAGGTTGGTGTGGACCCGGCGACCCAGCAGGTGGTGGAGGGCGGGATTACGGAACAGACCACACGCGCGCTGGAAAACTTGAAAGCGCTTCTGGAAGAGGCGGGGACGAGCCTGGCCAGGGCCGTGAAGGCTACCGTTTTTCTGAAGGACCTGAAGGATTTTGCGGCCATGAACGCGGTTTATGGCGCGTATCTGGGCGCGAAGGGCATAGCGCCGCCGGCGCGGACGACGGTGGAGGTCTCGCGGTTGCCGAAGGATGTGCTGGTGGAGATTGAGCTGGTGGCGGAGGTGTAAAAACAGGGAACAGGGACTAGGGACTAGGATAAACACAACAGACGTGTTTGCTTAATCCTCGTCAGTAAACTACGACTTTTCTAGTTGCATTTTCGGTACAATGAAAGCCTCTCCCCATCGACGAAGACCTGTCGATGGGAAGCCCGGAAATATCGTTCCCTGACACTTCGTGCAACTCCGGCGGAATTTTTCCGCAGTTGTAAAGTCGTGTCCCAACACTTAGGAGGTTGGCATGAGCGAGACACCCGCAAAGGTGGTGCGCACGGAGGCTGAGTGGCGCGCGCGGCTGACGCCGGAGCAGTACCGGGTGCTGCGCGAAAAAGGGACGGAGCGTCCGTTCACAGGGGCGCTGACGGAGAATCACGAGAGCGGAAACTACCACTGCGCGGGGTGCGGGGCGCTGCTGTTTCTGAGCGGCGCGAAGTTCGACACGGAGTGCGGCTGGCCCAGCTTCCTGCTGCCCGCGGATTCGAAGACCGTGACGGAGCATGAAGACGTGAGCCTGGGAATGCGGCGGGTTGAGGTTACATGCGCACGGTGCGGCGGACATTTGGGGCACGTTTTTCCCGATGGGCCGCGGCCGACGGGATTGCGCTATTGCATCAACTCGGCTTCGTTGAGCTTTGAGCGGAAATAGCAAGTTGGCTTCCCCTCCGCAGAAGTAGCAAGTTAGCGAGTTAGCGCGAACAGAGCTCATTTCTCCGGGGCTAAAGCCCAGATGCTGCAACGGACTATTCAGGGGTCTAAAGACCCCTGCTCCCTCCGTTAAAAAAGGCGAAGAGAAGCAAATACAAAAACAAATGCAGGTCCTTCGACTCCGCTCAGGATGACAAGGAAATGCAAGAGCAACCGCAGGTCCTTCGACTCCGCTCAGGATGACAAGGAAATGCAAAAACAAATGCAGGTCCTTCGACTCCCCTTCGCTGCGCTCAGGGTCGCTCAGGATGACAGACTGTTTTATTTGTGCGCTCAGTATGCTCGGGATGACATCGCAAAAATCTAGAGAGGGAAGAGGGAGCCTGACTTGGGGGGCATGGTGGCCAGGCGCGCGCGTCGGCGGGGCGGCTGCGTTTGGGGATCAGGCGAGGCGAGCAGGCCGGCAATTTCGCGCAGTTCGGCGCGGGCATGGGCTACAGTTGCGGCGAGATTCTCTTGAGACTGGCCGGAGAGGGCGGACGGCATGGGCAGCCGGTAGATTGAATCAAGTTTTGTCTGGGGCGGGGGAGACTTGCGGGTGTGGGCTTGCTCCAACACCTGACGGGCGCCGGAGAGCGTGTAGCCTTCGTTGTGGACCAGGTGCTTGATCTTCAAAACAAGCTCGACATCATTGCGACGGTAGAGGCGCTGGCCGGTGCCGCTTTTTTTAGGATTGAGCTGGGGAAACTGCGTCTCCCAAAAGCGCAGGACATAGGTTTCGAGGCCGCAGATGCGAGCGACATCGCCAATCTTGAAGTAAAGACGGTCGGGGATCACGGGCGAGTTGGGAGCGCGATCCTGGGGAAGTTGCATGGCCATAGTAAGACGAGGAGGAGAGAGCAACCTGGGAGAAACTCCTTCTCTAGAGAAAGTATAGGCCCAACTTTGCACTAAAAGCGATGCAAAAATGGTGGGTGTAAGCAAATTTGTTACGCATGTTCCGGATGGGTGATGGGGGTGCGGGCGGGGGAATGGGGCGGGGCGGCGCGCAGATACTGCGGGGGCCAACTGGCGGACTCGCCGAGAGCGGCGGCTGCGTGGAGGGGCCAGTAGGGTTCGCGCAGCAGCTCGCGGCCGAGGAGGACGAGGTCTGCCTCACCCTGGGCGATGATGGCATTGGCTTGGGCGGGGTCGGAGATGAGGCCGACGGCGGCGGTGGGAATGTTGGCCTCGCGACGGATTCTGGCGGCAAACTTGACCTGAAAACCTGGAGCGGCGGGAATCTTGGCGTCGGGGACCTGGCCGCCGGAGGAGACATCGATGAGATCGACGCCGTGCTCGCGCAGGAGCGAGGCGAGTTGCACGGATTCGTCGACAGACCAGCCTCCGGGAACCCAGTCGGTGGCGGAGATGCGCATCAAAAGCGGGAGGTGTGCGGGCCAGATGGCGCGGATGGCGTCGACGACCTGCAAGGCGAGGCGAGTGCGATTTTGAAAGCTGCCGCCGTAAAGATCGGTGCGCTGGTTGGCGAGCGGCGAGAGGAACTGGTGGAGGAGATAGCCGTGGGCGGCGTGAATTTCAATGGCGTCAAAGCCGGCCTTGAAGGCTCGGCGGGCGGCATGGGTGAAGGCGTTGACGATGGCCGCGATGCCGGCCTGATCGAGAGCCTGGGGCAGGGCGTAATCGGACGAGAAGGCTAGGGCGGAGGGCGCAACGGGCTGCCACGCGCCTTCGGAGGGTGAGAGCGGGCCTGATGCGGCGAAGGGAATCTTTGTGCCGGCCTTGCGTCCGGCGTGGGCCAGTTGAATGGCGGCGCGGGCACCCTGGGAGTGAATGAACCGGACAATGCGGTCAAGAGCGGGGATGTGTGCGTCGCTCCACAGGCCCAGATCGCCGGGAGAGATGCGGCCCTCGGGAAGAATGGCGGCAGCTTCAAAGATGACCAGACCGGCGCCGCCCTGGGCGCGGCTGCCCAGATGGACAAGGTGCCAATCGGAGGCGATGCCGTCGTGCGCGGAGTACTGGCACATGGGGGAGACACCGATGCGGTTGGGCAGGCTGACCGAGCGGAGTTGCAGAGGAGAAAAAAGAGGATGGCTCATGAGTTATTGATGCGGGGGATGGGGGAGGGATTCAATGGGGGAGAGTTTGCAGCGAGTTAGCACGGCTGCGCCGGGTTAGCAAGTTAGCGAGTCAACTGGTTGGCGACGAGGACCATTTGCAGGACGCGGTCGGTCCAGAGGGCTTGCTCGCCGGGGCAGGCGAGGGGCGCTCCATCGAGGATGGCGGAGACGAAGTTTTCAATGCAGGGATAGTGCAGGTTGGCGTGCGCGGGGAGCGATTCTTCGAGATCATTGAGGCGGAGAATGGGGCCACTCAAGGGATCCAGATTGATTTCGCCGTCGGTTCCGATCACGCGAAACTGGTCGCGTTCGATGTGCGAGTTCCAGCGGACATCGACGGTGGCATGGAGGCCGGAGGGGTATTGGATTAGGACGGTGGCGGAATCTTCGACGGGCATCTGATGGACGGCGTTGGAGAGCAGGCCGGTGGAGCGGGCAGGCTCACCGAAGAGGAAGTTCATGGCATCGATGCGATGGCAGGCGATGTCGAAGAGCGGGCCTGCGCCGGCCATGGCGGGATTGAAGAACCAGCTTCGGGGCTGGTTTGGAGAATTGGCGCTGCGCCATTCATGGCAATTGGCCTCGGCGAGGATGGGCTGGCCGATGGCTCCCTCGGCGATGAGTTGGCGGGCGCGGATGAGCTTGGGATAGAGACGGCGGTAGTAGGCAACGGCGAAGAGGCGCTGATGAGCGCGGGCGGCGGCGACCATGGATTGGGCGGCGGATAGGTTGAGGGCGGTGGGTTTTTCGCAGAGGACGTGCTTGCCAGCGTGAAGACATGCGATGGCCTGGGGGGCATGGAGAAAGACCGGCGAGGCGACGTAGACGGCGTCGATGGGGGTGGTCTGGAGGGCGACGTCGAGGTTGGTGAAGACTTCAGCGCCGGGGTAGGCGGCGGCCTTTTCAGGGTCGCGGGTGACGAGCGCCTGCAGGCGGCTGCGCGGCTCCGCAAGGATGGCGGGGATGACGCGGCGGCGGGCGATGTCGCCGATACCGATGACCAGCCAGCGAATCATGACTTGATTAGCGTAAATGATATAGGCGGAGAGTGGAGAAACTATAAAAAACCATAAAGGACTGTAGTTATAAATATCCCACCTTAACCGATTCGCAAGAAACGCGAATCGGCGAAGGTGGGGCACCCGGTGCGTGCGGCGGCTACTGTTTTTTGAGGACGACGGCGTTCTTTTCGTCGGAGAGGATGACGGATTCAAGGTGGCGAAAGGCAGCGGCTTTCGTGGGAGGAATCTCAACCTGGCGGACGACGTATTCGCGCTCGTAGTGAAGGAGATTTCCTTTTGCGGAGACCGTGGAGTGGTAGCTGGCGAAGTCGAGGTCGAGGCTAACGGGGTCTGGAATCTCATCGACGGCATAGCCGGCAGGGATGGTGATGTCGAAGCTGTCACGCCAGCGGCCGGTGGCGTCGAGGTCGATGGGATAGACGCGCGGCTTGTCGTCGAAGGGCATTGCGTAGGAGCCGACTACGCGAGGACGTACCAGCAGGAGCTGGCCGGCCTGATGGGAGTATTGGCGCGCCGTCACCTTGAAGTGAAACTCGAGGGGCTTGTCGAGGGCGTCGGGCTGGGTGAATGAAAAGGCATCAAGGGTGACGCCGGGAAGGGATTCGGCAATGGCTTTTTCAAAACCCTCACGACGCTCCTTTTCGTCGGTCTTCTTGAGGATACGGCGCAGATAGGCTCCCTCGGGGCCGATGTGGGAAGTATCAACGGAACCAATCAGTGTGCCATCCGCCGCAAGGGTGAAAGAGCCTTTCTCATCGGTGCCGTTGGCATCGGGGTCAAGAATTGGGAGGGCGATTATTTGGCTTGAAGCGCCGGCGGCAAGATAACCGAAGCTTCCCTGGAGGTTGGAGCGCAGATTTCCGACAGGGGTGCGCTCGTCGGTGGGATCGAAGATGAGGTAACGCTTGCCGTCTTTAGCTTTGACGATGGCTTTGAGGCGCGGGTCCTGGACATCGGCTGGAATCTCGATGGCGGTAATCATGTGATCGCTATATCGGGACGGCGCGTCTGGATCAACGTATCCGCGACGGGAGTCCACTGAAAGCGAGAAGGCGTGGATATCTACGCTCTGCAACATGGAGATAAGAAGAGTGGTTTTATCTTTGCAGTCGCCATAACGGTTGCGATAAATATCGGCCGCGTAATGCGGCTGCCAGCCACCGATGCCACGCTCAACGATAAAGTAGCGGACGTTCTTCTGGATGTACTCGGTGATGCGGCTGAGTTTGGCGTAGAAGTCGGGCGCGCCGGAGGTGAGTTCTTTGGCCTTGGCGATAATCTCCGGACTAGCGTCATGGCGATGCTCTTCGAGTTGTTCCTGCCACTGTCCAATGGCGCGCCACTGGTTGTCTTTGCCTTCAACGGCGGCATCGCCCCACTGGACGGACATTCGCGCGGCGAGAGCCCACCAGTCCGGACGGGACTTTACACCGCGCAGGTCGAGGGCGGGCAAATCTTTGATCTCCCAGCGCCAATGGTTGGGAGCGACCTCGACGGGCTTGACGGGCGTGAACTTGTGCCACGCGTCGGAGTGGGCGCGGCCGGGGGGCAGGTCCACTTCGAGGGCCTGGAAGACAACGGGAACGTCATCCTGGAAATGCCAATCCTTCTCCTGGCGATAGGATTCGAGTAGTTCTTCGGACTCGCAGATGATGGCGGCGCCGACATCGGCGGCAGGAGGCTTCACGGCTCGGACTTTGGATGCGGAGAGCATGACGGAAGCACTGGGATCTCCTACATCGACGAAGTCGGTGTCCTGGGCCTGGTACTGCTTCTGGTCTGCGGCGATGGTCCACTCGCGGAAGTAATTGATTTTTTCGTCCACGCCGTAGAGGACACCGCACATGGCATCACTGCGGCCCTGGGGCTTAAGGATGCGCCTGACCTCGCGCTCGCGCTCGACGGCGCGACCCTGATCGTCGACGGTTTCAAGGTACTCCTTAAAGAGGATGATGGAGGCGGCGTCCTTGGCGTAGGCGGGGGTGGGCGTCTTGGCGGCGTCGAGGCCCCATTGCGGCGGGTCTTGCTTATCCTTGCCGAACCAGTTGGCGAGGCTGGGATTGCAGAGAAAAACAAGTAGAGCGGCGGCGATGGAAAGACGAGCGGTATGGGAAGAGGACGAGATTTTCATTGTTAGTTTCCTTTGTCGGCGGGCAAAGATTTGGTGAGGACGAGTTGTGCCTGGTCGGCGGCGGCGACCTTTTGGTAGAAATCGCGGAGGTCCTGGTATTCTTCGGGTTTGGCGAAGGTGAAGGCGCGAGCCAGCGAGCGGATGATGGTGATCGAGCTGGGCGCGGAGGTGGATTTGGTGATGAAATTCGCGTGTTGCGGCCAGGCATTCTGGGCGCTCGCAGGCGCGCCTTCCACGGTGAAGCCGTCGGGGATGTGATATGTGACCTGGTCGTTGACGATCTCGCCATAGTGCATATCGACGGGCGTCAGGCGCTTTTCCTGAGCGACGAAAGAATGTGTGCCGCGGGTCTGGAAGAAGAATGCGGGGAGGATGAGCCGTTTGGAGGTAGCGGCGCCGTATGAGCCCTGGGCTTTGATGGAGGCGATCAGTTTACTGTCGGGATCGTTGAGCCCGTTGAAGTGATCGAGGTGGGCTTCAATACCATCGGGGAAGATGGACTCCAACCATGTATCGAATTGCTTTTTAACCTCAGTTTCATCGTTGTTAATGGTCAACTGACGCCAGTAGAGGGCTTCCTGGCCGGTCAAGTCAAAGCGGAAGACGCCGGTGAGAGCACCATTGCCGTCGAGAGTGATTTCGCCCAGTCGGGAAATCTTGTTGTCGGAATATTTCTGTGCGGCAGACAAACCGACATTTATACCCTTGGCAGACTGTGAGATTCCTCCCGCGTTAGAGTGCCTCCAATTGACAGTTCCGAAGGGGCACGTCTTTTCGCCGGGGTCGAGTTCGATCTCCTTGCCGCCAGTGGAGAGAACAACGAGGGTGTTGTTGAGCTGGTGCAAGGTTAAGTAAGTGATGTCGAAGACGTCCTGCTTGCGGTCAACGATTTTTTCGGCATATGCGGTGAGGCCAGCGGCGCGGAGCATGGCGAGATAGAGCATGGCGATGTCCTCGCTGTCGCCGCTTTTCTGCGTCCAAGTATCCTGGGCGTGTTTGGCCTCTTTCAGCTTGAGCTGTTTCATTTCGGATTCAGTTTTTTTGCGGGAATAGTCGGTGTTATCTAGGGCCTGGACGGCTTTATAGAGTTTTTTTGCTTTGTCGAGGTCATTGTCGCCGGGAGAGATGAGGCCAGCGACGGCTTCTTTGATGAGTTTGGATGGCTCGGCAAAGTGATCCACGTCTTTGGACCAGTACTTGCCTACAATGGTCCAATAATCGAGGGGAGTGCTTTCAAAGTCGGGTTTATAAAAGAAGGTCACGCGATAAATGAGGCTGCGGATGGGCGGCATCCATTCTTCAGCTGGCGCGGGAGGAATGTCGGATACGTCCACGCTGGCTTGCCCAGTGATAGGGATGTTCTGGACGTTGACGCGAATAGGCAGCCTCGCCACCCAGACGAAGGGAGCGATGCCATAAAAGGAGTAGTGCGCCTTATGAACGAAGTAGGGGCGTTGAATCTCCCAATCCGGGGGCAGGAACTCGCAAGAGCCATAATTGGTTTTGCAATCCCCGTAAACGAGTTGATATTGATATTCGAGGATGCTGCCAACTTCGACGCTGGGCAGGGTGAAGACCTTGTTATTTATCTGCAAGGTGTCGTGCCCCGCGGTAGTCGCCTTGTAGCTCAACAGATCCCCAGGCTTGCCTTCGAGGGGAATGATGGTTCCATCGGAGTGGATGGTGCGGGCCTTGATGTCGGAGATCTTTTCAGAACCATGCAGGAAGGGAATACTGACAGTGGCCAGGTCCTTGCCCTTCTCGGTGAGCACTTTGATGCGTGCGTAATAGCTCCTTAGATGGAGCGAATCGTTGTCGATCTCCTCGATATTGAGGTAGACAGCGGCGGCGCCTGGAGCCTTGGGGTCGGAGGTCATTCTCAGTTCTTCGTCGGTGGGCTGCTGGAACTGGGCGCGGAGGAGGGCCGGCGATGCGAGGAGGAGGAGGAGCAGCGCGAATCCCACCCTAACCACAAAAACAAGAGCGCGGCGAGGGTGGGGCACCCGGCGAAAGGATGGGGCTTCCGGCTTTACTACAGTGGCTAAAGCCCGACATTCGATCTGTTGCGTTTGCGGCACGGCTGAAGCCGTGCCCTGATACAAAACTGACTCAATTTCAAGTTTTTCCACAAGTGGTAAAGTCGTGCCTTGATACAAAGCAAACTTAGGCAGAGGTTCCTGGGGACAAAGTGAAATTTGCATGTCAGTTGGCTTTCTCCGCGGGAGGCGTGGGAGCTGGAGCGGCAGGAGATTTTGTGAGGACGAGTTGCGCCTGGTCGGCGGCGGCGACCTTCTGGTAGAAGCCGCGGAGGTCCTGGTAGTCCTGTGGTTTGGCGAAGGTGAAGGCGCTGGCCAGGGAGTGGGCGATGGTGATCTGGCCGGGCGCCGAAACCGTTTTGATAATCAGATTGGCGTGTTGCGGCCAGGGAATATTGTTGTCCAGGGGCGCGCCCTCGACGGTGAAGCCGTCGGGGAAGTGGTAGGTGACCTGGTCGGTAACGATATCGCCATAGCGCATATCGACGGACTGTGTCCGCTTTTCCTGCGCGACAAAGGGCTGATGGCCGCGGGTCTCGAAGAAGAAGGCGGGGAGCATAAGGCGTTTAGAGGTAGCGGCACCGATGGAGCCTTTTGCATTGACGACGGCGATCAGATTTACTTCGGGATCGTCGAGACCGACGAAGTGATCGATATGGGCTTCGACGCCGTCGGGGATGATGGACTCGAGTCTGCTACGTTCGAATTGCTTTTTGAGTTCTTCGGGATCGTTTCTGAGGGCGGTTTGCCTCCAGTAGAGGGCCTCCTGGCCGGTCATGACAAAGCGGAAGTTGCCGGTGAAGGCGCCTTGGCTGTCGAGGGTGACGTCGCCGATGCGAAGGATCTTGTTATTGGGATATTGTTGGACGGATGTAGTCACGGCGGAGGGTCCCTTAGCGGACTGCGTAAGCCCGCCAGCGCTGGAATGTCTCCAGCTAAGGGTCTGGAAGGGGCACATCTTTTCGCCGGGATCGAGCTCGATATCCTTGCCGCCGGTACTGAGAATGACGATTGTATTGTCAAGCTGGGACAAGGAGAGGTATGAAAGGTCGAAGATGCCCCCCTGGCGATCAACGACCTTGGTGGCGTAGGCGGTGAGGCCGGCGGAGCGCAGCATAGCGAGATAGAGCAGGGCGATGTCCTCGCTGTCGCCGCTCTTCTGCGCCCAGGTGTCCTCGGCGTGCTTTGCAGTCTTCAACTTGAGCTGCCTCATTTCGGATTCAGACTTTTTGCGGGAATAGTCGGTGTTGTCGAGGGCCTGAACGGCCTTATAGAGTTTTTTGGCTTTGTCGAGGTCGCTGTCGCCGGGAGCAACAAGGCCTGCAACTGCCGCGTTGATGACGCTGGAGGGCTTGGCGAATTGATCCACTTTTTTGGACCATAGCTTGGCGTCGTCAATCCAAAAGTTCATAGCGGAGCTGGAGGCCTTGTAATAGAAGAAAACTCGATAAAGAAGGCTCTGGATGGGCGGCATCCACTCTTCATCTGGAGCGGGAGGAACATCGGTGACATCAATGCTGTAGCGGCCGGCGGCGTCGGTCTTGACGGTCACGCCTTCAGGAAGCTTCGGCCACCAGATCAAGGTGTTGATGACGCGTCCATGTTCATCCTCCATATACATGCTGGTCATATTTTGGATGCCGGGCAGAAAAGACTTGAAAGGCAAGAAGGAGTAATGCGCCTTGTGGACGAAGTAGGGGCGCTGAATCTGCCAGTGCGGTTCCGAGGAAATATTATCGTCATCCTGGACCTGATAGTAATATTCGAGGATGCTTCCGACCTCGACGCTGGGCAGGGTGAAGACCTTGCGGTTGACCTGCAACTGCTCGCCCTCTTTGGTTTTTCCCTTGACGACCAACAGGTCTTCAGGCTTGCCGACGAGAGGAATGATGGTTCCGTCGGAGTGGATGGTGCGGGCCTTGATATCGGTGATCTTGGATGTGCCGCGCAGATATGGAGGGACATCGACGGTAGCCAGCTCCTTGCCCTTCTCGGTGAGCACCTTAATGCATGCGTAAAAGCTCTGGAAGTGGAGCTGATCGCTGGTGATCTCCTCTACGTTGAGGTAGACGGCGGCGGCTCCGGGGGCTTTGGGGTCGGCGGTCATCTTGAGTTCTTCGTCGGTGGGCTGCTGGAACTGGGCGAGCAGGAGGGCCGGCGATGTGAAGGCGAGAAGAAGGGTCAGATGACGCATAAAGACGGAAACACGCATGGACTCATCCTTTCAAACAAAAGCACGAACAACATACAGCACTACAGTCAAGATCGGAGGCGTCAGATGCCTTTCTCCGCGGGAGCCTATTTGGCGAGGACGATTTGCTCCTGGTCAGCGGCGGCGACTTTCTGGTAGAAGCCACGGAGGGCCTGGTAGTCCTCAGGCTTGACGGTAGAGAAGGATCGCGAGAGCACGCGGCCGACGGAGATTTTGCCGGAGCTGGAGATAATCATGGTGTTCATGATAGCGTGGCCCTCCCAGGCAATTCTGTTGTTCTGGGGCGCACCTTCGACAGTGAGGCCATCCGGCACGTGATAGAGGATCTGGTCGATGACCTGTTCGGGAAAGTGCATATCCACGGGCTCCAGGCGCTTCTCCTGATTGACAAAGGGCTCGCGACTGCGGGTCTGAAAGAAGAAACCGGGGAACATAAGGCGCTTTGGGGTGGATGTGCCAAGAGAACCGCTCACGATGATGATGGCCTCGAGGGGGGTATCCTGATCTTCCAGCCCGGAGAAGCTATCAATATGGGCCTCGACGCCCTCGGGGACCGTGGATTCGAGCCAGCGTTCGAATTGCTTATTTAGTTCAGTGGAATCGTTTTTGAGGGCAGTCTGCCGCCAGTAGAGAGCCACCTGGCCGCGCATGACAATGCTCAAACGGCCGGTGATGGTTCCCTGGGCGTCGAGGGTAATGTCGCCGGTGCGGGTAATTTTGTTGGCCGTGTAATCCTGCTCCGGGGTCATAGCCAGGTTTCGATCTTTGCCGCCCTGGCGAATGCCGGTGGTTGCTGAATGCTTCCAGTTCAGGGTGCCGAAGGGGCACATTTTTTCTCCGGGATCAAGGGGGATATCCTTTCCGGCGATGTTCACAAGGATGATGTCGTCATCCAGCTGGTCAAAGTTGAGGTAGTTGATGGAGAAGACGCGCTGACTGCGATCGACGACCTTCATGTCATATGCGGTGAGACCGGCGGCGCGTAGCATGGCGAGATAGAGCAGGGCGATGTCCTGGCTGGAGCCGCTCTTTTGCGCCCAGGTATCTTCGGCGTGCTTGGCAGATTTCAATTTATCCTGCTTCATCTCGGATCCCGTTTTTTTGCGGGAGAAGTCGGTGTTGTCGAGATCCTGTACGGCGCTGTAGAGCTTTTTGGCCTTGTCGAGATCGCTGTCTGTGGGGGAAATCAGGCCAACGATGGCGAGCTTGATTTTCATGGAAGTCTCAGCGAAACGGTCCACATTCTGTGACCAGTGCTTTGCCTCGTCGAGCCAGTATTCGGTTCCGCTATGAGTGGTTGTGTAATAGAACATTACGTGATAGAGCAGTCCGTTGATGGGCGGCATCCAATCCTCGTCTGGAGCGGCGGGGATGTCTTTCAAGTCCAGGTGGAAAACCCCATTTATATCGGGCTTCAGAGTGACTCCCGGGGGCAGGATGGGCCAGTAGAGGAGGGCATTGATCGCTCTGCCACGCGGATCGATCAGGTACGACGTGGCCGTATGCATGTTCTGGGGACAGAATTGCGAGGCGGGCGTGAAGGAGTAGCGTGCCTGGTGGACGAAGTATGGACGCTGTATCTCCCAGGTGGGCGAGGAGTACATCTCATCGTCGTGATGAATCTGATAGCGATATTCGAGGATGCTTCCGACCTCGACGCTGGGCAGGGTGAAGACCTTGCGGCCGGCCTGGAGCTGCTCGCCTTCTCTGACGGTTACCTTGGCGACCAGAAGATCTTCAGGCTTGACTTCGAGCGGAATGACGGTTCCGTCGGAGTGAATGGTGCGGGCCTTGATGTCAGTGACCTTGGTGGTTCCCTGCATGTAGGGAAGCGTGACGGTAGCCAGCTCCTTGCCCTTTTCCTGAAGAACCTTGATGCGGACGTAAATGCTTTTGAAGTGGATCGGATCGTTATCAATTTCCTCTACATAGAGGAAGACGGCGGCGGCGCCGGGGGCTTTGGGGTCGGCGGTCATCTTGAGTTCTTCGTCGGTGGCCTGCTGGAACTGGGCGAGCAGGAAGGCCGGCGATGTGAGGGCGAGAAGAAGGGACAGAAGGCGCACGATAGCAGAAATCCGCATGAGACGATCCTTTGCTTGCAGACGAAATAGAGGCCCTTATCGGGTGGGTGGAATTAATTGCGAGAATTCTACATCGAAGGGAGAGTGGAGTCGAGAAGAAAGTCTGCGGGAGTCGAGGAGGGGACGCTATAAAGGACCATAAAAAAACTGTAGTTATAGATATCCCAGGTTAGGCGCATTGCCACCCCACGGACGAAGACCTGTCCCTTCACCCCAGCGAGCAAAAATCGCTTGCCGAAGACCCCGAGTCCGTGGGGGCCCCGGCCACTGCACCGAACCTGGGGCACCCGCGAAGGTGAGTCAGAGAGATTCGAGGAGGGAGGAGACGAGGGCCAGGGGCAAGCCGACGACGTTGAAGTAGTCGCCTTCGATGCGGGGAATCCAGCGGGCGGCGCGGCCCTGGATGGCGTAGGCTCCGGCCTTGTCCATGGGTTCGCCGGAAGCGATGTAGGCGGCGATGTCCTTGTCTGAGAGGGCGATGAAGGTGACGGCGGTGGTTTCGGCGGCGACCTGGGTGGAGGTTGCGGAGATGAGGGCGATGCCGGTGATGACCTGATGGGTGCGGCCGGAGAGGAGGCGCAACATGCGGGCGGCGTCGGCGGGGTCGGAGGGCTTGCCGAGGATTTGGTTGTCGAGGGTTACTGTGGTGTCGGCGGCCAGGACCACTAAGGGTGTGGTTGATGGGAGATTTGGGTTCGTTGATTCCCAGGTCCCCAAATGCGAGGGATCTCCACCCCACGGATGAAGACCTATCCGTGGGGACCCCGAACCTGGGGCACCCGGAATTTTGTTGGAGAGTTCGCGGAAGACGGCTTCAGCTTTTTCGCGTGCCAGGCGGGTGACGTAGGCTGTGGGATCTTCGTTGGGGAAAGGGTTCTCGGGGATGTGGGCGGGGTGGACCTCGAAGGAGTAGCCTGCCTGGGCGAGGAGTTCGCGGCGGCGGGGCGAGGCGGAGGCGAGGACGAGCATAGGGAGATTATTGCAGGGGCAGCGGAATTAGCGAGTCGGCGCGGTGAATGAGGTTCGTGGATTCCTACCCTTTCACATTGTTTCCTCGAAAAGCCGCGAAAAAATGGGGCAGCCAGTTAGAAAAACCTCGACGAATGAATAACCGAATACGCTAGGCAAAGCACCGCCACGATCATGAAAGTCCATGAGAGCAAGAACCCAATGACTATCTGGCGCCGAACAGGGCTCTCCAGGTATCCGATGCGATGCACTTTCAAGGCAGGTGTCCAATTGAAGCGATTGAAGCGCACCTCCGATTCTAGAAGTCTGCTCTCTGCGACGAGTCTCCAGATAGTTCGTACAGTTCTGACGAAGAAGAACGCGGAGATTGCAAAAAAGAAATAGAACCCGATCTTCATTGTTCCAGTGCCACCCTTCCTTGCATATGATAAAGGTTCTTTACGCTCATAGTTCACAGCGGACGACGGTACGAAGGCATAGACAGTGTCTACACGATGAGGCCGGTTTCGAGGCCTTTGGATATGGCACAACCCCGCACATGCGCGCAGAACGAACACATGCGGGGCCGGGGAGTGCGGGGTCTTAGTCGAGCACGAAGATATTCTTCTTCGCGCACATTTCCTTCAGAATTTTTGGCCAGACGGTGACGCTGACTTCGCCGAGATGCGCCTTGCGGAGGAGCAGCATCAAGGTACGCGACTGGCCGATTCCGCCGCCTATGGAGAGGGGAATCTGGCCGGTGATGATTCCCTGGTGATAGGGCAGCTTCAAGAAGTCCAACTGCTTGGACATGGTGAGCTGCTGTTTCAGGGTCTCGGCCGTGACGCGGATGCCCATCGAGGTCAGTTCATGGCGGCGCTTTGTGACCGGGTTCCAGACGAGAATGTCGCCATTGAGCCCGTGTGTGTCTTTGCCGGTTTCCTTGCTGGTGTCGGTGACCCAGTCGTCGTAATCGGCGGCGCGCATCTCGTGCGGATAGCCGTCCTTCAGCGGCCATCCGATGCCGTAAATGAAGACGGCGGGATACTTTTGCAGTATCGCTGTCTCACGCTGCTTGCGCGGCAGGGTGGGATACATGTCGAGAATCTCCTCGGCGTGCAGGAAGGTCAACTTCTTGGGCAGTTCAGGATAGCGCGGGTCTTTCAATTGCGGGAACAGGGATAGGGCAAACTTTTCCGCGCCGTAGATCACCTTCCATATTTTTTCAATAATCCCCTTCAGAAAAACCAGGTTGCGCTGATCGGCGGTCATGACGCGCTCCCAGTCCCACTGATCAACGTAGGCGGAGTGGTCGTGATCGAGAAAATAGTCCTTGCGCACGGCGCGCATGTCGGTGCAGATGCCCTCGCCGACCTTGCAACCGAATTCCTTGAGCGCGGGGCGCTTCCATTTGGTGGCGGCCTGGACGACCTGTGCGTCGATGGGATGAAGATCGCGATCATTGGAGATATGGAACTGTATGGGGGTGCGCGAGCCGTCGCGATCGAGCATGTCGTTGACACCGCTCTCCACATCGACGATGAGCGGGACTTCGACCATCATGAGATTGAGTTCTTTGCAGAGGTTGTCTTCGATATAGCGTTTGACCTGGAAGATGGCCTGCTGGGTCTCCTTCGGAGTCAGCAGGGAATGGTAATCGCCGGGCAGGATTTTTTCCAATTCTTTGTAATCGCCAATTCCCGGCCCGGCCAGGTCGGCTTTTTTATCGAGGGTATCAGCCATGAAACTTCTCCTTTTCGGGTGGATTCCGCGCCACCACAACGCGATTCATCGAGGTTTCGGCTCAAGGGAGTTGCCAGCACCGTTGTCAGCACTTTCCCAGTAGCGCCTTGTACCATCAACGCGTGAAGAGCTGGCAAGAGAACCGGCGTAGCTGCACCTTGATGGCGTCAGACATTCTCAGTTCAGGAGCGGGGCTGCGCGGTGACGGCAGTCACCGCGCCATGTAACCGATAAGTTTGGGAGTATTTGCCAGGTTTGGCCGCGCCAGCCGGGGCATCCAGTGAGATCGCAACGCAGCGTGGCGGGAGGTCAGACGGTGAGGCCGGTTTGGAGGCCTTTGGATGTGGCGAGACCCCAGGCCATGGCGGGGGTGTTGTGGGCGAGTCCGAAACGACCGTCGGGGCCGAGGAGAATGATGCCGCCGTGTCCGCCGAGACGGTTGAAGAGGTAGGCGATGGCTTCGCGGGCGGCGCTTTCAGGGGCAGCGCCTGAGGCGACGCGGTCGGTGGCCCACTTGCCGAGTACCAGCTTCATGATGGGTTCGCCCCAGCCGGTGAGGGAGACGGCGGCGGAGAGATTGTCGGCGTAGCAACCGCAACCGATGAGGGAGGAGTCGCCAACACGGCCGGGAGTTTTATTGAGGGTTCCACCGGTGGAGGTGGCAGCGGCGAGGTTGCCGTTGGCATCAAGAGCGACGGCGCCGACGGTGTCATGGCTGGTGTGGCCGGGGGAAGATGTTGGGATCATTGATTCCCTGGTCCCCAAAGGCGAGGGACCAGGGGCACCCGGCGTGGACCAGGAGGTCCACGCTACAGCCGGCCGGGAGGCCGGCGCTACCGTTTCATGCGGATCGATGGGGACCCCGGTTTCGGGGCTTTTATCGTCATGCAGGAGGGGAATCAGAGGGGTGTCGATGCCGGAGAAGGTGTCGTCTCCGAAACCGGCGGACTCGCGGCGCTTGGCAATGATGAGGCGCTCGCGCTCGCGGTCGAGGACGAGTTCGGCGTTGTCGATGAGGGTCATGCCGTGGGCCTGGGCAAACTGCTCTGCGCCGTCGCCGACAAAGTAGACATGATGGCTCTCTTCGAGGACCAGGCGGGCAGCCTGAATGGGATTGCGGAGGCGCTCGACGCAGGCTACGCCGCCAGCCTTCATGCGGCCGCCGTCCATGAGGAGAGCGTCTAGTTGTACGCGGCCGTCGGAGGTAAGAAAGCTGCCGCGGCCGGCATCGAAGGTGGGGTCGTCTTCAAGGACGGTGACGGCGGCTTCAACCGCATCGAGGGCGGATGCGCCGCGGGAGAGGATTGTGTAACCGGTTTCGAGGGCTTTGCGGACACCGGCTAAGTGGGCGGCAGCGGCGTCGGCGGGGATGGCCCATGCGCCACCGTGAACGAGGAGAGTGGGGGAGTGGGTGGCAGCAGAGGTCACTTGGCTATGGTAGAGCATTAGGCTAAGGGGACGGAAAAGCATCCACTTTGGAAGGATATGGTTCTTCTTTTTTCCTATTTAAAATTCTTGTCAAAGGTTGGGAGTTGGAAAAACAGGGTTAAGTGATTGAAGGGATGGGAGAAGACTGAGGGTTTAAATCTTGCATATAATTTCGGGGAGATTGGTTAAGCTAAGAACATTCAATGAGGAACAACGATGAGAGAGGCAACAGGGAGCGAGGAAGCGGCCTTCCTGATTTTTTTTTATCGGACCACTTCCGCGGGTTGGCAAGCGTGGGGAGAGGCTGAGAGGATCTTCAGAGAACGGGTGGACGTTTTGACCTTGGCGAAGGGCCGCAGAGAAAGTGTTGGAAGCGGCTGAAGGGAGAATGGCCCGGGCAAGCTCTGGAAGAGATCAGTACGTTCTCCGAGTTGAGGCGGAGCAGCGAAGGGCATAACAAAGCGGTTTGGAAAAGGGCAAAAGCCGCAGAGCGATCGCGGCGCCCGAGGAGACCAATTCGGCGAATGCAGGGGTGGTTCCCATGGGGCATCACCCCTTTCCCTTTCTGCGGCGAGTGCGGGGCCGTGGAGGAGCGGGACGGGATTGGCGGAGAAATGGTGGTGGCAAGGAAGTGGCAGGCGGCTGGAGGCAGGCCGCATGGAACAGGGACGCAGGTGAGGGCGGTCAACCCGGGTAAGGCGATGTTGATCGCGGAAGCGGACAAGATGTTGAAAAAGGAAAGCGCAAAGATTGTAAAGGCGCTACTCGACAGCTTGATCGAGTGCAAGAACGCAACGAGCGCCAAGTTGTTATTTGATCTGGCGGACGGGCTCATCGATTGCGAAAACCAAGAGGTGATGAGTCAACTTTGCAGTTATGCGGCATCGCTGGAATCGGAGAAGCAGTTAGCTCCGGACGCAGCCGACGCGATGGCGGAAGCAGACCTGGCGAAGGTGAAGCAAAGGGATGATGGTCAGGCCCTGATGATTACGACAAATTCGAACTGATACTTTTTTGATTCCACGGCGCTCCGCTTTAACGAGCGGAGCGCGGCGTGGTTGGGATGGTTAGCAAGATTGCGAGTTGGCGAGTTGGCAAGTTGGCAAGTTGGCGAGTTAGCAAGTTTACAAGTTAGCGAATCCCACACCTAGCCGCAAAAACAAGTACGCGGCGAGGGTGGGGCAACGACATCGGCTGCGGTTCATTGATCCTGAATTCAAAAGACATTACGGAAGCGGAGCGGAGAGGATGGACTCTTTGTTCTGCTGCCAGGAAGAAAGAAGAGAGACAAATGAAACTCACAAATCATGAGTGGTTGCACGCCAGCGGCTGGCTGGGCCTGTTGTTGATTGAGTTTTGTCTGGTGATCATGGGCTTGGGAAGCGTGGCTCACTCGCAGGCATTCAGCACGACGACGGTTCAGGGTACGGTATATCTGGCAAACGGCCAGCCTGGAACAGGGACACTGGTGTTGAGCTGGCCATCGTTTACGACGGCGAGCGGCCAGGTGGTGACGGCCGACAGCACGACAGTGCAGATAGCGCCGGATGGATTTGTGAGCGTGAATCTGGCAGCCAACCAGGGAGCAACGCCGGCGGGCGAGTATTACACGGCAATTTACTACCTGAGCGACGGGACAACGAACACCCAATACTGGGTGGTTCCAGCGGCGACATCGGCGACCCTGGGGCAGGTGCAGGCGCGGTTGATGCCGTCGACGCAAGCCGTGCAGGTGGCGAGCAAGACGTATGTGGACCAGGCGATTGCGGCGTTGCCGGGAAGTATGCTGGCGACATCGGGCGGGGCGCTGAGCGGGCCACTGACATTGTGCTGCGATCCGAATACGCCGTTTCAGGCGGCAGACAAGCATTATGTGGATGCGGCTTCCGCGTTGGCGTTGCCGCTGTCGGGCGGGAGCATGACGGGAGCATTGACGGCACCGCAGTTCAACGGACCGCTGACGGGAAATGTCACGGGGAATGTTACGGGCAACATAACGAGCGTGAAGCTGGGAGCGGTCTACCAGGTGGACCAGTTTGCGGGAGCGGATTTTGGCGCCAAGCTGGGAGCTTGCCTGAGCGGGCTGAGCGCGATGAATGGCGGAACGTGCGATGCGCGGAATTTCACGGGGACGCTCACGATGGGATCGAGTCTGACAATTTCGACTGCGAATGCGACGGTTCTGCTTCCGTGCGCGACGATTTCAACGGCGAACCAGGTGACTGTGACGGCGGGAACCAGGAATGTGACGCTGCACGGGTGCGCACTGCGCGGGGCGAGCACGGCGAGCGGGAGCCAGGGCGGGACGGTGTTCTATTACTCGGGCACGGGTGTGATGATGCAGGTGGGCGACCCGATGTATGCGGCCGACACACTGGGTTTTCATCTGGACAACGTAGTGGTCAATACCACGTTGTCAGCGAGCGCAAGCGCGCAAGGGTTCGCGGCTTATCGCACGCAAGAATTGGATCTAGAAAGCTTGTATTTTCTTGGTAACTCGAACCAGACGGGCATGACACTGGACGGAACCGGGAATTATACGGGGGGAAGTTTCTACGACGACGAGTTCACGGGATTCCAGACGGCGGTGAACGCGATAGGGCACCAGATCACGAATGCGGCGACGACGGACTGGGTTAACGCGAGCGCGTTTGTGCGGCTGCACATCGACTGTCCCACGAGCGCGGGAAGCCCGATCAGCGGGACATTTGGAATCAATTTGCAACAAGGCGATGGCAACACGTTTACCGGAGGAGATGTAGAGGGATGCTCAACGGCATTGCACCTGGGAGCGAACGCGCAGAACAACACAATCATGGGTTTGCGGAACGAGAACTCGACGAACCAGGTGGTGGCGGACGCGGGCAGCTCGTACAACGATTGGATCACCGGCGGAACGATGTTTACCGGCCAATTGACCGACAACGGCACGCGCAACAGCTTCCTCGATACATTTCACAGGAGTTTCAACGGCTTGAATGGTGATTGGTACGGGAGCCAGTCGGACGCCACGGTGACCAACCACTACCGGCTGGGAACTGGGGCGGGTAACGAGCGCGGACTGCTGAACGAGATTCAGACGGATTACGGATATCGCTGGACGGAGGGTTACACGGACGCGACGGCGGGCGAGCAGTTCTATCAGATTCAGGATTTGCTCAACAACGTGAACCGGCTGTCGATCGGGCAGTATAACAACGGGCAATCGAGCACCAACAACCAGACGGTGATCAATGCGGCAGCAACCGGAGCGGTGGTGCTGAACGGATCGAACAACGCGGGGACGGGCGGGGTGGTAATCGGATCGGGCGGCCCGAGCGAGACGACCGTGGCAACGATCAGCAACGCGGGGAATGCGCAGTTCAACGGCACCTTGCAGGTGGGCGGAGCATCGACATTGCTGGGTTCAACCTCAGTGAAGAACCAGGCGGACACGGAGATCGACGCGACGCTGTGGGCGGGATTGACGGCGGCGCAGAACGAATCGTTTATTTACAAGAACTATCTTGGCGCGAGCCAGTGGTACATGGAAAATCACACCACGAACGACTGGTCACTTACCTCCGCAGCAGGGGGGCTGGACAGTTTCAAGGCCTACCAGAGCACGAACAGCGGCGACACCTACGTCAATGCGTCGAACAGCACAGGGGTGGTGCGGATCGATTACGAGCCAGTGTCCGGCACGCAATTCAAGGTGTACGGAGGAAGCAGCAGCGCACTCTATGCCAGTTTCACGGGAACGACATCCATTCAATTTCCGGGACTGGCGGCGGGCAGCGGGCACAACTGCCTGCAGATCGACAACTCGGGGTATGTCACCAATACGGGGACATCTTGCGGCGCAGGCAGCGGCAACGGCACAGTGAACTCGGGAAGCAGCGGGCAGATAGCCTATTACAGCGGCACCGGCACGGCGCTCTCCGGGATGAGCGCAGTATCGGTAACGGCGGGAGGAACGGGAGCCTCCACAGCTACCGGCGGGCTAACGAACCTGGGCGGGGCCGCGTTGACGGGGGCGACGTTTACCGGGCCGGTAAGCGCCCCCAAAATTGGCGCAATTTATGTGGCCGATGGACAGACGGGTGCGGATTGCGGCGCGAAAATCAATGCGGCCATCACCGCTTCAAGTGGTAGCGGCACTATTCAGGTCGGCGCTGGATGTGGAAGCACTATCAGCACTACGGTAAATCCCAGCGGCCAGCCTGTTGTGATTCAATTCGTCGCGGGGGGAACGTGGACGTTGAGCGCACCGATTATTGCAGGCGCGAACGGAGGAAGTATCTCCGGGATTTCCAATGCAGAAAGTGCCGGACCAGTCACCCTCCAAGCAACAACTAACTACAGTGCCACTTGCCCCGCTGATTCTGCTGGAACACCTATCTCTGCCTTGATTTGTATGCAATCGGGTTCGTCAATTC
>Ga0224558_1000514_pt1 | contig 44492 bp, 43 predicted proteins | sample 714S32024metaG_FD_180682 | JGI IMG/M metagenome (GOLD analysis project Ga0224558, IMG submission 180682) | Peat soil microbial communities from Stordalen Mire, Sweden - 717 S3 20-24 | ecosystem: Environmental > Terrestrial > Soil > Wetlands > Peat | place: Sweden: Norrbotten County, Stordalen... | reverse complement strand
CAATCATCCTTGGCGGCAAGGCTTTCAACCAAGAAACATGGTCCACGTTTCCGGACCTGCGTGAACCAAAACCAGGGGACATTTCTATTGTGGAGAAGACGGGGACATTTCTATTGTGGTATGACACGCGACGTTTGACAATCTTCCCCGCCTCCACGTAACTTCGACCTTTTGGAGCCATTTGCTGTGGAGGCAGGATGAAGTCTCGTGTAACGCCGATTATTGCCACCTGTTTTCTCGTCTGCTCGTTCGGATTCAGCCAGGATCTGGCTTCCTTCGAGAAGCGCACCACCGTTAAGAAACTCGCCAATGGACTGACCGTGATCGTCTGCGAGCGTCCTGAAGCGCCTGTGTTCTCGTTCTTCACGCACGTCGATGCGGGCTCGGTGCAGGATCCGATGGGCGAAACCGGCCTTGCTCACATGTTCGAGCACATGGCCTTCAAGGGAACCGACAAGATCGGCACGCGCGACTACGCTGGCGAGAAAGTCGCGCTCGCCAAGGTCGAAGAGGCTTATGCCGCGTACATTCGCGAGCGCGACAAACCCGTCAACCGCGACGAGCAGAAGCTCAAGGAACTGGAAAAGGCCTGGAAGGACGCTATTGCCGCGGCCGACAAGTACTCCGCGCCTTATAGCAACGAGTTCGGCCGAATCGTCGAGGAGGAAGGCGGCGAAGGAATGAACGCCTTCACCAACATGGACGAAACCGGTTATCACTACTCGTTTCCGATCAACCGGCTGGAATTGTGGGCCTATCTCGAATCCGAGCGCTTCCTGCATCCTGTGATGCGGCAGTTCTACAAGGAGCGCAATGTCGTCATCGAAGAGCGCCGCATGCGCACCGACAGCAACCCAATCGGCCGTCTGCTCGAGCAATTCACTGAGGAGTCTTTCGCCGCGCATCCCTATCATCGTCCAACCATCGGATGGATTTCGGACCTCAACTCGTTCTCGGCGACCGATGCGCAGCATTTCTTTGACACCTACTACATTCCTTCCAACATGGTTGTTACGGTCGTCGGAGACTTCAAGGCTTCCGAGGCGATGCCGATTATCGAGAAGTACTTCTCGCGCATTCCGTCGCACGCCAAGCCAGACGAGAGAACCACCACCGAACCGCCGCAGAACTCCGAGCGCCGCGTGGTGATGCACGAGCAATCCCAGCCTGTGTATCTGGAAGGCTATCATCGGCCCGATTACCGCAGTCCGGACGATCAAGTTTATGACGCGATTGCGGATCTGATGTCGAACGGACGAACTTCGCGGCTCTATCGCGCGCTGGTGCGCGACAAGCAGATTGCCTCGGATTCCGCGGGTTTCACCGGAATGCCGGGAAACAAATATCCGCATCTGTTCGCCTTCTACGCGTTCCCAATTCCCGGTCATACACCGCAGGAAATGGGCGATGCGATTCATGCCGAGATCGATCGCCTGAAGAAGGAAGACATCACGGACGAAGAGTTGCGCATGATCAAGACCCGCGCCCGCGCGAACCTGATCCGCTCGCTCGGATCGAACGAAGGCCTCGCATTCGCGCTCGGCCTGAATCAGGCGCGCTACGACGATTGGCGCGAGCTGTTCCGCTCCGTCGATCGCATCGAGAAGGTTACGAAGGCCGATGTTCGGCGCGTCGCGAACCAGACGTTTGTACCGGAGAATCGCACGGTGGGGATCATCGAGTTCGCAGGCCCTCCTCCAAACGCCGCGGCTGCTCCGCAAGGAGGTGGACAATGAAACGCGCACTCTTTTTCTCGTCGTCATTCGCCGCCTTGTTAGTTCTTTGCTGCATCTTCTCGAGCCCGCAACTTTCGGCGCAGACAAGTTGGGAGCAGATTCCGATTCCGAAGCTGCCTGCATTCAATCCGCCGCAGCCAAAGCGCATCGAACTTCCGAATGGAATGGTGATCTTTCTTCAGGAGGATCACGAACTGCCGCTCATCGATGGAACGGCTCGTATTCGCGGCGGCGAGCGTGATGTGCCCGCCGGCAAAACCGGACTGATTGGTATTTACCAGGAAGTCTGGCGAACGGGCGGAACGAAGACGCAAACCGGAGATCAACTCGACGATTACCTCGAGCAGCGCGCGGCGAAGGTGGAAACGGGCGGATCCGCGGATTCGACGACGATCAGCTTCTCCTGCCTGAAGGATGACTTCGAAGACGTGTTCCGCGTGTTCGACGATCTGATGATGAATCCCGAGTTCCGCACCGACAAGATTCCTATCGCGCAGAAGGGCGAATACGACGCGATCTCGCGGCGCAACGACGAACCTTCGCAGATCGCGGCGCGCGAGGCTGCGAAGCTCGTCTATGGCGCAAACAATCCTTACGCGCGAGTTCCGGAATACACAACCGTCGCAGCGGTTTCGCGTCAGGATCTCGTCGACTGGCACGCGAACTACGTTCATCCGAACAACATCATTCTCGGAGTAGTCGGCGATTTCGACTCGGCGAAGATGGAAGCGCGGCTGCGTGAGGCGTTCGCATCGTGGACAAAAGGCGGGGCGGCAAAGACTGCGGAGATCAAGCCCGATCCCGCGAAACCCGCATATTACCTGGTGAATAAGACGGATGTGAATCAGAGCAACATTCAACTGCTCGCGCTCGGAACCACGCGCAAGAATCCCGATTACTATGCGATCTCGGTCTTCAACGAAGCGTTCGGCGGAGGATTTTCCTCGCGCCTTTTCGGCGACATTCGCACTGCGAAAGGTCTCGCGTACGCGGTTGGAGGAGGAGTTGGGACCACGTGGGATCACGATGGAATGCTGCGCATGATGGTGATGACGAAAAGCGCGACAACCTTCGAGTCCATCGCGGCGCTCGACGACGAAATCTCCGGGCTCGCGAAAAATCCGATCAATGACGACGAGATCAAGCGCGCGAAGGATGCGATTTTGAATTCGTTCGTCTTTCGTTTCGACTCTCCGGATAAAGTTTTGAATGAGCAAATGTCCTACGAGTTTTACGGTTATCCGCTCGATTTTTTGCAGACTTTCCAGAAGAAAATTTCGGAGGTCACGAAGGCCGACGTGGCGCGCGTGGCGGCAAAATATCTGCACCGCGAGCAGATGGCGCTGCTGATCGTCGGCAACGCCGCCGAATTCGACAAATCACCCGCGTCACTCGGCGACGCGCAAAAGCTCGACGTGACGATCCCCCCACCTCCGCCGGGGGTAATGCCGGAGCAAGGGCCGGGGAATTAGGTCGGTCGTCGGTCGTTGGTCGTTGGTCCTTGGTCGTTAGTCGTTAACAGGCGCAGTAGTTGCTGGCGTCTGTCCTCGCGTGCAGTGTCGGGAATCCGCCCGACCCAGTTTGTCAGGCCATATGCGCCCGGTCTGGAGCGCTCCTACCCCCACCGCGGTATATTAGAATCGGCATTTTGCCGGGATTCTCGCTCTAAAGTGTTCTATCTCAATGACTTATATGCACAATGAGCGCCGCGGCGCTCCCACGCCGGTCTATTTTGCCAAAGAACCAGTGCAGCAGTGGCACGAAGTGTGCTCTGTATCCAAGTGAGTTCCAGCATCTGCTTACGTCAAGGGCCTTCGGCTTTGGCGGCGCTGAGGGGCACAACCAGAACCCAGGACCCGCCGTACGCAAGAAAAGGCGCGAACCGCCTGAAACGCAAGATAGATACTGGCGGAGAACCCGCGCCGGAGTTCTTGAGCGGAGCAGTCCGGTCCGCGGCGAGCAGAAGTTGGTCCGCAGATGCGAACAGAAGCCGAGGGAAAAACCTTTCACACTATGCTAAGAAGTGAAACTTGTGTATCCTCGCTGCAAAGCTCACTTTCCATACTTCCCCAGGTGTCAATCCATTGGAGCGCAGTAGGGTTTCGGTACGGGGCCCGTTCTTGCAAGCGGTTTTAGGAGGATGTAATGTGGCGTAGAACGATTCTGGCACTGCTTTCACTCGCCGTGATAGCCCCGGCGCAGCAATTTAATCATATTGTGATTTTGGTGCAGGAAAATCGGACTCCCGACAACCTGTTCGGCTGGAACCCAAATTTCGAGCCAGGGGTGGACATTCAGACTTGGGGAATGTCGAAGACTAAGAGGATCGACCTTCAGCCAATTCCGTTGACCGAATGTTTCGATCTGCCGCATTCGCATCACACTTTTGTCTCTCAATACGCCAAGGGAGCCATGAACGGCTTCGACGTGAAGCCCATCCTGGGCAAGGACGGATGCGTTCCGCCTCCCTATCCGGAATATCTTTACGTGGACAATTCGGACGGGACGATTCAACCGTATTTCGACATCGCAACCGGCGGCGGATGGGCGAACCGGTTTTTCCAAACCAATCAGGGTCCCAGCTATCCCGCGCATCAGTTCCTCATCTCCGGCACATCGGCCATCGCCGACAGCAGTGACGTGCTGGTGCGAGAGAATCCGTTCGAGGGCTCCCGGGCCGCGGGCTGCGAAGCGCCTGTGGGATCCTGGGTTTGGACCATCGATTCGACCGGGGCGAGCGGCAAAGTGTATCCCTGTTTTACCCGCGATTCTCTTTTCAATACCCTGGACGCGGCGAACCTGAGCTGGATTTATTATTCGCCGAACTCGCAGGTGACGTGGAATGCACCGCAGTCTCTGGAACAGTATTATCAGTCGCCCAACAACGTTCTAAAACCGAAACAGATTTTGACCGACATCGCAAGCTGCAACCTGGCGAACGTCGTGTGGGTCATCCCGTCGAGTTATTTCTCCGATCACCCGGGCGGCTCGAGCACGGGTCCGCAGTGGATCGCCTCGATCATGAACGCCGTGTTCACCAACCCGACGTGCCCGAACGGCGACGAGTACTGGCAGGACACGGCTGTGCTGGTAACGTGGGACGACTGGGGCGGATGGTTTGACCACGTGGTCCCTCCGCCGACTGGCTCCTCGTGCCCCGCGGTTTATTGCACAGGATTCCGGGTGCCGCTGCTGGTCGCGTCCGCCTACACCCCGCCGGGATACGTGTCGAACACCACGCTCGATTTCGGCAGCATTCTGCGCTTTGTGGAAGAGAATTTTTCGCTCCCCTGCCTGGACAGCGGGGAGTGGGCCGACTGCACATCCCCAGGGCTGGCGGAATTCTTTATGGGTTCGAAGGCCAAGCCTCGGCTGATTAAGTCCAAGCCGTTCCCCATGGACACAGACGATACGGGCGATCCGGACACGGACTGAGAGCAGGTCTCAGCAGCATCTCGCTCTTCTTTTGAGTGGATGCGGCGTAACGCGGCGCTGCAAGGCGCCGCCGCCTACGCTGTCACCGAATACTTCTCGACGAGAGCATCCTCTTCAAGCTCCACGTCCCGAGGAGGACCAGGAACGTAGCTCGGGCTGGCGGCGCTTCCCTCGACGGCGCTCTCGATCATCTCTTCGAGCAAATCATCCTCTCGCTCTTCTGATTCCGCTCGCGCTTCCAAATCCGCCTTCCACTCAACTTCTTCTTCCAGGTTCCATGGCCACTCTGTTCTGTCCATCGTGTGCCTCCTGCCGCTTGACTTGCCGAAACGCCTGGGATAATTCGGAGAAATTCTTACGGCTTGAATGATGGAGCTTGTGCGGGCAAAGTCACAGTGACCTGCGTCACATAGCCCGGGACGGCGGCCCGAAACGCTAGCACGCAATAGCTGCTAAGAACTCTTCCTCCAGAAAAGAAAATTCCCGGGTCTCAAAAAACGGCGAGACCCGGGACAACTTAACAACTACCCATAACAATCCCTACTCAATCCCCAGCGTACAATCCGCATTCACATTCTGAATGTAGATCGCATTGTTGCCAATTCGGTCGTCGGTCCAGGCCACAGCCGTCAGGCCCGATGACGCCATGTCAACCGACAGCCCATACTTATCGGCCGGCGCCGACGACACCGCAAACGGCGCGCACGTCGTCGTGCCGTCCCCGGCAAGCAGTTCGCCCTGCATGGTCGACAATCCGTAGCCAGGCGAGTCCACCCACAGCACCAGCGCGCCCGTGCCACTCTGCACATTCTCGACGAAAGTCTGCGTGTCGGTGCCGAGAGGAATCAGCACCAGGCCGGTCGGGCTCCATTGCGCATTGCCCTGCCCGTCGAACTTCTGCCCGTAGACTCCGTTATAAAACTGGTTGCTGTCTTCCTCGGTCCAGAACATGAACGTTTCGCCGGTCGAGGCGCGGTAGGACGCGGAGGGAGAGACGCGAATGTTGTTGGTGTCGGTCGAGCCGGGCGAGCCGTTGTGCGGGAAGGCCTCGCTGCCACCGGCCAGAATATGCTGCGCAAAACACTGCAAGATGGGACTGGCAGTGTACCAGGAAAAAATCGCGCCGCCGCTGCCGTCGGGGATGAAGTACGGGAAGTTGCCAAATTGCAGCGAGCCCTGATCGAAGATTACGACATTACTTTTGCCCCACAATTTTTTGCCGCCGGCCGAAAGCTTGTTGGCCCGCAGTTGCTTGTTGCTGAAAAAGCCGTTTTCCCGCACCCACGAAATAATCACGCTACCGTTGTCGGCGGCGTGCATGTCGGCAAGGAAGTACTGATAGCCGGCCTCGTGAAACACGACGGGGTGCGGCCAGAGGGGATTTCCGTTCGGGTCAAGCCGCTGCACCTTGACATTGGCGGTCTCGCCAAAACCCTCGGTCCACGCCACAACCACATCGCCGTCACTGGTGCCGGCGATTTTCGGATCGTAATGCTGCGTGCCACCGTGGGTAAGCTGCACGCCGTTCGGTCCCCACAGAGGATTGCCGGTCGGGTCCATCTTGGCGGCGGTAATCTGCTGCCTGCTGCCTTCACGCGTGTCGAGAAACGCCAGCAGCGCATTGCCGCTGGTGTCGATATCGAGGCCATAATCCTCGGTCGAACTGTTGCTCAGGTCGGCGACCATGACGCCATCGTGCGGAAATTGTTCGACGCCGGTTGCGCTCAGCAGTTGGTAATACACGTCGTAGCCGACGGGCGGCGGGCTGTTCGGGTCGGCGTCAAACCAGCTCACAAACCACTGATTATTGGGCAGGGGTTTGACTTTGGGTTGAACCTGGTCGTCGCCCAATTTGTCGGCGAGCGGCAGGTTGATGGCTGGATTCGACGACCACTGCGCCCATGCCGCCGGCACAACCGCAAAACACGTGATGACGGTAAGACAAGCGATGAGTACTGGGACTGACACCATTTTGTTCTTCATAGACTTTGACTCCTGGGATCGAGGACGGACTGCCCGCGGACCGACGGCCCGCAAAAAAAGGCAAACGTCGTGAGCCGAAATCGTACTCCGGGCGCGGCCTTTGGTCAATTTAGATAACGTCTTGGGTGACCGAAGAGGCTTTGCGCTGCGCTCTTTGCGAGATCCGGGGCCTCTCACTGCGGCAGCTGATCGGCAGTTGACCCCTCGCTTGACAAATGCCACTTCGACCCATATTATGGGCGAACAAATAGCGAATACACCCTTGGTATTCGTTCATGCCTATGACTTCCCTTCCCTCGCTTCCGTTCATCGCTGACTTCGAGCCCCCGCCCGATTCCGCGCCCAAGCTTATCGGCATTGCGCGCATGGCGGCCGAGGGCGAGTCGGTGCGCGAGGGCCACAATGTCGAATACTTTACGCTCGCATCGCGCTCGCTGCTGAGCCGCATCGTCAGCCAGCGCAATCTTCCCTTCACCTGGGCCATCAATCCCTATCGCGGATGCGAGTTTGCCTGCAAATACTGCTATGCGCGCTACACGCACGAGTTCATCTTTCCGGAGACGCCGAAAGCGGCCTCGGGCGGCTCCGATCTGCCCGCGGGCATCGATTTCGAGCGCAAGATTCTCGTCAAGCAGCGAGCCGCCGACTTGCTGCGGCATGACCTGAAAAAAGTGAAGCCGGGCGAGCAGATTGCAATCGGCACGGCAACCGATCCCTATCAGCCGGCCGAGCGGCGCTTTGAGGTCACGCGCGCGATTCTGGAGGAGCTGGCGCGGCACTCCGGCCTCGAGATCGGTATCGTGACGAAGTCGAACCTGGTGACGCGCGATGCCGAGATTCTGCGGCAGATCGCGGAGCGAAACCGCGTATTCGTGAATGTAACCGTCACTACGGTGGATGTGGAGCTGGCGCGCAAGCTCGAGCCGCGCGCCCCGCGCCCTGATTTGCGCCTGGAGGCGGTGCGGCAACTGAATCTGGCAGGCGTCGATGCGGGCGTGATCTGCGCGCCGGTGCTGCCCGAGATTACCGACCATCCGCGGGATTTGGAGGCGGTGGTGAAGGCGGCACGCCAGGCGGGCGCGAAATATGTCTATGCCAACGCGCTGTTTTTGAAGCCCTGCTCGGCGGCCGTGTTTATGCCGTTTCTCGAAGAGCAGTTTCCGCGACTGGTGGAGGTTTACCGGGCACGCTACCGCGAGCGCGCGTTCTTACCCAAAGGCTATGCGGAGCGCCTCTCGAAGCTGATGGCCGCTCTGCGCCAGAAGTGTGGTTTCACTTCGAAACATGCGCGCAGCAGCGAGCGGGCGCATCCCGCATACGCGGGCGAGCAGATGGGACTGTTTTGAAGGAGCAGGTTGCAAAGTTTCAAGGTTTCAGAGTTTCAAGGGGTCAGGGCCTCGAGACCTTGAAACCTCTGAAACTTTGAAACCTGTTTCGTAAAAACTTTGAAACCTTCGAACCCTTCAAACCCACAGCTCTCCCCGCCCAACCCCTTTATAATTGCCCATCATGGCTGCCCCGCAAGTCTCCCCGCAACCCGGCATCAAGCAAAGGGCCGAGCGCTTCTGGCACCGCGTCAGCGAAGGCATGGAGGTGCGGCAACTCTGGGGGCAGTTTGAAAAAGATGCGCGCTCCAGTTACCGCCTGTACTCGGCGGGACTGAAGGAGAAACAGGAGGGGCAGTCGAAGGGACAACGCGCCTGGTACATGGCGAAGGCGCTGTTCTGGGCGGTGATCGAAAAGCTGTCGCCGGCCCGTCGCGTGCTGGTGCTGCTCGGACTGATTCTGTTGTTTTTCCCAGCCGCCGGATTCACTTACAGCGACCGGGCGGGCGACGTGCACATTTCGGAATTCGATTTCCACGTCTGGGGCGGCCTGCTCATCTTTATTGTGCTCCTGCTGGAACTGGCCGACCGCGTGGTGATGAAGCGTGACCTCGAGATCGCGAAAGATATTCAGTCGTGGCTCTTGCCGGGCGCGCCGCTCCAGATTCCCGGCTACGGAATTGCCTACGCCACCCGGCCCGCAAATACCGTCGCCGGCGACTACTACGATGTGATCCTGCGGCCGGGGCCAAGTCCGGGCGAGGACCGCGTCCTGCTCGTCGTCGCCGATGTGGCCGGCAAAAGCATTCCGGCGGCGATGCTGATGGCGACCTTCCAGGCCAGTCTGCGAACGCTCGCCACCAGCCCCGTGCCGCTGGCGCAGCTCGCCGGTCAACTGAATCAGTATGCGTGTTCGAACAGCCAGGGCGGGGCGCGCTTTACGACGGCGTTTCTGGTCGAGCTGGACCCGGCGACCGGAGCGCTGGCCTATGTGAATGCCGGCCACAACGTGCCGATTTTGCGCCGGAAGCCCGGAGTCATCGAGCGCCCCGAGGTGGGCGGCATTCCGATTGGCGCGTTTGCCGAGGCCGCTTATGAGGCCGGCAAGACGCGACTCGAAAGTGGCGATTGGCTGGTCATCTTCACCGATGGCGTGGTCGAGGCCATCAATAACAGTGGAGAGGAATTTGACGAGCCGCGCCTGGTGCGGGTGATCGATCGCGAAGCGGGATCGGCCCCGGCGGAGATGTTGCGTAGCCTGCTGATGGATCTGGATGTGTTTGTGGGCAATGCGCCTCAGCACGATGACATGACGTGTTTGATCCTGAAGAGAAGCTAGCGTCATTGGGTGATCTGAGTGCCGATTGACCTCGGATTAGAATTTGCGCAAGACCCGCTTTTGAAAAACGTTCTAAAAGAAGGCCTTACAGAGCTGGCTCCAGGCTGTTCGGGCTCAGAGCGAAAGTGGCAAAATTTGTCAATGTGGATTTCTTAAAGTGTCATACTGGGAAACGGGAACAATTACGGAACGTTACTCTCACGTAGAGAGTGATTGAAAACAGGGGCCTTGGCACGGAAGGGCATCTGACTTCGGTCACTTGGGTTTCTGGCCATAAGAGTGCGATATTAACGGCGAGTTGGTTATCCAACCAGATAGTCAAACGGAGACGAGGAAAACATCAATGCGGAAACAAAAGGGCTTCTCACTTATCGAACTGCTGATCGTAGTGGCGATCATTCTGATTATCGCCGCGATCGCGATTCCGAACCTGCTGCGCGCCCGAATTGCGGCCAATGAATCTTCGGCTGTGTCGTCGGTGCGTACGGTTAACACAGCACAGATTACCTACAACTCCACCTATTCCACGGTGGGATATGCGGCCACCATGGGCGCCCTCGGCGGCTCCAGTTGCTCACCGCCCAGCTCCACCGGCGCTTGCCTGATCGATACGCAGCTCGCCGGCGGCAGCAAGAGCGGTTACTCGTTCCAGATTGCCAACACTTCAGGCTCTCCGGTAACGGCGTATAACGTCCTCGCCTCGCCGCTCCAGCCGAACCAGACGGGCGTGCGCTACTTCTGCTCCTTCGCGGATGCGGTTGTGCGCGTGAACCCGACGGCTTCGATCTCGACCTGCGACTACTCGCAGACGCCACTCAACAACAACTAAGCTGAATCAGTCACCGGGGAAGGGTACGACAAGAAGCAGGGGAGCAGTCCCCTGCTTTTCCTTTGTCCCCCGGAGCCCGGAAGGGAGCGACCTAGTCCACGGAGATGGTGATTCAAATGAGGAAACAAACGGGATTCTCGCTGATTGAACTGCTGATCGTGGTGGCGATTATCCTGATCATCGCCGCGATCGCAATTCCAAACCTGCTGCGAGCCCGGATCGCAGCCAACGAATCGTCGGCGGTCTCGTCGGTTCGGACCGTCAACACAGCCCAGATCACTTATAGTTCCACTTATTCGACCGTGGGATACGCCGCCACCATGGGCGCTCTCGGCGGCTCGAGCTGCGCGCCACCCAGTTCGAGCGGCGCTTGCCTGATCGATACGCAGCTCGCCGGCGGCAGCAAGAGCGGCTATTCGTTCCGCATGGCAAATACCTCAGGGACGCCGGTGTCGGCGTATAACGTAATCGCCTCGCCGCTTCAGCCGAACCAGACGGGCGTGCGCTACTTCTGCTCGTTCGCCGATGCGGTTGTGCGCGTGAACCCGACGGCTTCGATCTCGACCTGCGACTACTCGCAGTCGCCACTGAACAACAACTAGCATTCGACGATTTGCCTGAGGCAGGGGAGAAATCCCCTGCCTTTGTTTTTTGGCCGTCGGAGCAATGGCGTCCCACGACCGCCTGCCCGTTGGTCGGAAACGCTGCCCCGTCGCACCCTTTACCTTCGTAACCACGCACCCGCACTTCGGACTCCGCCCGCACGCGCATTGCATATAATTCACTTCATGAACCGGAACGCTGGCACCCACAAGGGCATAGCCCTGCACAAAACGTCATGGCAGCGATAGAAATCCTGGATCTGGAAAAAACCTATCAGGTAGGCTTCTGGCACGCGCGGCCCAAGCTGGCGTTGCGTCCGCTGCGCCTGACCATCGAGGAAGGCGAGGTCTTCGGCTTTCTCGGACCGAATGGCGCGGGCAAAACCACCACTCTCAAGCTGCTCATGGGGCTCGTCTATCCCACCGCGGGGACGGCGCGCATTCTCGGCATGGCGATCGACGATCCACGGGTAAAGGCGCAGATCGGTTTCCTCCCCGAGCAACCATACTTTTACGATTACCTCACGGCGCAAGAGTTGCTCACGTATTATGCGCAGCTCTCGGGCGTTCCAGCGAAAGAGCGCTCACAGCGCGTGACCGGGATACTGGCGCGCTTTGGCCTGACGGACTCGGCGCGGCTGCAATTGCGCAAGTTCTCCAAGGGCATGCTCCAGCGCCTCGGACTGGCGCAGGCGATTCTGCACGATCCAAAAATTGTTTTTCTCGACGAGCCCATGTCCGGCCTCGACCCGATGGGGCGCCGCGAAGTGCGCGAGATGATTCAGCAGATGCGCAACGAAGGCAAGACGGTATTTTTCTCGACCCACATTTTGTCGGACGCCGAAGCGCTCTGTGATCGGGTCGCCATCATCCACCAGGGCGAATTGCGCGGCGTCGGAGCGGTCGCCCACTTAACCTCGCAGGCCCAGCAGGGCCGCGTCGAAATCATTTTTTGCGCGCCCAGCGTGCCCCAGGCGTTGGCCAGCCTCGGCGTCGAGGCGCGCCTCAGCGGTGACATGGTGAACGCCGTGGTCGAAGAAGATAAGCAGGAAGCCGCGCTCGAAATCCTCCGCCGCGAGCGCATCCGGCTCATCTCGCTCACCCCGGTGCGCAGTTCCCTCGAGGAATATTACGTTCAAAAATTGCAGCCGCGCGGCAACGGCAAGGGGGCGGGAGCATGAATTCGCGCATCGGCTATGTTGCCTTTAATACCTTTCGCGAGGCTGTCCGCGACCGCGTTCTCTATAACCTGATCGCGTTTGCCCTGCTGCTTTCTGCGGCCGCGGTGCTCGTAGGCGAAATCTCCATCGACATCGAGCGCCTGGTCGTCGTGAACCTCGGGCTCACCGCCGTTTCGCTCTTCGGCGTCGTGATCGCCATCTTCATGGGCATCGGCCTCGTCTCCAAAGAAATCGAAAAGCGCACGCTCTACACCGTCCTGGCGCGGCCCGTCCGCCGCTGGGAGTTCGTCGTCGGCAAGTTTTTCGGCCTCACCGGCACGCTCGTCGTGAACACATTCTTCATGGCCATCGGCGTTTTCCTCGCCCTGCTCTACGTCGCGCACACCTTTCAAAAAGCCGACCTCTGGGTGCTGCTGGCGCTGTACTTCATCGTGCTCGAATTTCTGATCGTGTGCGCCCTGGCGCTGCTGTTTTCCTCCTTCTCCACGCCGCTCATGTCGGCCGTCTTCACCTTCGCGCTCTTCATCATCGGCAGCCTGGCCGACGATTTGCGCGGCTTCGCGCGCATCACGCACGGCACGGTCGGCGCCTTCGCCACCGCCATCGCCTATCTCGTGCCAAATTTTTCCGCGCTCAACATTATCAACCAGGCGGCGCACGGCTTCGCCGTCCCGGGACGCCTGATCCTCTATGACACGCTCTACGCGCTCCTCTATTCGGCGATGGCCATCTCGGGAGCGGTGCTGATTTTTCAACGGCGGAATTTGAAATGAAGCAAACGCGCGGCGTCAACATAGTGGCGGCGATCGTGCTCGTAGCCTCGCTGGCCGGCGGCGTCACCGTGCTCAACGCCATCGACCGCATGCAAGTGCCCGTGATGACGCAGCAGCTGCTTTATATCCGCTCTCCCAAAGTGTTGCGCCGGCTCAGCCTCGGCTACACCGGCTTGCTGGCCGACATTTATTGGACGCGCGCCGTGCAGTATTTCGGGTTGCAGCACCATCGCGGCTCCGGCGACTTCCGCCTGCTGGCGCCCCTTTTGCAGGTCACCACCGAACTCGATCCCCACATGCTGCCGCCCTACCAGTTTGGCGCGAATTTTCTTGGGCCCAAACCGCCGAATGGCGCCGGCCTCCCCGGCGACGCGCTCGCGCTCTTGAACTATGGGATCGAGCAGAATCCCGACCAGTGGCGCCTGTATTACAACTTAGGATTCTTGTACTACACCGAGTTCAAGGATTACCCCAAGGCCGCCGACGCATTCGAGCGCGGCTCCAAGCTGCCCGTCACCAATAAGTACATGCCCATCCTCGCCGCCCGCATGGCGCAGCAAGGCGGAGAGTTCGAAACTGCGCGCATCTTGTGGTATTCGACGCTCCAGAGCACGAACGAATCGGCGATCCGCGAAAATGCGGTGTACCACCTCAAAGCTCTTCAGGTCGATGAAGAGGTCACGCAACTCGAAGGCGTGGTCGCAAGGTATCGGCAGCAAACCGGTCGCCTGCCCGCCAGCATGAGCGACATCGAGCGCGCCGGATTTATTCACGGCACGCCCATGGATCCCGACGGCCATCCCTACAAGCTGATGCCAGACGGCCGCATTGAAGTGCAGGATCCAAAGGACCTGTATTTCATCACCAAAGGCCTGCCCCCCGGCATGGAATCCCCGCTGCCAAAACCGGGTCCGCCGCCAAAGTCGTAGGTCAGTTGTCAGCTGCCAGTTCCCAGTCGTCAGTTCTCAGCACCACCTAGAATTGTCATTCCGAGCGAAAGCGAGGAATCTGCTCTTTGCTCGCGGCTCGTAGATCGTGGCTCGAAGCTCGAAGCTCGCGGCTCGTAGCTCGTAGCTCGAATCTCGAAGCTCGCGGCTCCTGCTAGCATCGAGACGTGTCCGCCTTCTCCCGGCAATTCCGCTCCTCGCTTGGCGAATGGTGGCGCGAGCGCGCCCGCGCCAATGGCTCGCTGGGCGCCGCTTCCCTGCTCGCGCGCGAACTGTGGGCATTCCTGCGCGACTCCACTCCCGCGCGCCGCCGCTCCCGCTATGGAGACATGGACTACGACTGGGAGCAGCGCGTCAACACCACCAGCGGCGCCGTCGGCTGGCGGACGCGCCTGCTGGGAATTTTTCATTCTCCCTACCAGCCAACCGACCCCGCCGAGTTTCGCGCGATGATGGCCGCGCTGCCCATCGACTTCGGCGAATTCACCTTCGTCGACATCGGCTCCGGCAAAGGCCGCGCCCTCCTGCTCGCCGCCGAGTATCCCTTCCGCAAAATCATTGGCGTCGAGTTGCTCGCGGAGCTGCATCGCGCGGCAGAAGAAAATGTCACGGCGTGGAAGGCGCGATCAGGGTACGCGCACGCGATCGAGCCCCTCTGCATGGACGCGCGCGACTATCTCTTTCCCGACTCGCCGCTCGTCGTCTATCTCTTCAACCCGCTGCCCGATTTCGCGTTGCGGCAAGTGATGCGAAATCTCGAAGCCTCGTGGCAGCGCGCCCCGCGCCCCATCTGGCTCGTCTATCACAATCCGCTGCTGGAATCCGTCGTCGCCGAATCGCCAATCCTGAACAAAGCCGCCGCCACGCCCCACGGTTCCGTCTACCGCACAAACTGACGAGCGAGTTCACGCCACGTGCTTCGGCCCCGCCCCACCGCTCTGCCCCGCTTCGGCGAGCGCGCGCTGATAAGACTTCCATCCCGGGCACCAACCCGTATGCCAGCGCCAGATCCGCGCAATCAGCGATTGTGGTTTTCTCTCCGCCAGCGCCCGCAGCCGACACGTTTCGCAGTGGTGTTTTTTTGTTTCCATCGTCCGTCTCCCTTGAGACCGCATTATCGGCCGCCGCCGCATCTTTCGTCTGTGATGCTGCCCCGGCTGCGCCTAAACCAGATCGGCGATAATGAATCGTGATTCCCGGGGCTCCCGATGAGGCTCGTTGGATTCGGCCGGAGCCGCGCCGTTTGCTGGCCGCGCCCACGCTCGAGCGGTTGGTCCGCACCGCCTTTCCCCGCGCTCACGTCCTCGATGCGCTGCCCCTCAACGATGGTTTCCGGAATGCCAATTTCAAGGTTCAACTGAGCACCGACCAGTTCGTGGTCGTCCGCATCTACGAGCACGACCCGTCACTTTGCCAAAAGGAGGTTGACCTAATCCGCCTTGTCGGCGCCTCGGTCCCCGTCGCCGAGGTGCTTCACGCAGAGCCCGCCGGATTCGAAGACTTTCCACCGTTTGCCGTGATGCGCCTTATCGAAGGCATCAGCTTTCGCGAATTGAAACGCGCTGGCGATTCCGACGCAATTGCCGAAGCCGCATTTTCCGCGGGCGCGACACTCGCCGCAATTGGCCGCTTCAAATTTCCGAGAGCCGGATGGCTCGGTCCCGGGCCAACGGTCGGCGCGCCGTTGCTCGAAGGAGCGGACCCGACGCCGCGCTTTGTCGATCTCTGCCTGGCCTCGGCGAAGTTGCAGCCGCGCATGCCCGCCGACCTGCGCGAGCGCGTTCACGTGCTGCTGTGGTCCTGCGCGGCAGAACTCGCGGAACTGGACAAAGTGGCGAGCCTGGTTCACGGCGACTTCGGCAAACGCAATCTGCTCGTGCGCCGCGATCACGGGCGCTGGTCAGTCGCCGCGGTCCTCGACTGGGAATTCGCCATCGCCGCCTGTCCGCTCGTCGATCTCGGACACTTCTTGCGCTACGAGCGCGAAGCTCGCCCGCTCGTCGAGCCCCATTTCTCCAACGGATATTTCCACGCCGGCGGCACGCTTCCCCCCAACTGGCGGCGTCTGGCGTATCTCGCCGACATGACCGCCTTATGCGAGAGCCTGACCCACGAGCACCTCCCCGACGCAGTCGTTACCGAGTTCGTCGAACTGGTGCGCGCAACCGTCGAGAATCGCGATCCCCGCCAGCCCTGACGGCGGGCTTGGGCAGCGGGCACTCTCATTTCATGCCTCGGCATTTCCTTTCCGGATTGCACAATCGAGCGCCCGCCTCGGAGTAAAATCAGACGCAAGGGGACTTCCGGCAATTGAAAAATGGCACGTGGTGTTGGTTAATGGTTTGGGCGGCGGTATTGCTGTCGTCTGCCCCGGCGAGCAGCCAGCAAAACCCGAGCCCGCAGCGCGCCGGATTGCGGAACGCCAGCGCGGAACTCAGCGCAGAGGCCAGTGCAAAGACTAGCGCCCCGGCAGTCGCCCCTCAGCCCGGTATTCGCGAACTGGCCCGCGCGGTCGACGAGCACTACAACCACCTCCGCAGCCTGGAGGGCGAGTTCACGGAAACCTACCGGGGCAACGGGGCCGAGCGGGTGGAATCGGGAACGCTGTGGCTGAAAAAGCCGCGCAAGATGCGCTGGGAATACCGTTCTCCCAAGGAGAAGTTGTTTGTCAGCGACGGGCAGACTGTGTGGTTTTATGTCCCGGCGGAGCGCCAAGTGAGGCGGACCGATTTTCGCAAGCTCGATGACCTGCGGTCGCCCATCGCGTTCCTGCTTGGCAAAACCAAGCTGGAGAATGAGTTACGGGGAATTTCAAAGGTGGTGGATCAGGCCCCGGAAAACCTCGGCGACACGTTACTGCGCGGCGTTCCCAAGGGCTTGGCCGGAGAGGCGAGCGAGGTGCAGCTGGAAATCTCGCCCTCGAATCAGATTGTCCGGATCGCGCTCATGGAGCCGGACGGGGGCACGACCGAATTCCGCTTCAAGGATTGGAAGGAAAACCCGGAGCTCAGCGACGGCCGCTTCCACTTCGTCCCCCCTCCGGGCGAAGAAGTGGTGGACGGCGCGCTGGAACCGTGAGTTTCCCTGCGGGCAGTAGCGGCATAAAAATGGCGAATTACTTCCGTACCATCGCCGCGCTTCGAGCGGTAAGGGCTTTCGCAACAGGATGTTAGACTTATTAAAACAACTGCATTCTCGCCTGCGAAGTGAGGTTTCAACGGCAGAAATGCCGCTTAACAGAGTAGATAAAAGTGGAGCAAGAACACCGAGAGTGATCGACCCATGGCAGAATTCCTGATCAAGCTAGCCGACGAGCAAGGGCACCTGCGGCAGCAGGTCGAGCACGGCCACTCCGAGGCCGAGGTGCACGACCGCTTCACGCAGCAGGGCTATCTGGTCTATTGGGTTAAGCCGCGCACGCTCCTCAGCGGCGGCACCAAGCAGTTTGGCAAGCGCGGCAAGCTCAAGCAGTCGATTTTCCTCATCTTCAACCAGCAGTTTCTTACGCTCATCAAGGCCGGCCTGCCCATCCTCACCGCGCTCGATCTGCTTATCAAGCGCCAGCGCGACACCGCGCTCCTCCGCCTCCTCGAAAACGTGCGCGAGCGCGTCAAGGGCGGCGAACTCCTCTCTGACGCCTTCGCCGCGCAGCAGATCTTTCCCAAGATGTACACCACCACGCTGATGGCGGGCGAAAAGAGCGGCAACATGGAAGAGGTGCTCGGCCGCTACATCAGCTACCAGCGCATGGTTCAGACCTTCCGCAAGAAACTGTTCGTTTCGCTGGTCTATCCCACGCTGCTGGTCTCGGTCGTCACGGTGATGGTGATCTTCCTCATCACCTATGTCGTGCCAAAGTTCGCCGATCTCTTCAATAATATGGGCGCGCAACTGCCGGCCATCACTGTGTTCATGCTGGCCGTCGGGCTGAACGCGCAAAAGTATGCCTGGGTCGCGGCGCTTGTACTCGGCGTAGGCGGCTTCCTCTTGTGGCGCTGGAAGCAGAGCGACCGCGGCGCCGAAACGATTGACCGCTTCCTGCTTTCCTTGCCGCTGATCGGCGAGATTCGCCTGAAGTATCAAGTCGCAAATTTCTCGCGCATCCTGGCGACGCTTCTCCAGGGCGGCTTGCCGCTCGTCCCCGCCATGGAAACGGCGGGCGCGTCGATCAGCAGCCGGCAGATGCTTAACGGCGTCTCCGCCGCGGCCAACCGCGTGCGTGAAGGCCAGGGCCTGGCGAAAAGCCTGGAAGCGCAAAACCTGTTCCCCGATCTCGCGGTCGAAATGCTCGAGGTCGGCGAGTCGACCGGCGCGCTCCCCGCCATGCTTGCCTCCGTGGCCGAGTTCTACGAAGAGGACGTACAAACGGCGCTGGGCGCGGCCATGGCCTTGATCGAGCCGCTCATCCTGATCGTAATGGCCGTCTTCGTCGGCGGTGTGCTGATTTCTTTATATATGCCGATCTTTACTTTGGGCGCAGGTGTGCATTAGATGCAAAGTTTCAGAGTTTCAAGGTTTCAAAGTTGCAAAGTAGCAACGTTGCAAAGCGGCAAGGTTGCAAGGTTTCAAAGTTGAGAAGGTTTCAAGGTTCAAAATCTTAGGGCGCAATCCGCGCATCGTTGAAACTTTGAAACCTTGAAACCTTGAAACCTGATCTTGAAACTTTGAAACCTGCTTCTAAAGGTAAACTGGACATGGCAATGGCGGACAAAAAGACAGCGGTGGTGAATGGCGGCAAGCTGGTGCCGGAAGCGGCGGCGGCGATTCCCGACGAACTGGAGCGCGCGCGCGACATTGCGCGCCGCTATCGTTGCGAGTTCATCGATCTCAGCGACTTCCAGCTGCACCACGACCTGTTCGAAAAAATTCCCGTCCACCTGATGTTCCGCTACAAATTCGTTCCCCTCGACGAGACGCCCGACGGCCGCCTCGCCATCGCCATCGCCGATCCCAGCCAGCTCATGATGATCGACGAGATCAGCCTGCTGCTCGGCAAGCGCATCGTCACCAAGGTTTCCACCCTCACGCAAATCTCCGACATCCTGCAAAAAACCGAGCAGTCCAAGCGCGTGCTCGAAGACGCGAGTGAAGGTTTTACCCTCGACGTCATCCGCGAGGACGAGGCCGGCAACGACGAAACCATCTCCATCGACAAGCTGACGGCCACCGCCGGCGCGGACATGAGCCCCATCATCCGCCTCGTCGATACCACGCTTTTCACCGCGCTCCAGCGCCGCGCCAGCGACATTCATATCGAGACGCGCGACGACTCCGTCGTCATCAAGTTCCGCATCGACGGCGTGCTCACCAACGCCATGCCGCCCATCGGCAAAGAGCATCATTCGACCATCATCTCGCGCATCAAGGTCATGAGCGAGCTCGACATTTCCGAGCGCCGCGTCCCCCAGGATGGCCGTTTCCGCGTCAAGTACAACGGCCGCGCCATCGACTTCCGTGTCTCCATCATGCCCTCCATCCACGGCGAAGATGCCGTGCTCCGCGTCCTCGACAAAGAGTCGATGAGCGAAAAGTTCAAAAAGCTCACGCTCGACGTCGTCGGGTTTGACGAGGTCGATCTGCGCCGCTTCCGCCGCTACATCAAGGAACCCTACGGCATGGTGCTCGTCACCGGCCCCACCGGCTCGGGCAAAACCACCACCCTCTACGCCGCCGTCAACGAGATCAAGACCGACGAAGACAAGATCATCACCATCGAAGACCCGGTCGAATACCAGCTTCGCGGCATCACCCAGATTCCGGTCAACGAAAAAAAGGGTTTGACCTTCGCCCGCGGTTTGCGCTCCATCCTCCGCCACGACCCGGACAAGATCATGGTCGGCGAAATCCGCGACACCGAAACCGCCCAGATCGCCATCCAGTCGGCCCTCACCGGCCACCTCGTCTTCACCACCGTCCACGCCAACAACGTGGTCGATGTACTCGGCCGCTTCCTGAACATGGGCGTCGAGCCTTACAACTTCGTTTCCGCGCTCAACTGTATTCTGGCGCAGCGCCTGGTGCGCATCATCTGCGATTCCTGCCGCACCGCCGTGCATTATCCGACCGAGGTGCTCGAATCGAGCGGCCTCGATCCCGCGCAATGGTCCGATGTTCCGCTCTATGAAGGTCAGGGCTGCATCGAGTGCGCGGGCACCGGCTTCCACGGCCGCACCGCCATTCACGAGCTGCTGGATTTGACCGACCGCATTCGCGAGCTGATTCTTGAAAAGAAGCCCACTTCGGAAATTCGCCGCGCCGCCCGCGAAGAGGGGATGCGCTTCCTGCGCGAGTCGGCGCTCGACAAGGTGCGGTCCGGCCAGACCACGCTCAAGGAAATCAACAAGGTCACGTTCATTGAGACAATGCGCTAGCCGTTGGCACATGCACCGGAGTACAGTCCCGCATCTGCCGAGGTAACTAGGGTCCCTCTTGAGCCGGAGATATGATTGAAGTTAGGTGTGAATTTTTGGATTTGAATTTTCCAGTGTGAGTTTTACGGAAACGATAATGGCATCCTCCTTGCACAATCGCCGCCCCGGCCTGGCTTGCGAAATCGCGGCCGACCGCGTGCTTGCGGCCCGCGCCTCCGATCGCGGCCGCGTGGTCGAAATGTCCTCGGCCCGCGAACTCGCCCCCGGCATGGTCGTTCCCGACCTGATGGAACCCAACCTGCGCGATGGCGCAGCCCTCCGCCAGGCCATCGAAAGCGCCCTCGGTAGCGTTGCCGGGCGTTCCCGCGATGTCATCGCAATTCTGCCCGACATGTCCGTGCGCATCGTCCTGCTCGATTTCGAAACGCTTCCCTCCAAGGCCGACGAAGCGGCCGCGGTGGTTCGCTTCCGCTTGAAAAAATCGCTGCCCTTCGATCCCGACGAGGCGCGCATCTCCTATCATGCGCAGTCCACTCCCAAAGGCGCGCAGGTCGTCGCCGCCGTCGTTCTGAACAAGGTTCTGGAAGAGTACGAGTCGGCGTTTCGCGACGTGGGCTACAGCCCGGGCGTCGTCATGCCCTCGATGCTGGCCGCGCTCGGAGCGGCCGACGCCGAGCGCCCCACGCTGGTCGTCAAAGTGGATGCGCGCACCATCGGCATCGCCATCATGGATCAGGAACACCTGCTCCTCATCCGCACGCTCGAAAATACGCGCGGCGTGACCATCACCGGAGACCAGCTCGCCGAAGAGGTTTACCCGTCGGTCGTCTTCTTTCAGGATACCTACAACCTCAACATCGAACGCATTTACGTTTCGGGTCTCGCGGAAACAACGGCCGCGGCAACGGCGCTCAAGAGCCAGTCGGGCGCGCAGGTGGAGGACCTGGTCACGTCTTCGCAAATCGGGGCAACCACCGGAACCGTGCCGCGCTGGCGCATGGCGGGCGTGGTAGGCGCCCTGATTTCGTAAGATGATTTTGTAAGGCGCGTTTTGTAGTTTCGATTTTGTTACGGCAATTTCGTACACTGATTTTTGTAGCTGGATTTTTTCATTATGCGGCTCGGCATCAATCTCGCAACCCGCCCCTACGAGGATCCCCGCCAATTCTGGGCGCGGTGGGGAATGGGCATCGGCATACTGGCGCTCCTGACGCTGGTGCTCATCGGCTCGACCCTGCGCAGTTGGTCCAACGCAGGACGCGATCGCCAGTACATTGCCGAACTCCAGCAGAGGATCGCCACCCGCGACCAGGAACGAGCCGACGCGCAGGCCTTTCTCGACCTGGCCGCAAACCGTAGCACCCGCGATCAGTCGCAGTTTTTGAACTCCCTGATCCACCGCAAGGCGTTTTCCTGGACGCGCGTCTTCGAGGACCTCGAGCAGGTGATGCCGCCGAACCTGCACGTCATTTCGCTCCGTCCCGATTTCAACGAGCAGAACGAAATGCAATTGGACATGCGCGTCGCCGGAGTCAACCGGGACGCGGCCGTCGAACTCGTGCACCGCATGGAGGGATCGAAGCACTTTCTGGGCGCACAACTCGTCCAGGAAACGGGCCCGAACGAGAATGGCGGCGGGGTGATCGCCACCGTGGTCGCCAATTACATTCCCGACGGAACTCCCGATGCCGCTGCTCCGGCCGCGGCTTCTTCCACGACGGCGCCGGCCGCAACTCCTCCGGTCACGACCTCTCAAGTCACAACTTCTTCAATGCCCAGGAGCCCGGAGCGGGAGCGCAAAATAATAATGAAGAGCGGGAGTGCAAAATAATGCCGGACCTCGGAAAAACGCGGCGCAACCTGAAAATTGCGGTAGCGGTGATGGTGGTCGCCGATGCGATCGCCGGAGCGGTCCTGCTCTCGCCGCTCGTCGGCTCGGCCGAGTCGCGCCGCACCGAAATCCGCCTGCTCTCCGCCGAACTTCAGCGCAAGACGCAGGACGCCAAGCCGCTCGAGGGCATGGACAAGAAAATCGTTCTCGCCAAGGGCCAGATTGGCGATTTTTACAAAATCCGATTTGCCGAAAAAGATTCCGAACTCGCGACCGAACTCGGCAAACTGGCCGCCGAGAACGGCATTCACATTCAGCAGGCGAAATACCACGAAGAGGATGCCGAGACTTCCGGCATTGTGCCGGTGCAGATCGAGGGCAGCTTTTCCGGCGACTACCTCCAGCTCGTCCGCTTCATCAATTCGCTGGAGCGTTCCAAGATGTTCTTTACGGTTGACAGCGTGGATCTGGCCGGCGAAGGCGCCGGACCCGTGCGCCTGCAAATCGGCCTGCACAGCTTTTTGCGCGGGGTTTGAGTGAGGCAGTTGCAGTGAAAGCCGGTTGGAGTGAAACGAGGGAGTTGAGTGAAACTCGGTACCGAAAATAAAACGAAAGTCATCGCCCTGGCGGTGCTCGGCTCGATCGCGGTGCTGACGCTGGTCTTTGAATTCTGGCCCACCTCCTCGACCACGGGCGTCCATACGGCAACGACCGCGCCCGCCGCCGCCAAGCCCGCGATGCGCCGCACCGCCTCGGGCAAACTCGTGCCCGTCGGCGAGCCCCGCCTCGATCCCACCCTCGACCTCGGCCTTCTAAAGCAGAGTGAAGAGATCAAGTACGAAGGCAACGGACGAAATATCTTCGTCGCCGGGTCGGTTGCGACCATCGAAAAGCCGAAGAAAAACGGGACCGACGATGAGGACGAAGAAGACGCCGGAATCCGTAAACCGCCTCCCATCCCGCCGCCTCCGCCCATCACCCTCAAGTTTTTTGGCTTTGCCAGCGGGCCAGGCGAGCCGAAAAAAATCTTTCTCTCGCAAGGGGAAGACGTTTTCATCGCCGCCGAAGGCGAGATCGTCGACCGCCGTTACCGCGTCCTCCGCATCTCGCCCAACTCCGTCGAGATGGAAGACGTCCTCAACAACAACCGCCAGAGCATCCCCCTGACCCAGGGATGATTTGTATTGGGCGATTTGTAATTGGTGATTTGTAATTGGAAATCGGCCGAAATTCAGCTTCAGACTTCTACTTCCGGATTTGTAATTGGGGTTGAAAAGACGAGTGAAAGTCATGCGAGAAAGTCTAAGATCGAGCCAATTACAAATCACAAGTCGCAAATTGCAAATCCGCCAGTCCGGCTACATGCTCATCACGCTCATGCTGATGATCGCGCTGGCCGCCATGGCGCTGCTCGCCGTCCTCCCCGATATGCTCCAGCAGCTCAAGCGCGATCGCGAAGAAGAGATGTGCCACCGCGGCACCGCCTACATCCGCGCCATCCAGCATTTCTACAAGAAATTTGGCCGCTATCCCACGCGCATCGAAGAGCTGGAAGAAACCAACAAGATGCGCTTCCTCCGCCACCGCTACACCGACCCGGTCAATCGCGATCCCGCCACCGGCAAAGAACGCGAGTTCAAACTCCTCCACATGCAGGATGTCAGCCTGAACAACGGCCCCGTGCTCGGCGGAGTTCCCGGACTTGCCGGTATGCAAGGACAAGCCGGCGGACTTCTCGGTCAGCAGGGCGGCATCAACGGGCCCAACGGTTTGCAGGGAGCCCTCGGACAATTGCAGCAAGGAGGTTTGCCATCCGGCCTGCCGCAACCCGGCGCCGCCCCGCAGCAAAATGCCGACGAGGATGAACCGGGCGCGCAAGCGGGAAGCGGCGCCAGCACCGGCGGTTCGAACTCTGCCTCGGGAAACGCCCCCGGCGGAACTCCCAACTCATCCACCGGTCCCGGCGCTTTCGGCGCCACCCAGGGAACCGGCACGGGTTTGAACGGCACGGTGTTTGGAGGCGGCCCGATCCTTGGCGTTGCCAGCCTCAGCAAAGCCAAAACCATCCGCGAGTTCAACAAGAAAAATCACTACAACGAGTGGCTCTTCATCTACGATCCCACCTCCGATCGCGGCGGCCTTCTCGTCGGCCCGTGGGAAACTCCTCAAGTCAAGAACATCGGCGGCGCCACCCCCGCCAGCCAGTTGACCCAGGGCACGCAACAACCCGGCGGCTTCGGCTCGCCCATCGGCGGCTCCCAATTCGGCGGCTCGCAATTCGGACAGCAGCAAAGCCCGCAACAGCCTCCGCAAAATCCCACGCAGGGCCCCGACCAGCCATAGCCACCGCGCCCGCCGCACGGTTCAGACCTTTGACTTCCTCCGTCTACCCCGTGGTCCGGTTTAGGCAAGAGTCTTCGGATCGACAACGACAATCTCGGTATAGCGCGTGAAATCCTTCATGTTGAATGTCAGGAGGTGGCTAACTCCATGGACCATCATCGCAGCTACCAGCCTCGCGTCGTGAGTGTTCTTGCCTGAAACGCGGTATGCGGAGACCAGACGCCGCCACTCTTGTAACACCGGCAGTTCCGGCAGCAAAACGAAAAGCCGCGTGAGCGTGCCGACCTCTGCTGCGGCCTGCTCGGTCGTGAATCCGAGGCCATTCTCATCCACGGGGCGCGTGACCGCCGCCCAGAACTCGACCAGGTTCTGCGTTGTAAGATTCAGCACCTCATCCCTTTTACGGAGCGTATTCAGCGCCCGTTCGGCGAATGGGCTATGCGGATGGTGGGGCTGCAAAAGACGCAACAGGATATTTGTATCCAGGAGAACAGCCATTTAGAGGCCGCGCGTTCCGTACATGGAATCCCTGCTGATTGCGTCATCCGGGAGCAAGGGGGTCGAAGATGAGTGGCCCTGAACCCAGCCATGCAACTCCCGTGACCATTGTTCAGCATCCAATTCCGTCCCGGAGACAAGCCGCGCCTCCAATCGTTGCCGGATGGTCTCAAGCCCAACATTCAGAACGTCCTCTGCGCCACGGATGACGCCTGCCTGAATTGCCTGCCCGATTACCCGCTCCTGCTCTGGACTGAGATGAATGGTCATGACGTGTTGCGTCCCTGTTTTCCGCCTGTTCCTAACGATAGAGCGTCCGTCCGCCGGAGTCAACGCACAAGCGGCCACGCCTGCCCCCACCAGAAGCCAATCGCTGCATTCACCGGCAAATGCGGGTAATCCGCACCTTGGCCAGTGCTGGCGTTCCTGAATCGGAAGCGTGGGGTTGAACTCCGCACGCCCACAAAACCAAAGCCCCGCGCGCGGCGGGGCTTGGCCTGAACACAAATTATCTTCGGCGCCAAATCAACCTACACGTTGAACGACGATCCGCAACCGCAGGTGCTCTTCACGTTCGGATTTTCGAACTTGAAGCCTGCGCCTTCCAGCGTCTCCACGTAATCGACCTGCGCGCCGCCCAAATACATCAGCGACGTCGCGTCCACGTATACCTTCAGCCCGTCAAAGTCGAACACCTTATCCATCATTCCCGCGCCCGTTTCAAAGGCCATGGAATATTGAAAGCCGGAGCATCCGCCTCCGACCACCGACAGTCGCAATCCCGTCGGCACAGGGTTCTGCGACGCCATAATTTCCTTCACTTTGGCGACGGCGCCAGGCGTCAGGACGGGGCCTGCGGTTTTGGGCTGAATTCCGGGTGTGGTGATGGTTGCCATCTCTTGAATCTCCTTGGTCATTATTATAACAAACGCGTCCAAACCTCCGCCCCAAATCCTTCCGGGGCAGGCTCTTCTACTAATTTATAGATGCCGGCCGTTCGCCGAGGTCGCTAGGTTTTGACAATAGGTCTATAATCGTCCGCAGTTGGGGCCGCACCAAACCTGCCGGCGAATTGTGGACCAGGACTGGCAAGTTTGGGGAAGGCTCGATTTCAGCGCCGAGGTGGCGTATGTCTCCTATGTACATGCTGCTGGTTGCTTGGGGTATCCTGACGACGGTCTTGATCGTCCTGCTGATCTACAAGAGCACCCTCACCATGCATGAGGACGATTCCATTTACCTCAACGAAACCGAATCGCAGCTCCAGAAAGACCAAACCGAAGTTCTCGCCAAGATGCGCAAGATCACGCCCATCGTGAAGGTGCTCGGCGCCCTCTCCGGTCTCATGATTCTGGTCATCGCCGGTCTGTTCATCTACCAGGGCCTCAACATAGCCACCACCCCGCAGTAAATTTCTCTGCTGCGCAACCACAAAAACCTGCTGCCCGTGGCGCGATGACATCGCCCACAGCGGCAGGCTTCCTTGTCGCCCGAAATTCGCCCGAATACGCCTGCGCGCAATTCCCGCCCTACGCCGCCTTCGCCTGCATCCCCTTAATGTCGTCCAGCAGCACTTTTTCGTGCCCCTCCGGATTCACCTTCTCATACACCTTCCGGATGATCCCCTGCGGATCGACCACGAAGCTGGTCCGTTCCCAAAACTTCATTCCCTTCCATTCCGCCTGCCCGATCCCCAACTCCTTCATCAGCTTCGCATCCGTATCGGAAAGCAGATCGATCTTAAACGCAAATTTGTGGTGAAAATTTTTGTGCGACGTCACGTCGTCCGCGCTCACCCCCACCACGTGGATTCCCTCGGCGTCAAAGTCGGCCTTGGTCGCGGTAAATGACCGCCCCTGAATCGTGCAGCCCGGCGTGTCGTCTTTCGGGTAAAAGTAAATTACCAGCCAGTGGCCCGCAAAGTCGTCGAGCGTGGTCGTCTTGCCGTCCTGGTTGGGCAGCGAGAAATCCGGAAAATGGTCTCCGGCAGAGAGCATAGAAATTCCTTTCGACTTGAAGATGGATGTTGACTGAACAATTATGGACCCGGCGCTTACGCCGCCGGCGTCATCTTCTTCATCCGCTCTTGCATCTCCTGCGGCGAAACGTCTTCCACATGCGTCGCCACGCCCCAGAAATGCCCAAACGGATCCTGAATAAAGCCCGAGCGGTCGCCGTAGAACTGGTCCTGCACCGGCTTGATGCTCTTCCCGCCCTCGGCCAGCGCCTTCTCCACCACGCGGTCCACGTCCGGCACGTACAACAGCAAACTCACCGGGCTGTTCCCGATCGTCGTCGCGCTGGTCGCTCCCATCTGCGGATTTTCGTCCGCCAGCATGATGACCGAGTCGCCAATCTTCAGTTCGGCGTGCCCGATCCTGCCATCGGGCCCCGGCATGCGCATGATCTCAGTCGCGCCAAATACTTTCTTGTAGTACTCAATGGCCTGCGCCGCCCCTTTAATAACCAGGTAGGGAGTGATCGAATTGTAGCCTTTCGGAATCGGCGAAACGTTGCTCATATTTTTTCTCCTCCAGGGGGAAGTAACGGTTTGAAGGTTCAAGGTCTAAAACATTCAAGGTTTTAAACCTCAAGATTAGATGCCAAGGTTAAAATGCCAAAGATCAACGATGTGCAATCAAACGATCAGGCCGACGGTCCGCGTGCGAACCGCGCGCGCTCATCGGACCCCACGTCCGCCGAGCGATTCACTTATCTCATCACAAACCGGCAAAAGCCTCAAGTCCGCGACGCTCGAGCCGCCCTCTCCAATTTGACATCCAACCCTGCGCCAATCAAAACTACATCATGCCCGAAACCGCTCAGCAATACACCCAACGCATCCTCGCCCACTCCGCCGGCAAAGATCCCCTAAAACTCCAATCCGCCACGCCCAAAACGCTGGCCCGCCTCATCAAGAACCTCAGCCCCGCCCAGCTCCGCAAAAAGCCCGCGCCCGGCAAATGGTCCATCGCCGAAATCCTCGCCCATCTCGCCGATGTCGAAATCGTCGTCGGCTGGCGCATCCGCTCCATCCTCGGCGCGCCCGGAACCGCCGTGCAGGCCTACGATCAGAACGCCTGGGTCACTTCCGGCCATTACGAAAAACGCAATCCGCGCCTCTGCCTCGAGCAAATGCGCGTCCTCCGTCAAGCCAACCTCGCGCTCTACAAAACGCTCACGCCGGCGCAATGGAAGCACTCCGGCACCCACTCCGAACGCGGCGAAGAAAGCGTAGAACACATCGTCAAGATGGTCGCCGGCCACGACCTCAACCACATCCAGCAAATCGAGCGCATCCTCAAACCGCAGCCAACCGAAGGCCGCGCCCCGAAGAAGTAGAATCTCTCCGATTTCCTCGCCGCCTCCCCGCTCCGCGGCTCCGGAATCAAAATCGAACGCCTACCGGTCCGCCTGCGTAAGGCTCGGCCCTAACCTCACTGCCCCGCCTTCCCTGCCCCCTCCAACTCGTGCGCCCGCGCCAGCAACTTCTTGATCTTCCCCTCCGTCGACGCATCTCCAATATGTTCATCCTGCAGCACGCCATCGGCGTCAATCGTGAACGTGTGCGGAATCGCATTCACGCCGAACAGTTGCGAAACCGGCCCCTTGAATCCTCCATCGCGATATTGCGGCCACGTCATCTCATTTTGCGCGATGAACTTCTTCCACTTCTGCTCGTCACTGTCCAGGCTGATGCTCAACACCACCAGCGGCTGCCCCTCAAATTTCTTCGCCAGCTCCCGCATGTGCGGCAGCGCCTCGCGACACGAGGGACACCACGTCGCCCAAAAATCAATCAGCACCACCTTGCCGCTCAGGTCATCCAGCGCCACCCGCTTCCCTTCCAGCGTGGTCACCGCAAACGCCGGAGCCATCCGCGCCCGCGCCAGTTCCGGCTGCGCAATGTAGCGCAACGCCCGCTGCCGGTCCACATCCTCCGCCGGCCGCAACTTCACGAACTGCTCAAACCGCGCCTTCGCCGCCTCATCCTGATTCAGGTGCGCCAGCGTCAGCCCATCGCTGAACATCGCATCGGGAAAGTTTGCATACGATCCGAGAGCCTTGCTGAATTCATCGTGCGCCCGCCCGTAGACCTCTTCTTTCTTTTTTTCTCGGCCTTCGTTGAGCAGCACCCGCCCAAACTGATAGTGAGCGATGGCCACCTCCCGTTCCCCATGCGCCTCCGCCACTAACTCGCCCGCCGCCGTCTCCGCAACCTTCCAGTCCCCCATCTCCGTCCCGAGCTTGATCATCTTGTTTTGACAGGCGGCGCAGTGACCGTCGTCCTGTTTGTCGGCCTTCTTGTAGCCGTCCAGCGCCGACAGTTTCTCGTGCTTCTTTTCGTATTCCTGCGCCTCCCGAAACGTCTTCTGCGCCTTCTCGTTCGTTGGCCCCTCGGACCCCTGCGCAAAAACCAATGACGGCAGACAAAGTAAGAGAGTTACTAAGACGAAGCGGTAAAACATTATGATCTCCTCGCACGCAGACGATTCTAGCTCCTAACGCTTCGCGTAAACAGTGGATTTTGATCCCCCTGCGAAAGTCATCTTGATCCTGCAAGAATGCGATTTTGATCCGTTTTGAATTTCTTGGGGGGCTGGCCCACCCTTTCTTTCCTGCACTACCTTTGCTGAGGCTGCCCCACCCTTGCGTTCTTGGCAAGGGTGGGAATTCTGCGCCGGCCCATCATGCCACCGGCACACCCCTCCATTTCAATCGGACCGGGTGTTGTTCGTTGACGAGCACTGGACCGTCCTCTTCATAAGCGTAGGCGCGGTAACTGCTCCAGCGCCATTGTTCTGGGGAGGCCACCAATCCGCGCCTCACCGGATTCTCGTGCATGTAGCGCAGTTTCTCGGCGCGCTTGTGCCGGTTCCACACGACAAAATCATAGAAGCGCCGCTGCCAGACATGGCCCCGCTCCAGCACTGTCTTCCACAGACTTCCGTCAGGACGGGTCTGTCTCTTTCGAAGCCTCTCCAGCAGTTCGCGGGCGAAGCGCTGCTTGAGCACTTGCAGGACGACAGAATGGTTGGATTGTTCCGGCTCGGACAAGAGGAGATGCACATGCTCGGGCATGATCACATATCCCACGACCACAATTCCGTAGCGGCTTCGTGTTTCTTCGAGGATGCGCAGGAAGAGGTCGCGACACTGCGGCGCGCCTAGCAACGGACGCCGCTGAAAACAACCGAAGGTGATGAAGTGAAGATATCCGGTGTCGTAGGCGCGGCGAAGACGGGCGGGCATGCAGCGACTCTATGTCGACGGAGGGGCTGAAAGCTGTGATGGAACTCCTGCCGCTTTTGTGATGAACTCCCACCCTTGCAAAGAACGCAAGGGTGGGGCAGCCATCAGAGGAGGCGCCGGAAGAAGTTCGAGGGCCCCAGAGCGCGCCGGTGGCCGCCGCCCTACTATCTAAGTGAGTAACGACTAACCCTTAGGAACGTTTACCATCCAATTACTACAATCCGCCCTCCCGAACCCTCCAGACCAATTTTTCCCTATAACACATTTCACCCCCTCCAGGTGCTATTTAAATGGTAAAAAATGCAAGTCCCTGAAGATAACGGATAAGTTAACGCGCCACGCTTCAGAAATCGAACCAAACGCAGCCGCAGTCAATGTTTAAATGACTAAATGTTTAAATGGTTAAATAACTCAAGAGCTTCCAATCCAGATCCCGGCAATAAACACCAGCACTCCCCCGACCACAACCTGGAAAGCTGCTGAAAGCAAAGGGGTATCCATGTACCGGTTGCGGATCCACGCGATGATTCCGAGCTCGAACGCCACGATAATAACCGCCGCCACAAAGGCCACATGAAAGTTCGAAATCAGAAACGGCATAGTATGCCCAATCCCGCCCGCCGCGGTCATAAGTCCTGTAACTGCACCACGTAGCAGGGGTCGTCCGCGCCCGGTCAGCGATCCATCGTCCGACAAAGCCTCCGCGAACGCCATCGAGATCCCAGCCCCGATCGAAGCCGCAAGTCCAACTAAAAAAGCATCTTTGCTGCTCCGGGTTGCAAAAGCAGCGGCAAAAACCGGCGCCAGCGTCGACACCGACCCATCCATCAGCCCAGCCAGTCCAGGTTGAACAATCTGAAGGACAAACAGCCGCCTCTGCGCCTCCTCCTCCGATTTCTGCACATCCTGCGTGATCTCTTCGCCCAGCGCTTCCGCCGCAACCTGATGTTTACGCTCGACTTCCTCGAGATCCCCCAGCAATTTTCGAATCCCCGCATCGGTGACTTGGTTGATCGCCTTTTGATAAAACCGTCGCGTCTCCAACTCCATGATTTCAGCCTGCTTACGCACCTCCGAGATCTTGAGCGGCCGTGTCAGCCAAAATGGCCGCCGTTGCACAAACCCCTTAATATCCTGCCTCCGCAACAGCGGAATATGCTCCCCAAACCGCGCCCGGAAGGTCTCAATTAATGCAGCTCTGTGCCCAGACTCCTCTTGACGCATATCTTCAAACAGTTTCGCAGTCGCCGGATACGTTTCCCGCAGACCGTCGGCGAAATCCGCGTAGACGCGGCCATCTTCTTCTTCGAGCGCAATGGCGAGCGCGAGAATTTCACGTTCCGACAGATCGCTGAATTTTCGAGCCATCCAATAGTCCTCTGAATTGACGGTAGTGTGGTTTGACTGAAGCAGGAATTCTAACGCGAGGCGAGGCGATTCATTGGTGACAAAGAAGAGACTGCGGTTTGGTGATGGGCTTCGGTTCGCGGCGGGCAATTGTTTCCGCGAGCGACCCGGCACGATTTGCCGTTTCACAGAAGCTGCGTAGGCCGATCGGACGAAAACCGCAGTCAGAGTGCGGTTTTGGCAGGCCAGCGATTGGAGGCTGGCGTGCTTTGTGTGAAGTGTTCGCTCGGAATTCGCACGCGCGGATTCCGGAGGATGCGGTTATCTCTTGATATGGGGTGAAGCAATGTCAATCGCGGGACTCTTCAGCAGCGGCTTCAGCAGCAGCCAGCTTGGCACGCAGTCGAATCAACTTCAAAAGTCGGAATTCCAGCAGTTGGGCCAAGACCTGTCTAGCGGGAATATGAGCGCGGCGCAGTCCGACTTCGCCACTTTGCAACAGGCGTTCGCGCAATCGGCGCCGGTTTCGTCGTCGACCTCGACTTCCAATCCGGTCGCGCAGGCGTTTCAGCAGCTGTCAACCGACCTGCAGTCGGGCAATTTGTCGGCGGCCCAGAAAGATTACTCGACCATTCAAAACGATCTCGGGAAGATGCAACCAAGACACGTGCACCACCATCCGCCGCTCAAATCTTCCGGGAGCGGGTCGGGAACGGACCTGCTGATGCAGGAATTGAGTCAAGCCGCGCAGACAGGTTCAACGAACACGGGAACTGCATCCAACGTAAGCAGCCAGTCGGCCGCACAACAAGCTTACGCGACGCTGCAGCAGGACTTCGCGAGTGCGCTCGGCGCTGAAAGCACGGCCGCGACTCAGGGTCTCTCCCTCACACCTGTTTCCGATCTGTCGGTTTCGATGATGGCTTGAAAGGAGGCTGAAAGGTTGAGCGCGGGTTGAGGGCTTGCCAGGAGCGCGAGTTAAACGCGAAGACTGCGAAAGCAGCTTGGGAAGCGAGCAGGAGAAAAAAATAAAGGCGCGGGAACTGCACGCGCCTTGGTCGCAGACTACCGCGTCATTTAGCGTCCGGCCTTAGCAGCCTCGATGGACTCGTGGATTTCGTGTTCGGCGGCGCGGAGATGCTCTTCGGCTTTGGCGCCATGACCGGCCATATCGTAATTATTGGCGGCGCGGGCGCGCTCCATCTCCTGGATAGCTTGTTTCGTGTGATCGTGGGCTTTCTCGAGGTCGGCCCAATCATGGACTTTCTGAGCCACGGCTATGCCAGCCGCAAACACGAGACAGAGGGACACGATCATAACTAATATCTTCTTCATAGTTTTCCTTTCGAACGGGAATGATGTTGGTTGAGCTACGCAGGAAGCATTGTCTTCAAGGCGCCGCGCGGCTGTCAAAGACAAAAGTGCTGCCTGGTGATCGATGCGATTGGCGTTGTCGGTTCCCTATTCGGGCGCGAGTTCACTGCGGCGAGTGGTTAGAAGGCTCTCCAGATGAAATGCGCGAGCATAGCGAAGAGCAGCAAGCCGCCGATGCCGCAAATCCAGAATAAGAAGTTGGCCGTGAGCTTCGGGGAATTGATTTCCTTTTTGTCCATCGTCTGAGTTTAGCGCGGAACGCGCGGCGCTGCCGACGAGGCCGCGCTTTTGCTCCCGGGGAGAAGGGGCGCTGGTTGCGAGTTGGCTGGCCGGGATTAGAATTAGGGAAAGCGAGGTGCCATGCCAATCCAGGGCGAATCGAAACCGCAAAACGGCTCACAAGAGGCCGCAGAACATGTAGCCGCAGCCAGCCAGTTATTGAAGTCTCTGCAAGCGAAGATCGGCGAACATCCCGAAATTCGCGAAGCCGTCAACAAACTGGAGATGGCGCTGGCTGTGCTTGGAGTGCAAACGGGCGGAATGCTGTAGGACGCCGGTTTGATCTCCATCGCATAAAAGCAAAGGTTTCGAAGCGCTGCACTCATGTTCGATTGCTGGACTACTCTCCCGTCAAAAATTTGTATTGGGCATCGCTCAACGGCACTACGCTGAGGCGTCCCTGGCGGACGAGCGGCGAGTCGGCGAAGAGTTTTTGCGATTTGATTTCGACAAGCGTCTTCTGTTCGCCGATTGATTTTCCTACCCTAATTTTCACTTGCGGAATCTTCGGGTCGGCCGCGTCGACCGAGACGACGGTGGCGGTACCGACTGCGCTCTTCTCGTCGCCGGTGTGATAGATGACCAGGCGCTCGCCGGGCTTCATTTCGCGCAGATGCTTGACGGCTGCGGGATTGGTCACGCCATCCCAAATCGTGGTCTTGTCGCGCTCGAGGTTGGAGAAGGAATAAACGGTGGGCTCGGTTTTAAGAAGATAGTTCATGGGGTGAGATTGTACCGAAATCGCGTGGGTGCCACTTGCGCGGGTTGGGTAGAGTCCTCATTTATTTTCTACCACGGAGTCACGGAGTCACAGAGACACAGAGAAACCCAAGTGCTTGGCAAGACCTTCGGCTACTGGCCGATTTGGGCCCCCACCCCCCTGTCTTAATGCCGCAACTTGGGCGGATTTGGGTACCCCCCTCCCCCCCTCCCCCCTCCTCCTACACTGTCTAATAGAATCATAGATTTAGAGTAAGTTGGCTCGCAAAGTAATCAAACATATAGACTTGAACTTAGTTCTTGCAACTCTTTTGCTGAGTTGGAGTTAAGCTCGATTCTCGGCAATTTTGCATTTTCTTGCCTTTCAAAGTCTTGAGAAATAGAGACTTATAGGCAAAGTCTTGAGCGCATGGGAGTTAGGGGCTGAATCTTGCCGGCTGGATCTCGGGAAGCCCTGCTCTCGACGATGGCGACTCTTTAGAATCAATCGCTTACGATGCAGTTTCGCGACAAAGTCTTGATTTCAAATAACTTATCTTGCTTTCCGCCTGGGCGGGAGCGGGTATAGACGGCCGTTTGTCGATCCGTCTGCTTGTCTTCCCCTGTCAGTCTTAATTCTTGGAGGGTGTGGCGCTTAAGTCAAGGGATATGTGCGGGACGGGGTCGTTTCTTGTGGGCAGGATTCCCGGGATGGGGAAACCGGGGGCCTGTCTCGGCCTTTTCCATGTACGTACAATCTTGTAAAGATGACTCCTTGTCTGGGCGGCGAAGAAACTGCGAATAAAATAAAGTTGGTTTTCGGGGCGTCGTGAAAGGGGGCGAATCGGGGATTTTCGTTGGGCGGGATGTTTACTATGTGGTTATGTGTCTACCTACTTTGATCTTCGTTTGACCTATGAGGGTGCTGGGGTTAGCGCGGATTGGTGGTTCGCGGTTTGAAAGTCAAGCACTTACAGCGAAGTATCCGGGAGTAAAGGACTTACTCGTTTTGGCTTGCTTCGCTTTTCCTGTTTTAGGGGGTTTCTGCGGCTGGATTTTGTCAAGTTGACAGGGCATGCATTGGACGGTCCCACTCAAGCCAAAAGAAGGCTTGAATGGGCCACCAGCCGAGAGGGTTATCGAGTCAGCCCGCCGTTGACGAGCATGCTACCTCGGCGTTACTATTCGCACTAACTGAGTTGAATTTTCTCAGCTGTCAGTTGATCGCTGACAAGCCGGACTGACCTCCGGTTTATGTGCAATGTCTCGGCTGCCTGCCGAGCCTAAAGTCGGCCTTGCCTGGGCCAGAAATGGAAAAGACGATGACTCAAGCGGTTTCCCCGCTCGATGTGGGGAAGTACCTTCAAGAACTTTCCTCTACTGCAAAGACCCTTAACGAATTAACCGACAAACTGACAAAAGAGGTGTCGGCAATCGAAGACGCCGTCAATCGTCTCAACCTAGGCGTAGAAGCGAGTGTCCATGTCGAGTCCTGGGGCGACGACTCGGGTCTCCAGTCTGGCTTGTGGCGGTTGGCCTATGGAAAGCACGCTGGAAAATGGTGCCTCTTCATTGAGTATTTGACTGAAGACCGCAACGCGTTTCCCGAGGATGGCACATACGAAGCATGGCTCTTCAAGGATGCACCGCGTGAGACGCGGGTCAAAGCAGTGAGCAAGATTCCTGATCTGCTCGCGAGATTGGTAAAAGAATCTCAAGATCTCGCTGAGAAGATATCCGACAGGCTGACGTACGCACACGAAATCGCAACGAGCCTGGCGCCAGCTGCCGGAGTCGATGTTTTGCGTGAAGCCGTCCTCGGCGCTCTCTCTAACCAGCCTATGCTCGCGTCTCTTCTGTCAGGCGGACAGTGGAAAGTGGAGGGCAACTCCCTACTGGTGACCGTCGCGGCCTCGAAAACGATGATCGATATGTCGTTCACCTCCGAAGGCCGACGTTTGGCCAGTGCGGCCGCGAGTGGGCGAGCGGGAAAACCAGTCATGTTTCAAGTATTGCCAAGCGTTCCCCCGCTGCGGCAGGTTGCCAACGATCAATCCAAAGCGCGAAAGGAGGACCAATGATCGGCAAAGATGATTACGATTTTGAGCGTCGCGTCGATGGGTTCTTCATTCGGTGCGAGTGGTTGTTGCTGCGGGTTCTCGTCTTCGCCTGCTTCGTCCTTGAGATAGGCAGGTTCGGATTTTGGCTCTTGCGATGATTATCCGCGACCTCTCACGGTTACCGAGTCTTTGATGGAAATCGAAGTGATTGGGAGGAATGCGAACGTGCGGCCCGTTCAGTCGTCTTTTGGCTTGAGTGGGGCGGTTCGACAGCTGGACAGAATGTCCCTGCCGCTCGCTCGCGCCTTCTTGCCGTGCAGTCGCATTCGATTTCCACGCGTGCTTCGTGTCTGGTTTCCTCAAGAGGGCGGAAAAAACTCCGGTGAGAGAATTCCCAGCGGGGGCGTTGCAGGGCGATGAGAGTGCAGGGGTCCTTCGACTGCGCGCTGCTCGCTTCGCTTCACAGCGCTTCGCTCAGGATGACTCGGCTTGGGAGGGGGCGCAGGACTGCAGGTCACGAAATGGCTGTGGCCGGTTCCTGAAATCGTTGCAATCCCCATGGCATTAGGCTTAAGGGCGAGGAAGGCCCCACTCAAGCCAAAAGATGGCTTGAATGGGGCACCGCCGGAGACGCGGTCATTGACGCGGTCATTGACGCGGTCATTGATGATTTTGCCTCTCGCGCACTACCATATTGTTATGCCTGTCGAAACCGTAATTTCCAGCTCTGCCCTTTCCAGTTCCAGCAAACCTAACATTCGCGCACCGCGCGGCACTTCGCTTTCTTGCAAGGGTTGGCAGCAGGAAGCGGCGATGCGGATGCTTATGAACAATCTTGACGAGGATGTTGCGGAGCGTCCGCAGGACCTGGTGGTGTATGGCGGGACGGGCAAGGCGGCGCGCAACTGGGATTGCTATCACGCGATTGTGCGCACGCTGAAGGCGCTGGAGAACGACGAGACGCTGCTGGTGCAGTCGGGCAAGCCGGTGGGCGTGTTCACGACGCACGAGTATGCGCCGCGCGTGCTGATTGCGAATTCGAACCTGGTGGGACATTTTTCCAACTGGGAGAAGTTCAACGAACTGGAACGCGCCGGGCTGATGATGTATGGGCAGATGACGGCGGGATCGTGGATTTATATCGGGTCGCAGGGGATTGTGCAGGGGACGTACGAGACGTTTGCGGCGGCGGGCGCGAAGAATTTTGGCGGAGATTTGAGCGGGAAGCTGATCGTTTCAGGCGGCATGGGCGGGATGGGCGGAGCGCAGCCGCTGGCGGCAACGATGAACGGCGCGGCGTTTCTGGGGATCGATGTCGATCCGGAGCGGATCAAGAAGCGGCTGAAGACGGGGTACTGCGATTTTTTGGTGACCACGCTGGATGAGGCGCTGCGCATTTTGAAGAATGCGGTGCGGAAGAAAGAGAATGTGTCGGTCGGGCTGGTGGGCAATTGCGCGGACATAATTCCGGAGCTGGCGGAGCGCGGAGTGGTGCCGGATATTCTGACGGATCAGACGTCAGCGCACGATCCGCTGAATGGATATGTGCCGAACGGGATGACGCTGGAAGCGGCGCTGGAGTTGCGGGCGCGCGATCCACGGGCGTATCAGGAGCGGTCGCTGGATGCGATGGCGCGGCATGTGGAAGGCATGCTGCGGCTGCAAAAGATGGGATCGGTGACGTTCGATTATGGAAATAATATTCGGACGTTTGCGTTTCAGCGCGGGGTGAAGAATGCGTACGATTTTCCGGGATTTGTGCCGGCGTATATTCGACCGCTGTTTTGCGAGGGGCGCGGGCCGTTCCGGTGGGCGGCGCTGTCGGGCGAAGCGTCGGACATTGCGGTGACGGATGAGCTGGTGCTGGAACTGTTTCCGGAGAACGTAAGCCTGCGGCGATGGATTGAGCTGGCGCGCAAGCGAATTAAGTTTCAGGGATTGCCGGCGCGGATCTGCTGGCTGGGGTATGGCGAGCGGGCGAAGTTTGGGCTGGCAATTAATGATCTGGTGAAGAAGGGCACGATCAAGGCGCCGATTGTGATTGGGCGCGACCATTTGGATTGCGGGTCGGTGGCGTCGCCCTTCCGCGAAACCGAAAGCATGAAGGATGGCAGCGACGCGGTTGCCGACTGGCCGCTGCTGAATGCGCTGGTGAATACGGCGGCGGGCGCGTCGTGGGTGTCGATACATAATGGCGGCGGCGTGGGGATTGGCTATTCGCTGCACGCGGGACAGGTGACGGTGGCCGACGGGACGGAGATGATGGCGAAGCGGATTGAACGCGTGCTGACGACCGATCCGGGGATGGGAGTGATTCGGCACGTGGACGCGGGGTATGAGGAGGCAAAGGAGTTTGCGGCGAAGAACGGCGTATTGATTCCGATGGCGCGATGATGAACGTCCACCACGGAGACACGGAGGCACGGAGGAAGTTAGGTCAGATCTCAGCACTCTTGCTGACCAACATCGGCCAGCTACTAACGCTGCATTCAGACCGCGAAGGCCCGCGGCGCGGCGCTTCCCTTTCCGAACTCGGAATCATTGAAGATGCTGCAGTGTTGTGCCTGGGCGGGAAGATTGTTTCGGTGGGTAAGACTAAAGATGCGCTGCGCGATCCGTGGCTGAAGAAAAATCGGAAGAAGATCACCGAAATTGACTGCCGGGGCCGGGTCGTACTGCCGGGTTTTGTCGATTCGCATACGCATCCGGTGTTTGCGCATCCGCGGCTGACCGATTTCGAGAAACGGATTGCGGGCGCGAGTTATGAGGAGATTGCCGAGGCTGGAGGCGGAATTCGGGCAAGCATTGAGGGTGTGCGCAATAGCGGAAAAGCGGCACTTACCGAAAAAGTGCTGACCAGGTTGCGGGCCATGGCCGCGCACGGAACCACCACTGTCGAGGCCAAGTCGGGATACGGATTGAGTTTTGAATCGGAAGTGAAGTCGCTGGAAGCGATTCGCGGCGCGGCGCGGCGTTGGGCGGGAACGGTGGTGCCGACTTTTTTGGGAGCCCACACGGTGCCGTCGGAGTTTCGCGGGCGGCCTCAGGAATACGTGGACATGATCTGCAGTGAGATGATGCCGGCGGTGGCAAAGCGAAAGCTGGCCGCGTTTGCGGACGTGTTCTGCGATCGTGGCGCATTCAGCGCGGAAGAAGCCGAGCAAATTTTTGAGGCGGCTGCGGCAAACGGGCTGGCATTGCGGGCCCACATGGGGCAACTAGGGGAGACGCGTCTGGAGCCGTTTTTGCGCCACCGGCCTGCATCGCTTGACCACATGGATTACGTCAACGACGCGGACCTGGCGGCGCTGTCGCGGAGTGAGACGATCACGACGTTTGTGCCGGGAGCGAATTACTTTCTTGGCCTGACGCGCTATCCGGCGGCGCGAACGTTGATCGAGGCAGGAGCGGCGGTGGCGCTGGCGACGGACTATAACCCCGGATCGTCGCCGACGCTAAATATGCAGATGGCGATGTCGCTGGCGTGTACGCACATGAAGATGGCGCCGGCAGAGGCGATCGCGGCGGCGACGATTAACGGAGCATGGGCGCTGCGGTTGGCGGATCGCAAAGGCAGCATTGAGCCGGGGAAGGACGCAGACGTGGCGATGTTCGACGTGAAGGACTATCGCGAGATTGCATATTGGTTTGGCGGGAATCGATGTGTTTTAACAGTTCTCAATGGAGTCGTCAGCGGGAAGGAGCCGGGTTAGTTTGGAGCAAACTGGTCGCGGTTGTTATAATCTTTGCTGTTTCGCACGCTCTCAGCGAAGCAGCTGCGTAGTGGCGGCACGCGCCAGTGACAGCGGATCGCGTGCGGCGTTTCGAAGGAGAAGTGGCCAGGTAGCTCAGGTGGTAGAGCGCAGCCCTGAAAAGGCTGGCGTCGGCGGTTCAACTCCGTCCCTGGCCACCATATTTTCCAAGGACTTACGAAAGCGCGGTCTCGGTTTGGGTTCCATTTGGTTCCAATTCATTTCAGTGAACCAGATGAGACAAACTGCTCAACCTTTCCACCGCCTTCTTCTGTGATTCGGGAACAAACTGCTGGTAGATATCGAGCGTGGTCGAGGCGCGCGAGTGCCGCAGCTGGGCCTGCGCGTCCTTCACGTCGGCACCCACCATCTTGAGCCAGGTCGCATGCGACGTGCGCAGGCAACGCCAGTTCACAAAGTCAAGCCCCAGCTTGCGGGCGGCAGGCTTGATGAAGCGGGTCAGAATGTTATTGTCACGCATCGGCTTGCCTTGTCGAACGGACTGAAATACCAGATCATTCGGAAGGGAGGACTTTACCGCGGGATAACGCCGTATCGCCCGACCAGCTTTTACCTCGATCGTGAGTCCTTTCAACAAGTGCAACCGCTCGATGACTTCGTGATTGACACCGATCGTCGCATTCGATGCGGAACTCTTAGGCACGTCCCAATCGCCCCGGCAGTACCGCTCGTCAATGGTAATTGATTCGACGCCCACATTTTTCCAGCGCAGCGCGATCAGCTCGCTGACCCTGAGACCTGTGAAGACCGCCACGAATAGCATGGTGGCATAAGGTTCCGGGATCAGTTCAATCAGCTGTGCGAACTGTTCTGGAGTGACGATGGGCTTGTTACGCTTTCCTCTCCGGCCACGGGGAAGCTGAACACCCTCGATCGGGTTCTTGACGATTAACTGGTACTTCTCAGCCGAATTGAGAACACTGGCCAGGACATCGCGGATCTTGTCCTTCGATTCGAGCTGAAGTTTCCAGTCTGCCATTTCGCTGAAGTACCGTTGCAACACTACCTTTGTCATGTCGCGCAGCATCATCGATCCGAACGCCGGCTCAAGATAGTTTTTGATGACCCCTGTATAGCGATCGCGGGTAGGTTTCGCCAATAGAGGCAGAATCAAGGGCTTGTACGTTCCCTCCACATAGGCCGAGAAGGTAGTCGCCGATCCGATTGTTTCGAGCCCCTGATTCATCGGGCGCAGTGCCTCGGCAGCAATCTTGCGCACTTCCCTTTCCGGCATCGTCGCCGGGCCGAGCTTGATCCTCTTACGCTTCCGCCTCCTTTCACCATTTTCGAAAACATCTGTCCAGCAAAGCAGCGTCCACCAAGCGCCGCGCCTTGCGGGCTTGGGGTCTTGAAACCTTCTCCGTGCCATCCGCTCAAAGTCTCCTCTCAGCGGGACACCGGAGTTCGCCTGGCCCGAAACACTACCATATTTTTGGAGTGATGCGAGGAATATTGGTACGGGTGTTAACTCTTCCCCGGATGGTGCAGATGCGACCGGGTTGTTCATAAATCGCCTTTCCGGTTGTAGCCTTGTTGAGGGTTCGCCCCCAGGGGGCGCGGTTACGCCGCGGCCCCTAAGTTCGACAGCGCTTCTGGCACAGCCCGAAAAGTTCTTGAAATGAAACCCGAATTGGAGAAACCATGTGTCTGCTCCGAAGGGAGACTGTTGCCGCCCTACTCTCAATGCTGTAACGATTAACCGAAAGTCAAAAACCTAAAGTTCGATGAGCTGCTGACAGGTGGGGATTTCGGCCCTCGAGGGGCTCTTTTCCATGACAAGCGGAGATTTTAGCTGGCGCTTGCAGCTCTCTCGGCTGGAAACGTCGGAGCGGGGCAGAGTTTAGGGGACGGGAACAAAAGTGCCCGGGTGTTCTTCAGCGCACACCGTCTCCATGAAGACATCCCCATCGGATTCTCTCGAGCCGCCATCCGTGATGATGTGGCCGCTCTCGGGCACGACCGATACTAGGTTAGAAAGGGAACTGATGGACTTGAGTTCGGCCGTTTTCTGGTTAGCAAGCTGAAGCAACTGACTGGTGTAGATCTCGCTCCAGCGCACCTGCTGCTGTAAGCAGACCGCCAAGTCGACGGGAGTCGGCTCTGGAATCGGCGACGCGTTAAGAATCATAGCAATTGCCTGCAACTCCTCGCGCAGCTTCGCCACAGTCGTTCGGGTAACTTTCACGGTTGGCAGGACTGCGGTAGCGGCCGGAAGGAGGTTGGATTCACCAATCGCCGCACTCGGCTTGGCATCACTCGGAAGGGAAGGAGAAAGGTGCATCTTAAGGCATTTCCTTAAGGTAGACTCGTCCTTTTGCAGCCCTGGCGCGAGACAGCGAAGGCTGAGGCCAGCCTTCAGAATCTTCTCGATACGAATAGCGCGCTCAGGTCCCGAAAGGACATCCCAGTCCCGCTTCAGATCCCTGATCATTGCCTCGTGTTCCGCATCGATCTTGAACTGGCACGAAGCACACTTCTTGGTTTTGAGCATATACTCCCCCTAATTTACGGTTCACTTTGCTGAGGTTGAAGGTGCTTCTCGAAGAAGCGCCCAAGAACTTTGCGTGTCTTTGCATCTCCTTTCACAACACCTGGTATACCGGCTGCCACGCGACCACGACGAGCGTAAGCAAGAAACAACCTGACCAGCTTGTGGAGTTCCCGAGGTTCAGGCATCTGTAGTCCTTCCTGGGTGATTGCCTCTCTTGCGAGCTTCGTGCAGTCGGCGACAATGAGCAGGTGTAAGCGTCGGGAACTGGAGACGGCTGGCCGATTGCATCGGCAATAGAGGAGGCATCCGCGAGCCCAAAGCTGAAACAGGTGCAACTCCGCCACAGAGGCAGCGTAGATCTCGGCCTGAGAGTTGACCTTTGCTTTGCGCACCCCTCGTCGCCGCATGCGCTCAAGCTTGCGTTGTAGCCGGTCAGCTACCAGTTTCACGTTACTGATGGGCGAACTGACGTGGCCATGACGAAACTGCGTGCATATGGACCTAACAAGAAAGGCGGCTACGGCGATGTCGATGGGATCGAGGCTCGCCAGAATCGTCTTGCTCTTATTCCCTTGCAACCGATCCAGCATCAACTTGTACAAGGCCAAAACACGATCCCATAGCTTTTGGCTAAATTTTCCTTCGCGCGGCTCAAATTGGGGGCAAGCCCGTAGAAAATTCGTGCTTGGATACTGGCCATACCGCAATGACCAGCTGTAGGAGGATTCGCATAGACTCGCGCCCATGAAGATCAAGCGGCCCTCATCCCTAGCGAGCCGGAAATTGACCTTCGTCAGTTGCCCGGTCGAGATCTTGTCGTTTGTGGGTTCCATTTTTGTGACTTCCCTTGGCCTGCAGTACCCTCTACAACTGGCTAGTATCCCGACGGACGCGCCGAGTTTTCCACAGGCATTGCAACTGTATGAAAGTAAGGAGAATTTAGTTTTTTGTTGCTCAGGTACGACAGCAGGAACGGACTCTCGAGGAAGATCGGCAACCGCTATTCACTGATCCGCTTGTTCCGACGCGAGGATTCTTGAAGAGAATCCGACAGCTTTTGCGTTGAGCTCGCACATATCCCTCGACAGGAATGGTGCCGCTTTTTACAAATACCTTGTATTGACGCTGGTTTGCGCGGACGTCACAACAAAGATGCCGGTCCAATATCTCCTTCAACGATCAAGTCTGCCGGCAGCGGACAGTCCGCACTGGTCCGCCGGGTGGACCAAGTGCCTTATGCAATGTTAGGAGTCAGACATCGGAAACGTGGCACCGCCGGTTTGGTGCAAGAGGAGTGCTCATTTTACGAGCCTCAGGTCATTCAGGGCTGTAAGGCCCAGTCCTGTAACGGCCTCGTACCGGATGCGGACCGGGGGCGGCAAGGTGCGGACCAGGTGCGGGCCGGATGGAAGGGAGCGGAATCAACTTCCTTCTTATATATAGGGTCCGCCGGGTTCTGTTTCATCCCTCTACCTGCCCGTTTTCGTCGTTTTTCTGTACTGGTCGGTCCGCAGTATGAGTCCGCGGCATTCCTGTCGTGCATCAATCGCGCTGCCCAGATCAGACTAGCGCCATGGCATATTTCCCTTGATCGGCGGTCTGTGCCATGCTGTCAGGATTGCAAACGACTGAGTTACAGCCGTTTGCGGGAGTCGCGGCCTGTTCGTCGGAAGTGAATTTGGGTTATGGCAAGTGGCCCCACACGGGCATATCCCCAGGTTTTCTGGCCTGTGCACGGTCTGCGGAAAAGCGTTAATGCGAAGCCGCCGAGCTGGAGAGGCAGATCGAGATGTTCCAGGCGCGGCGTGCCGCGGTCGGGCGTCTCCTCGAGAGTTTTGGCTGGAGCGAGGAGCTCGGCTCGCTGCCCCAGCCCGCGCCGCCTCTCGAAGAAGTTGTGCTGCGGGTGCTGTCCAATAGCGACATCCCTCTGCCGCTGGCCGCCATCCAGGCGGCCGTCGAGCAGGACTTTGGACGGAGCGCGCGCGGGATCGAGAAGGCCCTCGCTGCCGTTCTGAGAAAGCAG
>Ga0224558_1000513_pt1 | contig 44495 bp, 50 predicted proteins | sample 714S32024metaG_FD_180682 | JGI IMG/M metagenome (GOLD analysis project Ga0224558, IMG submission 180682) | Peat soil microbial communities from Stordalen Mire, Sweden - 717 S3 20-24 | ecosystem: Environmental > Terrestrial > Soil > Wetlands > Peat | place: Sweden: Norrbotten County, Stordalen... | reverse complement strand
CGATTCGCCATTTTCCAACAAAGGCTGATGTTGAGGATTTCATCGATTTCCAAACCACATGACGTATTCCCTGACCGGCCAGTAATTCTTGTCGGTCTTGGGCTTCACCTCCAGATCAGCCAGAGGGGGGTGACCGATTTGCCCTTTCTCCTTGGCCTCGATGATAATACCCATCATTTCATCTTCCCCATCCAGCCCCACAATCTCCATGGTGTGGCCTCCAGAAGAATCCCGGTATCACTTAGAGAATGGGCGTTGAACCATAGGTTTTGGACGCGTTTCTCTCCTGCCAGCAGCGTCGCCCGTTGGCAGGTTTGCATGGCCCAGTTTCGGCGTGCGATATCTTGATAAACCCCCACGATGTTCAAAGCGTATTCCGATTCATCCGGGGCAATGGCCACCTCGAAGGGTTCGGACGGACCTTCCAGAAGCTCAACCGTTTTCATGCGTTACGCATCCTGCGAGGCGATCATCACAAAAGGGTAATGCGGACGATATAGGGTGTTTCACCCATATACATTCAGAGTGTCTGCAAGGCATTCCGGCCGACTTTTTGTGCCGAGAAGGAAAACCGACCTTATCGAGTCCCTGATAGGGAAACACCCCATAGTGCCGACAAGATTTCCCGCCTAGTGTGCAGGACTTAGAAAGAGGTTGCCCTGAACGATAGCAAAGCAAAACAAGCAAGAGGGCAGAATTTAGTCAATAGACGGTTTAATTAAACAAACGAAAATAAAAATATGTCAAAGAAATCTGTATTCTGCATCTCCACCTCACGTCAGCAAGCCGATCAAATTGTCGGTCAACTTAAAAGCGCGAACTTCTCCAACAACGACATCTCGGTGTTGTTCCCCGACAAAGGCACGACCCGCGATTTCGCGCACGAAACGCACACCAAAGCCCCGGAAGGGGTTGCTACGGGCGCAGGCACGGGCGGCGTCATCGGCGGAGCATTGGGATGGGTGGCCGGAATTGGCGCATTGGCGATTCCGGGAGTTGGCCAATTCATTGCGGCGGGACCCATTATTGCCGCGTTGAGCGGTGCTGCGGTTGGGGCGGCCGTGGGAGGCATTGTCGGCGGGTTAATCGGTCTGGGCATTCCTGAGATCGAAGCCAAGCGTTACGAAGGGAAGATTAAAGAAGGCAATATCCTTATCTCGGTCCACACCGAGAACTCTGATGAAATCACTCTGGCCAAGGACATTTTTACTAAGGCTGGGGCGCAGGACATTTGCACTACAGGTGAAGCGTCCACACCCAAGAAGAGCAAGGCCGCCGGCCGCGCATCGCGGCCGGCCAGAGAACTGGTCGGAACCCCTTCCTAATTATCACCATTATTCCTGCGGTCGAGATGACTTGGCCGCAGGACCATCTCAAACCGTCAATAGCGGATAAACGAAGCAAACATGAAAACACTCAAAGATCTATTTCTCAACGAACTGGCCGACATTTATGACGCCGAGCGCCGCACCGCCAAGGCGTTGCCGAAGATGGCCAGCGCTGCGACCTGCGAAAAGCTGAAGAAGGCGATTCTGTTCCATTTAAAGGAAACCGAAGGCCATGTGACCAAGCTCGAACAGATCTTCCAACTCTTCGACAAACCAGCCAAGGGGATAACGTGTGAAGCCACCGTAGGGTTGCTGAAAGAGGGCGACGAAATCGCGTCGGACTTCAAAGGGTCACCCGCCATCAACGCCGCGCTGATCTCGGCCGCGCAAAAGGTTGAACATCATGAGATGGCGTCTTATGGCGCCCTGCACGCATGGGCTGGCTTGCTAGGGAAAAAGGAGGCCGCCGACCTCTTGCTGGAAATCCTTGGCGAGGAAAAAGCAGCCAATGATGCGCTCACCGCGCTGGCGCGTGCCAGAAGCAACAAAGAGGCTGTGGGTGAATCCGACGAAAAGCGATTGGAGGATACGGCAGATAGCGGATTGAGAAATCCCCGCAGGGGCGTTCGCCCGGTTGGCCTTGGCCGCAATCGCCTCGGTTCCATTTTGCATTAAACGGCGAATGCTTTGCAGCCGCCGCGAGAAAGTCACGCGGTTGCAGGGCTGTCAACCCCCATTTATTCATTGACCTATGATTGCGCTCGTAATGCCGGTGATGTTTGCCGCCGCTGGTTACTCCTTGATATATCTCCTCGGGGGCGGAGGCCTTTTTGGGGCCTTCGTCATCTTCGTCATTGCAAAAATGCTCGGTAAGTGAGCTTTACCCAAGAAATCGATTAAATCCACAACTATGAAACACAATCATAATCACGACAATGTCCGTAGCGCCGGCCCCCAACTGGGGCCGGTTCGCTTTGAATTCACTCATCCGACAGCCACGACCGTTTGCGTGGCGGGCACTTTCAACCGGTGGCAGCCCGAAGCCAAGACTCTGCATCCGACAGGAGGCGGGCGCTGGTGGAAGGAAACTGCTTTGGCGCCTGGCACTTACGAATACTGCATGGTGGTGGATGGCCAATGGATGCCGGATCCCCAGGCCGGAGAAACCGTGCCCAACCCGTTTGGCGGAAGAAACTCCGTCCTGAAAGTGGCCTGCTTGCCCGAAATAAGCCGCATCAAAAACTCGAGCATAGTTTGAACTTTCAGTGGGAAGAACACCTGATAGCGAACGGCTAGCTTGGCGCGTAACGTGACGTAGGTAATAAGCAGCACGAATAAACGAAAGACATCATTATGAAAAACACATTGCTTGCGATCACCTTTTTCGCCATCGCGGCTTTCGCGGTGGGCTGCAAACCATCAGACAATAATTCCACCTCGCAGCAACTCGACAAAGTCAAAACCGAAACGAAAGCAGACGCGCAGGAGATGAAAGATTACGCGTACGCACAAAGAGCTGAATTCGTGGCAACAATGCAGGGTCAGTTGGACGCTCTTAATAAGGATATAGACGCGCTCTCCGCCAAAATCGAGAACTCCAGCGATGCGGTCAAGACGGACGCCAAACCCAAACTCCAGGCGTTGCGCGACGAGGCGGCCGGATTGAACAAGCAACTCGATGAGGCCAAAAACGCGACGGAGTCCACCTGGGACAGCGTCAAAGCCGGCACCAAGAAAGCCTACAATGGCTTGAAGGACGATTTCCAGCAGGCGCGTCAGTGGGCGAGCGACAAAATCGCACCTTGAGGCGAACTGAGCATCTCCAAGCCACCATCCAAAGCGAAAAAAATTATATGTTATACACAATTGCGGTAGTATTAATCGTCCTCTGGTTGCTCGGTATGGTGAGCAGCTACACGATGGGCGGGTTTATTCACATTTTGTTGGTTCTCGCCGTCGTCATGATTCTGGTTAACCTCATTTCCGGCCGCCGGCCGGTTTAAGAGGGTGTTAAACCGAAGCAGGAAGGCTGGAAATTCGGCATGAACACAAGGCCGATTGTTGCAGTTATTCTGGTCATTTTAGGCGTCGCGGCACTTGGTTACTCAGGCATCGCCTTCACCACCCCTGGAGAGGCAGTGGATTTCCGCGGCCTGCGCGTTCTTCAACACCCCCATCATCACTTTATTCCGCAGGTCTTCGGAGCACTTGCGCTCGTCGGCGGCGGGATCATTTTGCTTTTCGTGAAACCCAAACAGGGCTGGTGAGCGAAGTCGAATCCTGTGAAGAATCTGTGAATTGTTGAATGCGACTAACACCCTATAACCCGCCGGCGCCCTTCCTGCATAGACCCGCCTGATCAACAACAAGAGGATCGATCCTAAGATGAAGGCTCCGACAGATATGCTCCCATGAGCTCCGCTGGCGCAAAAACAACAGAAAATCAGGCGATCGTCGCGACCGATCTGACAAAATGGTTTGGCGAAGGCGAAACCAAAATGATTGCCGTAAACGGTGTCAGGCTTGTCGCTTACTTTGGCGAGATGCTCTTCATCGTCGGCCCTTCCGGCAGCGGCAAGACCACCATGCTCAGCATGATTTCCGGCATCCTTCGTCCTAACCAGGGCAACGTGACAGTAAAAGGGACCGATATCTGGACGCTGGACAATGACCAGTTGGCTGACTTCCGCCTGAATACAGTTGGTTTCGTTTTTCAGGACTATCATCTTTTCCCGCGGCTGACTACGGCCGAGAATGTCGCCATTCCACTGATCCTGAAGCGGCGCGACTGGAACGAGTCCGTCGCCGAGGCGAGAAAGACCCTGGAGATCGTCGGCCTCAAAGACCGGGGCGACATTCTTCCCATCAAACTTTCCGGCGGTGAGCAACAGCGTGTCGCCATCGCCCGCGCGATCATCAGCAGTCCAGAGATCCTGATTCTGGACGAGCCGACCGCCTCCCTGGACGGCGACACTGGAAGGATGATTATCGCCTTTGTAAAAGAGAAAATACTCAACGAAAAACGCTGCATTTTGATTGTCACCCATGATGCGCGCATCAACGAATATGCAGACCGTATCATGCATATGGAAGATGGACACCTCACCGCGTTCGACAAGGGGACCGAATGAATGAAACCGAACCCAATCCCGAAGCCACACCAGCCGAGCCTAAGCCCGAAGCCACACCAGCCGAGGTTAAGCCCGAAGCCACACCAGCCGAGCCTAAGCCTGAAGCCACACCAGCCGAGGTTAAGGCCGAAGCCACACCAACCGAGGCTAAGCCTGAAGCCACATCAGTCGAGCCTAAGCCTGAAGCCGCAGCAGCCGAGCCTAAGCCCGAAGCCGTAGCAGCCGAGCCTATACCTAAAGCCAAAACCAAGACACCGTCTGATTTGACGCCGCAGCTCATCAAACGGGTCCATGAACTGTACGAGGAGCTAGGGCGCGAGGAAGTTCGAGCAGTTCTGGCCTGGGAGAAGGCGGAGGGGGAAATTCCGAAAGATGAAACCAAGGCCGAGGCTAAACCCGAAGCCGAAGCAATTGGTCCTAAGCCCGAAGCGAAAGCAGCCACGCCTAAGCCTGACGCTAAAACAGCCGAACCTAAGCCTGAAGCCAAAGCAGCCGAACCCAAGCCCGAAGCCAAAGCAGCCGAGACTAAGTCTGACGCTAATGCTCCGGCCAACGAGTCGCCTGACGGCCTCACCAGCGAAGAGGCCCGCCGCAGGTTGGACCAGATCGGTCCTAATTCCATGCCTGATACGTCATCGCATCCGGCTCGAAGCGCCATTGAGAAACTGTGGGCGCCGATTCCTTGGATGCTGGAAGCGGCGATTGTGCTGGAGGTGGTGCTTGGCAAGTACGTGGAAGGTGGGATCATCGCCGTGCTGCTTGTGTTCAACGCCGCGCTTGGTTTCTTTCAGGAGGCGCGTGCTCAAGCAACGCTGGCCGCGCTGAAGAAGAGGCTGGCGATGATCGCCTCTGTCCGCCGCGATGGCGGATGGAAGAACCTCCCGGCCGCCGACTTGGTGCCGGGCGACATCGTGAAGCTATCGCTCGGAGGCGTCGTTGCCGCGGACGTGCAGTTGATCGAGGGGAACGTCCTGCTTGATCAATCCATGCTGACCGGTGAATCAATCGGCACCGAAGCAGGTCCGGGGTTCCAAACCTTTGCCGGGGCCTTGGTGCGTCGCGGCGAGGCCGTTGCCAGGGTCACGGCGACGGGAACCCGCACCAAGTTCGGACGCACGGCCGAGTTGATTCGCAATGCCCATGTCGTCAGCACACAGCAAAAGGCGGTGTTGCGCGTCGTGCGCAATCTCGCGATCTTCAATGGCACGCTGATCATTATTCTGGTGGCATATGCCCTTGCCCATGCGATGCCGGCGAAGGAGATCATCCCCCTGGTTTTAACGGCGGTTCTGGCCTCCATACCTGTGGCGCTGCCGGCCACCTTTACCCTGGCGAGCGCCCTGGGGGCACGAGCCTTGGCGCGCCAGGGTGTCTTGCCAACCCGACTCTCGGCTGTGGACGAAGCGGCCTCCATAGATGTGTTGTGCGCGGACAAAACCGGGACGCTCACGCGCAACCAGCTTACCGTCACGGTGGTCCACCCAATGCCGGGATCTGACGAGCCCCATGTCTTAACGATGGCAGCGCTGGCCAGTTCCGACGGTGGAGAGGATCCCGTGGACGGGGCTATTCGTTCGGCTGCCTCACAGAAGGTCGCTGCGAATGCGCCCAAACTCACTCGCTTCGTGCCCTTCGATCCCGCCACCAAGATGTCTGAGGCGGCAGCGACAGATCCGAGCCTGGGAACACTGCGAATTATCAAGGGAGCCTTCGCCGTCGTCAGCGTTCTTGCTGCCCCGTCACCCACAGCGTCTGCGGCGGCGAACGAATTGGAGGCGAAAGGCTTTCGAGTGCTAGCGGTCGCGGCGGGACCGCCTGCGGCGATGCAACTTCTTGGATTGATTGCCCTCAGCGACCCGGCCCGCGAGGATTCTGGCACCCTGATCACGGAACTGAAAACGCTCGGCGTGCGCACGGTGATGGTGACCGGCGACGCCCCCGCCACGGCGGCGATTGTCGCCCAAGCCGTCGGTCTGGATGGAGGGCCATAAGCGCTAACTTAACGATTCGCCCTTTTTCCAAGGAAAGCAACTGAGTTGGCTTTTTCTCTTGCGATGCCGCTCTTTTAATCCTTCTCGGATCTTCGCTCCTTGCTCTACCAGTTGGCGTGGGCGCAACGGACAGCTCACCACGGAAATGACTGCGTCCCGCGCTTCAATGAATTCCCGCCAATGACTTGGGGGCAGGCAATTGGTATCCCCAGGGGAAAAAAAACTTCGCTTCGCGCATGAGCCGCTCGATCAGCAGAGCGCACAGCAGTTTGGCTTGAATCCAGGCGCGACAGGATCGAGCGTCATATTTGGGCAGACACCCCAGTCCCAACAAGCTTTTCAGATGTTTGAATCGCAGTTCAACCTGCCAGCGGATGCGATAGAGTTCCAGCACCTCCTCCGTCGTCAGAACGTCCGAGCGGAGCGTGGTAAAAACGACCAGGAACTCGGCCAACGCCAACGCCTCGGACGAAACTTGCTTGTGACGCTTGTTGGCCTTGCGACCAATCTTTTTCCGAGCGCGCGCCGTGGCCAGCGCGCCTTTGCGCAGCGCACAGACGCGCCCGGCGTATCGCTGCCCGCCCTCTTCGAAGGAGACGTTCCATTCGCGCGCCCCGCGTTTGGGCAGTTGGCGCAGGTGCGCCAAAAGATCGAACGCTTGCCCGCCTGGGGTGAGCAAAGGAAAAATGAAACTGTTGAGCCGCACCAACACGTCTCCCTTTGCGTCCACGACGGACTTGACTCCGGCCCGATGGCTGTAACCCCGATCGGCCAGCAAGAGGTCCCCCGGTTGGACCGGAATGCGTTTATAGCTTTCCCCGCCGTGCTCATCGGTCAGCTCAAAAAAATCACAGTTCAGATGCGGCAAGCATAAGCTATAATGGACTCGCCAGTCGGTGCCTGTTCCTCCCTGTTCCTCCACCGTTGTGGCATCGACTACCCGCACGCGTCGGGAGGCCAACTTCTTGAGCACCGACTCCTCCGCTCCAATGTCCAGCATGGTCGAGGTCAACCATTGCAACCAAGCCTCGCTGCAACGAAGCCGCTTGAGCAGGGCGACGTCTGAAATATCCGCCAGCGATTGAGCCTGCGCCCGCGCCACGGTTTGCCGCAGCGAAAGGCCGGTGGCGGTATGCAGGAGAATGAGTCGCAAAAGACAATCCGCATCCGGCACGCCGCGCGCCCGGCGTAACGCGCCGCACTGACGAGCCTGCTCACGCCAGCCAGCAGGCAGAAACCCGGTGAGGAAACCCCACTCTTCATCAAGTAATCGCATTTCCATATGCGACGAGGCTAACAAGCGCGTGGAAAAATGCAATTCTTAAGTTAGCGCTTATGGGATGGAGGGCTGTGCCCACCAGGTCCGATTCCGAACGAAGTTCGGCCTGAGAGTTTCGCCGTCTTTGCCGGCGTCCTTCCCGAGGACAAATACAAATTGGTGAAGGCGTTCCAGAAAGCCGGTCATATCGTCGGCATGTGCGGCGACGGCGCCAACGACGCGCCCGCGCTGCGCCAGGCACAGATGGGAATTGCGGTGTCAACCGCGACCGATGTCGCCAAATCCGCTGCCGGGGTGGTGCTCACCGATCCAGGACTGGCCGGTATTGTTGCCGCGGTCAAGGAAGGGCGCATCACCTTCCAGCGAATCCTGACCTACACGCTGAACTCCGTAACCAAGAAAATCGTGCAGGTGCTGTTGTTGGGCGTCGGCCTCGTCATGACCGGACATGCGATTCTCACCCCCCTGCTGATGATCATCGTGATGATGGCGGGTGACTTTCTGGGCATGTCGCTGACCACCGATAACGTCCGGCCCTCCTTGCTGCCAAATAGTTGGCGCATCAGCAAGCTGACGATCGCCGGCATCTTTATGGGCGTTTCCGAACTGGTGTTCTGCGTCGGCGTTCTCGTCATCGGACACTTCCGCCTGGGGCTGGCTCTGGCAACCTTGCAGACCATGACGTTCGTTGCTCTGGTGTGCGGAAACCAGGCCACCATGTACGCTGTGCGCGCCCGTGGGCGAATTTGGTCGTCCCCGCATCCGAGCCGCTGGCTCGTCTTATCGTCCGTCGCCGATCTGGTGATCGCCTTGGCCCTGGCCGGATGCGGCTGGCTGATGGCGCCATTGCCGTTCCCGGTATTGGGCTGCGTGCTTGCCGGTGCCATCGCATTTGCCTTCGTTTTGGATCTGGTGAAGCTCTCGGTATTCAGTCGCTTAAAGATCATATAAACCGCAACGCATGTCCCCGCAGGAACATAACTCTCTGAACAGTCTGCGGGCCAACAAGTTCAAAATAATTAGAGAGCAAAACGACTTGGGGGCTTAAGGGGCGACGGCTGGGGCCAGGAAAGTCATCGGTTGGGGTGAACACCCCATAGCGGCCGCATCGTTGCGCAGCATATTTTCACAGCATGAGACACAAAAACCTCTTCCAGCACCAGGACCAAAAGCCTCCTGGCGCAGCACGGATGGCGACATCACGGGAATTGAGCCAGAACAAAATGGATTTTGCGCCATCACGAGACGAAGCGGCCAGAAAGGCATACTCCAATTATGTGAACCGAGGTTCGTCGCAAGGGCACCAGGTGCAGCATTGGCTGGCGGCAGGGGCGGAATTGATCTCAGAACGCAAACTTACCCGGACTTACGGGTTTCACAATCAGACTTAAAGCAGAATTCATCCATGAAAAAATCCATCGTTAATCTCGCGGAAGCGCCCAAAATGTATGCCACCGAAAACGACATCTCAGAAAAGAGCCGGTCGGAACTGAACGCGCTCATGAACCAGCGGCTGGCCTCCGCCGTGGACCTGCAAATGCAGATGAAGCAGGCGCATTGGAACGTCAAAGGACCGAGCTTCATCGGCCTGCACGAACTCTTTGACAAGGTGGACGAAGCCGTGGAGTCCTACGTGGACATGATCGCCGAACGCATCGTGCAACTCGGCGGCATCGCGGAGGGGACGGTGCGCGTCTCGGCCGCGCGCTCGCTGCTCGAGGAATATCCGCTGGCGATGGTCGACGGCCTTTCCCACGTCGAGGCAGTTGCCAAAGCCCTCTCCACCTTCGGCCACGAAGCCCGCAACATGATCAGCGAAGCGGACGAACTGGATGACGCCGACACGGCGGACCTGTTCACCGAAATCTCGCGCGGGATTGATAAGTGGCTTTGGTTCGTCGAAGCCCATTCCCAGGCGACGAAATAAAACGCACAACTGTCATCACACAAACCCAATCAGAGAAATAACAGAATTATGAACACCCCCATTATCGTCCGAGACCTGACTAAACAAGCCCCGCGCAGCCCGCGCGAACGCATCGGCGGATTCGTCATTGCCAACCGGGCGGTGGACAAATGCCGCGCCAACCTGGCGGGAACGCCGGGCGAATACCATTACGATTGTCCGCTGGACAACATGCTCTTCAGCTTCAAAGGCATCACCGGCGAGCAATTCAAAACCGCCGTCCAAGCCTCGAAGAACTATGAAGACGTCGGCGCCTGGCTGCAGGCCAACGGCATCGCAAAAACCCCCGCAGAAATCAAAACCTGGTCCGATGAAATGGAAGCCGGCAGCCCGATGAAGAATCCAGAGCGTCGCGCTTACTTCATTGAGAGCTGCTCCAAGCTCGGGCTGAATCCGGAGACAAACACCACCTTTGACTGGCTTGAAGCGGACGACCGCGCGAGCTTCAGCCCCAAGTCCGTGTAACAAACACACATTCCCAAAGCGCGATTGACCAGCGGAAGACGAGACTTATGAAACCATCCATCACCCAATTCGCCGAAGCGGCCCAAACTCCTGTCTTTCCCAAGACACTCCATCATGCGCGGACCAGCCCCACGGAAGCCAGTGCAACTCCATAGACTGAAAAGCGGGACATTATTTTTTCAAAATCCCGCGACACGCGGGAGGATCGCGGTGAGCGGCAGATGAAAACGTCGCATAACGCCCAAACATTCACGCACGGACGGTGATGACGAACCCATGAAAGCAAATCCATTAAAGGAAGGGGTCTTGACCGAAAACTCCGCCGGCATCGGCACAGTGACCCGCACGATGGTGCGGGAGCGCGCGGTTGAACTGGCGGTCATCAACGGCCGCTCCGCGCAGGAGGTGTCGAAATCCGATTGGGCACAGGCCCAACGGGAGTTGACGGGGGAACCGGACACGGACCCAAAACAGGTGGCGCTTGAATCGGCGCCCGAATCCGAACGCTGGGACCCGGTGCCCGGCTCGACCGGACACAAAGCGCCAGCGGCCCCCAGTGCCGATGAGGACGAGGAGGGACGAAGCGACAATGAGAGACTGGTCGAAGAAGGCATCGTCGGAGCGGAGCATGACCAAATGCGTTAGGCCAGTCTGAAGATAGACAGCTAAAACCGCGCTGATTTTCATGTCAAAAATTGCGAGTCGCGAAATCCGGCTGGTTTCCCGCCCCACGGGAATCCCAACCGCGGCCAACTTTACCCTGGCACGGGTCGAACTGGCGCCGCTGCAAGACCATCAGGTGCTTGTGCGCAATCTCTACATGTCGGTGGACCCGTACATGCGCGGACGCATGAACGAAGGGACATCGTATGTTCCGCCGTTTGATTTGGGCAAACCGCTCGACGGCGGCGCCGTCGGCGAGGTCATTGAGTCGCGCGCCAGGGAATTCAAGCCGGGCGATGCCGTCACCTCCAAATTGGGCTGACGGGAGTGCTTCATTGCTTCGCCGAAAGAGTTGCGTCCGGTCAGCCGCGAGATTCAGCCGCTCTCGGTTTACCTTGGCGCCCTGGGCATGACGGGCATGACCGCCTGGGTCGGGTTGAATTTGGTGGAGGTGAAAGCCGGCGATGTCATTTTTATTTCGGGAGCCGCCGGTGCCGTTGGCAGCGTGGCCGGGCAACTGGCAAAATTGCGCGGGTGTCGGGTGATCGGATCAGCCGGCTCAATGGAGAAGGTCATGTTTCTGCGGGAAGAATGCGGATTTGACATCGCCTTCGATTACAAGATTGGTCCGGTCCTGGAACAACTCAATGTGGAGGCGCCGGACGGAATTGATGTCTATTTCGATAATGTCGGGGGTGAAACGCTCGAAGCGGCGCTCTCGGCCTTGCGTGTGCATGGCCGCATCATCGCCTGTGGAGGCATCTCCAACTACAACGCCGAAAAGCCGCGGCCCGGCCCTTCCAATCTTTTTAACATGATTACCAAGCGGCTGACGATGAAAGGGCTGCTGGTTCGCGATTGGCTGGATCGACAGGACGAATTTGAAAAAGAAGTCGGGGGCTATTTCAAAACTGGCAAACTCAAGAGCAAGGAAACGGTCGTGAAAGGAATCGATCAAGCGGTGGACGCATTTCTCGGCCTTTTCGAGGGAAGAAATGTTGGCAAGATGGTGGTTGAGCTGGCTTTGTCTCGGGCCGTCTCATGAGCGACATCGTTCTGGAAATCAAAGCCCTCACCCGTGCTCATGGGTTTCACAACCATGCGTAGAATAAATTTCATCGGCAACCAACGGAGAAAGACATCTCCCAAAACCGCCGGTCAGGACTGAACGCTCCGCGGAACCAGTGTTTGGCCACCCGCGTTGATCTGCAAATGCGGATGGCCTTGGATCGTTCAGCATTCTTGGTTACGACCGCCAGCACGCAAAGCCACCGATCATCGCGCTTTGGAACGGCGGCTCCGTCGGCTGCGCCAGCTTGCGATGGTGAGCACCTCAGGATGCAGGGTAGGGTTAAACCCCATAGGACAGCGCTGGCCTTGGGCGTAACCTTCCCCGACGGGACAAGTGCAAGAACGCTTTTGCCGTCATGTTGGCGGCGGATCGAGACGAAAAATAACAAATCAGGAATTATTATGACGACGACACTCGAAATCAAAGGTGACTGGAACATCACCAAAGGCAAGTTGAAGCAGAAGTGGGCCAAGCTCACGGATGACGATCTCCAATATGCTGATGGCAAATGCGATGAATTGCTTGGCCGGATCCAGAAGCGCACCGGCGAAACCCGTGAAACAGTCGAAAAAGCGATCAAGGAATCCTCCTCCTGCTGCTGCCATTAAGCGGGCATCTCAACTCGTGGCCAATCCTTACGGCGGCTTCAATTCTGTTCTCAAACTGTCACTGGCAGTCAGAACCTCTATTTTATGACCACGAAGCCCATCCTCCCGCTGTTCGTGGCCATGCTGTTGGTTGCTTGCGTTCTAACTGGCTGTCAATCGCCAAAGGCCGAGTCTCCATCCGGGAGCACCGCTGCGCAAGCGACCCGAAACAACTGCTACAGTTTGCTCCACCAACTCCTGGAGGAACAAAAGGACGTCAGCGTTCTGCGCTTCATCAAGTCGGAACACTCGGATGTTAAGAATCTGATCAAGAAAATTGCCGCTGCTTCCGGTGCCGGATCACAGATGTTGGAGGAATTTGCCAAACATGATCCCTCCCTCCATCTGAACGACATCCAGCTTCCACCCGGGGAGGAAAGCACGCGCGATGCGATTGCGTCTACGAAGAAGAAGGAATTATTGGGTCAAACCGGCGACGAATTTGAGCTGACCTTGCTTTTGACCCAGACCGAGGCGTTGAACTATGCCTGGCACCTTGGCGAGGGTTGCCGGCGAAAACGATTCTCAACCGGATCGCGCCCGTGCGCTGGGCGGCGTAGGCACAGATATGGAGAACCATTACCACGAAATGTTCGTCATGTTGCTCTCGAAGGCAAAATGAGGTGCGACGAGCTGGAATAGACATGATTCCAGCCAATTCCAGCGTGGTCGATCCTTCCGTGGCGCCAGGCGCGTCCGTGAAGCAATTGTTACCGTGGCTCGTTGCTGTGGCCTTTTTCATGGAGTCGCTTGATACGACGATTCTGAACACGGCCGTTCCCACTATCGCCAAGGCGCTCGACGTCGCCCCGCTCAGCATGAAGGCTGTGCTCTCGAGTTACACCTTGAGCCTGGCGGTGTTTATTCCGATCAGCGGCTGGATGGCTGATCGCTTCGGCACGCGATGCGTGTTCTCGTCCGCCATTGGCCTCTTCACTTGGGGTCGTTTCTCTGCGGCATATCGAGCAACATTCACGTCTTGGTCGCCTGCCGCATTCTGCAAGGGTGCGGCGGAGCCATGATGGTGCCCGTGGGCCGGCTCACCATGGTTCGAACATTCGCCAAATCGGAACTCATCCGCGCCATGAGCTTCGTGGCCATCCCCGGTCTGATCGGCCCCATGCTCGGCCCTATCGCCGGCGGTCTCATCGTAGGGCACTTTCATTGGCGAGTGATCTTTTTTATTAACCTGCCGATAGGTCTGCTTGGCTTGTATATGGTCTATCGGCATCTCCCCGATTATCGTGAAGAACACTCACGTCCACTTGATATCATTGGGCTCATTTTGTTCGGCATTGGGATCGCATTGCTCTCGTATGTGCTGGAAGTGTTTGGCGAACATACGTTGAGTGGACTCGCCATATTGGGATTGTTGGGGTTTTCGGCCATTTCTCTCACAGCTTATGGATTGCGCGCCACGCGCACGGAGTTTCCGTTGCTTCGGTTGACCTTGTTTCGCATTCGCATCTTTCGCGCGTCGGTCAGCGGCAGCTATTTCACGCGCTTGGGTATCGGCGGAATCCCTTTCCTCTCCTCTACCAGGGTGAGCCTGGGGTTTACACCAATTCAGTCTGGCCTGCTCATGATGCCGCAGGCGGTGGCCGCCATGAGCCTCAAGATGACGATGCCGGGCATTTTGAGGCGCTGTGGTTACCGGTGGGTGTTGATTTCCAACACCATGATTCTCGGTCTGCTCATTGTTCTGTTTGCGACCATCGGCGTAGGCACTCCAGTGTGGCTCATCGTCGCGCAGGCTTTTGCCTTCGGATTCTTTACTTCGCTGCAATATACGAGCATGAATACACTTGTTTTTGCGGATGTCAGTGAGGAACAGGCCAGCAGCGCCAGCAGCGCCAGCACGATCGCGAGCACGATGCAGCAAATGTCGATCAGTTTTGGGGTTGCAATGGCCTCGCTGGCCACGGCGTTTTTCATTCCTGACCGGTCTCACACCAGTGCGCCGGAAATGATTCATGGCATCCACCACGCATTTCTCGTCCTGGGTGGATTGACCGTGCTCTCCGCCATTGTTTTCCGCGAATTGAAAAAGGAGGACGGCGACACCGTCAGCCTGCACAAGGTCCCGCAGCATGTTGGGTGACGACCTTACGCAGGTACCAGGATGCCTCGGTTTTTGGGGGCGCTCACCGCTCTCCAGACCTTGAATTCGACGGAATGTTCACGGCGGTCATCCACCAAGGGGACCGTTTTCACGCCAAGTTCTTTTCCATCGAGAAAGAGTTGGTCCTCCTCGGCCGCATCAGCAACCAGCCGGGTAATGGTGACGTGATAGACAGTTTGCCGGTAGCGGTAGTGAATTTTGCAGGTCGTCCAGCTTTTCGGAAGCCGGGGTGTCAGCCGCAGTTGATCGCCCGCGAGATTGACGCCCAGCAGCGTTTCGATGAGCAGCCGATACATCCAGCCGGCAGATCCAGTATACCAAGTCCATCCGCCCCGGCCGATGTGCGGCGCCACCGCATAAACGTCTGCGGCGATGACATAAGGCTCAACTTTGTAAGTGGCGATTTGTTGGGGCGTGCCCCCGTGATGGATGGGATTGAGCAGCGCGAACAGTTCCCATGCGCGTTCGCTTTCTCCCAGGAGAGCGAAGGCCATGGCTGTCCAAATCGCGCCGTGGGTATATTGGCCGCCGTTCTCACGCACGCCAGGAATGTAACCTTTAATGTAACCGGGATTGAGCGCTGATTTGTCGAAGGGCGGATCAAATAATTGAATCAGTCCGGCGTCGCGGCGCACCAGACGCTGTTCGACGGACTCCAACGCCAACCTGGAACGTTCAGGATCGCCGGCGCCGCTGATCACCGACCAACTCTGTGGCAAGGAATCAATCTGACATTCCGGATTGGTCTGGGAGCCGAGCGGTTCGCCGTTGTCGAAGTAAGCGCGTCGGTACCACTGGCCGTCCCAGGCGTGTTGATGGATGTTTTGCTGCAATTGCCGCGCCTCGGCCAGGCATCGTTCGGCAAAGGCGGGATCGCGGTGCGCGCGGGCTAGTGGGGCAAACTGGGTGAGCACGTCGTAAAGAAAGAAAGCCAGCCACACGCTTTCACCGCGTCCCTGGTTTCCCACCCGGTTCATGCCATCATTCCAGTCGCCGCAACCCATTAGCGGCAGACCGTGTTCTCCGAATCTTAGTCCGCGCTCGATGGCGCGCACGCAATGTTGGTAAAGGGTGGCCGACTCTTCGGAGCGATTCGGCAGATCATAGTAGGATTCTTCCTCCGGTTTGACCGGGCGGGCTTCAAGGAAGGGAATCTTCTCGTCGAGCACGCCGGTGTCCGCGATACACGCAACGTAACGACAGGTCACGTAAGGCAACCAGAGGAAGTCGTCGGAAATATGCGTCCGCACACCGCGCCCAGACGGTGGGTGCCACCAATGCTGCACGTCGCCTTCGCGGAATTGGCGCGCGGCGGCGCGGAGCAGATGCTCGCGGGTCAGCGCCGGTTCGGCGTGAACCAACGCCATGACGTCCTGCAACTGGTCCCGGAATCCGTAAGCGCCGCCAGATTGATAAAACCCTGTCCGACCCCAGAGTCGGCCACTCAAAGTCTGATACAACAGCCAGCCGTTGGCCATCACATTGACGGCTGGATCAGGCGTTTCCACGTTCACCGCGCCGAGGGTCCGATCCCAATAGGCCCAGACCCCTTCGAGGGCCACGCGGCTGGCGTCTGCCCTGCGAAAGCGCCGGATCAGATTCTGCACGTCAGCCGCATTGCGGCCTACGCCGAAACGAAAACTCGTTTCCCGCTCCTGGCCGTCCGCCAAATTGAAAGCGACTTGCACCGCGCCGCACGGATCAAGCCCCGCGCCGACTTTGCCGGAAAGGCGGGCGCGTGCCAGCGCCGCCGGCTGCGACAAACTTCCGTTTCGGCCAATAAACTCCTTGCGATCCCCGGTGAGAGTGCGCGTGGTATCATTCACGTCAAGGAATACGAGGCGATCGTGGAATTCGGTATTGTAATAATTGCGCGCCAGCAATGCGCCCGTCTTGAGGTCCACCTCGGTTTGCACGTGCAGCAGACTTTTCTGTCTCAAGTCGCCCAGCACCCATTCCCAGTAACCGGTGACCGACAAGCGGCGTGGACGCCCCGAGACGTTGCGTATTTTCAAGACCGTGAATTTTACCGGGGCGTCCATGGCCACATAGACCCACAACTCCGAAGCGATGCCGTTTTCGGTGTGCTCGAACACAGTGTAGCCAAAGCCATGCCGGATGACGTAGGGCGTTGCGCCGCGCGCGGGCAACGGCGTGGGAGACCAGAATTGTCCGGTCTGCTCATCGCGAATATAGAAAGCCTCCCCGGTGGTGTCCTGGACAGGATCATCGCTCCAGGGCGTCAATCGAAATTCATGGGAGTTTTCGACCCAGGTGTAAGCCGCCCCGCTCTCGGAAACAACCGTCCCGAAACTGGGATTGGCCAGCACATTGACCCACGGCGCCGGTGTCATCTGGCCGGGCTGAAGGGTGATGACATATTCGTGGCCGTCGCGGGTAAAGCCGCCCAATCCGTTTGGAAAGATCAACTCGCGTGGCGGGAGCGGCGTGGGCCGATCCTCGGACCTGAAGCGGGTGGGCGTCAAGGCTGGAACCGAAGGCTCCAAAACACTTCGATGAGCCAGTTGCTCCTTCAAAGTTCCCTTTTCATCGTCCAGAACAATTCGTGCCGCGGCTTGCAGCAACACGCGGTCATCGTTGGGAATTTGTTCGAGGCGCCTGACGAAGATGCCGCCCGGTTTGTCCAGCATTTGCGCCTCGATGCCGGAGGAAATCAGACTGGTAATCTGGTCTTGCAAGGACTGGCGGTAAACCGAAACGTCCTCGTTCAAGATGACGAGATCCACGGTCAGACCCTTCATGCGCCAATAGGAGTGCGCCTGGATCAACTGCCGCACGATTTCGATCTTCTCCGCGTCGTTGATGCGGAGCAGGATGATCGGCGCGTCGCCGGAAATGCCGTAGCTCCAAAGACCGCTTTGGCCGCGCCGGTTGTTGAGCAACACGCCGGGGTTGGCCCGGCGGGCGGGGTCGGCATAAATCAACGCGCCGGCCAAACGGCCATAGAGTTGAGCTTCCGCCTCCGTGGCGTTGAGTTGGCGCAACGTCACTTGGCTGTGGGTCCAGGCCAGATCGAAGGCGCGGTCGGCCATGCGGGAGCTTTGATATTTTTCCACGTGCGCCAGCGCGGCTTCCCGGCTTTCTGTCACGCCAAGAACCAAGTCAATGATGGCGGTTTCATGGGGCGGCAAAGTGACCGTCCGCCTCAGTGAAACGATGGGATCCAGCACGGAACCGACGGTGTTGGACAGAGGCGACAGGCTCTGCATCGCGGCCGGGTTGGCCAAGGTTCCGCCACGCCCAACAAATCTGAAACGATCGGTTTCGCAGGAGATCTCTCCCTGTTCTCCTCCTTGACCCACCATGAGATGCAGCAGCCACGGCGGCTTTTCTTCCTGGGAACGGGCGCGGCGGGTGCAGAGAATGGCGGAGGATTTCTGCGCGAATTCGGTTTGCACGAAGAGATTGCTGAAAGCGGGATGCGCCGCGTCCGCGTCCGGAGTGGCGAGCACCACTTCCGCGTAACTGGTCACTTCCAGGACGCGCGCCACGGAGGAACGATTGGTGATCGTGATGCGGCGCAACTCCACGTCGTCTTCCGGCGACACGCTGATCTCGGTGTGGATTTCGAAGTCGGCCTGATGTTGCCGAAACTCCGCGCGTGACTGAGTGAAGATGGCTTCATAGCCCTTGGCCGCGCGCAAGGCGGGTTGATGGGTGGCAGACCAAAATTCTCCCGTCGCCAGATCGCGCAAATAAACAAACGTGCCCCAGCAGTCGCGCGTGGCGTCCTCCCGCCAGCGGGTGACCGCCAGGTCGCGCCATCGGCTATAGCCGCCACCGGCGCTGCTGATGACCACGTGATAGCGGCCGTTGGACAAAAGGTGAACCTCCGGCGCCGGTGAGGTGGGATTGGTGAAAACACGCATGACGTCTTCGCCGCTTCCGGCCTGCATCCGCGATTCCGCCAATGTTAAATCTTCGGTGCGCACACTCGCGGAGGTCTTGGGCACGCGCTCCTGCAAGAGCAAATCTGCCGCCTTGAGCAACGGACAAGCCATGAAGCGGCGTTGCATGGGGTAATCCAGCAACAGATTTACCAAGGCCAGCAAGCTCATCCCTTGGTGGTGCGCCATGAAGGAGCGGATGGTCGCGCTCTTTTCGTCCGGCGGCAAACGCGTCGGCGTGTAATCAACCGCTTCGTAGAAACCGTAGGCGCCTTCGCGGCCTTCGACCGCCATGCGTTGCAGGTTCTCACAAGCTGGCTGCGGCGCGATCATCAGGGCCAGCGCCGTGGCATAAGGAGCGATGACCAAGTCCTCGGCCAATCCTCGTTTCAAACCCAGACCCGGCACGCCAAAGGCGCGATATTGGTAGTTCAAATGAACATCAGTCCGATTGTAGCCCGATTCGGAAATGCCCCATGGCATGCCGCGCAAATGTCCGTACTCGATTTGTTTTTGCACCGCCGCTTTGCAGGTGTGATCGAGCAAAGTGTTCTCATAGTTGGGCATGACTAGAAGCGGCATCAGATATTCGAACATCGAGCCGCTCCACGACACCAGGATCGGCCCACCCCGCGAAGCGACCAGCAGACGGCCCATGGAGAACCAGTGGTCCTGCGGCACCTGCCCTAGAGCTATGGCGACGTAACTGCATAAGCGCGCCTCCGAGGCCAGCAGATCATAAAAGCTGGCGTCACACCGGCGTTCCGTGACGTTGAAGCCGATGGAGAATAAATCCCGCGCCGGGTCGAACAAAAAAATAAAGTCCATCGCGGCCAGTTCGCCGCATGTTTTGGCCAAAGTTTCCAATGCAAGAAGCCTCTGGCGGGCATGGTCGCTGGCTTCCCGCAGGCAGCGCAATAGTTCAGCAAGATGACGCCGTTGTTTTTCCTCCCGGGGTTGGGTCTGTTGGAGGGGAAGGGCTTGCAAGGCCGCTTCGATCAACGGACAGAGCGATGACTCAAACATTGAAACTTCTCGCAAGGTTGGCGCTTGGTCTAGTTGGGCGATCTTCTCCTCCAGTTCTGCGGCTGCAGGCGTGAGGAGGATCTTTTCTTCATTTGCAACAATGGAAACCTGAGCCGGGCGCTCCCCACGCCGGCTGCCAAGACTCAGGGTTGGCAAAGCCAGCCACGGCGCCAGGAAAAGAATGTCTGCCAAATGCGCCTCGCAATCCCGCTTCAGAGCGAGGGACCACCCTTTGAGTTCTTCATTTTCGTTCGCCAGCGAAGCAGCGATCTCAGTCGCCTGGCCCGTCGCCTTGTCCAAAAAAACAATCACCGCGCGCAGATCGGAAGGCGGTTGTTTCAAGTCTTCGTCGAGCTTGGTGAGCGAGGCGTTTTCTCGGGCCAAATCCCGGAGAATCCCCACCGTGTCGCGCAGACCTGCAAAAATCTCGGGCCTGAAAATCTTTTCGTCGGCCTGTTCCCTGAGTCCGGAGCCAAGGGTCAGTAAATGTCCCGCCAGATTGCCGCTGTCCACAGTGGAAACATAGAGCGGGCGAAGTGGTTGGAGCGTGCGGGTTTCGTACCAGTTGTAGAAGTGCCCGCGGTACCGCTCGAGCCGTTGCATCGTGGCAAGGGTGTCTTGCGTGCGCCGCATCAAACCGCCCACCGAAAGATGCCCCAAATCCCACGCGGCCAGATTGGCGAGCAGAGCCAAGCCCATATTCGAGGGCGATGTCCGCGAGGCGATCACCGGGGCGGGCACTTCCTGAAAATTGTCCGGCGGCAGCCAGTTTTCCCGTTCGGTGACAAAGGTTTCGAAAAAGTGCCACGTTTTGCGCGCGGTCAGCCTCAGAAAGGCCAATTGCTCTGGGGTCAGAGTCGGCGCCGGAGATTCAATGGGCTGACTGATCCACCAGGCGATCCATGGAGCCGCAAGCCAGAGAGCAAGGATTGGCAGAGCCAAAGACAGTTGAGCGGGCTGGACGGCGGCCAGGAAAAGTCCGGCCGCCAGAGCGGCCCCCGGCGCGATCCACATTGTGGCATAGAAGCCGAAGAGATCGGCGCGAGTTGTCCGTTCGGAATCGCTCGATGTTTGCCATTCAAGGAGTCGTTTGTGCGTCAAAAGCAAGCGCAGCAGCGTCCTTCCGATGGCATCCAAGCTGATGAAGGCGTCATAGGGCAGAAAGGCCATGGTAAGGAAGATCTGGCCGAGTTGCCGGCCATAAGACCCGCCCACGGCCCGCAGATGCATCCCCCACGGCAAATCAGCCGGCTTGCGAAACACATCGACCAACGCCGACAACGATCCTGGAAGGGTGATAATCCCAAGAACCAACAGCAATCCCAGGCCCTCAAGTTCGGGGAGGAGCAGCCAAGCGCCCAGCAAGAGAAACACCAGGGCAGCGGGGGCGAGGCTGCGCCTCAGGTTGTCGAGAATCTTCCACTGGGACAGAGCGGAAAGCGGATTGGCAATGCGACGGGCGTCAGAACCGGGCACTCGCGGCAGGAGCCAATGCGTGATTTGCCAGTCGCCGCGAATCCAACGGTGACGCCGGTCAATGTCCACATTGTAGCGAGAAGGATAATCTTCATAAAGTTCCACATCGCTCACCAGGGCGGAGCGGGCGTGGCACGCTTCCAGCAAGTCGTGGCTCAGAATGGTGTTCTCCGGGAAGCGCCCGGCCAGGGCTCGCTGAAAGGCATCCACATCGTAAATACCCTTTCCGATAAACGAGCCTTCCTGGAAGAGATCCTGATACACGTCAGACACTTCCCGCGTGTAGGGATCAATGCCCGCGTCGCTGGCAAAGAGTCGCACGAACCACGATCTCCGGGCGCTGGGCAGACTCACGCCCACGCGCGGTTGCAGTATGCTGTAACCTTCGGCGACTATCCCGCGGGCGGCGTCGAACACCGGATGGTTTAACGGATGGGCCATAGTCCCGACGAGCTGTCGGGCGGCTTCGCGTGGCAATTGGGTATCGGTGTCGAGCGTGATGACATACTTGATGGACGGCAAGATGGCCGTCTCCCCCACGATTTCGGAAAAGCATTTGCGCGAACCGCCGCGGAGGAGGGCGTTGAACTCCGTGAGCTTTCCGCGCTTGCGTTCGTAACCCATCCACAAGCCTTCTCCGGCATTCCAGAGGCGCGGTCGATGAAACAAGAAAAAGAGGGTCTTATTTTCGGAAGGATACTTCTGGTTCAGCATTTCGACTCCGGCCCGCGCCCGCTGGAGCAGCGCTTGATCTCCTGGCAGAATCTCCTCCGGTGCATCGCGGAAATCCGTCAGCAGAGCGAAGGAAAGGCGTTCATCTCGATTCGCCAGATGATGAATCTCCAACGTCTCGATGAGGCGATCAACGCCTTTCAAGCTCGTGAGCATCGTTGGAACCACCACCATCGTGCTGCAATCCGCAGCGATGCCGGAGGAATAATCCAGGCGCGGGAGCAGGCGGGGTTTGACCAGCAGCGTGGACAGCCAATTCATCAACGCCACAGCCAGTTGGCTGGCACAAAGCAGGATTATGGGGATGAAGAAAACGAGTTTCCAACTTGGCGTCTCGATCAGCCGGGCCTGCTGCATCAGCCCAAACGTCGCGAGCAAAGTTAACGTTCCAATACCGCCCGCGTAAAACGTCAGCGGAAAACGGTGGATACTTCGCTCGATGATGGTTCGCCAGGGCCAGCGCACATGGGCGGTGTGAGCTAGCACGCACCGGCCTTTGTCGATCAGATAGAAGCCCACATGCGCGGTTCGGTCTAGGCGCCCCTTTTGCCGGGCGCTGTCCTCTGCCAGCCGGATGGCGTGCCGCGCGACGTCCGCTTCCGAGAGTTGGCTGTGCCGGGCTATGAACTCGACCGAATGGCGATAACGATCACGGGTTGAAAAATCCATCTTGGCGTAAACACCGGCCGGGTCTAAGTGCAATGTCTCCTCGACCAGACTCAGGGTCTCCACAAACCCCTTCCAGTCCATGGCGCTCAAGAAACGAAGACTGGCAATACTGTGGCTTACGGAAACCTGGTCGGCGGCCTGATTTTGGCTCTCCTGTTGGACGAGTTGTTCGATGGACAATCCTTGTTCAACCAGCCGTTGTTCGAGCCAACTGCGCGCCACATGCAACACCGGATTACGGAGCGACAAACGCTGACAGAATTCCGCCACAAACGAACTGGAGAGAGGAAGATCGGATTTCGCCATGTCTGCCACCACCACCACGAGTTGGGACGGGGCCTTCTCCGCCATTTCCTGCAATCGATCCACCCATAAGTCTGCCAGATCGCGATCTGCCCGTCCGATGGTCAACCGGTCGGTGATGCGCTGGAGATTTTCAATCAACCCCAGCCGCAGCATGATGGGAATGGCCCACAACTCGCCCAGATTCAAGGAACTTACCGTTTGGTAGGCGGCGACGAAGGCACTCAGAGGTTCGGCATCAATTTGTGCATCCACGTGCGAGATTAATTCAAGCACGATGTCGTAAACGCGTGGAAGTCCGGACGAAGGGCCGTTTGAGAGGCGAGGCAACTCCCGGCTGTAGCCCCGGGGCAGGTGCCGCCGGGCCATTTGAATCTGCTCCTCGATCAGGTAGAAGTTGTCGAGAAACCATTCGGCGGCGGGAGTGATTTGCCGGCTTGGATTAACGGCCAGGCTCGCGCGATTGAAAGCCCTAAGGATGTCCTCGTTTTGGTCCAACCGGGACAGCAGACGGTTGGAACCCTTCCGGGTGACGGTTTGATGATGGGCCGCGACCGCTTTGGCATGGCACGCCAATTGTTCGACACTGAACAACTCGGCCCGCAACGGCGGTTCGCTCGCGCTTGGGCGCAAACGCTCATATCCGGCCTTCCGGCCTTGAAAGCGCAATGGCAAAGTCTGCATGTTCTTCTGACTATTGAAAGCGATTCTTGCAACCAACCTCACCGCAGGAATTCATCCAGTTTGGCCATTGCAGTCCGGCCCGCCGACCCTGGGATAAGCCATATAATGCCCAATTCCGGCGCCGGGCGCTTAATTAAGCCTGCCGAAAAGACGATGCCGCGGTGACGACATTGTCCCCCTATAAAGGTGCCCTTGTGCCCGGCAAAAGGATATGGGGTGTTATCCCCTATCCCCTCTCCAATTGGGCAGTTCAAACGCTTGGTTAATAATGGTTTATCCTATTGAACGCCCATGTCACCGTCACCGCGTCCGCTCGAAAATCCCGCGCCAAAACCAATTGGAACGCGCGGTCAGGAACATCAGGCCCGAGCGCGGGCGGTTTGAACAACGCCCTTTGCAACCAGGCCGCCCAGCACAGTCGCGAGGTAAATCTCTTGTCACAACGCGAGGCAATCTCCTGCCGCGCTCCGGCCCAGGCCAGCTCACGGCGGCTAAATTTTGCGACCGCCATGGCTGGACCCGGAGGCACTCCAAAAGGGGCGCAATCTGAAGTCGCTGGAATACCACCTTCGGGTGGCACGACTAGTTCCAAATATTGAATCAAATGAGCCGTTCATTATGGACGGATGGGTGTCGCTGGAGGTGCCGCCGCTGTTGGCACACGACACGGCCAGGACCATCGCACCCGGGCTCAATTCCCAGGTCGGCTCTGTGGCCTCGATATTCATCAGCCGTTGGGAGGTCGCTATCCTGAGCAAGGTTCCAGAGGAGTTGAACAACCGGCTCGGCATGGCCATTGCCGGTCGCATCGACAAGGCGTACGTTGACCCATTGAGCAACCCACACCTTGATCGAGCGTCACGCGCGCCGGGCGGCGGGCAAAGCCCCTACTTTGAGCGCCAAACGAATCAGCCCGCATTGCTTGAGACATACCACGGGAATGCACCTGCTTCGCTCGGGAGTGGATATGAAAACGATTCGTGTGTGGCTGGGCCATGTGTCGATTCAAACGACGCACATTTACCCGGAAAGCGATCTGAAAGTAAACCATCCCCGGAGCAAGCTCCGGGGCATTAAACCCGAACCCAAAGATAATATCAGACCGAAGCAAGCTTCGGAGTATCAAGGAAGATTTGATGAAAGCCGAAGCGCTGGCCCGCTGTGAGGCTCCGCTGTTGCAAAGCAATAAACGGCGGCAGGCGCGGAAAGGCTTGATGGGCTTTCTCAAATCGGTCTGAGCCAAAATATTATGTGGCGTGAAATGGGCTAAACGCCCTGTGGATGCAGGGTGTTCCGGGCTTTTGGCCACATAACAAAACTGGCCACATAATACCGAAAGAATGGGAGTACTAATCGAAAGATTAAGCGCCTATTTTTATTTAAACTGAAGAACAGCATCATGCTAGCGCCAATGCGAGCAAACTGCCTGTGGATGTAGCATCCGGTACACTTGCCTCTGGTGTATAGCTGTATTCCACGGTGCCTGCTGAATGCTAAAGTTCGTTTCCCCGTTTCAGCATTTAGGATTACCAAAAGGTTCTCCCGTGCCCGCACTGGGCGGGATACGGGAGAGGTTCTCCAGCGCGGCAGGCTCAACCTGCGTTGCTCTCATCCACCACCAGGTAGTGGCTGCCTTCCTTGCTCCAGACGTGGAGCAGGGTTGTTTTATTCTTGGCGTGCTCAGTCAAACGCACGGCGTCGTTGGCGCTGGCGACTTCATGATGATTGATCTCGGTGATCACGTCTCCCGGGTTGAGGCCGGCCGAGGCCGAGGCCGAATTGGGGGCCACTTCGGTCACCACCGCGCCTTTGACGTTGCCGGGAATGTTCAACTGCTGGCGGGTCTGGGAGTCCAGGTCGCTCACGCCGACGCCTTGCAAGGTGTCGGTCCCGCTGGAGTTGCTGGCCAGTTGCTCCTCGCCCGGCACTTCTTTCACCTTGACTTCAAGAGTCTTGTTGCTACCGTTGCGCAGGACTTCCACCGCGACGCTCTCTCCCGGGGCTATTTCGGCCACTTCCAGCCGGAGATGACGGCTGTCCGTGACCTTGTGGCCGTTGAACTCCAGGATCACGTCGCCGCTCTTGAAACCGGCTTTGTCGGCCGGACCGTTGGCTTCCACTTCGCCCACCAGGGCACCGTGGTTGTTCTTGAGGTTAAACTCCTTGGCCAGCAGAGGGGTCACATCCTGGATGCGCACGCCCAAATAGCCACGGGTCACGTTGCCGTGCTCGATGAGGCTGACCATCACGCCTCGGGCCAGATCAGTCGGAATGGCGAAGCCGATGCCCTGGTTGCCACCGCTGCGGCTGTAGATGGCGGTGTTAATGCCCACCAAACGGCCTTCCGCATCCACCAGCGCGCCGCCGGAATTGCCCGGATTGATGGCTGCGTCAGTTTGGATGAAGTCTTCGTAATCCTCAATGCCCACACCCCCACGCCCCGTGGCGCTGATGATGCCCATGGTGACGGATTGCCCGATGGCGAACGGATTGCCGATGGCCAGCACCACGTCGCCCACTTCGCTCTGGCTGCTGTCGGCAAAGGTGATGGCCGGCAGGTCCTTGGCGTCAATTTTGATGACGGCCAAGTCCGATTTGGGGTCCCGCCCGACTACTTTGGCCTTTAGTTCCTGTCCGTCGGTGAGCGTCACTTTGACTTCGTTGGCGCCATCGACGACGTGGTTATTGGTCAGGATGTAGCCATCCTTGGTGACGATGACACCGGAGCCGACACCGCTTTGAGGCGGGGTCATGAATTTTTGGTGTCCGCCGCCGAATTGGTCGCCAAAAAACTTGCGCTGGAGGGGATTATCCGGCAGGTCAACCTCTGTCTCCTTGCCGGGTATGCTGACCTCGACTTTGACGACACTGGGGATGACTTTTTTGACAATCGGGGCGAAGCTGGTGGAGATTTTGACTTCATTGGCCAGCGGCTGATTATCGACGACAAGGCCAATGGATTTGGCCTTCGAAGCCTGGTCGCTGGCATGAACCGTGAGGACCACGGCGCTCGTGCCAGCCAGGACTGAGCCGCCCAGCAGAAGGGCGGCCATGTTTTTAGATAAACCATTTAATCTCATAATTTGCAATTCTGTTTCAGTTGTTAATTCTTCAACTGCGAACAATATGCAACAGCCGGATGACAGAACCCTTTCCTAATCATTACAAGTTGGTAAGGAACGTGGCGCATTTTGGGCCAACGGTCACGCGTAGCTGTAGGAATTGGTTTTTTGACGGTCCTGGCATACGGTGCTAAAACTGCAATATAAAGCTGGAATTTAATCGGCAGAAGCTGGGCCAATTCTGTCGGGAGCATGGGATTGCCCGCCCGGTCGTCTCACGCCGAGGCCACCCACGAAAGCAGCAAGGCGGAAAGCAAATACGACACCCGCGAACTCGAAGCGGCTTATCTGGCCGGCGGGCAGGCCCGGCAGGCGAAGGAGATACTGGATTCCATCAAACTATACGAAGCCCTGACCACCAGGGATTTCGCCGTCGATGAACCCATTGATCTGACCGCCCTATTGGAATTGGATGCTGGCGGCGCGCGCTCCCTCTATTTCATCGGGCCGAAGAATGGCGGCCTGGAGATTGAACGCCAGCGCAAGGAAATCACCGTGATTACGCCTCAATCTCCACTGGGACAGAACCTGATGGGCAAGAAAGCGGGCCAGCGTTGGACGGACAAGTCTCTGGCCAGTCCAGCTATGCCAATGATTCCAAAAGCGTTGGCCGGCTCGGACCTTGGGCATCCGCGCGAATCCATACTGGCAAAAACGGATGCCGATCCCGGGCTAGTGCTACCCAAAACCGAACGACCGCTCCTTGGGCCAACCATCAGCCTAGCCTCCGAACCGTAACTGAACCCCTGGCGCCAAGGCCACGGCGCTCTCAACTCCTCCCGAGCTTCCTTCAGTTCCACAGTCAAACGGTTGTCCCGCAGCACCGCCAGCGCGTTCCGCAGAAACACCCGCCAACCGGGGCCACGACGCAGCCGACGAGGCACCATGTATTTGGCCACCGTCGCCTGGGACACCTGGAGTCCCAGCTTCAGCAGTTCGGGTCAGCGAAGCGTGCCGGTTAACGGTGGGGAACTTGGACCTCGCCATGCCGGTTGCGACGCTGTACGGGAAAGGTCGGAAAATCCGACGTTGCCCACTATGGAAAGTAACCGCTTCTGTTTTGCGAGAACTGGTGGCCGATCGCCCGAGCAATCAGGCGGTCTTCCTCAGTCAACGAGATCCTGACTCGTTACGGCCCCCTCGCTGGCAGCGTGCGCCCAATGCCGGCAGCCGGCCGCAACGCTTGTTGTGGGCCAGCACTGGCACCAAAGACCCGAAGGCCTCCGACATTCTCAACATCAAAGCGCTCGCCTCTCGTTTCATGGTGAACACCATGTCCGAGGGAACGTTGAAGGCGTTTGCCGATCATGGCGACCTCGGCTCGATCATGGCGCCGGACGATGGCAATTGCGAAGGGGCGCTGGCTCAGTTTGCCAAGGCCGGCATCCATGTGAATGCACTGGCCGCGCAACTTCAGGACGAGGACGCAAATCGTTTGTGAAATCCTGGAATGACTTAATGGCCGTGATTGCAGCCAAGAGCGACGCGCTCAAGCAGGCCGCCTGATCTGGCGGTTGAATCAACGGAAAAATCGAAAAGGCAGGGTTATACCCCATAGCAAAGCCGCCCCCGGCGGCGCACATTTTGAATGTTGGCATCCGTGAAGACCGCGGTGAAATTGATTTCTCAAAAACGCTGTCAGCCGGACGCCAATAGCGAACAAAAACGAACTGCAACGGACGAAAGAACTATTATGCTGAGCAAAGCCGGAACGCTAACGGGTTACAAATTGGACAGTCTTGACGGAGAAATTGGAAAGGTCAAAGAATTCTACTTCGACGACCGGCACTGGACCATTCGCTATCTGGTCGCAGACACCGGAAACTGGCTCACGGGCAGGCAGGTGCTGATTTCCCCTTATGCTCTGGTGGCCGTGATTGCGGAAGAGCAACATATCACCATCGATTTAACCAAGCGGCAGATCGAGGACAGCCCATCCTTGAACAGCGACAAGCCCGTCTCCCACCAATTCGAACAGGCCTACTACGGGCATTATGGATGGCCGATGTATTGGGGCGGCCCCTGCCGGTGGGGACCTTATCCGTACATTGTGCGTGAGCGTGAAAAACGGAGGGAACCTAACGAAGGTGGGAAAGCATGGGATTCCCATCTGCGCAGCACTTACGGTGTGAGTGGCCATCACATCCAGGCCTTGGACGGAGAAATCGGCCACGTGCAGGATTTCATCATCGATGACGAGACTTGGGCGATTCGTTATCTCATCATCGATACACATAACTGGTTGCCCGGAAAAAAAGTCCTGGTTTCACCGCAATGGATCGAGAGCGTTAGTTGGGGCGAGAGGAAGGTCTTTGTCAATCTTTCCCGCGAAGCCATCAAACAGTCCCCGGAATACACGGAGGAGTCTCTGTTGACTCGAGATTACGAGATCGGACTGCATCAACATTACAATCGCCAAGGATACTGGGTAGATGAGGTGGCAGCCCACGAGAGCTCCTATTAATGAAAAGCACAAATGGGAAAAATAATGGTGAAAGTTTGAAAGCCGAAGCGGGTCTTTCGGTTGACCATCGAGAGGCTTTGGTCGTCGTCTTGTCAAAAACCGGGGAAGAAACAAAGCGCATCCAATCTAATGTGCAAAAGCAGCTTCGGCGCACCGGTGAGCCTTCCACTGGCCGGTTTGAATACCAGGAAGTTCCTGCCGATGATTCGCGCCAGCGAGCCTACATCGGGTATCTCGCGCACTACTACGACGAGATCGTTGCCTATCTTCGTGATGCTGGAGCGGTCTTGATCTTTGGTCCCGGCGAGGCCAAGGGTGAACTGAAAAAACGATTCGAGAAAGAGAAAACCGGCGCTCACATCGTCACGATGGAAACGACCGACAAAATGACCGAGCCGCAAATTGTGGCGCACGTCCGCCATCACTTTGACCTCGAGGCGGCAAAACAGGGGACTTGACTCCGGCGATGAAGCTTGGGCGTCGCGCTGCTGGCATCTCTATGTGTTCAATAAAGCAAAAGGCACAACCGATTCTGAAGAAGTCGGTGGCAGGCCTGTTAGAGCAACAAGACGGACAAGGATGCTGGAGCTTTCCCGCCCACTTGGGGTCCCATTACATTTCCCTCTATGCCCTATTCCTGGAGTGGCTTCGTTTCCGGGGATTCTCATCGCGGTTGGATTTGAACCGGCTGGCCAGTATTCTCATGGAGACCCAATTGGCCGACGGTTCCTGGAAGCAGGCCCGGGACCCGACGATTCCTTCCGGGGACATCAATGCGACCGTGCTTAACTATGCCGCGCTCAAGTTCTTCAGAGCCTCCATCTCGGTCGCCAACGTGGAACCGGCCATGAAGGCCGCCAGAAGATTCATCCTTGCGGCTGGCGGAATCGATGCCACCAATCAGTTTACTAAGACCTTTCTGGCGCTTTTCGGATTGCGTGGATGGGAAGAGATCAGCGAAATCCCCTACCTGATTTTCCTGGAAGCGCTCCCGCTCAACTACCGGCAATTCTCCCAATGGGTCATCCCTCACCTGATCCCCATGGCCTACCTGCGCCACAATCGTGTTTCGCGCAAGATCCGCGGGACCTTCGGGCCGGAGCTTGACTTGGGCGAACTTTATGCCGGGCAGCCTTGGCAGTCGCACGAAAAGGAAAACGAACCCTCGGCCTGGTATGATGGATTCATGGTCAGCAAAATCCTGCGGCAGCAGCGGCAACACGGAAGCTGGGGCGGATATACGGTTTCGACCCTGTTCAGCGTCGCGGCGCTGGACCATTTTTACCGGAAGCATCCCTTGCGCTTTCCCACCATTCCAGCAGCGATCCAGCGCGGACTCGGGTTCGCAGATCAACTGTATTTCGACCATGGAAAGGGGAACTACCTCGGCTGCCTGATGGACGGCGGAGTCTGGGACACCATTCTGGCGGCGCAAGCGCTGGCCCAAGCCGGGGAAAAGAGCGATCCGCTGATTCTTGCGGCCAACAATCTCTATGAAACGCAGACGGCCGAAGGAGGCTTTCCCTACGGACGGGACTTTGAGCAATACCCGGACGTAGATGACACATCCAGGGCCTTGGTATTTCTACAGAAGATGGCGCCATTGACTCGCAGAAAGGGAGCAGCGGAATCCCGTAAGCAAGGACTCCATTGGCTTTTGAAGCGACAAAACTCCGACGGTGGCTGGGGGGCCTTTGACCAGGACAACATTGGGAGTCGCGTGGCAAAGCTGTTTACCAAGGACCTCACTGATTCGGTCGAGTTGTTTGATGGCAGTTCCGCCGACAACACGGGCCATGTGCTCGCAGGGCTCGGAGCTTACGGATTGACCGCGGAACACTCCCGATCCGTCCGGCGGGCTGTCCGTTTTTTGCGTCGGACTCAGAATCCCGCCACGGGTCTTTGGGAAGGCCGCTGGGGCATCAACACCCTCTACGGCACCACCCAGGCCGGAACCGGGCTTCTGCGGGCGGGCGAATCCTCTCAATTGCCCTATCTCCGCATGGCTGCCCGGACGCTGATGAGTTTTCAAAATCCCGATGGCGGCTTCGGCGAATCGACTCTGTCTTACCTCGATGAGGACCATCACGGACGAGGGACAAGCACCCCGACCCAAACCGGGTGGGTGCTCGAGTTTCTCTGTGAAATGAAGTTTCACGAAGAGAATACTGTTTCCAAGGCCGTGAATTACCTTCTGGAAACCAGGAGCGAGTCGGAATCCTGGCGCGATGCTTCAGTTGTTGGGACCGGTCATCCCGGGATTTTATACGTGGATTATCCAGTCTATCCCCAGGTTTTTCCTGTGATGGCCTTGGCAGGCTACCTGAATCCTCGCTCATTTACAGGCGCAGGCGGTGAGTGATGAAACAGCTCCGCACCAACCAAAGTGAAATGACGCCGCCGGATTCCACTTTTCAATTCACGCCCCAGCATACGCGCCGGATTCTGTGCCTCTTCCCGGAGTACGCCTGGTCGTTTGCCACGTTCAACTACGCTTTTCCGCTGATGGGATCGGTCAAGGCATTCATGCCTCCGCAGGGCATCCTCCTCATCGCCGCGCTGGCCCCGGCCCGCTGGGAAATCAGGTTCATCGACGAGAACGTCCGGCCCGCCACCGAGGACGACCTGCGCTGGGCCGACGTCGTGTTCACCACTGGCATGCATATCCAGAGGGAACAAATTCAGGACGTCATCGTCCGCGCGCACCGGGCTGGCCGACCAGTCGTGCTGGGTGGCCCGTCGATCTCCTCGGCGCCGGAATGGTATCCCGACGCCGACATCATCCACTGCGGGGAAGTGGGTGACGCCACACGCCGTCTGTTCGAACTCATCGACCGCGCCCCCGAGCGATGCCCGCGACAGATTATCCTCCGCACGGTCGAACGCCTGCCGATGACCGAGTGGCCGATGCCCGCCTATCACCTGATCAATGTCCGCAACTACCTTTTATGCACGGTACAGTTCTCCAGTGGTTGCCCCCATGCCTGCGACTACTGCGACATCCCCGCTCTTTACGGGCGCCGTCCCCGCCATAAGAACCCGGCGCAAATCATCCGCGAGCTGGATTTCCTGGCCGCGGCCGGCACGCCTTCGATTTATTTTGTGGATGACAATTTTATCGGCGACCCCCAGGCCACGCGGGAATTGCTCAAACACTTGGTGGCCTGGCAGGATAAATGGGACGGCCAGGTGCGCCTGGCCTGTGAGGCGACCCTGCGCCTGGCGGAGTACCCGGATATTCTGGCGCTGATGAGGGACGCCTTTTTCACCAACGTGTTTTGCGGCGTCGAAACGCCCGAATCCGGCGCCCTGCGCGCCATTAAGAAAACCGTCAACCTCCAAAGGCCAATCCTGGATGTCATCGACACGCTCAACGGTTACGGGATCGAGGTGGCTGCGGGCCTCATCATGGGTTTCGACACCGATACTGAGCAAACCCCACTGGCCATCGCCGAGTTCATCCGCGCCTCCCAGGCGCCTATCAATACCGTCAACATCCTCTACGCGCTGCCCAAGACCCCGCTCTACGAGCGCCTGCAGGAAGCGGGGCGGATTGTTTGCGACGCCCATCGCGACTCCAACATCCAATTCCTTCAGCCCTACGAGCAAGTGGTGGCCAACTGGCGGCGGGTTATCGCCGAGGCTTACGAGCCCAAGGCCCTTTACCGTCGTTACGCCACACAGGCCAAAAGGACCTACCCCCACCGTCGTCGCCCCAGGCACCCGCTCCTTCAAGCCGCGCCGCGCAACCTCCTCCGAGCGTTCTCAATTCTCAACCGGCTGATCCGGCGCGCCGGCCTCCAGGCCGATTACCGCGCCGAGTTCTGGTCCATGTTCTGGACCCAGTTGCGCCAGGGACGTCTCGAAAACGTCTTCCAAATCGCCATGGTCGCCCATCATCTCATCAACTACGCTCGCGACTGCGTCGCCGGCCACACGCACGCCTCCAACTACGCCCACCGCGTTCGACCGCAACCAACTGGTTAGGGATGACGTCACCGATGAAAACAAGCCCATCCCACAACTCGCCAGCGATACATCCAGCATCGCCCAGTCCTGGATCCGTTAGCACCCCCAATTCAGCCGCCTGCATGAGACAGCCCAATCGCATTTCCTTTGCTTTCATTCTGCTGGTCCTGGTACTGGCGGGATGGCTGCACATGGGCGCGCTGCTGCTCTCGGTGTTGTTTTCCTATTTCGTCATCAGCAAGCTGGACTTTATCAAGCCCCGGAGAAATTGGCTGGCGGTGGCCATCTTTCTGGTGCTGCTGGCCGGTCTGGCTTATGCGCTCACCTATTTTATCCACGCCACAGTCCAGGCGCTGCCCAACATCGCGGAGAAGGCCGTGCCCGTCATCATTCGCTGGGCCACCGACCACAAAATCAAGCTTCCCTTCACCGATCTGGACAGCTTGAAGGACAGGGCTTTCGAGTTCGCGCGCAGCCAGGCGAGCAATCTGGGCAACTTCGCGGACTTCGCGCGCGGGGCCACCACCCAGTTTGTGTACTTGGTGGTCGGCTGCCTGGTGGCGATTGGATTGTTTCTCAATCCGCGGCTGGAACAGGATCACCCTTTCGGCGCCCTCCGCCATAATCTGTATTCCCTCTGCTGCGAAAAAATCAGCCAGCGTTTCGCCACGTTTTACCGCAGCTTTGACATGGTCATGAAAGCCCAGCTCACCATCTCGGCCATCGACACCGTGCTGACGGGAATCTTCATGGCCTGCATGGGCCTTCCGCACCTGGTGGTGGCGGTCGGAGTCACTTTTCTCTGCGGCCTTATCCCGGTGGTCGGCAACCTCATTAGCAACACCTTGGTGGTGGCCATTGGGTTCATGGTCACGCCGGCCAAGGGATTGTGGGCCTTGGCCTTTTTGGTTCTCGTTCACCAATTGGAATACCTCCTCAACAGCAAAATCATCGGGACGAAAATCCACACCTCCGTCTGGCTGACGCTGCTGGCTTTGTTGCTGGGCGAAAGGCTCATGGGGATCACCGGCATGGTGCTCGCGCCGGTCGTGCTGCATTACATCCGGATCGAAGCCTCTAAAATCTCAGTCAATCATAATACAGAAAAAGGGCGTCCGGACCCGGCCCTGGCTTTCCCGGCAGCGGAGCGGGGAATAGATTAACCAATAGAAAGAAAGAAAGAAACGAAATGGAAAAACAAACACATACAAGTAGTAGTGACATGGGCCAACTGGCCGAAGACGCGCAAGCATTGATGGCCGCCACCGCCGATGTGGCTGGAGAAAAAGTCGGGGAAGCCCGCAAACGTCTCGCCGCCGCGCTGGAACGCGCCAAGGAAATCGCGGGACGTGTCCGCGACAAGGCGGTCCAAGCCGCGAAAGCGACTGACGAAGCCGTGCATGAGCATCCCTATCAAGCCATGGCCATCGCCTTGGGTGTCGGTGCGCTCATCGGCTTTCTTGTCGCCCGCCGGTGCGCCTGCAAACGCGATTGATGTGGTTGCGGCAGAATCCACGGCCAGCTTCGGGAAACTGGCCACGATCTCGAAACGTTTTGCGCGGCGGCTGTTGACTATCGGGGAAAACCGGCCCGAACTGTTGAGGGTGGAAGTGCAGGAGGAGAGCGAGCGTCTCCAGCAAGCTTGCCTTTGCGTCGTGGGCACATGCAACAACTGGCACCCCAAACAAAGCCAAGGCCATGCATCCTTTGGGGAACGGTCGTTGGCTGAAGGAAACGGTCTTGCCGCATGGCAATTAGGAATGCTGTTTGGTGGTGGACGGCCGTTGGATACCGGATCCACTGGCCAGAGAAGCCGTGCCCAACCCATTTGGCGGGAGAAACTCGCTTCTGAAGGTGGCCTGTTCCCTGGAAACAGCCCATCCTACCGACGCAAAACCTGTCCTTGAAATCGCTAGCAAATCTCCCTCTCCCCCGCGAAGAACAAGCTGGGGAGAGAGGTCTTTACACCTCGCTGTTCAGAACCTCCCCATGGAGACGGCTTTCGAAGAGCGGGATAAAGTCCAATTGGGCCTTGCGCGCCACAGCTTGCAGATAGTCACGCGTGCGGGAGGATTGCGGATCTTGCGGTTCGACCGAGACCACAATCAGATCGGCTACCAGGGCGGCGCGAACAGCATCCATAAGGATCCGGACATCGTCCGAGGAACGGACGTCGTACCATGTGTCTCGGACGTGTTCCTCTCCGGCCAGTTGCGTTGCCAAGCGACACATTGGCACCCCAGCTTTGGGTCAGCGGGTCTTGATAAACTCCCACGATGTTTAAGGCATATTCCGATACAGTCGGGGCAACGGGTACTTCGTCCGAAAGAAGCTCAGTCGCATTCATACGCTTCACATGCTGAAGCGCGATCATGACCGAAAAGCGATGTGGGCGCTATGGGTGTTCACCCCATATAACGACAGAGTCGTTGGCGCGGGCCATGCTTCAAAGTAGGTTTCTATTTATGCCTCAGACGATGGTCAACTGCACGCTGCTCTCGATAATGCCCGCGCCGATGGCGTAGCGGGTGAGACCGGCGGTGTCGTGGATGTCGAGCTTCTGCATAAGATGCTCGCGGTGCTTTTCGACGGTCTTGATGCCGATGCCCAGTTCCGCCGCGGTTTCCTTGTTGGCGTTGCCTTCGGCGATCAACTGGAGCACCTCCCTCTCGCGCGAAGTCAACTGGGCGGCTTTCTTATGGAACACTCCCGCGCCATCAGGTGTTATCGGCTTGAGCAGATCGAGACGTTTGAAAACAGAAGGACTGAAGAAGGTGTTTCCCTTCTGGACTTCCCGAATCGCCCGGCAGACGTCGTGGGCGGAGGTTTGTTTGAGCAGAAACCCCACCGCACCCGACTCCGCCGCGGTTTTGACATAAGCGTCGTCATTGTGCGCGGAGAGCATGAGCACCTTGGTGGCGGGGAAATCCTTGACGACCTGGCGGGTGGCCTCCAAACCATTGAGCAGGGGCATCGCGATGTCCATCAACACAACCTCGGGGCGAAGCCTTTTGACGAGGGCGATTGCCTGTCGTCCGTCTTGCGCTTCGCCGACCACTTCCAAATCGTCCTCCATCTCGAGCATCTTGCGAAAGCCTTCTCGTACAATCGTGTGATCGTCCGCCAGCAACACAGTGATTCGTTTCATAGCCTTTCAAGTTTGGTTCCTGCGGAATCCATCAAGGGTGCCTCCACCCGCGCGGCCTTGCAGGACGGAATCTTGGCAGTAATGGAGGTTCCATGGCCTGGGCCGGACTCGACCTCAAAACTGCCGCCGACCATTTCCAAGCATTCCCTCATGCCGAGCAGCCCGAGGTGTTTGCTGCCCTTCCCATGCAATACACGATCCACTTGAAAGGATTTGCCGTCATCTTTTGTTTTCATGCAAATGCCGTCGGGCATTCATCTGCCCTTCTTGGGGTTCATAAACAGCAACACGATCCCGCCGCCGATGAGTGCAAGAGCCGCGGCCGCCTGCGGGATAAAGTAATGGTGGGTGGTCTGAAGAATGCGCAGGCCGCGGAAATCGACTGCTTCTCCCGGGGTCGTGAAGGCGATGCCCGAGTAACCAAGTGCGACAACGCCTAAAATGATTAGCAGGACTGCAACAATCGTTCTGGTGTTCATCTCGCCTCTCCAGTTCTCGTGTTTCGGTTAATATCCTCTTGGACTGATCGTTTGCGTCTAACGTCGATGAGCGCAATGATGACGGCAAGCCCAAGGAGGATGTTAATGAATCCGTGCAAAACGTAACCGCCCAGTAGGGCAAGCAACCATAGAACGACCAATCCGACCGCAATTTTGTATAACATATACTCTTCCATTCAGTCTATTTTCATCACTGAGGGCGGCGCCCTTTGGGGCCAGCCAACCGCAATATGCGATTTAGTTGTTGGATGCAGCCGCGACCTCGACGGTCATGTTGTTGATGACGCGGGTCACACCGTTGATATCGGTGGCGAGCTTGGCGGCGAGACTCTTGCCCGCATCGTTCTTGGCCATGCCGCTCAAGGAAACGACTCCGTCGGTCGTCGAAACTGTAATATGTAAAACGCTGGTCGCCCCCTCCGCTTGCAACACCGACTTAACCTCAGCCGTGATGGAGGCGTCCTCGGTCATGTTGTTGATCACAGTTATCACGCCGTTAAGGTCGGTGACCAGCCTGGTGACCAGGCTCTTTTGGGCGTCGTTTTGGGCAATGCCGCTCAAGGTAACGGCGCCGTCCTTTGTTGAAACCTTGGGCTGTAAGGCGCAGGTCGAACGCTGCGAGAGCAACGCCGCCTTGACTTCAGCCGTGATGGAGGCGTCATCAACCTTATCGCCCGTAGTGGTGCCGGGCGTGGTCACAGTCTTGGCAATCGTCATGTCATTCTTGACCGCTGTGACATGCTCAACGTCCTTGGCGTATTCGGTGGTAAGTTCCTTTTCCGCCAGGCTGCTCGCTTTGCCTTCCAAGGTGACGACGCCGTCTTTCACATACACGTCGGTTCCGGTGGCGCTCACGTTGCGATGAAACAGGAGCGCCCATTTTACCTTCATGCTGATCCAAGTGTCAGAATGTTCGGCGGGTTGTGGCCCGCTGACTTTCAGTTGATTGTCCACACTTTTGACGCCGGGCAGATTTTCCACTGTATCCTGGGCCAGGGACCTATCCTTCGCATCGGAGACAGTTCCGGTCAACGTGACATGGCCGTTCTTGGACTCGGTCTTGATGGAATCGTTCGTGAGATAAGTTTTGAAAACGTAAGACTTCGCTGCGGACGATTCAATACGGCCATCCATATCGGATGCGCGCAACAATGTGCCGCAGGTTAACATGGCGCCGGTGGCGGCGAAGAGTGAGAATAGGCCGGTCATTTTCATAGCAAGATTACTTTCATTTGTTGTGTTGTTTGCCTTTTGCTTTTAGCCCAGTTGACCTCAGGGGGCGATTTTATCGCTCGCCCACCGGCGCGCCTGCTGGAAATCGTCCTTCAAGGCATCGTAGGCTTTCTGGGAGCTCGCTTTGACACTGTCCCAGGAGGACTCTGTCGCGTTCCTGGTTTCATCCAGTTGCTTCTTCAACAGGGCCGCCTGGTCGCGCAACGTTTGGAGTTTGGGTTTGGCCTCCGCCTTGACCGTATCGCTAGAGCTTTCGATTTTGGTGGCGAGCGCATCCATATCTTTATTGAGCGCGTCCAACTGGCCCTGCATTTTTACCGCGAACTCAGCCCTTTGTGCGAAGGCGTAATCCTTCATCTCCTGCACATCTGCTTTCGTTTCGGTTTTGACGTTGTCAAGCTGCTGAGAGGTGGATTGCGCCTCCGACGGTTTGCAGCCAGCCGCCAACGCCGCGATGGCAAACAAGGCAATCGCCCATAATGTGTTCCTCATACTGGTGTCTTTCGTTTTATCGAGAATTTCGTTCACCCAGATTATGCACTCGCGAGGCACGGCTCAGGGTTGACGCGTGAAGGCTGATGCTCCTCCAATCTTTCAGGGTTGGTGCTTTTGATGATCTGTTGTGCCTGAGCGGTTTCAGCCGAGGAACCGTGGGCGATCACAATGAACTTGCCGGTCCTCAGTGCCGTCTCGTATCGGAGAATGCTGTCCTTGGGGATGCCCAGGCTATAGAGTCCGGCGCCAATCGCACTCAGACCACCCACCACCACTGCGCCTTCCAACGCTCCGACGATCCAACTGACCAGCGGCCCTGCCACCAGCAACGGTCCTATACCTGGAATCAAAAAGAACGCGGAACCGAACAACAATCCCCAAATTCCACCCCAAAAGGCTCCCAGTATAGTGCTCCCCGAAAACTGGACAGGTGGTTTAGATGGTGAGTCAGAAGGAACAATAATACCATCGAGAGAAATATATGAAACGACCACGTAAAAAGCACAGCGGGGCCTTCAAAGCAAAAGTGGCTTTGGAAGCCGTTAAAGGGGAGCGCACGCTCAACGAATTGGCCGGGCATTTTGAAGTGCATCCGACCCAAGTTGTCCAATGGAAGCAACGGCTGGTGGCCGGAGCGGTCGATCTGTTCAGCGGCGGCGTCGAGCGCGATGCGGCCCAGGAACTGGAGTTGCGGGACCGGCTCTATCAGGAGATCGGGCAAATGAAAGTCGAGTTGGATTGGCTAAAAAAAAAGCATGAGTTGTTCGCTTGATAGGCGACGATTATGGATTCAACCCCATCATTCTCAATTGTCCGTGCGGCGCCAATGCGCGTTGCTGGGCCTGGCTGTGGCCAGCTATTATTACCAAGCGGTCCCGGAGTCGGCGGAGAACCTTTTCTATCAGCGCTTGCTGGACGAGGAATATACACGACACCCCTTTTACGGGGTGCGCAAAATGACCATGTGGCTGCGCTTGCAGCACTATGCGGTGGGTCCCAAACGGGTGCGGCGGCTGCTGCGGGCCATGGGTTTGATGGCCGTTTATCCCAAGCCGCGTTTGAGTCTCAACCCCTTGGAGCACAAGCGTTTCCCGTATTTGCTGAAGGGTCTGGCCATCGTGCGGCCCAATCAAGTCTGGAGCATCGACATCACTTACATTCGGCTGCGGGGTGGGTTTGTTTACCTAGCGGCGGTCCTCGACTGGTACAGCCGTTACGTGCTGGCCTGGGAGTTGTCGATCAGCTTGGAAGCCGATTTCTGTGTGGCCGTGGTGGAGCGGGCGATGGCCACCCAGCGACCGGAGATCCTCAACAGCGATCAGGGGGTGCAATTCACCAGCGCGCCCTTCCAGGCGCCTCTGTTGGCCGCCCAGGTGCGCCTGAGCATGGACGGGCGCGGGCGGGCCTTCGACAACATCTTTGTGGAACGGCTGTGGCGCACTGTCAAGTACGAGGAAGTGTTTCTCAAGGACTACCAGGACGTGCCGGAAGCGCGTCATGGCTTGGGCCTGTATTTCCCGTTTTACAACGACCAACGCATCCATCAAGCGTTGGATTATCGCACGCCCCAAAGTGTGCATTTCGCGGCCCGATGAAACTGGCTGTCAACTGCAAATGGGGCCGCAGGGGGGCGCGAGCTAAGGCTCGCAGCTCGCCCCCCTGCTTCTTTAACTTGCTAATGACGTCACAGGTTGACCAAGAATTGCACCATCTAACATCACCCAAAAAATTGTCTAGGCAATGGGGAGCACTTCACAGTTTGCCCCAGTACCTCATCCGGTCCCCGGCATTATAGTAGCCAACCACGTTTTCATCCGTGTGAAAGTCGCGTCCGACAATCGAGAGTTTCTTCATGTCAAAACCGGAGTGCTGCAGTTCCTTGACGGCAGCTTCAGCTTCGATGTGGGATTTGTAAATCGCCACGACTGCATTGTTCTTAATCATCATACTATTCTTTCATTCTTGCATAAGCATCCAACCATGGCACCTTACGCGCCGACGTGGGCGTTTGCCATAAGGTGTTTTACCCCCATGTCAATTCCGTACACAGGAGGAATGGCCCGTCATGCCAGTCCGGGAACCAGTGGAGGGACAGGGACAACTGGTCGCACTGCAACACACGCGCCCGGTTCTAACTTACATCGATTCCATTGCAGGAAGTTCCAAGACCAGCACTACCGCAGGAGGCTTGGCACTCGGTGGTTTTAGAAATATATGATCGAAAGGCGCGAATGCAGCGCCTGTGGCGACCCCGATCCGTCCCGTTACGGAACTTTGGCGCCACGGACGATTTCCACGGGAACCCACATGTGCTTCATCAGCGCGCTTTCGATTTTGAACCCCGCCTTTTCCAGCGCCACCCGCACATAGATGGGGCGGCAGTCAAGAAAGTTTGGGAAGTGTTCATGCGTCCATTCAAAAGCACCGACCAGCGGGTCATGTTTGGCGTCTTTGGACATGCCCACCACAACGATGCGCCCGCCCGGCCGCAGGACGCGCTTGCACTCGCGCAACACCGTCGGAATTTCCGGCGTATCGAACAATTCCAGCGTAAAGCTCATGAACACCGCGTCCATGCTGTTGGCCTCGTAAGGAAGTTGCGTCGCGTCAGCGCAGCGCAGCCGGGCGCGTGCGAGGAGGTTGAACTTGGCGAGGCTCGTTTTTGCCCGCTGAAGCATTTTATCGGACAAATCGAGGCCGAACACGGTGCCTTTAGGCCCGACGCCTCTCGCGAGCGCGACGAGGCTGTGTCCAGTGCCGAAACCGATTTCCAAAACGCTTTCTCCGGCGCGAGCGTGCAACAACTCCAATCCCGCCTTGCGCATGGGGGCTTCACTGCGCTCGGCCATCAAATCATAAAAGCGGCTGATTTTGTTGTAGAACGCCCTTGTCTGGTCTTTCGATTGGAAAACCCTGAGAACAGAGGCAGGACCGGTTTTGCGGGTCGAGTTCATATAAATCAGCGATAAGCATGCACGACGCATGAATATGCCAGGAATTTGTATAAAGGTGCAACACTGGCGCTGCCTCCGCGTTGGGTCACAGTTACCGGAAGAAGATCAACCAAACCATGATGAGCAAAGGCAACATAACCGGAATCGTCCATTTAAAAATATAACCCAAGAAGCTGGGCAGCGGCAAACGGTGCTGTTCGGCGATGGCTTTGACCATGAAATTCGGCCCGTTGCCGATATAAGTGCATCCGCCGAAAAAGACAGCCGCGACACTCAGTGCGGCCAATGAATGGTTGAGACGGCCTTGGGCAAGAATCCGGGCCATTTCCACCGGATGCCCAAGCGCCTGGCCCTGGGTGCCGAAAAGGGCGCTGAGGAAACTCAGATAGGTGGGCGCATTGTCCAACACGCTCGAAAGCGTGCCGGAAGCCCAATAAACAAGGGCGGGCGACGGATCAGCGCCCAGCACCGCCCGGGCGTTGGCCTGCAGCCAGTCCAGCGCGGGCATCATCGTGGCAAATATTCCCAGAAACAAAACGGCCACTTCCCGGATCGGATGAAAATCGAAGTGGTTGGCCTCATGCACCGATTGGCCGGCGGTGAAGTAGGATGCGACAGCGGCGGCGAACATCAGTCCTTCGCGCAAAAAGATTGGCCGCGAAATAAAAACGGCCGCCAGAATGATGGCCAAAAAGACCAGGTTCCAAAGCCCCTCCACGCGCCAAGCGCGGTGCGAGTCGGACGGGGACAGAGCGGGCACAAAGCGGCAACTGCGGCGGTCCACAAAATAAAATAGCGTAAGCAAAAACGCGACGCCGCACAGCCAGATCGGCCAGCACTTTTCCGCTACCCACCAAAGCGGAACACCCATCAGGCAGCCCAGAAAAAGCGGTGGATTGCCGAAGGCAGTCAGGCAGCCGCCAACATTCGAAACGATGAAGATGAAAAAGACCACATGATGGCTGCCAAGGCGACGGTTGTTGAAGCGCAGCCAAGGTCGGATCAACAGCAGGGACGCGCCAACGGTTCCCAGAAGGTTGGCTAGCAACGCGCCCACCAGCAGGAACAGGACATTGGTCAGCGGCGTGGCTTCGTCATTGGCACTGATGTGAATGCCGCCAGAGACGACAAAGAGCGAACCGACCAAGGCGATGAATCCCAGGTATTCATGGGCCGAGCGGGCGACGGTCAGGGTAGCCGCCGACGGGAGGAAAAGAAGATAGTAGCCCACGGTAACCGCGCCCAGGGCGAGAGCGGTCTTGCCGTAATGACGGCTCCACCATTGGCCAAAGAGCAACGGTCCCAAGGCTATGGCGGCGAGCAACAGCCCGAATGGCAGCATCATGCATGGATTGGGTTGGTAATCCACGCGTCAAAACTAGGCAGCTTGTTAGGGAGGTCAACCACATTCGCCGGGTGGAGGGGGCGGTCTCACGTCCGACTTCCTGCCCGTCATCGGCTATCTGGAAGGGCGGACTTTGGCTGCGTGGTTGCGCGAAACGCCGAGGCTGGCCTGCCACAATCGTCGGGCTGCACGATCAACTTGGGGCAGAGCAATGCCTTCATCGGCTTTGCATGGATTCAACTCTAAACAGGATCCTGCGGTTGGTCGCGCCGCACGACAATAAACCACGATTGCCCGTCCTGATAGTTGCCGCCGACAATGTAGAAGACCGCGTCCACCGCTTGTCGTCCTGTCTCTGTGAGCTTGCCGTCCGAGTAAATGGAAACGGTTATTTCGTTGGACCGCGCCATCTCAATCTCGACCTCGCGATGTGGACTGAGGCGCTGTCGCGTTTTGCCGCCGATATGGAGAACGACTATCTTGCGTTTGATTTCCCAGAAGTGCTTCCATTTGAACAATTGCAGCCGCTGGTTCAATTTGGGTCCTGCCGGCCGCGCGTCCAAAAATGGCGGCGACCCTTCGTCGGTGCCGCGAACCAACTGGAGATAAAACCTGATATCCTCGCTTTTGGCGTGCGGGACGAATGTCGCGCCAACGATCAACAATAACAACAGAAACCCAATTCGTTTCATAGCCGGCCATGCTGAGACACAAGTCTTGGACGCATGTGTGTGGTCGAAAAATTCAAATCAATTGGCTCACAACGATGTGTGCCAGCCGGGGCATCACCTTTGTAGCGGTGGAAAAGAAGATTTTGCAGAACGTGCAGCGGGGAGCATTAGCCGGACGACCTTGACGCGCTAGGTTGCGCTTCCGTTGTTGTCCTGGCGAGCCGTCCGGCGCGTTCTTCCTTGGCCGTTTCCAAAGCGCCCCAGAGTCCAGAGCGGGTAATCAGCCCGATGGGACAATCGGGTCTCTCACGCGCGACCACCGGCAAATTGCCGACATCCTTGGCGGCAAATCGCTTCAGAATAGTGAAAAGGTCTTCATCCGGATAAGCCGTGGACCCATCGCCAGACATGATGTCCTTGACCCGAACGTTTTGACGCTCCGTCTCGGCGACCCGATGGATGGCCAGGAGCGTAACCCGTCCGGACAACTTGCTCTGCTCCACCACTGGCAAGCTGGCCAAGCCATAATCTCCCATCAAACTCATGGCGTCGCTCGCGGAAGCATGCGCGTTAACATAGACCGGGAGGTGAATCATGACATCGGCGGTCTTGACATGATGGAGCACAATCGGCTCGAACTCGTCCGCATGGAAAGGGGAATCGAGACGGCTGTTGACCTGGGCGGGAAAGATCGTTCGTTTCCCTGAAAGAATGAACGCCGTGACCACGGCGAACATGGCCGGACCTAAAAGCCCATAACCACCGGTCATCTCGGAAATCATGATGATCGTGGAAATGGGCGCTTTGGCGGCGGCAGCAAAGAAAGCGATCATGCCGACGATCGCATAAGTGCCTGGATGCGTCACCGCGGACGGAAAGAGATAGGCTGCCCCATAACCGAAGGCTCCGCCAAACATGCCGCCGGTGACCACGCACGGACCGAAGATACCTCCCGAATTGCCTGAGCCTAACGTCAAGGATGCGCCCACGATTTCAGCCACCGCCGCCAGCAACAGCATGAGCGGCGGCAACAACTGCACGTCTTGGGATATGGCAAATTGCGCCCACCCATAGCCGGTTCCAATCACTGAAGGAACCAGGAGACCGATGATGCCGGTGCAAAAACCGCCAA